>Ga0316187_10001186_pt1 | contig 22147 bp, 23 predicted proteins | sample CroRivburrow1_MG_FD_204927 | JGI IMG/M metagenome (GOLD analysis project Ga0316187, IMG submission 204927) | Coastal sediment microbial communities from Maine, United States - Cross River worm burrow 1 | ecosystem: Environmental > Aquatic > Marine > Coastal > Sediment | place: USA: Maine...
CACGCGTTCTGGGTGCGTATGCAGGAACTCGGTCTGGACAGTAAGGTGAATGTTCGTGAACCCGTACAGGCCACTGAAAGCCAGGTCCTGCGTTTCCAGAACAAGGAATACCTGGAGCAGGTAAAGCGGCAGTCGCTGTCCGGTTTCGGTTATCTGGACGCATGTGACACCCCGGCTTTTAAGGGCATCTTTGAGGCTGCAGGCGCAGTAGTGGGCACGGTGCTCGCGGCGCTGGACGATATTGTCAGCGCACGTTGCAGGCAGGCCTTTGTACCCATTGCCGGCCTGCACCATGCGCGCCGCGATGCCGCCGCCGGGTTCTGTGTGTTCAATGATTGCGGTATTGCCATCGAGACGCTGCGCCAGCAGTACGGAATTCAGCGCGTCGCCTATGTTGATATTGATGCCCATCACGGCGATGGCGTGTTCTATGCTTTCGAGGATGATGCGGATCTTGTGTTTGTGGACTTCCACGAGGATGGCCGCTACCTCTATCCCGGCACCGGTGCAGTCGAGGAAACCGGACGCGGTGCTGCCGCCGGGACCAAGCTGAATATTCCCATGCCCCCCGGCGCCGACGACAAGCTGTTTTTCAAGGCATGGGAACCGGCGGAAGCATTCATTGATAAGGCAAAACCCGAGTTCATCCTGCTGCAATGCGGCGCCGACAGTCTGGCCGGCGATCCCATCACTCACCTGGAATATACGGCGCAGGTGCACCACCATGTGGCACGGCGTCTGAAACTGCTGGCCGAACGTCATTGTGGCGGAAGACTGCTGGCGCTGGGCGGCGGTGGCTATAACCGGGATAACCTGGCCCGGGCCTGGACAGCGGTAATAGAGGCGCTGCTGGGCGAAAGCCGCTAATTCCAGTATGATTCCGCTCTTTTCAGTCTTGCCGGGAAAGCCGAATGTTCAGCAAAAATATGACCGTCGCCGGATTCGACGATGAACTCGCCGCCGCCATCGCCGGCGAAATCCAGCGCCAGGAACAGCACATCGAATTGATCGCCTCCGAGAATTACGCCAGCCCGCGCGTACTGGAGGCGCAGGGTTCTGTTTTAACTAATAAATATGCGGAAGGATACCCTGGCAAGCGCTACTACGGCGGCTGTGAATTTGTCGATCAGGCAGAGCAGCTGGCCATCGACCGTGCCAAACAGCTGTTCAACGCGGACTACGCCAATGTACAGCCGCATTCAGGCTCGCAGGCGAATGCCGCGGTTTACCTGGCGTTGTGCCAGCCGGGCGATACCATTCTCGGTATGAGCCTGGCCGATGGTGGGCATTTGACCCACGGTTCCAAAGTCAATTTCTCCGGCAAGATTTTCAACGCGGTTCAGTATGGTCTCAACCCGGATAGCGGTGAGATCGACTACGATAAGATGGAAGCGCTGGCACAGGAACACAAGCCGAAAATGGTGGTGGCCGGTTTTTCCGCCTATTCGCGCGTGGTGGACTGGCAGCGCTGCCGCAGCATTGCCGATGCGGTCGGGGCTTTCCTGTTTGTCGACATGGCGCACGTGGCGGGGTTGATTGCCACTGGCGAGTATCCGAGTCCGGTTGCCATTGCCGATGTGACGACCACCACTACGCACAAGACCCTGCGCGGCCCGCGTGGTGGTCTGATACTGGCGAAGTCCAACCCGGACATCGAAAAGAAACTGAATTCGGCGGTATTCCCGGGGACCCAGGGTGGCCCCCTGATGCACGTGATTGCGGCCAAGGCGGTGGCGTTCAAGGAAGCCTTGCAGCCGGAGTTCAGGGATTACCAGATACAGGTGCTGGCCAACTCGCGTGCCATGGCGCAGGTATTTATCGAGCGTGGCTACAAGGTGGTGTCCGGCGGTACCGACGATCACCTGTTCCTGGTGGACCTGATTGCTAAAGGCATTACCGGCAAGCAGGCCGATGCAGCACTCGGTGCGGCCTATATCACGGTCAACAAGAACGCGGTGCCGAATGACCCGCAGTCGCCTTTTGTAACCAGCGGTATCCGTGTCGGTACACCGGCAGTCACCACGCGTGGCTTTGGTGAAAACGAAGTCAGGGAATTGGCGGGCTGGATGTGCGATATCATGGATGATGTTGAGAACCAGTCGCTGATTGACGAGGTGCGCAGCAAGGTGCTGGAGATTTGCGGGCGGTTCCCCGTTTATAGCGAGTAAATTAGCTGATGCGCTGCCCGTTTTGCGGAAGCATGGAAACCAAGGTCATCGACTCGCGCCTGGCCAGTGAGGGCATGCAGGTGCGCCGGCGCCGCGAATGTATCGAGTGCGGTGACCGCTTCACCACCTATGAAGGCGCCGAGCTGGTGATGCCCCGTATTGTGAAAACTGACGGCTCGCGCGAGCCTTTTAACGAAGACAAGTTACTGACCGGTGTGTTGCGCGCGCTGGAAAAACGGCCGGTGGATACGGAGAGTGTGGATGCCGCCATCAGCCATATTCAGCATCGCCTGCAGTCCTGCGGTGAACGCGAAATCGAATCACGCACGCTGGGTGGTTGGGTCATGGAGGAACTGCGTAACCTGGACCAGGTAGCCTATGTGCGCTTTGCGTCGGTGTACCGCAGTTTCCAGGACGTCAGCGAATTCCGGGACGAAATCGAGCGCCTGGAAAAGGGACCAACACCCGAGGAGCGGCGTCAGCAGATGCCGTTGCTGTCGGATGATGACGATACCGATAACAATAGCGGGGGCTAGTTGAACGATCGCCAACACATGGCGCACGCCATCCGTCTGGCTGGACGCGGGATCTACACTACCCACCCAAATCCCAATGTCGGTTGCGTAATAGTCAATGAAGGTACCGTAGTGGGTAGCGGTTGGCACCGGCAGGCCGGTGGTCCGCACGCCGAGGTCTTTGCTTTGCGAGAGGCCGGCGAAAAGGCGCGTGGTGCAGACGTGTTTCTGAGCCTGGAACCGTGCAGTCACCAGGGGCGAACACCGCCCTGTGCAGACGCGCTGGTTGATGCAGGGGTCGCACGGGTGATTGTTGCCATGCAGGATCCCAATCCGCTGGTTGCCGGGCATGGTCTGGAACGATTACGGACAGCCGGTATTGCAGTCGAGACCGGGTTGCTGGAGGCGCAGGCGCAAGCGCTTAATCCCGGGTTTACTTCCCGTATGCAGCAGGCGCGGCCCTGGATCAGAGTCAAGCTGGCCAGCAGCCTGGACGGCCGTACGGCAATGGCGTCCGGAGAGAGCCGCTGGATAACCGGTGAGGCGGCTCGCCGCGATGTACAACGGCTGCGCGCACGCAGTTCGGCGATAGTGACCGGAATCGGGACTGTGCTGGCCGACGATCCGTCCATGAATGTACGGCTGGATGCAGCACAGCTGTATGGCGTTGAGCCGCTACGCCAGCCCTTGCGCGTGGTACTGGATACGCAGTTGCGCATGCCGGTGCAGGCGAACATGCTGTCGCTGCCGGGGGCGACACTGATTGTGACCGGTGTGACCGACACTGATCGCTGGCACCTGCTGCAACTGGCCGGCGCCGAAGTGGTTGCTGTCGAGACAGCAGGGACGCAGTTGCAGCCGGAGGCGGTTGTGCGGCTGTTCGCCGAGCGCGAGTTCAACGAAGTGCTGCTGGAATGCGGTCCGACACTGGCGGGCGCTTTTTTACGCGCGGGCCTGCTAGACGAACTTGTGGTCTATATAGCACCGCATTTAATGGGTGATTCGGCCCGGGGTCTGTTTCACCTGCCGGGCCTGGAGCGCATGCAGGATCGTATTGCGCTGGAATGGATAGATGTCCGGCAGGTGGGTGATGCGCTGCGCATAACCGCGCGGCCGGAGTAGAAGCACGATGTTTACTGGAATCATACAATCTGTCGGTGAAGTCGCTGCCCTCGAACACAAGGGCGCGGATTTGCGTCTGCGCATCCGTACCGGCAAGCTGGATCTGGAGGCTGTCGCGATCGGTGACAGTATTGCCACCAGCGGTGTCTGTCTGACGGTGGTTGAACTGCCGGGCGACGGGTTCCGGGCTGATGTATCCGGCGAAACGCTGGCCTGTACCAGCATCGGCAATCTGAAAGTCGGTGATCGTGTGAATCTTGAGAAGGCATTGACACTGGCCACACCGCTGGGTGGTCACCTGGTGAGCGGTCACGTCGATGGTATTGCCGAAGTCGTGTCACGGCAGGACGACGGCCGTTCGGTGCGCTTCCGCATGCGTGCGCCGGATACGCTGGCGCGTTATATTGCCGCCAAGGGTTCTGTGTGTGTGGACGGCATCAGCCTCACGGTCAATGCGGTGCAAGGTGCGGAGTTTGAGCTGAATATTGTGCCGCACACGCTGGTCGAAACCACCATGGGTGAGTTTCAGCCGGGACGGTCCTTTAACCTGGAAGTGGATATAATCGCCCGTTATCTGGAGCGTTTGCTGCTTGGTACAAAGGCAGCCTCGACACAGGCTGAAGGCATCAGTATGGATTTATTACAGCGCTGCGGTTTTACGGGCTGCGTGGACTAGGTAAATCATGGAATTAAACAGCATCGAAGACATTATCCAGGATCTCCGCGACGGCAAAATGGTCGTCATCATGGATGACGAGGACCGCGAAAACGAAGGTGACCTGATCATGGCGGCCTCCAAAGTGCAGCCGCAGGATATCAATTTCATGGCAACCCATGGCCGCGGCCTGATCTGTCTGACGCTGACACCGGAACGTTGCCGGCAACTGTCGCTGCCACTGATGGTGAACGATAACCAGGATGCGCATTCGACCAATTTCACCCTGTCCATCGAGGCGGCGGAAGGTGTCACCACCGGTATTTCTGCCTACGACCGGGCACACACTGTGCGTAGCGCCGTGGCGGAGAGCGCACGACCGCAGGACCTGGTGCAACCAGGCCATATTTTCCCGCTGATGGCGCAGCCCGGCGGTGTTATGACGCGTGCCGGCCACACCGAGGCCGGTTGTGACCTGGCGCGTCTGGCCGGTGTGGAAGCCGCCGCCGTTATCGTCGAGATACTCAACGAAGATGGCAGCATGGCGCGCCGGCCCGACCTGGAAAAATTCGCCGAACAGCATAAGCTGAAGGTCGGAACCATCGCCGACCTGATCCACTACCGGATTGCCAACGAGAAGAATGTGGAACGGGTTGCCGAGTGCGATTTGCCGACGGAGTACGGCGAGTTCAGGCTGTTTGCCTACCAGGATATTGTCAACAAGGGGCTTCACCTTGCGCTGGTAAAGGGTGAGGTGAGCGCCGACCGGCCCACCCTGGTACGCGTGCATGTGCAGAATGCCCTGAGTGACCTGTTTGGCGCACAGATGCAGGATACCGGCTGGCCGTTACGTGATGCCATGCGACGTGTCGCCGACAATGGCGAGGGTGTTGTGGTCATACTTGGACAGCACGAATCGCCGCGCGACCTGGTGCAGCGCATCCGGTTTTACAACGAGCATGAAAAGAGCGGTGAGCCGGTTACCCGCGAGGAGCAGCATGAATTGCGCACCCACGGTATCGGTGCACAGATCCTCACCGACCTCGGGGTCAGGCGTATGCGGGTATTGAGTGCGCCGAAGGTCGTACACGGTTTGTCAGGTTTCGGCCTGGAAGTGGTCGAGTACGTCGAAGGCAGTGAGTAGCAGTCCCGTAATAAATTACAAACAATGTGGAGTCTTTGTACATGAGTGGCATACAGGAAATTGAAGGCCAGTTAACGCTTCGCGGTGCGCGCATTGCGCTGCTGGTGTCCCGCTTCAACAGTTTTGTGGTGGAAAGCCTGCTCAGCGGAGCCATCGACACCCTGAAGCGTCATGGCGCCGAAGATCACGATCTTACTGTTATCCGCGTGCCGGGCGCCTATGAAATGCCGATAGCGGCCAAACGGCTGGCGGCGGCCCAGCGTTACGAGGCCATCATTGCACTGGGTGCGGTTATTCGTGGCGGCACACCACATTTTGAGTACGTCGCCGGTGAATGCACCAAGGGACTGTCGTCCGTGTCACTGCAATACGACATACCGATCGCCTTCGGTGTATTGACGGTGGACAGTATTGAGCAGGCTATTGAGCGTGCCGGTACCAAGGCTGGCAACAAAGGTGCGGAAGCTGCCATGTCCACCATCGAAATGGTTAACCTGCTGCGTGAAATCGGTAAATAGAGCGGTACCCGGTGAACACATCTGCAAAGTCCCGGACAGCTCTTCGCACACGCGCCAGGCGGTTTGCCATGCAGGCACTGTATCAATGGGACCTGTCCGGCAACAATCTGTCGGATATCGAGGTACAGTTCCTGCAGGACGAGGATTTTTCCAAAGCCGACAAGGATTACTTTCACGAATTACTGCACGAGGTGCCGGCACGGCTTGACGAGGTCGAAGCGGCCTTTTCCGGTTACCTCGACCGGCCAGTGCAGGAGATGGACCCGGTAGAGCGCGCTGTGCTGCGCATGGCGACCTACGAACTGATGACGCGCATTGATGTGCCCTACAAGGTTATCATCAACGAATCCGTCAACCTGACCAAGAAATTCGGTGCCGAGCAGGCCTACAAATATATCAACGGCGTGCTGGACAAGACTGCGCGCGCATTGCGGTCATCCGAATATCCGGCAAGGTAAACGCGGGCTGACCTGCGAAGTGCTCCGCCACAAATGTAGAATATGTCTACTTATGCTACGCTGGGGCGACGTGCCCAGCTAACAGGAGTAGGCAAAAAATGGCGGTTGCTGGCAAAAAATCCTATCATCACAAAGACCTGCGAAATGCGCTCATTGCAGCGGCAATTCCGGTGCTGAGGGAAAAGGGTGTCATGGGGCTGGGTATGCGCGAGCTGGCCAGCCTCACCGGGGTGAGCCACGGCGCCCCGTACCGGCATTTCAACGACAAGACGGCACTGTTGGAGGCGATTGCCGCGCAGGGCTATGCGCAACTGTCAGAGGCCTGCCACAGTGCCCGTGAAAGTTACCCGCAGCAACCGCAGCAGGCGCTGGAGGAAGCGGGTATCGGTTACCTGCTGTTTGTCGTCGACAAGCCCGAGATTGCCAACCTGATGTTCAGCGGTGTGCTGCCGCCTACCCGCTGGGGCGCGGAACTGAGCGAGGCCGCCGCGCGCGCCGTCGACGATCTTCGGCAGATTATCGAGCTGGGCAAGCAGGCCGGCATCTACGCTGATATCGATAGCACTGACCTGACAATCGCCTCTCTGGCGATGGTGCACGGCCTGTCCATGTTTCTTGCCGGCGACCTGCTGCCCGGGCAGCAGCAGGATGAACGCTCGATCCGGGTGCTGGGCAATAAAGTGGCCGCTATCCTGTTAAACGGCATGCTGCGCCGCGAACCCGGTAATCAGGAGCAGTAGCGATGGCTGTTTCCGAGTTCGATATCATCGAGCGTTATTTCAGTCGCCCTACTGTACACCGCGATGACGTGGTGCTGGGTATTGGCGATGATGCTGCGCTGTTGCAGGTGCCGGCAGACCGGCAACTGGCGGTGGCGGTGGATACCCTGGTTGCAGGCCGGCATTTCCCGACACAGGCTACTGCCTTCGACATTGGCTGGAAAGCGCTGGCGGTAAACCTGAGCGACCTCGCTGCGATGGGCGCCAGCCCTGCCTGGGCAACCCTGTCACTGACAATGCCCGCGGCTGATGAGGTGTGGCTGGAGGGCTTTGCCAACGGTTTTTTCCAGTTGGCCGAGCGTTACCAGGTTGAACTGGTGGGTGGTGATACCACGCGCGGACCTCTGTCGGTTACCGTACAGTTGCACGGACTGACGGAGCGGGGTAAGGCTCTACGACGCGCTGCCGCGCGCGCGGGACAGAAACTGTTTGTTACCGGTACACTGGGGGATGCAGCCTGTGCATTACAGGCGCTCCAGGCGGACGGTAAGATAAACCCGGATTTGTTGCAGCAGTTGAACCGGCCCGAACCACGGGTGGACTTCGGTCTGGCGCTGGCGGGAACGGGCGCCGCAGCCATTGATATTTCAGACGGCCTGCTGGCGGACCTCGGACACATCCTGGACGCCAGCCAGTGCGGCGCAACACTGTGGGTTGACCGGCTGCCGCGCTCCCCGGCGCTTGATTCGATGCAGGATACCGAAGTGCTGGCCTGTCAGTTATACGGTGGTGACGATTACGAACTATGTTTCAGTGTGGACGCCGAGCAGGCCGAACAGCTGAACAGGTCTGCCCAACAGCAACAGTTGCCGGTGACCGAGATTGGCGTTATCGAATCTCAGGCCGGTATCCGTTGCAGGCGTGATGACGGCAGTCTTTATACACCGCAGGGAACCGGTTTTGACCACTTCAGGGATACAGCGGATGGCTAGGATTTTTTCACCGGGTTTATCACTGCAACTGCTCGGCATACTGTTGTTGGGGCTCATTTCTGTACCGTGCTGGGCAATCAAGGACATCCATGTTGTCGCACTGTTCAAGGACCGGGTAGTAGTCATGATTGACGGCAAACGTCGCGTATTGAGCAGCGGAGAAGCCAGCCCGGAAGGCGTCAGGCTGGTTTCCGCCGACAGTGCAGGCGCCGTCTTCGAGCATCAGGGCGAACGCCTGGAAAGGCAGCTTGACGGACGCGTGCGCGCAGCAGTCAAGCAACGGGATACGGGAGACGATGTACTGATTTTCCGTGACAGCACGGGCATGTTCAAGACAGTCGGGAGCATCAACGGGCTGCCGGTGAAGTTTCTGGTCGATACCGGCGCCAGCTCGATAGCCATGAACTCGGCGCAGGCACGCCGGCTGGGTATCGACTATCATGTGGAAGGCGATCCTACCTACGTAAGTACAGCGTCCGACGTAGTGCCGGCCTACAGAGTCAAGCTGAATATCGTGAAAGTGGGTTCCATTCAGTTACGCAACGTTACCGGGGTAGTCATAGAGAGTGCCCAGCCCGCAGAAGTCTTGCTGGGAATGACGTACCTGTCCCGTGTAGAGATGATCAACCAGGGCAATCGGCTGATTCTGCGCCGCAAGTATTAATGAGGCGTTAATTTATTGACGGATCATGGCCGGCCGTGTGAACACACGTCTCGCAAACCAGACATTGCGCATGAGGCGCTATTCCGCTTGACCTATATCAAGGACACAAAAAATGCGGGTTTGATAATAGCGCTGTACATATTGAGGTTTTATCGGCAACGGGTGGCAGAGGCCTGTCAGGGAATTTGTGAGTCCGTTTGATTCAAATCAAGGCGCGGCGGGTGAATGTACTCTAAAAAGCACATCACAGCGGTAATAAGCGCAGCGTGACTTAATGATTGTCCGTAGAGGAGTGTAGCAAATGAGTGTGAAACACAAGTTGAAGTACGGGGCGGCGGTGCTCGCCACGTGCATGGGTCTGGTAGCTGCCACGGGAGTGGCTTTTGCCAAGAAGGATGAGCCTCTGGTTCCCCTGAACGAGGCCGACTTCGAGACGGCGAAAAGCATGTACTTCCAGCGCTGCGCCGGTTGTCATGGTGTGCTGCGTAAAGGCGCCACAGGCAAGAGCCTGGAGCCTGTAAAGACCAAAAAGAAAGGTCAGAAGCGTCTGGAGCGTATTATCTCTCTGGGTACCGAAGGCGGCATGAATAACTTCGACGATATCTTCAGCAAGGAAGAGATCAAGATGCTGGCCACCTACATCCAGATGGAACCCCCGATTCCGCCGGAAATGCCGCTCTCGCTGATGCAAGAGCGTCACAAGGTCTATATCGATCCCAAGGACTATCCCACCAAGCCGTTGCACGGCCGTAACTGGGAGAACTTCTTTGTCGTTATCGAGCGTGATGCCGGCAAGATCGCCATCATTGACGGTGACAAGCATGAGATCGTAGATCACATCGATACCGGTTATGCGGTGCACGTCGTCAAGGCAGCAGAGCACCACAAAACGCAGCACCTGCCCAAGGGGCAGCCTGCTGGTCGCTTCTGGTATACCCAGGGCCGCGATGGCAAGATGACCAAAATCGACTTGTGGCAGAAACCCGGCAGCATGCTGGTGGCTGAAACGCAGATGGCCTATGACGCCCGTGATGTCGCGGTATCCGGCGACGGTAAATACGTGATCGGTGGCGGTTACTGGCCTCCGCATTTCGTAATTCTCGATGCCGTTACCATGGAGCCTCTGAAAGTGGTTTCCACGCGTGGTGTTGATGTCGACGGTAACTATGTGAATGAGGCACGTGTTGCGGCGATCTACACAACGCCTAATGAGCCTACTTTCTGGGTTGCAGTCAAGGAGCTGGGCCAGATGTGGCAGGTCAATTACACCGATCTCGATAACCTGGATGTCAAGCAGGTTAATTCGGCCAAGTTCCTGCACGACGGTTTCTTTGATCCCACCGGTCGCTACTTCCAGATTGCGGCTAACGCATCTGACAAGATGGTGATAGTCGATTCAAAGACCGGCAAGCTGGAAGCCATGATCGATACCGACAAGAAGCCTCATCCGGGTCCGGGCGCCAACTGGAAGGACGACAAGTGCGGTCCGGTCGGTGGCACCACCCACCTGGGTGTTGGCAAGGTTACCGTCTGGGGCAACGATCCCAAGGGTCACAAGGATCAGGCCTGGAAGGTCTGCTACGAAGTGGAAACCGACGGTCCCGGCGTGTTCATCCGTACCCATCCGACGTCCAAGTACGTATGGGCTGACCAGACCAAGCACCCCGAGCCTGAAGTCCAGCAGAGCGTGAAAGTCATTGACAAGAAGACCCGCGAAGTTGTCAAGACCATCCGCGTGACCAAGGAAGAAGGCAAGGCAGCGGTCCACATGGAGTTCAACGATGATGGTACTGAAGTCTGGGTTTCTGTCTGGAACCGCAAGGACGCCAGTAACCCTACCGGTGAGATCGTGATTTATGATGCGAAGACCCTTGAAGAGAAGGATCGCATCAAGGGTCTGACCACGCCGACAGGTAAGTTCAATGTCCACAATCGCGTCAATCATGTAACCTGATGAGCGATGTAGACAACGTCCTAATGGTGTAGGAGAACAGGGCGGGCATAAATCTTTATGCCCGCCTTTTTATTGGGTCCGCGTACAGTCAGTGAATTAACTAATGGTGAGTGTTGATAATGGTTAAACCAAAACCCAAACCCGGATTGCTGTCTCGCAAGGTTCTTCTGGGGACCACTCTCGGCGCGGCCGTCTTTTTCATGATTGTCGGCGTAATCTTCTGGGGTGGCTTCAATACCGCTATGGAAGCTACCAACACCCTGACATTCTGTATCTCCTGCCACGAGATGGAAGAGAACGTATACCAGGAATACAAGAAAACCATTCACTACACCAATCGTAGCGGTGTCCGTGCGACCTGTTCGGACTGCCACGTGCCTGATCCCTGGGTACACAAGGTGGTACGCAAGGTACAGGCCAGTAACGAGGTACTGCACAAGGTGCTGGGCACCATAGATACACCAGAGAAATTTAACGAACATCGCCTGGAACTGGCCAGGAATGTGTGGAAGGCGATGAAGACCACTGATTCGCGTGAATGCCGTAACTGCCATGATTTTGGGTCGATGAATCCTGAAAACCAGAAGGGTCGCGCCCGCAAGCAGCACATCAATGGCATGGAGGTGGGCAACACATGTATCGATTGCCACAAGGGTATCGCCCACAGCAAAGTGCATGACCAGCTCAGTGACGAGGAGATGGAAGCGCTGGAACAACCGGATCCGGCCAACAAGCGCCCGATCCCGCCGCAGTGGGTCGCTTTTATAGAGGAAGAAGGGAGCAAGAAATCCGAGTCCAAGGCACCGAAGCCAGTGGTTGCCCCGCAGCCCGCAGCTCCCGCCGTTGCTGAAGAAGCGGAACCGGTGGCCGAAAGCACCGCCACAGCGAGCGCCGCTGCGCCGGCTGCCGCGGGTGCGGCAGCTTCGGGCATCGACTGGAGTGGTGTGTCTGCAACCGAGGTTGTGCTTTTCTATCCGGGCCAGTCCTCGATGGAGTGGGTGCTCAACGGACGTGACCACGGCGGCGCCCGTCCGCTCAAGGCCGGCGACCGCTGTTATGACTGCCATGAAGGGGAAGAAGCGGATATCGGGGAACTGGTGGTATCCGGTGAGAAACTTGAACCAAATCCGATCCCGGGCAAACGTGGCAGCATCGTCGTGAATATCCAGGCCGCGCACGACAGCGACAACCTGTACATGCGCTTCCAGTGGGAGGATAGCGAACATGCGCCGGTGCCTTTTGCTGACGGCGGCAAAATGGACCCGGACAACCAGACCAAACTGGCGGTCATGTTGACCAGCGACGACGAGAAGGTGGAGTTTGCGGAGCGTTCCGGCTGCTGGCAGACCTGCCACCACGATGCTCGTACCATGCCGGATACGCCCGATGCGGCAGCACTGGAAGCTTCCCCGCTGGTGAGCCGGCTGGATCTCAGCGACGGGGTCACCAAGTACCTCCAGGAAAGCCGCACCGGGATCGAAGTCAAGGGCAAGGAAGGCAAGCCGCGTGGTGGCTGGGACAAACTCAAGGATGCCGCCGACATACAGGCAGCGCTGGATGACGGTCAATTCATGGACCTGTTGCGGTTCAATTCGGGCGGTGAATCCGAAGACGGTTATATACTGGAGGAACGTGTGATGAGCGGCGGCCAGGGCGTCAGCTTCAGTGGCGGGCTCAGCGACGGCATATGGACCGTAGAGATGACGCGCAAGCTGAGCTCCGATAAGCCGGGTGATATCAGCCTGTCAGTCGGTGAGTGGTACAATATCGGTTTTGCCATCCACGACGATTACAGTGATGCCCGTTATCATCATGTGTCGCTGGGGTTCAAGCTGGGCTTTGACGACGAAGACGCGGAGATAAATGCCATCGGCAAGTAGCGGCCTCTTACCAAGGCGTGCTTAAGTTAGCCGACATAAGCTTTCGGGACACGCTGTAAATACATCCCTGTAAGCTCGACGGCCGCATCCATGCGGCCAACGGTCCCGAAAGCCTATGTCGGCTAACTCCCGTACTCATTAGTCAGGCCTGTATTCTTTACGGGGCTCGGCTATGCTTGCTTAGAGAACGGGTTTTTTCAGAGAGGTATCTGTCATGAAGTGGCATACAATCGGAGTATTGCTGGTGCTCGGGATGTTCAGTCTGGGCGCAGTGGCCGGTGAGGATACGCGACTGGTCATTATCAAGGATTTCAAGTTCACTCCGCAGGAGATTACCATTCAACGGGGTGAGACTGTGCGCTGGGAGAACCGCGAAAAGCGTCAGTACCACAGTGTGTGGTTCGAGGCATCCGGAGAACCGGAGCCGGATTATTTCTTCCCGGAAGAATCCTATGAGCGGGCGTTCGACACCGCCGGCAGCTTTCCCTATCGGTGCGGCCCGCATCCGAGAATGACCGGTGTGGTGCATGTGAGTGATTGAATCGACAACGTAAATAATTACCATGTAGGAGCGGCCTCTTTATGCCCGACGGGTTGACGGGTACTGGCCGCGATAGCGCGGTAATTGCCTGACTCATCAAACCTATGAAAATAATTTCTTTATCTATGCGCGCCGTACGAATTAGGGTCGTGTTTCTCACGCTGTCTGCTTTGTTCATGGCTTCGGCCCAGGCGGTAGCGGATGGCGTTGACGCCGCGAAGCTGTACAAAACCCACTGTGCCGAATGCCACGGCGCAAACCGCCTTGGCGCAATGGGTCCGGCACTGCTGCCCGCTAACCTGAAGCGTCTGAAAAAGAAGGCTGCCGTCGAAGTCATCAAGCACGGACGCGCGGCCACCCAGATGCCGGCATTTGCGGAAAAGCTGAATGCGGCGGAAATCCAGTCGCTGGTCGGGTACGTGTATACACCGCTGCTGGAGGTGCCGGTCTGGGGTCTGGCCGAAATCAATGCCAGTCATATCATTCACAACCCGGAAAGCGAGCTGCCGGACAAGCCGGTCTTTGAAGTCGATGACTTGCTGAATCTGTTTCTGGTGGTGGAACTTGGTGATCACCATGTGACGCTGCTGGATGGTGACCGCATGCAGCCCATCCACCGTTTTCAGTCGCGTTTTGCGCTGCACGGAGGCCCCAAATACTCACCGACGGGCCGCTTTGTCTATTTCGCTTCGCGCGACGGCTGGATCAGTAAATACGATATCTACAATCTCAAGCTGGTGGCGGAGATCCGCGCCGGTATCAATACCCGCAACCTGGCCGTATCGGCCGACGGCCGCTATGCCATGGTCGCAAACTATCTGCCACACACGCTGGTATTACTGGATGCCCGCGACCTGACACCCATCAAACTTTACTCGGTCGAAGACGACAAGGGTAAGACCTCACGTGTCAGTGCGGTCTATACGGCGCCGCCGCGTAACAGTTTTATCGCGGCACTCAAGGATATCCCGGAAGTCTGGGAGATCTCCTACGAAGATGAGCCGCCCATGGGTTTCGGCAGCTGGGTGCATGACTACAAAAAGGAATCCGGTGAAAACCTCAAACCGGAGCCGTTCCCGGTGCGCCGTATCGGGGTTAACGATTACCTGGATGATTTCTTCTTTGACCAGGATTATGTCTCACTGATCGGTGCTTCACGCGAAGGTAAAGGCCAGGTGGTGAACATGGATGTGGGCCGGGTGGTGGTGAAAGATCTCGATCTGCCGGGCATGCCTCACCTGGGTTCGGGAATTACCTGGGAGTATAAGGGCAGGCCGGTGCTGGCAACACCAAACCTGAAAGAAGGCAGTGTCACGGTTATTGATATGGAGTCCTGGAAGACGATCAAGCGCATCGAGACGCTGGGACCTGGATTCTTCATGCGCAGCCACGAACAAACACCGTACGCCTGGGTGGACGTCTTCTTCGGTCCCAACAAGGATGCCGTGCACGTCATCGACAAGCGCACCCTGGAGATCGTAAAAACGCTGCGGCCGGCCCCCGGTAAGACGGCCGCACATGTGGAATTCACACGTGACGGCAAATACGCCCTGCTGAGTATCTGGGATACTGACGGCGCGGTGGTGGTTTACGATGCGGCAACTCTGAAAGAGGTCAAGCGCCTGCCCATGAACAAGCCGTCGGGTAAATATAACGTCTACAACAAAACCCGCTATTCAGCAGGCACCAGCCATTGATGGGATTACGGTCGTGATATTTGGCCTTGTAAAAGATTACCGCCATTCAAATCGAAGTGCTGTAGGAGCGGCCTCATTGGCCGCGATGCTTGATCAGGCGTAATCGCGGCGAAGGACGCCGCTGCTACAGGGTTGTTGGCTATACCAGGGGGGCTTGCGGGTTTTCTTAGTGGGTCCTTACTTGGCGCCTTTTTCAATCAGATAGCTGCTGTACTGCTTGTCGGTACCGTTAATGTGGTTGATCAGCCAGTTCTTGAGGAATGTTACCGCATTGCCCATGGCGCGGTCGTGATCCTGCTCGTACTCGGCCAGGACTTCTTCGACTTTTGCAATCATCTTCCTGTGCTGGGCCTTGTGTGGCTCAAAGTCCGGGTAGCCGTATTTTTCCATCATGCCTTCTTCATAGCCAAAATGCGTCTTGGTGTAATCCACCAGCTCGTCCAGTGCCTCGCGCTCGAATTCTTCGCCGGTGGAGTAGTCCACGGCGGTCTGTAACTGGTTGATCAGGTTGACCAGTTTTCTGTGTTGCTGGTCAATGGAGTCTATGCCTACGTTATATTCGTCTTTCCACTGGATGAAATGCCGTGACGACATTCTGCGGTGAACGAACGGGATAAGCACCAGCAGCGCTACCAGCGCCCAGGTCAAAGGGCTGGTCGGGCCCGCCATCAGTCCCAGAATAATCGCGGTAACCAGCGTCAGGATAAGCAGCGCAACGGCGAACATGCTTATGTGTCGGTTCATGAGATCAACCCTTGAATAACAGACAGTTCAGACAGCCTAAAGGATAAATCGCCTCGTGGCCATCACCGTGGCCTAGTGTCTTCGATTACACCCATATAAACCCTTGACCTAAGTCAAGGACAGCAAAAAAAGCTGCCCCCAATATGAGGCCACAATGCTGCGGGCCCGGGGCGCTGGTCACGGCAGCCGGGTATTTCGGGAGATGTCGGTTGGGTATACAGGCAAAAATCTATCTGGTTGGGGCGGGACCCGGTGATCCGGACCTGCTCACGGTAAAAGCGCAGCGTTTGATCCAGGCAGCAGATACGGTTGTCTATGACCGGCTGGTATCGCGTGAAATTCTCAACCTGATACCCGCTTCGGTATCACGCGTGTACGTCGGCAAGGCAACCAATCGCCATACACTCAGCCAGGAGGAAATCAACGCATTGTTGGTGAATCTGGCCAGGAAGCGTCAGCGTGTGGTACGCCTGAAGGGGGGAGACCCTTTCATTTTCGGCCGCGGCGGCGAAGAGGCGCTGGCACTGGCGCGCAACGATATCCCGTTTGAGGTGGTGCCGGGGATCACCGCGGCGCAGGCTTGCGCCGCTTATGCGGGCATACCCCTGACCCATCGCGGTCTCGCCCGCGGTGTGCAATTCGTAACCGGGCATTGCAAGGATAACGAGACGCTGGTGCTAGACCGGGCTGCATTGTCGGATGCCGGGCAGACACTGGTGATCTACATGGGACTCGCCAACCTGCCGCAGATCGTTCGCGATCTCGTCGCAGCCGGTCGGTCGGAGGATACGCCGGCCGCGGTGGTCGAGCGCGGTACGACCTCGCGCCAGCGGAATATCATTACCACCATCGGCGAATTGCAGCAGGCTGTCGAACATCAGGCGATCGCATCGCCGGCCATGCTGATTATCGGGCAGGTCGTTACACTGGCGGAGGAACTGGACTGGTTCATGCCCTGGGCGCAGGAAATGGAACTCAAGTATGCTTAAGGCGCTTGTGTTTCTCGCTCTGTGCGCATTAACGGTGTCTGTCACGGCGGAAGCCGTTACCACAGAGCGTCAAACCGAGTTGCGCAACCTTGTCCACCAGGATTGTGGTTCCTGTCATGGCATGCGTTTGACCGGCGGGCTGGGTCCAGCATTAACGCCGCAGGCACTGCAAGCCAGGAATCACGATTTTCTGTTTGCGACCATCAGTGAAGGGCGACACGGAACGCCCATGCCGCCGTGGCGGACGCTGCTTACCGAACAGGAGATCAACTGGATCGTTGACTACCTGAAGACGCCGGAGGCAAAGCCGTGAGGACATTTCTCGCCGCTATCCTCGGGTTCGTTTTTGTTGCCGGTGCGGTGGCCTCAGAGCTGCGTGGTACGGGTGATCTCGGTGTCGTGGTGGAACGCGCCGACGGTAAGCTGCTGGTGGTGGAGCACAGCGCTAACAGCAGGCTGGCCGAAGTCGAGGGTCTCGGTGACCTGTCTCACGCTTCTGTGGTGTTTTCACGCGATCAGCGTTACGCCTATGTATTCGGCCGTGACGGTGGCCTGACCAAGGTCGACATACTGCAGGGGCACATTGTTAAGCGGGTGATGCAATCCGGTAACAGTATCGGTGGCGCAATCTCCCAGGATGGAAAGTGGGTTGCGGTTTCCAATTACGAGCCGGGCGGGGTGCGGGTATTCGACGCCGCCAGCCTGGAAATGGTCGCCGATATCCCCGCTGAATATGCACCGGGCAAGTTTTCGAAAACAGTGGGCCTGGTGGATGCACCCGGCAACCAGTTTGTGTTCAGCTTGTATGACGGCGACCAGATCTGGCTTATGGATATGGCGGATCCGCGCAAGCCGCGCATCAAGCGCTTCGAGGATATCGGCAGGGCGCCCTACGATGCCCTGATTACACCGGACGGGCGCTATTACATCGCCGGCCTGTTTGGTGAGGACAGCATGGCGTTGCTGGATCTGTGGCACCCGGAAAAGGGCGTGCGGAAAATACTGAAGGGTTATGCTGAACACGATGAGAAATTGCCGGTATACAAAATGCCGCACCTGGAAGGCTGGGCTATGGCGGGTCAGCAGGCCTTTGTGCCGGCGGTGGGACAGCACAAGGTGCTGGTAATGAATGCGGGCAGCTGGCAGCAGGAGGCCGAGATTGATGTTCATGGCCAGCCGGTATTTGTCATAGCGCGGCCCGATGGCCGCCAGGTATGGGTGAATTTCGCCTTCCCGGACAATGACACGGTTCAGGTCATCGATGTCGAGTCCCGCCGCATTATAAAAACCCTGAAGCCAGGCAAAGCGGTACTGCACATGGAATTCACCCCGCGTGGCGAGAACGTCTGGCTGTCGGTCCGCGATGATAATCGTATCGACGTTTATGATACGAGCACCCTGGAACGTGTGAAGTCACTCCAGGCAATGAAACCGAGCGGTATCTTTTTTACCGACCGCGCACACAAGATCGGCCTGTAACCATGGAAGCGATGATTGAACAACTGCTCAACGACTTTCAGCGTAATTTTCCGCTGGAGCCGATGCCCTTTGAACAGATCGCCCGCCGTTTGAATACCAGTCCCGAGCAGGTGTTGCAAGCGCTGAAGGAACTGCAGGCAAGGGGTGCGGTAAGCCGTGTGGGCCCTGTGTTCAGGCCCAATACCGTCGGCGCCAGTACCCTGGCAGCGATGTCTGTGCCGGCGGACAGGCTGGAAAGTGTTGCCGCAATCATAAGTCAGTTTCCCCAGGTTAATCACAACTACGAGCGTGAGCACCGTTACAACCTGTGGTTTGTGGTTACGGCCGAAAACGCTTCGGCGCTGCATGAAACACTCAGGGAGATTCAGCTGGAAAGTGGCTACCGGGTGCTCTCGTTACCGCTGGTCAAGGATTATCACATTGATCTGGGTTTTCGTATGAATCTGGATCATCAGCACGACATTGTTGAAGCATCAGCCGATCACAGCGAGCCCGCAAGCCATTCTGAACGTGAAATGCTGTTTGGCGATGCAGAAGACCTCATCGAAGTTATTCAGGCCGGCTTACCGCTGGTTGCACGGCCGTATCAGGCCATTGCAAACCGCCTGGGTTGTTCCGAGCAGGCCGTGATCGACAAGCTGCGCAACATGATCGATGCCGGCATTATCAAGCGGCTTGGGGTTGTGGTGCGCCATCATGAGCTGGGTTACCACGCCAATGCCATGGTGGTGTGGGACGTGCCCAATGAACAGGTTGATGAACTGGGGCGCCAGTTGGGACGTCAGGATTGCGTGACCTTGTGTTATCAACGGCCGCGGCGTCTGCCGGACTGGCCGTATAACCTGTTCTGCATGGTGCACGGCCGTGACCGTGATGATGTCCTGGAATGTATTGCACGTATGGTGGATGGGCTTGGTCTGGATGCGATTTCGCACACGGTATTGTTCAGCGGCAAGCGTTTCAAGCAGCGTGGTGCCCGCTATCGGGGCTGTCTTAATGGATGAACTTGACCGCCGGGTCATCAACCGGTTGCAGGGAGGCTTTCCAGTCTGTGAGCGCCCGTTTCAGGAAGCGGCAGAAAAACTGGATACCACGGAAAGCGAACTGATAACGCGCATACGCTGCATGCTGGACGATGGGCTGCTGACGCGTTTTGGTCCCCTGTATCACGCCGAGAATATGGGCGGGGCACTGAGCCTGTGTGCCATGAAGGTGCCTGCCGAAAACTTTGATGAAGTGGTGGAGCAGGTCAATGCTTTCCCGGAGGTCGCGCACAATTACCAGCGCGATCACGAAATGAACATGTGGTTTGTGCTGGCGACAGAAACACCGGAACAGCTTGATGAGTGCTTGCACAAGATTGAAAAGACCACCGGCATACCGGTGTTCAACCTTCCCAAGACGGAAGAGTTTTACGTCGGGTTGCACTTCAAGGTGTAGCGCATAAGTATGGATACCAACGATCTGGCGCAGCTGGACAGGCGCATTGTGTTGGCAACCCAGGCCGGGTTGCCACTGGATGCCAGGCCCTACCATTGGCTGGCCTCCGAGCTGGGCGTGGAGCCCGATGTGCTGATGGACCGTTTCCGCGTGATGCTGGATGAAGGGCGTATCCGCCGTATCGGGGTGGTGCCCAACCATTACCGGCTGGGGTACTCGGCTAACGGGATGTCGGTCTGGGATGTGCCTGATGAAGATATCAAGGCTATCGGTAAGCAGATCGGCGAGCTGGATATTGTCAGCCATTGTTACCATCGGCCCAGGCACTTGCCCAACTGGCCATACAACCTGTTCGCCATGCTGCATGGACATAGTCAGGAAGAGGTGCGCAACAAGGTCGAACAGATTGCGCAGCTGCTCGGCGACAAGGCTCGCCGGCATGACGTTTTGTTCAGTACGCGTATACTGAAAAAGACAGGATTGAGAATCGCAGGCTAATACTTATGTTCCGGATATCACAATATATGCAGGAGCTGAAGACGCCGCTGGTCGACCCGCAGCGGCGCACACCGCCGGGGCCGGTTGTCATCTGGAACCTGATCCGCCGCTGCAACCTGACCTGCAAGCACTGTTATTCCATTTCCGCCGATATCGATTTCCCGGGCGAGTTAAATACACAGGAAGTGTTTGGCGTTATGGACGATCTTCACGCGTTCGGGGTGCCGGTGCTGATACTGTCGGGAGGCGAGCCGCTGCTGAGGCCGGATATCTATGATATTTCCCATCGAGCAAAGCAAATGGGTTTCTATGTAGGATTGTCCACCAACGGCACTCTGATCGACGAACAAAATATCGACCGGATTGCCGAAGTGGGTTATGACTATGTAGGGATCAGCATTGACGGTATCCGTGAAACCCATGACCGTTTTCGCCAGAAACAGGGCGCCTTCGATGCATCCATGCACGCTATCAGGCTATGTAGGAACGCCGGTATCAAGGTAGGTATGCGTTTCACGCCTACCCAGGATAATGCGCAGGAGCTTCCCCTGCTGCTGGATATCATGGAAGAAGAGTGTGTCGACAAATTGTACGTATCGCACCTGAACTACGGCGGACGCGGTAACCGCAACCGCCGCTCGGATGTTGTGCACAAAACCACCCGCTGGGTCATGGATCTGTTATTCGATGCCTGCTGGTCCGATGTTCAGGCAGGCCGCCAGCGTGAATTCGTAACCGGCAATAACGATGCGGACGGCGTTTATCTGTTGCAGTGGGTGAAGCGCAATGTCCCGGAACAATACGAGTACATGCACAAGCGCCTGACCCAGTGGGGCGGCAATTCATCCGGTGTGAATATCTCCAACATCGATAACCTGGGTAACGTTCACCCCGACACCTTCTGGTGGAACTACAACCTCGGCAATGTGAAGGAACGCCCGTTCTCTGAAATCTGGATGGATACCAGTGATCCGCTGATGGCCGGCATGAAAGCCTCGCCCCGTCCCCTGAAAGGGCGCTGCCGGGTCTGCAAGTACCAGGATGTGTGCGGCGGGAATACCCGGGTACGCGCATTCCAGCTCACCGGTGATCCCTGGTGGGAAGATCCCGCCTGTTACCTGAACGATGAAGAGCTGGGTATCTGCGAAGCGGATTATGCGGCTGACAAACCGGAAGCCATGGCGCTTGAAACCCGGGTTATCCGGCACGCCAGTTAGTGATTTGTCGGATTACGCTACGCTAATCCGACCTACCTAACACTCGCGCTGTCGTTACTCTGTAGGTCGGATTAGCGTAGCGTAATCCGACAAATCACCTTAAGTAAGTGCCATTCGGGCCAGAGCCAATTTCTGAACAGGTGTGGCTCATCGGCTCTGACCCTTTAGTTGCTCAGGGAAGCGGTATCCCAGCGCAGCAAAGCTTAATAAGGGGCTGCACCAGGCTCAGCGATCTCGCTCTCCTCTGGCGGAGTGAAACGGCCTTTGCCCTCGAACGCGCTGAATTCGGCGCTATTCAGCTTACCGTCCTCGTTCGTATCGCTAGCCTGCAGGTTTTCTGACAGATCCGTACGTACTTTCGCTTCTTCTACGCTGATGTATCCATCACCATCGGCATCGATCTGCTCGAATGTCTGCACGTATTCTTCAGCAGCGGCCGGGGCGGTGGACAACACAATCGCAGAGGCAACAGCAATAATGAAAGACGTTTTCTTTATCATAATCTTTACTCCTTACTATTTAGGGGGGTCACCTTTCTTAAGTATAACACGCTAAAACTGATCCGCCTTTGATGCTCGTCAACCATCGAACTATCCGGACAGGATAAATTGAAGCGCAATTGCGCAAAGCGGGGGTATCCTGATTGAGTTATTCCTGCTTGCCCTGGAAATACTTGACGAGGAAGGTTTCTACAGCATCCCGGTAGGCTTCGCTGTCCGGATATTTTTCCCACAAGGCACGTGAGCCGTGGCT
>Ga0316187_10001188_pt1 | contig 22139 bp, 22 predicted proteins | sample CroRivburrow1_MG_FD_204927 | JGI IMG/M metagenome (GOLD analysis project Ga0316187, IMG submission 204927) | Coastal sediment microbial communities from Maine, United States - Cross River worm burrow 1 | ecosystem: Environmental > Aquatic > Marine > Coastal > Sediment | place: USA: Maine...
AGGGTATGAAATCTTCCCAGTAGATAGCTGTCCATTTTTCCTTTACTTGCAAACGATTTTCAAGTTCGCCAGCCAATCCTTTATCCGAAAGAGACCGGAGGTCAATTTTAGCCAGTTCCGCTGCTTCTTTTTTCATGGCAGGAAAATGCTCCTGCTCTATTTTTATACGCAGTTTTTTCAGGTTGTCCTCACTCCTTTGCAGGCTGAGATACCATCCCCTCTTGTCGTCTTTATCACCGTCCTGTCCTGCAGTTACCGGCCTTGACTGCAAGATAAAAAAATCGTTGCCAACCTTAGTCCATTCCACATCCTGGGGTTTGCCAAAAACGTTCTCGATCTTCTTTGCCTTCCGGTAGATTGCCACAGCCTCTTCGGGGCTAAGTGGTGCTTGCAGGGACTTATTCTCCGGTAACCCGGTGAGAATGACATCATCTCCCTGGGGGGCCATGAACTTTTCTCTTTGAGGAGTATAATGCTCTTTAATGGATGCCTCTTTTCTATGAAAAATCCAGCGGTCAGGTTCCACCGCACCGTCCACCAGTCCCTGGTTCAGTCCGTAAACCGCCTCAACAACACCTTCGGTAGCATCAGTCGGATTTATACTGAATGTGACGCCTGACACCTCGCCGGCGACTAGCTCCTGCACGACAACCGCCATGGAGCTTTTGGCAAAATCCAAATCAAGTTCCTGCCGGTACAGCAAGGCCCTGTCAGACCACAGGGATGCCCACACCAGCTTTACATGCTCAAGAATCGGCTCAGTACCACGAATATTCACAAAGGATTCATGCAGCCCGGCAAAGGAGGTTGCTGCCGCATCCTCTTCCGGAGCGGAAGAACGCACCACCAAAGAATTTCCTGCAAAATTTTTTTCTAAAGCATTGCTGATCTCCCTGGCAAGTTCCACTTGCATCCTTTGGCGCAAAAAAAGATTTCGTATCCGGAGCGCTGCATCCCAGATCTCCTCCCAGCGCATGTCAGAAAACTTCTTGCGGTGCAATTCAAGTTGGATCTTCTCCTTAATGCTGCTTCCACTGATAAACTGCTTATAGGCTTCAGTTGAGATACAAAGAGTTGCAGGCAACCTAAAACCGGCTTCCTGCAATCTCATGAGAGCAGTTGCCTTGCCGCCGAAAATCTTTGAATCCTGGCTTATTTCAGAAAGCAGGTATGTCGTTCTCATCGTGGATGTGCAGTTCCATGACTTCCTGGAAACGGCTGACCAGGTAATAGCTCCATACAGAAATAATGATAAATGCAGTTGAGGGCGAGCGCAGAAAATCTTCCAGGTATGGATGCTTGCTTAAATACAGTGATGCCAGTTCCTTTTGGGATGCGTCAATATCTATCCTCTCAACGGCTCCCAGAACAGTTACCGCTTTAGCATCATGAAAGTCCTTCGCGTTATTGGACCGATCATCGATGAGCAACGAAACCTTTGGATTGTGCTTGATGTTGGCAAATTTTCGCGTTGCCTTAGGGGTGGAAAACACAATTTTGTGCAGATCATCGGTGGCCGCAAAGGCAATAAGGCTGGCATAAGGAAATACCTCAGAACTCTGGGTAGCAAGCACTGCCAGCTTCTGAGATAAAAGCAGTTCGGCTATCTCTCTTTGCAGCTGCTTTTTGTTTGTCATTTACTTCACCAAAAATATTGCCGATACAGCAGTCAAGCTGTACAAGCTTTTTATTAACAAAATTGTTTTCGATTATATTTTTAACCTTTATCATATGTTGTCATTTTAGGCTAAACTAATCAAGCATCTTTATGATTAGTTCGTTTCGTGTGGACTTAGCAAATCTGCATAAACGTTAATAACGTTTCCTCTCCTTTCCGACAAGGACTAGGCGATCAATCAATTTTTTTCCCATTTACAGACATGGTAAGTCTTGAAACAAAAAAGGCAGGGTCAGAAATATCCTGCCTTTTTTGAGATAGGGCAGCTCAAAAGTAAATAACAAGATAATCTATTCTTTGTGAGTAGCGCGCATGGTCTGGGCAAGCTCTTTTATCTCTCCCAAATCTTTCGTCATCATGGCCCAGCCATACCAATAAGCATAATCAGGATTGACATGGAAGAAAGCCTGGTAGGTACGCATCCGGTGTTTCATGTACATTTCAAAAAGCACCTGATCTATATGGGACATATGCTCTATGTCTGAACCGCCTGTTCGCATAAAATAGAGAAAATCAGGATATGCAAACGCATAGTCCGCCGGTTTCTTAATAATCCCATCTTTATAGAGTTCGGCCACCGTCTGAATTGCCTCAGCCATAAGTCTGTCAGCTTTCTGCATGATCTTGTCGCCCATGCTGAGCTGCTCCCGCGCATAGGTTTCAGAATGGCATTTACTGCAGGTTTTTATCATCTTTTCCCTCTCTGTGCTCCAAGCCTCCTCGGTCAACCTAGCTAAATCAACAGCCTTCACAGTATCAAGTCTTGCGGTGGGTTCACCAGTTTCCGGGTTGAGCACACCAAGGGCCTTTAAGATAATGACCCGGTCATCAGCCCATTGCTTGTCTTCCGGTAAAGGCAGCCGCACTCCAAGAAAACCCCAGGCAGTTCTGTTTTCGTGATTGCCTTCCGACATATGGCAGTCCTGGCATTTAGGTGCAGCCGCACCTTCCGGCAGATCACCAACTTCCCGGGTCAGGTAGCGCGAGCCATGCTTGGAGCTGCTCCACATCTCCCACTGCGGATGGTCATAACCCATATGGCATTGCTGGCAGGCCCTAGGGTTCAATGCCTCTTTCTTGGAAAAACTATGCCGTGTGTGACACTCATCGCATGAATTATTCTGATATCGATACCCTTTTTCACGCTGGCTCTTTTTCTGCTCTTCCGACTTTATTCCCATATTGTGGCAACCACCACAACCTCTACCTCCCTCCATTAACTCATCCGGTTCAACATGGGTAACGGGCATGGCATTCATTGATGTCCAACCGTAATTGTGCTTACCTTTGGAAAACTGTTGAAACTGTTTTTCATGGCATTCTCCGCACACTTTTTCATCAGGCATTAAAGCAAGGTTAGCGTCTTCTGCTTTGGTATGCGTTTCTCCATGACAAGTGGAGCATGTTACATCTTCTTTGCTATGTTTGCTGACCTGCCAGTCTTGAACCTGCCCTGGAGAAATTTTTTGATGACATCCGACACAAGCATCTTCAGCTAATGCAGCGCTAGCAAAAAACAAGATCATCAATCCCATCAATACAATTAACCTTATTTTAGCCATACCAACCTCCTTTAGTGTTCGCGTTATTATTAGATCCAGCCCATGCTATGATTTCAGCAAACAAAAAACACAAAAGCCTCCTAAGGTATTGCTATCCCTGGAGGCTTTATTTACAAACCCAACCAAACTCATCAGATAATATTCCTCGAGAAGATTTGTATATGTATTATAATTCTTACTATGTATTATCTATGTTTTTTAATAAATTGGAGGGATTAAATCAAGTGCCACAATGTGTTAGGAATGTGGATGTAAGTGAAATACACATATCTTTCCACAATCTTGACTATTAGTACCCTTATATCGAGTCAAGATTGCCATCGCACACCTTGACATTGGGTTGCTGGTGACTGAACTCCGGGAGTATGCAGTGCAGCTTCGCAATGAGATGCTCAAACGCTGCAGCGGAGAGGAAACGGCCCAGCTCTTCCCGGATCCTGGCATATTAAACCGGCAGCCTTACAGCCAGAGAAAAATACAGACAATCCTAAAAAAGGTTTGTAAGTTGGCTGGTCTCAGGGTAAGAAAACCGCACGATTTGCGGCATACGTATGCCACGAGCCTTCTCATGGCACACCAGAGCCCCGCTTATGTCCAGAGGCAGTTGGGACACAGTTCGATCAAGCCAACGGTCGATATATACGGGTACTGGATTTCCGGGGAAGGACGCGGCGGACTGGATGATGCACTGGGTGGTTTAGTTGAGCGAAAACGAGATAAAGAGTGCATATTTTCGCATATCGAAAAAAGAAAAAGCTGTAACCATTTGAGATTACAGCCGACTTGAATAAATGGTGCCGAAGGGGAGAGACGCTTCCTTCCCAAGTGATATCAGTAAGTTATTGTAATTCAAGTATTTCAGATATGCAGTTTATTAAAATTTTGTACAGTTCTGGTTGCCATTTGCATATTTTTGCATATCCTTTTTACGCAGTTTATCATCAGGTTTAATATACCTCCCACCTGACCATTTTTTAGCTTCTGAAGACATTTCTTCCAACACCATTTTTACAGGTTCAGCGCTGGCTGACTGTGCTTGTTGCATCAGTCTGATTCAGCATATCCATGTAATTTTTACGTGTTGGAGGAATTTTAATGATTAAAAAACGAGGACTGGGCGACTATCCCAGAACATACAGGCCGTGGGCGATATCAGAAGTCTATGGTCAGAAAGATGCAGTAACATTTGTCAGTAATGGGCTGAAAAAAGAAACACTGCCCCATGTACTCCTATTTTCCGGGGCTTCGGGCTGCGGGAAAACAACCATGGCCAGGTCAATTGGTCTTGGCCTTAACTGTGAAAAAGGTCCTACCGATACCCCCTGTTTCAGATGCCGTGCCTGCACCGGTATCTTGAACGGGGGACATCTGGCATATCGAGAAATCAATGCTGCTGATTTAACAGGTGTTGACGACATGCGGGAACTCAAGGGGCACTTTGCCTCTGCTCCGATGGACGGAAGGCATCAGATCATAGTTTTCGACGAGTGCCACCGCCTGTCCGTAAACGCCCAGGAGATGCTGCTGAAGGAAGTGGAAGACAACCATGCCCAGAACTATTTCATCTTCTGCAGTACTGATCCGGGGAAAATTATCAACACCTTGAAGAACCGTCTTGTACCCATTGAATTCCAACCATTCTCGGATGATGAACAGAGAAGGCTGCTCCAGGATGTCTGTATCAGTGAGAGAATCATTAATGGCCGGCAGGTGCTCGACAGTATCATCAAGGAAGCCGGAGGGATGCCGAGAAACGCCCTTCATCTCCTGCAGAGGGCTGTTGACCAGGAGAAGCTTGTCAGGGCTGATACAGGGGATATCATTCATATTGCTCCGGAAAAGTCCAGTAATATTCTTGTGATTGCGCCGCACGCGGTCCCGCATGATGATGACAATACAGGTGTGATTGGAGAACGGATCGCCGAAATGCTGGCAGGTCATGCTGTCATCAATGAAAAGTACGGAAAGCCTGAAACGCTCGGCTTTGACGAACCGGATATTGAGAATAACCTTGTCAACCTGAACCGTGGGGACCAGATTAACAGTCACCCGGAAGTGGTTGCTGAGTTTCTTGCGCCAATCAAAAACTCGAAAGACAGTATTCAGAAAAAGTACAAAAAGACAATCCAGGTTCACATCCATGGAATGTCTGACGAAAATCTGCTCCGTGTAGTCGGTCTTCAGGAAAAAAATACCGGCGTCCGCAGGAAGCTGCATCTCCTCATCGGTCATGGTCAATCAGATGCAGCCGATAAATCTGTTTACAGAAAAAAACTCACGGCAAGACCAGACCTGGTTCAGAAGCTCATAGAAAAGCTTGGGAAAAATGGGATAGAGGCTTCGCTTGCTCCGATTGCTCCAATCACAGGCACTGATGGGAGACCGAAACTTTACTGCGGTAGCGATCCGAATGGGTTGAACCAGATGCTCTGCAAACCGAAGTCAAAGACTCAGAGTATACAGCTTGAGATAGGCTATGCCGGACTCAGAGACACCGAGGAAAACGCACGTATTACTGCTGACAGGATTGCCAGAGCACTGGCGGAATTCGTTGATGGCATTGATGCAGAAAGGATCGAGTCGCTCCCTGTGAATATAGCTAAACCACTATTATCCGAGGCTCCTGATAAGAAAACCGAAATGGCGGGAGCAGATCAGGCTGAATCAGAATCGCATCCTGATATAAAACTGGTAGACCATGCATATAAAACTCTCACAGTTATTTATACCGGTCATTTTGAAAAAGCCATGCTGGAGGCAGGCAGATACATCATCGATAAGTTTTATGGCGGTGACCTTGAAAGAGCCCGGAATAATGATTCTCCGCTGAAGGAATCACTGCACAGTCTGCTGGAACGGCTCAACAAGGATAAAGCTCCAGGACGGCCATCGAAATCATGGGTTTACAATTCGGTAAAAATCATTGTGGAAGAACATGATTTCCGGGATTTCCATATGTATGGAAAACTCGGACTGAGCCAGAAGGTACTGCTGTTTCCGGTCAAGGATATTGAGATTAAAAAGCGGCTGATTACCGAATCTATAGAAAATGATTATACCGTTGTTCGCTTGCGGGAAAGGATCGCAGAGGAGACCAGAAATAATGTTCCGGCAGCAGAAGACCCGCTGAAACTGATTAAAAATCCGGACAATCTTTTCAACAGTAAATATTCATTCTGGCAAACGGACCAGCTCGCAATCCTACCGTCCAAGAAAAAGAAGACACTTGTCACCAGGTCACAGGAAAAGATCAGGGAGATCTCCTCTGTTATTGCAGCCAGCTATGAAAATCTTGACAGGTATGAGGCATTTGAAAGGGCTGTAAGATTTTCCGACAAGCTGCCGGCAGAAGCAGATATTTCAGGGACGAAAGAATGGGCGCCTGATACTGAAAATAACAGTACAGGTTGTTCCAATGTGTGTCGTTATTGCTATGCCTGTGCCGATGCCATCAGGAGAAAACAGGTTGCCTCACGGGATGAGTGGGCCACCTGCAGGATCAGAGTCCATGATGTGCTGAAGAAACACCATATGCACACTGGCAGGGTCATGTTCCCCAGCAGTCATGATATACTGCCGGAGAATATCTATGCCTGTCTCATTACTCTGGAAAATCTGCTAAGGGTAGGCAACCGGGTTCTTATCGTATCAAAACCCCGACTTGAAATGATTAAGATTCTGTGCAGTCATCTTAAACGCTACCAGTCCAGTATTCTGTTCCGGTTCACCATTGGCGCCATGGATAATGAAATCCTATCATTCTGGGAGCCGGGTGCCCCGCTGTTCGAAGAAAGAAAACAGGCCCTTAAATATGCGTATGACAAAAAGTTTGCCACTTCAGTGAGCTGTGAACCTATGCTGGACACTGAAAACATCGATGCACTTATAGATGACCTACTGCCTCTGGTTACCGATGCCATCTGGATCGGAAAAATGGGCAGAATCAGGTACTGTGTTGATATCAGTGATAAAGCCGTTGAAAAAGCAGTTCAGGTAATTGAGGCCGGCCAGGCAGACGAGAATATAAAGGCAATCTATGCCCGGCACAAAGACAATCCGAAAATTAAGTGGAAGGGCGAAATCAAGAAGATAGTCGGCCTGAAAAGCCCGGAGATGCCCGGTATGGATGAGTAATCAGCCGAATAAAATCGGCTGTTGCCGGAATAAAACATATTTTTGGAAGAGTGTGTCTTAACGGGTGCCAGGGAGGCTTCCTACGAAATCTGACTCTGGTGTTGGGCCGAACATTTCCATAACTGTGTCCGGACGGACCATTTCTGTTTGTTCTGCCGTGTAGAGTTGTGATTTCTTGCTTTGTGCGGAAACAGGATATTCAATGCATCGCTGTTTTCACCCCGAACAGACTGCCATGAATGCGCGTTCCATACCACAGAATAAAATGCCTGGAAAAGGCCCGAAATTACCCGTTAATGCCTGTTTATTGATTTTTGATGCCCAAGGGCAGGGAGGACAGACAAACGGACAGGCGTGGAATTCTGTAACATGACGATGGCATCGACACATCATGATAACATGTCGATGTTTTGCCACTTTATCTACTCTAAGGGTAGGTAGTGTAAAGTAATAAAGTGGTGATACCGTAAGGTTGGATAGCAGAAGAGAAGACTTGCTGCGTTTTGCCCTCTTGCTAATATGTCTATGCAAAAAAAATCATATCAATATAATGATTAAATTAGTTATCATTAATTGCAAATCTTGCTATTAGTGATTAATCTAATTATCATAGAAACATAAAATAAATCTTGACGATATTATTTTGTGGGATTATATCAATGATTGATATAGGTATCATTAACGGCATTTTCTCTAATTTTTGATAGTTAAAATTATCATTATGAATATTTACGGAATGAGTGATAAGGCTATTCTCCGAGAGATGGGAATGAGAGTGAAGCAGCGACGCCTGGCAAAAAATCTTACCCAGGAAAGCCTGGCAAAGATGGCAGGCGTGAACCGTATGACCGTTGTTAATCTTGAGCAAGGTAAGGCAGCTGCCCTCCTGACTTTGGTTCAGGTCCTTCGCGCTTTGGGTAGCCTTGATGGGTTTGAAAGCTTTCTGCCCGAACTGGGGCCAAGCCCTTTACAGGTGGCCAAGATGAAGGGTAAGGAAAGATCAAGAGCTTCAAGTAGCAATGTGCAACCCTGGGACAATGAGGACAGCAGTTGGTAGATAGGGCTGAAACAGCATATGTTGAACTCTGGAACATGCGAGTCGGAGCTGTTTTGTGGGATAGCAGCAGGGAACTGGCATCATTTGAGTTCGAACCTAAATTCCTCAGCAAAGGTCTGGATCTCGCCCCTTTGACCATGTCTATTGAAGAGGCCAGACGCGGGGGTGTCATTTTTGAATTTCCCAATCTGGCACGCAAGACCTTTTATGGTCTGCCGGGAATGCTGGCAGACTCTCTGCCGGACAAGTACGGAAACAATATCATTAACGCCTGGCTGGCCCGACAGGGACGGACACCGGAAAGTTTCAGTCCTGTTGAGCGGCTTTGCTATACGGGCAGGCGAGGCATGGGTGCTTTGGAGTTTACGCCTGTCATCGGTGATGGCACCAGTGAATCAGTACCTGTTGAGGTTAAGGAACTGGTCAAGCTGGCACATAAGGTGATTCATGAGCGTTCTCAACTTGACACGGACCTCGGTCAAAGTGAAGCACTGATCGATATTATCCGGGTTGGTACATCTGCAGGCGGTGCAAGGCCCAAGGCCGTTATCGCTTTGAATGAAACAACCGGCAAGGTGCGTTCGGGCCAGGTCAAGGCGCCGCCAGGCTTCTCCTACTGGATATTAAAGTTTGATGGCGTAAAAGATGATACTCTTGGAGACCCTGCCGGATATGGCCGCATTGAACATGCATACTATAATATGGCAAAGCAGTGCGAAATAGATATGACTGAATGCCGTCTTTATGAAGAAGACGGACGGGCTCACTTCATGACAAAACGTTTTGACCGCACTGACAAGGGCGAAAAAATACACATGCAGTCACTCTGTGCCCTGGCACATTTTGATTTTAATAATGCCGGCAGCTACTCGTATGAACAGGCTTTTCAGGTCATGCGACAGTTAAGGTTACCATACAGTGATGCAGAACAGTTATTCAGACGTATGGTTTTTAATCTGGTAGCACGAAACCAGGATGATCACACAAAAAATATTAATTTCCTGATGGATAAAACCGGCAAATGGTGCCTTTCGCCTGCATTTGATATGACATACGCTCATAACCCAAGTGGAGAATGGACCAATAAACACCAAATGACTGTCAATGGGAAACGTGAGGGGTTTGTCTTTGATGACTTAATTACTGTTGCTGATGAGATGAATATAAAAAATGGCAGTCAGATAATTGACCAGATTGTGGATGTGGTGTCTCAATGGGAAAAAATTGCCAAACTGTCAGGAGTTGAAAACAGAGAGTTAGAAGCAATCAGCAGGACACACCGTTTGTTGAAAAAATAAGGGAAAATGACCTGAGACCGTTTTGATTAATCTTAAAAATTTTACACGGCCTCCTATTTCCAATCCTGAAATCAGTCTTTGAATTCCGAGTGTTTCAAATGATAATGGGTAAGTCTGCCCCGCTTTATGTGGCGTTTACTTGATAAAAAACAGCAAAACCACCAAAAAATTTAGTGGTTTTGATTTATTTTCTCAAGTGGATTGTATTGTGATATTCTGCTACTCAAGATCTTCTCTATTGTAGTCCTCTTCAAAGTCAATTGAATGAATGAGTGCCTTTCCACGGTAAAGCGCCTCACCAAGCATGGTCAGATATCTTGTTTTCCCGGCAGCAAACATATTAGCCGTAACAGTGAAAATATCCTGAGGAATCGAACCATAATATTCTCTGGTCTTTCCCCGCACAGTTAGGCCTCCAACCCCCTTAGCAGATGCATGGGGAAAATCTTCTGGTTTTCTCAACACCTCAGACATATCACGGGATGCGAATATACTGATTTTGAGATCCTTTTCTGATACCTTTTTAGGTTCAAGAAATACACCGGATAAATCAAGGCTGCAGTGTTCCCTGTATATTCCAGGTCCGAATATATCTTTCAGGTTTTCTTTGTCATTCAGCGATAATGAATAAGAGTATTTCCAGTTGGTTATCTCAATGACGTAGAATGCAATTTCCCGGACCGGCTTTGTCTGTTTTTTCTGGCGAGGCATCTGATATAACTTTTATACTATCATCCTGATCACAGACCATCCTGCTATTAAAAGTGAAGAATCCAGCACCAGAAACACTATACTGCAACCACTTTTAGTACTGCTGCCACCTTTTTTACGTGTCTCCTCTTCCTCAAGAAGAGAAATTTCAATCACACCATCGCCATCATCGTCAAGCAGGTCTAACTCGTCAAAATCTTGCATAATCATCTCTTATTACAACATATACTGTTTAGCGACCATCAAAGAATTATCGTGGTCGTTCCAGTTTATTGATCCAGCGATTTATTTTTTGGAGACCATTTCTACATCTCAATCTACCATCGAGTCCGAAACTTTCAAAATTCAAAAATTCATAGCCTTCGGGTACAACCTCCCATCTATCAGGCTGTTTACGCTATATTATTTTTATAGGGGCGGGGGGGTATGCCCCCATGTCTCATCTCTCTTTCTCGCATGCGAGAATTCTTATTTCTTTTTCTCCCAGAATCATGAGGAGGTAATCATGCGTCAGTAGCGCCAGTATTCCATTAAAAGCAGTTTCAACCAAGCCGTCGGTCTTCTTTAGATCGGCGGCTTTTTTCGTTCCATCAACCCAACAAGCAAAAGGAGGAATCACCATGAACAGACAACTTTTAGAGCAAGCATTCGGACCCGAGGAGATCAAGCAGCGTGACGGCAGCTTTGGCCAGACCTTAGCTTATGTTTCCGGCCACACCGTGATCCAGCGACTCAACGATGCCTTTGAGTCAGCCTGGTCATTTGAAATCGTCTCGCACGAAATTCACCAGGACGAGGTTGTCGTCCTGGGCAAGCTCACTGCAGAAAGCACGGTTAAAACCCAGTTCGGTAGCAGCAGAATTACCCGTGCGAGGGAAACAGGGGAAATGATTTCTCTGGCAGATGACCTTAAATCCGCGGCCACGGACAGCCTTAAAAAGTGCGCGACTCTACTGGGAGTTGGGCTTCATCTTTATGCAGACAAATCTTCATCATCTGCTACCAGTCAGAAAGGGAATGGAGGCGATAACAGCCAGTCCGGTAACAACGGGAATGGTCGTCTCACGTCCAAGCAGCACTCATTCCTGCTGAAACTGGCCAATGAGAAGGGAATGACCAAGAAGGAACTGAACGACCAGTGTGTCGCAACGTACGGCGCTGTAACCGACTTCCTGACACGCCAGCATGCGTCCAGCTTGATCGAGAACATGCTGGCTTAATAATTCCATAATCACGTTTCACACTACGAGGGGAAGGTCCTGGCAAGGGCTTTCCCCTTTTTGCGTTTAACCCAAAACAAAGGAGGCACTCTATGAAACGGGCAATGCAGCAGTATCAAGAACAGCTTCACATCTCACACAGCCAGATCTTCTGTTACCTGGCCTGCAGCCTCAAATACAAATTCCAATACGTGGAACAGCGTCCGAAGGAGCGGATCAGCCTGGCGCTTCCATTCGGCAAGGCAATACACTCAGCTCTCGAACGTTATTACCGCTCCCTGATGGACGGTGGGACGATTGTTTCTCTGGATCTGATGGAAACCTTGTTCGAGGAAAGCTTGACCCTGGAGCTGGATAATGCAGAAGTTCCTGTAATATTCAAGGCAGAAGCATCTGATACGGCAAGTGCCATTCAGATGGGGAATGGCTTGCTCAAAACATTTTATGAGAACATCGATCTGGCCGGCATGGAGATCGTTGATGTAGAGCTTCCCCTGTCTGCCCCTCTTTACACCGATACAGGTGAGAGGACGGACATCACCCTGGTCGGCTTCATCGATCTGCTCCTGCGTGACGCAGAGGGCAACCTCCTCGTGGTGGACAACAAGACCAGCAAGCAGAAGAAGTCGCAGGACGCTGTAGATGACGATCTGCAGATGACTGCTTATTCCTACCTTCTTGCCGCAAACGGTTTCGTTTTTCCACGGGCAGAAGTGAGTTGCCGATTCGATGTTTTGCGCAAACTGAAGACACCAAAGCTGGAGCATTATTTTACTTCCCGCAAGGCAGCGGACAGGAAACGCTTCGCCAAGATAGCCACTTCTGTCCTGACCGCTATCGAGCAGCGAGTATTCATTCCAGTCAAAGGCTGGCTTTGTGCCGACTGTTCTTATGCTGACGCCTGCTCCAAGTGGTAGCAAAACAAAATCCCTGTTTTTTACATGCCGCCATGACACCCAATCGTGTTGTGGCGGTTTTTCATTTCAATCAACCATAAGGAGAAGAATTATGACTAATGCAACGCTTATCGGCAACAACAAAGTGACAGAGGCAGAGATCATCCAGGTTCCCGAAGTACCATTCACTAGGACATTCCGCCCCGTCCATCACAAGCAGGTAATTGATGCCATTAGGACCGGCATAAACGCTGTTGGACTTGAAATTGTTGACACGGAATATGTCCTGGCTCGGGAAGGTATGCAAATGTTTGGAGTATGGAATCTGGCAACCGGCAACGATGAACTCTGCTGGTCAGTGGGAATTCGCAATTCTATGGACAAATCAATGGCATTGGGCATTACGGCTGGTACGAGAGTCTTTGTCTGTGAAAATCTCGCATTTGACGGCGAATTTGTTGCTTTAAGAAAACACACCAAGGGGCTCACCCTGGACGAGCTTGAATTCATGGCCTACCGCGCTATCCGTTGTCTGGTGGGCAGACTTACAAAGTTCCAAGCTTGGCATGAAGGGCTGAAGCAATATGAGCTCGCTGAAGCAAATGCAAAGGTCTTACTGGTTGAATTGATTGCTCAGAGCGTCATACCGGCAAGCTGGTTCCCCAGGTTCTACGAGCTTTATTTCGGCAGCGCTTACGATCATACCCTGTGGGGATTTCATGAGTCTGTCACAAATGTATTGAAGGATTCGAACCTTATTGCATTGCCAAAAAAGAACCGCTTGCTGAATGCGATCCTCAATCAGCACATCGAAGGAATGAACGCAGAGCTTCCGTCATCACTCGGTGATTTCTACGAGAACCGAGCTCGGCTGTTACTCCCAAGAACAACTAACTGATTCAATCAAACTTTTACCGATAAGAAGCCCTCTGGAGACTTTTTTCTTCAGGGGGCTTTCTGCGTTTATGGAGGAGTGAAATGAGAAGAGAACAGATTCAAAAATACCAGCCGAAATGTTGCGGGATATTCTGCGGCGGGTTCTGGTTGGCATGAAGTTTCGATTGGACTGCGGCCATCATGTCACTTTCGGTGAGATACTCGGCAATGACGTGATCATCCGCAATGGCAAAAAACTTAAAATCATATGTACCCAGTGTGGGTACTAAAAGGAGGTAGTTATGTGTTATGACGATTTTGATTTTGACGGTTACGACGATATGGACGATATGGACGATGATTTTGCAGAAGAGTTTGAGGTGGGGCAGGAGGAATTTGATATGGAGGCAGAACCGGGTGAACCGGCAGCCCCTGAATCACCCTTTGATTTTCAGGACGCTTTTATCTTGGGAGGGATGATTGTTGGGCAGGCTTATGAGGAGGCATTGGACGAGAAAGAGCAGCAGAAGCAGCAGAATAATGAGGATGATGGTGAGGATTGATTAGGTTGATAATGAGCCCTCACTTTATCTTAGTCAAACTGTTAGGGAGATATGTTGACTTTTTTAATCACATGCAATTTTCACATAATGCCCAGAATCCATCCCTCGACCTCGGCTAAAGGATATTCCTCAGACAACAGCGGGGGCTTGAGAAATTTGTCGAGCTGTCAATCAATGTCTGGCTGCCGCAGCCAGGCAACTGCTGCATAGGCATCCTGTTAGTCTTGTGTACGTCCTTCACGTGGAAGGATTTGCTCCACAACGATGGATATACTTCAACAAGCGCGGGTTGCCCAGCTGCCATTTCCCATCCGTCAAAAGGCCAGAAGTGAACTTTGCTCCCCTTTTCCTTTATTCTTAATTTGACGTCCTGAACACTTTTCTAAAGCTATTATAATTAATAACTTCTGTTCAAGCCTCACCGCTCTCGTTCCATAATTTGCCTGTTTTCAGACAGGAAATCCTGGAATTCTTCAGAATCGCGTAAGGCCTGGCGGGCAGAGGTGATAAGAAGATCAACATCTTCATCGCTCAGGTTAAAATTGGTGCCGATTCCGTACAGCCGGTTCCGGTCATTCTCGTCCGGCACACCGGCAAATCTTACTTCAACAAAGTGAAAGGTAACCGGATGCCCTGCTGTGGAAAGTTCTTCCGCCCATTTTTCATAGGCATCCCGTACAATTATCATGGTATCAAGGCTGTAGCGGCCTATCTGCACTGCGCTTACGCTGCCCAGCACCTGGAAGAGGCTGGGATTTGCCCTTTTAAAAATCCACTTGTGTTTAGTTTTTGCATGTGAATCTACCAAAATAATAAGTATCTGGCGCACATCTCCATGGTTTATGCTGTCTAGGGTTGAATGTACATTCCCGGTAAGGTCGAACAGATTGTAGAACTCGCGGAGTCCGAGATTATCTGCCACGCCGCCATCAACCAGGAAAAGCCAGGGCCGCTCAAGGCTGTCGAGGTAGCCTGAAAACGCCTGTGCCTGCAACCGCCGGTTGGTTGATTTAACTTCCCCGGCGGCCTCTGCCAGCCAGGATGGAGGCTCGAAACCGCAGCTGCCGCCATGGTTCTCGATGGTTATTGTGGAAAATAGCCCCGGCACGGCTGATGAAGCGGTCACAGCCCGCGAAACCGGATACTGGTAGTAATACACGCAGAGGGCATCGAAAAGGCCCCTGCTGAAAGGAAAACGCAGACCGGTTGCCAGGTCGGTGGCATTGATCACCACCACTGGCGCGTCAGGCCGGAACATGTCCGCAAATGTGGCATTGTCAAACAGGATCTTGTCGTAATAATCCGCTGACATGTCTGCCTTTCCATATGCCGAGCTGGCCAGCCGGAACCAGTTGACCGGGTTGGCAAGCCTCCATAGAAGGGCGCCCTCCACATTCTGCCGCAGGAAGCGGGCTTCATAATCCTTGAATATTCTGTCGCCGTATAGGCCGTAATAGGCCGAGGTGAAGCTGCCACCTGAAACAGATGAAATGATATCAATCTCGTGCAACAGGGGTCTTGAGCCCTTTCCGGTAGATACTTCTGTATCGGCAAGCTCCTGCAGTACTCCATAGGAAAATGATGCCGCCCTGGTGCCGCCGCCGGAAAAGGCTACCAGGACAAGCAGCTGTGAGGAGCGGTCACCGGTTACTCTCTTTACGTACGAATTGCTGCGCTCCGGGGTCCATTGCTCCAAAGGTGTATCATCTATGGCATAATGAGCACAACTTAATAACAAGAGCAGCAGGCAGCATGTCAAGCCCAGGTGCAGGGCTTTCGATAAATGTTTCATAATCTATTCTCCTTTCTCCCGGTGAACCGGATTACGCTGAATCACAAACTGATACGACCGCGGATGCTGAATACTCCAATTACATCCTCATTCGGATTGAGTGCCGGGTTAATGAGGAGCTGGACGTCTGGAGTGATAGCCAGGATCTTTAATACCTGCCACCGGTAGTAAAGTTCAGCCGTTAACTGATCGTCCAGTCCGGGGCCGAAGGTGTCTGTGCTGGGACGGCTCCAGTTTAACCCTACACCCAAAACATCGCTTCCTTTGCCGGGATAGTAGCCGAAGCCGGTGCTGATCGAACCTTCCCACAGGGCGCCGCCGTCTTTAGCATATCCGGCACGAAAAAATCGTACATGTTGGGGTTGGTTAACTGCTGCTCAATCAGATCGGGCCGCAACCCTTTTGCTTCATACTCCCGCCTCAATGCCGCCCGTTGGGCATCAAACTGGTCGCTCAGCCTTTTTAAAAACAACAGACCGAAGAGAAATTCCTTGTACTCCGAGGCGTCTATCTTGCCATAGAGAATATCGCACGCTCGCCCTAGGAGTGATTCAAGTTTTTGTAAAGTGAGTTTTTTATTTCCCATTATTTTCTTAATCTCTCATTTTCTGAAGCAGATGCAAAATGTCTATACTTTCCGAGGGGGCATTCATTGTGCCCCCAATAAACGTTTATCCTTATTTATTATAAAAATTCGAGGGTATAATTGCTTAATTTGCAGTCAACATATTTCCAAAATATCCTGACTCTCCAACTTTTTCGTTTTCCAGCAAATTTTTCCTCAATAATGCGCTATATCACCAATTTGTAACTGACAAGTTATAGAGCTTAAAATCATAGTTTTGTCAAATTCTTATCAATTTTTTAGTTAGCCTAGAACCATTCTGCGATCCTCAGTAAGTGGCCGGACTTCACTGTATATGAATCCTCAGTATATGCAAGAAGGGACATATGCCGGATTGGATCACCAATCCCGGTATTAATGTAACCGTTTTTAATAGTAGGAGAGGCTTTTCAGCCTGAAGATTAATTTAACGAGAAGGAGACAGAATAATGATCGCAGTAAAAAATGAAAAACCGGTATCCATCGGCACAGCAGCAGAGGCTTCAAACACATCCGTTAAGATGCTGAGGTACTGGGAAGAAAAGGGCTACATCAACCCTGAGCGCGTTTACTCCGGGTCACGAGGTTACAGGTGGTACTACCCTGAAGATCTGCAGAAAATCACCAGAATCAAAAAATACATCGACCAGGGCTACACGCTAAATGCAGCAGCCCGGATGGTTGAAGAAGAAAAATCAAACAATAGGAGGAAATCAAAATGAGAAACAAAAATAATAACAACAAAGACAAATTCTGCCCTCTCGCAGACCGGAACTGCCTGAAAGAAGGCTGCCAGCTATACAACGAACTTCTGACCAACTGCGAGATTTCAGTGCTGTCATACAACCTGTACCGATACAGCAATAGCCTGAAACCGAATGATGAAAAATAGCAATTAAACGAAATCATGGCTCGTATTCCTTCAGGAGTGCGAGCCACAAGTATGAGATATAATGATTATGGCCACCTATAAAGAATTGAAATCAGTTTCACATCTCAAGCAGAACATAAGCTTTGCTGAAGCCTTACTGAATACATCTTTTCATAAGTATGGAAAAGATCGATTCAGTACATATTGCCCATTCCATAAGGACACGGAAGATTCATTCAGAGCCTATGTCAACAAGCAGGACGAGGTCAGATTCCATTGCTTCGGAACGTGCAACGGCGATTGGGATATTTATGACATCATCATGCGACATAATAAATGCAGTTTCAGGGAGGCACAACAGGAATTTGCCTATTATGTCGGAGCATCAGAGTTTGATCCCTATGCCAATCAATTCATATCTGCTTCTGTCATGCCAGTGGAAGAAACCGATGAACAGCAAATAGACACAAGTGAATATGTACTCGAACCAGAATTTCAGGAAGTGCTGCTTGATACGGCAGTGTTCTATAACTGCCTGCTTTCAGATAATCCCGAGGATTTCGAAAAAATCCATAGTTATCTTGAGAGGCGAGGTGTTGATAAGGACTTAATCAAGAAATTCAATATTGGTTATTCCCCAGCATACCAGGACAAAGATTGTGAAGGCAGAGCATTAATACAAAACAAACTTGAGCTGTTTCATGAAAACTACCTAGAGTTCTATAATTACAACAAGAGTGGTCTGGTCAGACTTTTAAGTGATGATAGTTCACCTGCGTCCCTATACTACAAGCGTTATGTCGATCACAATACTTACCTGGGCATTTTCGGGGAATATGGGGATTTCTTCGCCGGAAGGATCACATTTCCTGTATACAATATGCGTGGAAACATTCAGGGCCTTATCGGCAGAAGGCCGGATAACAGGGGAAAGCTTCGTTGGGTAAAGCAGCAGGCAGGAGAGACAGGAATCCGTCCGGCAGGGTGGCTTTACGGAATTGATAAGGCAGCAGCAGCAATACAACGATACAAAACCGTTATCCTTGTCGAGGGTATCTTTGATTATTTTGCCTTCTATAAGCTATTCCAGAATAAAGACATGGCTTGTATAGTCTCGACTCTCGGCACGAAATTAACCGAGGAGAGCAAGAGCGTTCTCCACTCTTTGGGTGTTCAGAACTACATCGTCGCTTATGACTGGGATGATGCAGGACGGTATGCGATAAAGAGAGCAGCCAGGGAAGTCGGAGGAAATGTTTACTATCTGGGAGGTATGACAGAAAAAGACGATCCTGCAGTAAAACTGAAAAACGTTGTTCATTCAATCAGTGGTTTCTCGTTAAACCATCTTATGTCTGCAGCAAAAAATATTCAGGGCAAAACAGAAAAGCCGGTTTTCATATCGCATATCACAACAGGTCCCATTGCTGATCGAGAAATAATCTTAAAGCCTGATACATGCTTGGGGGCAGAAGTTATCTCCTGTCCAAATAAGAAAGTAAAAGAATACCTCTATGACGCCGATGTTCTCCTCCCCATGCTGGCATATGACCATGGCAACAGAGCTGCGCTGGAAGCAAAAATAGAAGCCTTAACCGACCTGATAGAAACCAAACCAACAGAAACCTCATCGGACAAACCGTTCAGATTGCCGGCAAATTTTGTGACAGAATCAAACTATATAGACTTGGGGACAGCACTGATTTTCTGGCTCAGAATAGCGATAGAACAGCAACGACGAAAACGAAAAATCCGCGAAACCGATGAAACTCTAGCAGGCTGGCTGAAAACTTCACGTGCAACCATAATCAAGTATAAAAAGATGCTGCTCGAAGCTGGCTACCTCAACGCTGATACCAGTCGTAAGCTTCAACGGCTATCCGTCAAATACTTTCTCAAGTAGACCTCTCATCCAGCTACCATCATCTGCTCTACCCCACATGTAGGCACAGAGTCCGCGATTCTTTTTCTTTAAAGGGTAAATGATACCGGTATAACCCCTACTTCCCTTGTGGTACCAAGGGACTGAAGGATATTTCCTCTAATTGACCTGTAAACTGCGGGTAGTAATAATAAAATATTGTAGGGTATATGTCCGTACCATAACCGTAACCATCCCTATCCCCATACTCTACCCATCCAGTATCAGCACTCAGCTCTACCCAACCCATAGCATAAAATCTATAAACTACCATCCAGTCCATGTACCCCATCCTTTTCTCATTGCTCTCTGCATGGTTGTATGGGTCTCTTGGGTAGGGTAGAGGTACCCGTTCAGTTAGGATGGATTGGTTTGTATTTATACCAACCTGTGATGCTACTTTATACAGACAGATGAAGTATGGGATGGTGTGTTAGTTTATACGGATATGATTTATATATTACTATTGATGGGCGGGGGCAGTGAGGCAGTTCCTGCTCATTTCTTGGTCAGGTGATTTTACCTTCTGCAAGAGCATCGAAAACTTCATCAAGTTCAATTTTCACCATTTCAATCCCTTCCAGTACTTCCACGGGAGCCTTTGCTTGCTGGGCCATGTTGTGGATCACCAGTAATACTTTTTTCATGTTGGACAGGTCTCTTACGTTTTCCCAACTCATGGCTTCATCTATTTGGAATATCAATCTGTTTGATTCAGGGAATGGGTGTTTTTCTTCAGCGGCGGCACGTAAATTCTGCCATGCTCCCTGCAGATCGGAGAGAACGGTCTTATAGATGGTCTTTTGTTCTTTTATGAATGCCATAAGAGTTCCTTACTCCTCAATAAAGAAATCCATATCAATCTGTTTTATGTCAAAAGTATCTACAGTGGAAACACCAAGGTTATATGATCCTGTCTTGAATTGTTGGACACCTTGTTTATCGGTTATGATACCGACAACAAGGAGAACGACATGCAGAGGAAAAGTTATACCAGAGAGTTTAAAATCAGAGCAGTTCAGTTAATGGAAGAGAGTTCCAAGCCGATTTGTCGGGTGGCCGAGGAACTTGGAGTTTCAGAGAATAATCTTTACAATTGGCGGAAACAGCTTCGAGAAAAAGCAGACAAAGCCTTTTCTAACCAACCTCGCTTAGACGAGAATGAATTGGAGATTCGAAGATTAAAAGCTCGTGTATCTGAGCTTGAAGAGGAGCGTGAAATCCTAAAAAAAGCAGCCGTGTTTTTCGCAAAAGAGGAAAGCCAGCGATCTACACGATAATTAAGCAGCAATCGGCTTTCCATAGTGTCCTCCACCCGATATAAAAACTCTATCCAAAATGACCAAGCCACTTATACTGTAATACCACTTAGATATCTTCGATATCAAATTACTCGCTACCTGCATAATATTTTTCTTATACAGAGTATTGTTAAATCACAATCGGTACAACAATATTGTAACTGAATATGTACTTGACAACTCTCCATTAAATTGCCTTATTATTGATCCATATATAACACCCTGTTTTCAAAAAGATTGTGCAGTTGAATATTCAGGAGCGTTTAATGATATCAGTTACAACATCACCAGAGGGTCCAAAATATCAAGTCAGACTTAGCGGGACAATTTTTAATCTTCTTATCGTTGGAGTGGTTAATTACCTTCGTGAAAAAAATACCCTACGAACGGTGCTTGTAATATTGGGCTTTGCCTGTCTATTAATTGGGGTATTTTCATATTTAACGCCTGATTGGTATTTCAATAAAATATCAATACCTTTCCTCGCAGGAGGATTTTCTTTTGCCTTTGCTGCTATTCTATCCGGTCAAAATTTCTCATTATATGTTGGAGAGTCTATCGAAGTACAGGAGCGAAAGGAAGCCGAACAGCATCTTCGTGGCTCCAAGGACCCTTTTTCTACACTTGACTTAGACGTTAAACGCTTAAATGAATATTATGCAATAAATCAATCACAGGCCCGTGGTAGTTTTAGGTGGGCTATTTTTACTATGCTGTGTGGATTTGCAACTATAATGGCAGGTATTTGGATATTTTATATTCAAAAAGAAACTCCTGATACTTTCCTTACATCCCTTTCCACAGCAGGAGGATTAGTCATCAATATTATTTCAGGGACGTTCTTGTATTTACACAATAAAACACAACGCAGATCATTATTTTATTACGGGCAATTGGTAAGAATTCAGCAAGTAGGGCTAGCGATTAGGTTATCAGAAACACATGAGCAACAGAAAGACAAGACTGGAGTGGTCAAGAAAAAATGGACATTTTTCTTAAGCCGCTTTTTTCATTGCCATCACTTTTTCAAATTCTTTCGGACTCAGATACCCAAGATAAGAATGACGACGCCTACTGTTGTACCACATTTCTATATAATCAACGATATCACGCCGAGCCTCTTCCCTGGTTGAGTATGTGCAATCAAATACACGCTCTTTCTTCAGGCTTCCAAAGAAGCTCTCGGCCACGCTGTTGTCCCAGCAGTCTCCTTTGCGGCTCATGCTGCTGAGCATGTCATTTTCTTTCAGCATTTTTTGAAAATCTTTACTGCAATATTGGCTGCCGCGATCCGAATGAAAAATAAGACCTGGGGCTGGGCGACGGCGCCAAATAGCCATGCGGAGCGAATTGATAACCAATTCCTTTTTTATCCTGGTACTCATTGACCAGCCAACAATTTTGCGTGAAAACAAATCAAGGACAATCGCCAGGTAGAGCCAGCCTTCAGCAGTCCAGATATATGTGATGTCAGCGCAATAAATTCGGTCGGGCTCTGGCGCCTCAAAATTCCTCTCCAACAAATTCGGCGCTACCGGCATGTCATGCTTACTGTCTGTGGTCGCCTTAAATTTCTTCTTCTGCTTGGCCGCTACCCCGGCCAACTTCATAAGGGTCCCTGCCTTGGTGCGACCGCACGATTCACCTTGTGCTTC
>Ga0316187_10001190_pt1 | contig 22126 bp, 19 predicted proteins | sample CroRivburrow1_MG_FD_204927 | JGI IMG/M metagenome (GOLD analysis project Ga0316187, IMG submission 204927) | Coastal sediment microbial communities from Maine, United States - Cross River worm burrow 1 | ecosystem: Environmental > Aquatic > Marine > Coastal > Sediment | place: USA: Maine...
GTCTTTAAACTGCTGCAAAACAGTCCGTTGCACCCACTTATATCAACTCACCATAGCGGTGCTATGCCTCGTCTCAATAAGTGTCTGTTTTATTGCACTTTAAAGCCTCATTACAAAGTTCTATTGCTGAATTCGGGTTTAACTGAATCATTCTAATTTCATATATCCTTAATTTCGCCCGCATATCTTTTAAGTGATATAATCTTTTTCTCATTCGTCCCGCAATGATTTCACAGGATTTGCAATTGCAGCTTTAAAGGATTGATAACTTACGGTTAACCAGGCCAATAATAATGCTGAAAAACCTGCTGCAACGTAAATATAAGCTCCGGGGATATCTTTATATGCAAAACTCTCCAGCCATAGATTTACGATATACCATGCAATAGGTAATGCTAATATAAATGCAATAACAACCAATTTGCTAAAATCTTTTGATAGTAATATCAGAATACTGGATACCGAGGCGCCCATTACCTTACGTACTCCTATTTCCTTGGTCCTTTGTTCAGTAGTAAAAGAGGCCAGGGCAAAGAGTCCAAGACTTGCAATAATAATGGCTAATATTGCGAAAGAAGTAAAAATTTTGCTAACTCTTTTTTCATCCTGATACATTTGACCAAATTCTTCATCCAGAAAGGAATATTGAAATGGTTGACCGTTGGCAAATTCCTTCCATTTATTCTCCAGACTATTCAATACGTCAGTGGTTTTTCCAGCTTTAAACCGAAAAGAAATTTTTCCACTACTTGGTTTCAATACCATGGATAAGGCTCCGATATTTTCTTTTAAAGATTCAAAGTGAAAATCTTCTACAACGCCAATAACTTTATAAATAACAGGATTGTCTTCATCAATTGAATTGTCTGGATTAGATCTGAAGGTTTGAACCTCCATTCCGATAGGATCTTCAAAGCCATATAACCTGGCTGCTTTTTCATTTATTATAATACCTGAAGAATCGCTGGGAAATTCTTTAGAAAACGCTCTTCCTTGTATAATTTTCATACCAAGTGTATTAATATAATCATGATCTACCCGCCATTGCTGCATGCTAACAGTATTTTCCATAGTTCTGCTTCCTTTCTTCCAAAGACTTGTATTGTTCCTGGAGGAATTACTCACTGGAAGAAAACTAGAAACCGTGGCAGCAAGTATATCTGGATTTCGTAACATTTCATTTTTAAAGGATTCTATTTGCTCGTTTAATACAAAAGCGTCATCCAGTATAATAATCTGGTCTTTTTGAAATCCCAGCTTTTTATCCTGGATATAATTTAATTGATTGAATACAGCAGCAGTACCTATTATTAATATTATTGAGGTAGCAAACTGAAAAACGACTAAAAAATTTCGAATAAATCCACTCTTTGATCCTTTTGAAGCCTTACCATGTAAAATTGTGGAAGGTTTAAAAGAAGATAGAAAAAACGCCGGGTAAATGCCTGCAAGAATCCCAATAATCAACGTCCCTGAAATAGTAATGATCCAGAAGACAGGGTCGAATATCGGAATATTTATATTTTTACCAGCTATAGAATTGAATAAAGGAAGTGCCATTAAAGAAACCATAATTGCAATCAGGATGGAAACTGCAGTAATTAAAATCGATTCAGTAAGAAACTGACGAATCAAATAAATACGAAGAGAACCAAGAACCTTTCTGATTCCCACTTCTTTTGCTCTATTAGAAGAGCGTGCAGTGGCCAGATTCATAAAATTAACACAGGCAAGAATTAGAATAAATATTGCCACTGCGGAAAAGATGTAAATATATTTTATATCGCTATTTGGTTCCATCTCACCTATTAGATCTGAATGAAGATGAATATCCTGAATTGGTTGAATGAATAATTCTGCTTTGTTACCCTGTTCTTCAAATTCTACCATACTTTTACCCATGAATTGTAATACCTGCGGCCCTGCATATTTAAGAAACAATTCATTTATTTTTTTTTCAACTACCTCAGGATCAGCATTTTTCTGCATAACGAAGTAGGTTATAAAATTATTACTTAACCATATCTGGTTTTTACTTTCTTCCAATCCCTCCATGGAAAGCATAACATTAAAATGAAAGTGAGATTGTGTAGGCATATCTTCAAATACTCCTGTTATTTTATAGGTGTATTCATTCTCAAGAATTAATATCTGGTTTATTGGGTCATCATTTCCAAAATACTTTTCAGCAAATGATTTACTGACCACCATAGTATTTGGATCATTTAGAGCAGTTTTGTTATCTCCTTTTAATAATGGAATAGTGAAAACCTCAAAAACTTCAGTTTCTGCCCAGATAACATCATGTTCCTTTATGTTATCTTCGCCTTCTCGTTTTATAAGGAAACTACCCCAATTCCGGAATCTAGTAGTAACTTCTATTTCAGGAATTTCTTCCATCATAGCCTTGGAAAGTGGAGCCGCAGAAACGGCATACCATGAATCATTTCCACCAAATTTTATATGGTTAATGCTCCGATATATACGGTCAGTTTTTTCATGGTGTTTGTCATAGTTGAGTTCATCAAAAACAAATAAAGAAATAAGAATCGTACAGGATAGTCCAATGGATAATCCTATAATATTAATTAGTGAATAGAACTTGTATTTGTATAAATTTCTTATAGCGATTTTTATGTAATTAAATAACATGCTTTTTGTTTTTGAATGATTATTTCTTTCTTGATCGTAAATTCATTATTGTACCTATATAAAATCAGTAATTCCCTAGGTAATTTTGGACGTCATTTATTCTTCATTGGTTTCATTGTGTGGTAAAAACTTTTTTTTCGATAGCCTTTTGTTGATTTTTACAGAATATAAATAGGAATATGATAATCGGAATTGACATAGGAGGCACTACGACTGATATAGTTGGATTGGAAAATGGACAAATAACCAGCCCACTAACCGTAACTGCTGATGATCCGGTTACTTCGGCAGCGGGAGCTTTAGGAAAATTTCTGGAAGTAAAACAGATTTCTTTAGATGGAATTTCCATGATAGCAGCAACCGGAGTCGGAGCAAGTAAAATAAAGGGTAACCTTTTTGGCATTCCTGTTAAAATCGTTGATGAGTTTACATCTATAGGAACTGCCGGATCCTTTCTTGCCGGATATAAAAAGGCTATTGTGGTTAGTATGGGTACTGGTACTGCTATTGTAGTCGTTGATGAAAAAAAAATAGACCATTGGGGTGGGAGTGGTGTGGGAGGTGGAACGCTTTTAGGTCTTGCCAGGAAAATGCTTAATATAACCACCGTAGAAACCCTGGTAGATCGGGCATTAAAAGGAAAATTGGATAGGGTGGACCTTACTGTTGGTGATATAGCCGGAGGTGCTCTTGATAATTTGCCTGCTTCCATTACAGCATCGAATTTTGGGAAATTATCTGATCAGGCAAAAGATGAGGATATCGCCTTGGCAATTATCAATCTGGTCGCTCAAACCATTGGTGTAATGGGAATATCAGCAGCCCGCGCATGTAATATTCAGGATATTATACTAACAGGAAAACTTTCCGGAATAAAGCCTCTGAAAGAAATATTAGAAAGAGTTGCCGAGCTATATGGTACAAAATTTATAATTCCGGATCATGCTGATTTTGCTACAGCTATTGGTGCGGCCTTATTTATTAAATAAGTCTGAATGCTATTGTATTCTTGAAAAAAATATTGGATTCAAATAATATTTCATTTGTAATTAACTTAAAAACTCCATTTAAGTCTCCAGTATAAAAAATTTGGAAGCTCCCCATATTCCGTATTTTCCCCTCCTCCAAAGAATTGGGCAAACATTAAAATTTCAAGATTGTCTTTTAAGGAGAAGGTAAGTCCCGGACCAAAAAAATAAGAGCCATCAAAAGGGTTGAGAATACCTGCAAAGTTACCAGTAAACAATGGAGTAAATGGGTAGGAAACCTGGCCGAAAAGCTCAGCACGTGAAGGGGTAAGATTTTGAGCTGTTGTTCCACCGATCAATAGTTCAGTATTGAATTGAATGTCTTCTGTCGCACCCAAACTGTTATAAATTACCGATAACTGAGCATACAGTTGATTTTTAAATGTATAGTCACCAGAAATTGAGGCAACTATCTGGCTCCTTTCAGTAACTGTATCATTGTTACTATAAAAATAGGATAATTCTCCCCGAAACGCTGCTCCTCCAATATTTCCAGACCATCCTGTGCCTAAAACCCAGTCGTTACGGACATATCCACCTAATATTTGAATGTCGTATTTCCATTTATTAAATCCATATAAACCTGAAAATGCCATCGCTTCAATAGAATCAGCTAATTGATAGACCAATTCTGCATGCGAGGTAAAGCTCGTATAGTATTTAAGACGTACAGCATCACTTCCTGGTCTTTCTTCATAATCAAAGTCAAAATAGGAATAGGCGTTAAAAATATCGTTTGGATTCCAAATCAGGTTCTTTCCCCAATTGATTCGTTGACGCCCTACTGTTGCTTCGAAATCTCCTGCCTTATAATTTACATATAATCGATCAATGGTAGTATTGAAGATATATGCATCGCCTTCACTCCAGGTGAAGGAAAGATCGAAAAAACCAGGATCGGCAACTATCAAGTCTTTAAATTCAGGACTGAGTTGGATTAATCCACCATAATAAAACCGGGTCCTTATACCTGCAGAAATCTTCCAGTTGTTTGATGGAAAATACCTGAGGTTGAACCGATTATGAATTAGATTGTCAACGATCCAGGGATCCTTAAAACTATCATAGGTAACGGATTGCAGAAACTTCAAATAACCGTCAGACGTAAATTTCTTTGGTTTATAACTCTGACCTGCTGCTGTGTTATTAAGAAGCAAACCACAGCAAAATATAAATAATGCTATTTTGAGTCTATCTAACATGCTAATGGGAAATCATCTATTTGGATTCATCGCTAAGGATTTGTCCATCTTCAATGGTAATCACCCTTCTGGCCTTCTTCACTACCCTTGCGTCATGAGTAGAAAATATAAATGTTATATTTTCTTCCTTATTTAGCTTTTCCATGATATTAAGCAACGTTTCAGTGGATTTTGAATCCAGGTTGGCTGTTGGTTCGTCTGCCAGAATAAATTTAGGCTTGGATGCAAGAGCTCTTGCAACAGCTACGCGTTGTTGTTGTCCCCCCGATAACTTAGAAGGACGACTATCCAGACGGTCTCCTAAACCAACTTCCTCCAGTAAGTCCCTAGTTCGTTTTTCACGATCTTTTTTCGACCTGCCCTGAAGCTGCATGATAAATTCAACATTTTCTTTTGCTGTCAAAACTGGAATTAGATTGTAAGCCTGGAACACAAAGCCAATATTATTTAATCGGAAATCAATTAGCTTTCTTGATTTAAGTTTCCAGATATCTACATTATCAACATAAACACTACCTTTGGTCGGACGATCTAGTCCACCCAACAAGTTGAGAAAGGTTGTTTTTCCAGAGCCACTTGGCCCAACAATAGCGGTAAATTCCCCTTCTTCTACTGTTAAATCGATACCATTAACAGCTCTAACTTCAACAGAGGATCCATTATAGATTTTATACAGGTCTTTAATTTCAATAACGTTCATTATAACTAATTTTTCAATTTATCATTTTATTCAATTCGTAAGGCATCAGCAGGGTCATTCTGTAAAGCTTTATAAGCTGGATATAAAGAAGCTAGAATACCCGTTAATATTACCATAATAGTAACATTAATCAATAAGGTTGGATGAAGGCTGGTATAAACAAATGGATCATAACCAAGGTCAGAATATGTATCCCCCCACATTGAAAGATCTATTTTATGTGTTTCGAAATATTTGGAAACAACTACTCCAAGAAGAATTCCCAATACCCCTCCGGTTAATGATAGCATAATTGTTTCTAATACAATCATCCTGAATACTCTGAGCTTATTCATCCCTATTGCCATCAACATACCCAATTCCTTTACTCTTTCGAGCACAACCATCAACATGGTGTTAATGATTCCAAATAAAAGAGCAAAAAGTATGATAATAATAAAAATATACATGAAGAGATCCATTACCTCATTCAGGTAGCTCATCTCTGGGCTTAACTCTGTCCAGGAAAGGACTTCCATACCCTTATAATTATTATTTAGCGATAGCTGAAGGTTGAATACTGCCTCATTATTATCTGCCAACACGGCTATTTCATGACCTGAACCATTTGGAAGGTTCATCAACCGGGATAAATCTTTATGCTGTACGAAAATGTTGGCCTCATCGAAAGCATTATTTTGTGTGTCAAATATTCCGACCACACGGAAAGCACCTGCAGTGATATTGTTGTCAATATCCTGAACGGTAATTATTGCCTTTGATCCCAATTTAATTTTCAGTTTTTCAGCAATCTTGCGGCCTATCAGCACCGGATTCCTTCGTTTTTCTTCAAAATAGTTGCCTTCAATTAATTTAGTATTCAAATTGGAAACAGTTTTCTCTACTTCCGGATCGATGCCGGCGATCTTAACACCAGCGGCCGTTTCTGCTGAAGAAATCATAGAAAAGATGATAGTTCTATAGCTTGCTCCCTGAACTTCATCCATGCTTCTTATATCGCTTGCAATATCTTTTGCATTAGGGATATACTTAGTGATGTCATTAGCTTGTCTGAAGTCATATTGGTGTATCTGAATATGTGATAATTCGGTATTGATAACCTTATCAATACGCTGATCAGCCATTCCTTTATAAAAAGCCGAAGAAAAAACTCCCGCACATATCCCGAGTGCGATTGCTGTAATTATGACACTACTTCTGAGTTTGTTCCTCCAGACATTTCGCCATGATATTGAAAAGAGCATATTGTAGTTTATTTATAGTTTAATTAAGCTTTAAGAGCTAAATGTACTTTCATTTTAAATGATGTAAAAACCGGATAAATTCCAATGATCGTTGTAATCAGGAATATGATTATTATTTGGTCGTAAAACACGGATGGTAGCCATGAAAAATACAGTAAGGGCTCAATCCCCATATCTATCATTGTTTCAGCTGCGTCTCCGGATAAAGGGATTGGATTGTTATAATAGTAGGCTATTACCGGTATGCTTACTGCAAAACCCGCCAATACTCCAACAAATCCAATATAAATTGTTTCAAAGAAAAGGACTGCTGCCAATTTATATCTTTGCATTCCAATTGCTACCATAACTCCCATTTCCCTAATTCTCTCAGCAACCATCATCATGATCGTTCCAAATATTCCAAAACCAATGATAATATATAGAATTGCTTTCATGAAAACCCCTCCGGCACGATCAGCCTCCACCAATTGTAATATTTCAGGGTGCATTTCATCCCAGGACATTACACTATAAGGTGAGGCAATCTCGTTATCGAGTTTCCGCATAGCTTTTTGAAGTACGTATTGATTTTCTATCATGAGCACCTGCGAGGTCACCCTGTTTTCAGCTGAGTAAAATTCCTGACAAGTCCCAATATCCATATAAATCGTTTGCTTGTTCATATCAGGTGAAGGGAATTCCAGAATACCCTGTATCGGATATTTGCCTGCTGCGCTCACTCCATGATATCCCTGACCTATTAAAACCAGCGTATCCCCTACATTTAATTGAAGATATTTGGCTAATTCTGAGGCTACTAGAAGGCCTCCTTCTCCCGTTTTCAGATAGCTGCCCTCTTTTATCCACCTGGATATTTCCGTGATACGGTTTTCATTTTCCGGATTAATACCAATGATCATACATCCCCTTGTAATTTCTTCAGAAGAAGCTAGGGCAAATGATTCCAGTCGGGGAGTGGTAAGGGTGATCTCAGGTATTCCTGATATTTGATTCTCTAATGATGAGTTGGGGACAAATGTATTATTAATGGTTTTGTTATCCCAAAATTTTTCTGAGTGCACCTGAATATATCCGGAATAAAACTTTACGATGTTATCTATCATTGAACTATAGGATCCCTCCTGCATCGATGACATTAAAGTAGATATCAATACCCCAAAGAAAATGGAGGCAACGGTAATTAAAGTCCTCCTCTTGTTCCTCCATAAGTTCCTCCAGGCTATGATTATGTTAGATTTCATAAATTTTTGAATTAATTATTAATCAAATAAGTTTAAATGCCAATAACATTATCTAATACGTTGCATGTTCTGCTGAGAAAAGAAGTTTTCAGGAATAGGATCATCGAATTCTGCAGAAAGAATATTGATAATTGTTTTTTTATTTTCTTCATCCGCAGGAATCATTTCCATGTAAGTAGGTATTTCTCGATCCCCCATCATTTTTATATTGGAAGAGCTCATAATATTAATCAGATAGCCATCTTCATCATAATATTCTACCCTTCGTTGATTATAATCTTTACCAATCCATGATATAATTTTACCCCATACCACCGGAGCTTCCGGTTTAGGATCTAGTTGCAATTTCCAACATATAACGCCTTCTATTTCTTCTTCACCTAATAGTGAATGCTCATAATCTACCACTATAGATGATTCACGAACCAGGTCATCGTTTGTGAAATCAGATCCCATCCATGATTGCATCATCATAGATGGCGGAATCTTGATCATCCGCTCAATAGATGGCACCCAATTCCACATTTCTTTATCTCTTTTTAAGAAAACCTGACCTTTTTCTTTTGCAGGAGCGGTGATTAAGATCATGGAATATATAGTACCTTTCGACCAGCTTTTCATTGTTATACTTCGTTCCCAGTCTGGTCGTACAATTTTCATTTCCAATTCCTGGTAACTATAATTTCCACGCATCTTTTGATCTACTTCTTTAATAATATCCAGAGCATTATCCTGTGCCTGGATATCAATAAAAGGAAACATTACAATTGAAAAGACAAAATAATAAAATCTCATTTTGATCATTTATTTAGTGTTTAATATGATTGTTAAAAACTGATGAAAAATCTCGTTTAAATATATTTTGATATCTTTTTCTCTATCCTGAAAAGAAAAGATGATCATGATACCTTCCAATAAAGCAGATATATGCTTACTCAATATTTTTGCATCCAGATTTTCTGAAATCTCCAGATTTTCTTGAGCTATCTGAATCCAATGTGTAATTTCATTGATATAGTATTCATAATAATTCTGCATTTTAAGCTTGATTTCATGCGAACGAATTGAAGCATCCAGAAGGGTTTGATAATAGTTAATTAATGAATTATCATCTCCAATTAAAGCTGAAATTTCTTTTACAAAGCCGATAAACATATTAGTCAATTCAGCTATATTCTCCTTAAAGGATTTATCGTGATCGTAATTTAAATTAAAAGAAGCCATATATGAAAAAAAGTACATATCCAGTGTTTCATAATAAATCTGGTCTTTACTTTTGAAATAGTGGTAAAATGCTCCTTTTGAAAGGCCAGTTGCAACAACCAATTCGTTCATTGTAAGATTTCCGTATCCTTTTCTAAGGATGAGTTTTAAGGCGGTAAATAAAATATGCTCTTTTGTATTTGACATTACAAACCGACCGTTTGGTATGTTGCTATATAATCTTACGTATTAATATTGATAAGGTTTAATTATTTTAATAAAAATTCAATTATTAAGAAATAAAAAAATTTGAGGAAAATTACACGATTGAATTTACACTTATCTAGCCTTTAATCAATTCTTCAACTTTCGCCCGAAGTTCTTCCCCTCTGAGATTCTTCTCTATAATAATGCCTTCAGGGCTAATCAACACAGTATGCGGAATTGCTCGTACACCGTACAATTTACCAGCTTCACTTCCCCAACCCTTCAGATCAGAAACATGATACCAGGCAAGACCATCATCTTCAATTGCTTTTTTCCATTTTGCGTCATCCGTATCAAAGGAAACTCCGAAAATTTCAAAATTCTGATCTTTATATTCATTATATAATGCCACAACATTTGGATTTTCCCTGCGACATGGGCCACACCAGGAAGCCCAGAAGTCTATCAGAACAAGTTTTCCTTTTAATTCTGATAGATTGGTAATATTACCATTAACATCTTCTAATGAAATATCAGTAAATGGTTGACCGATATCAACTTTCTTTAATACTTCGATATGGTTTTTAATTTGTGATACATAAACTGATCCGGATATTTCAGGTGCAAAACCTGCTTCTAAGGTTTCCAATTCTTCAGTATTCAGTTCGTAGATCATGGTTCCCCAAATCAGATAAGGGCCCATTACATTGTCTGAATTTAATCTGACAACCTCCAATGAAGCTTGTTTCTGCTCTTCAGAAATGGCATCAAATTCAGCCTCCTTTTCGTTTGCCTTAACTAAGTCACCATCTTTATTAGCTTTTAGATACTCTTGGTAAGCACTTCGCATCCTGTTATTAAATGGTATCATACTTTCATTATAAGCCTCCAGCTTGTCTTGAAGAACAGAACCGGAAATTTTTGGATGTCTCAAACTATCTACGTTTGCTATAATGCCAATTTGAGTATTTTCTAAAAATACCCGTAATATGGGAAGCGTATCATTTATTTGAACATAGCAAATTTCAGGGAAATCAATTTTTCCTTCAAATTGAAATTTTCCATTGACAATTTCTGTCGAATCAATTGTGACAAAATCTCTTTCTACTCTTTTTTGTAATAACGCTATACCTTCCGGATATCCATTTATTTCAACATTTACAGTGAATCCATCATGTTTTTGTTGACAGGTTGAAAAAATGATAATAGCTGTTAAAAAATTAAATACTTTATTCATAATTAAAAAATTTTAATTCAATGCAAAAAAAAACAAATTAGATTACAATCTGAAATTTTTTTTGTCCTTCATTACGATGTTATCAAATACGATATTCTGATCAAAACTATTCTATTGTTGCATGTAAATCTATCAATTCTTAAGAGCACATTTTAAACTGATCAGTTAACTGCTATATCTTGACTACTTTGAAGTAGCTTTGCGGTTCAATTTTATTCTATATAAGATGTATATGATCAACCTGGCAAGAACGTATAACTTTCAGTTTTGGCTGATGTGTTTTGGCTCGTTTTTGTTTTTTGCAAGTTTTAATATGATCATACCGGAGCTCCCGGCATATATAACAGCTATGGGTGGCGAGGATTATAAAGGATTAATAATCGCACTTTTTACATTAACGGCAGCACTTTCCAGACCATTTAGTGGAAAATTAACGGATACTATAGGCAGAATACCGGTAATGGTATTTGGATCTGTAGTGTGCCTTGTAGCAGGATTGCTATACCCTATGCTAGGGACGGTAGCTGGTTTTTTATACCTGAGGTTATTTCATGGATTGTCTACTGGCTTTAAGCCTACGGCCACTTCAGCTTATGTTGCAGATATGGCCCCACCAGATAAAAGGGGAGAGGCAATGGGAATTTTAGGTTTTTTCGGGAGTATTGGTATGGCCTCCGGACCTGTTCTGGGAAGTTACCTTGCGATGGAGTACTCCTTGGATGCTATGTTTTATAGTTCCTCGATATTAGCCCTTTTATCAGTCTTAGTATTGATTGGGATGAAAGAAACATTAAAAGATCGAGAAAAATTCAGTTTAAAATTATTAAAAGTAAACCGGGCGGATATTATTGAGCCAAAAGTATTTCCGTCTTCTATTGTCCTTATGTTGAATGTTTTTGCATTTGGTGTAATTCTTACAATTGTTCCGGATTTAAGTACTTATTTAGGTCTTACAAATAAAGGGGTGTTCTTTGCGATTTTTACCGTTGCCTCACTGATGGTAAGGATTTTTGCTGGTCAGGCTTCAGACAAATATGGTAGAGTACCCATACTCAAGATCACTTCATTTATTATCATTATCTCATTGGTTTTATTAGGACTATCTGATAACCTTATGTTATTTTATGTGTCAGCAGCTTTGTATGGCATAGGAATTGGAATGGGCTCTCCAACAACTTATGCCTGGACAATTGATCTAAGTGATGATAATCATCGTGGCAGAGCTATGGCAACCATGTTTATTGCTCTTGAACTAGGAATATTATTTGGAGCATTGGTGTCATCCTGGATATTTGATAACAATCCAGATAATTATTTAATTACTTTTATTGTAGCTGCTCTTGTGTCTTTTCTTGGTTTAGTTTATCTATATATTTATTCATTCAAGCAGAAAAAGCTAGTGTCAGTTGCTCTGGCTTCATCTGATCAGGGTGGGGAATAAATAAATTTATCAAACCAATAAGCTCTTTCATTCGTTCTATCTATAACTATAACCTTAATAGATAAAATGAACCGAGAAAGCAATATCTGGTATTTTGAGAATGTTGACCTGTATGACCTTTTATGTCCTCACAAGGTTCCTGCGATAGGTGAAACACATAGTATTCATCAGTATAATAAAAATGAATTTATCTATTTTGAAGCAGAACCCTCAAATCATGTTTATTTAATTGCATCCGGAAGGATAAAAATTGGAAGTTATAAAGAAGATGGTAAAGAAATAGTCAAGGCTATTTTGTCAACCGGGGAAATTTTTGGTGAATTGGCACTTGCCGGAGAGGATAAAAGAAGCGATTTCGCTCAGGCTATTGATGATGACACCAAGGTATGCCCTATGAATATTGTAGATATGCAGGAACTTATGGCTAATAATAAACCCTTGAACCTAAAAATTATTAAGCTCATAGGAATTCGAATAAAGAAGCTGGAAAGAAAGGTTGAATCTCTGGTTTTTAAAGACGCAAGGACCCGAATCGTTGAGTTTTTAAAAGAAATGGCTACAGAAAGAGGCCAAAAGGTAGGATTTGAGGTAATGTTTAAAAACTATCTAACTCATAAAGATATTGCCAGTCTAACCGGAACATCCCGACAAACAGTAACCACTGTATTGAATGAATTAAAAGAAAAAAACTTGATCAATTTTGATAGGAGACGGTTTTTAATTCGGGACATGAATCAGCTCAAATAAAAAAAGCGGATCTTTTTGGAACCGCTTCTATTATTTCTATTGTTTCTTATCCGTTGAACAATTCATTTTCAGTTTCTATGTCATGCTGATATTTTTCCAAAAATTTTGAAGATTGATCAGTACTTTGAAACTCGTATGAACTGGATGATCCATCTTCAAGAAAGATCTCTACTTTTACCGTTTCCACTCTTTTACTTCCCTTGAAATGCATTTTTTCAGGCAACTTAAATTCATGACCTTTTTCCATTTTAGCAATTTTAATTTGCTTGGATCTCTTTGCTCCACAATAACCACATTCCCAGGACTGTATCATTTCACCATCATTGAGCTCTGAAGAAGGTTCAATAATTTCCTCTTTTTTAAGTTTCATTGTATAGAAACCACAAGTATTACATCTGTTAGCCTCAAGCCTACCAGCATATTTTTCTATTTTTACCTCACCGGATTCTTCATCTACCCATACATCATAATCTACAGAAAAAACATCCTCTTCAGCTTGCATACCTTCATCCAGGTGTACATCTTCTTCTTCTTCAGTTAATAATCGCATTACATTTCCAGATGAAGATACTCTGGGCTTATATCTAAGAACTTTAAGTTTTTTGTCCAGAGTAGATGGATAAGAGTATTTATATAACAGATATGAAATATAAACGATCAATGTTGAAATACAGAATGTAATGAAGAACCGAACCATAAACCATACATAATGCACCTCCATGGTTTTTTTATACGTGGTATTTAAGATAAATAACACCGCAATTGCAAATAACCAGATGCTTATCATCTGCATTCTTACATCATTTTCACTCAAATAATCATATTTCGATTTAGGTTCCTTTAAAGATGACAATCTGACTTTATTATATATAAGAACTAGAACAGATGCTATTACCAGCAAAATAGTTCCGATTATCATTGTGTTATTCCAAATGTTAAGGAATTTTAAGTACATTTCATTATCCATAGCAATAGTATATTATATGTTATATGTTGTTATTAACAATTATGCGAGATAAACTTAGAAAAATTTAGACAAAGTATCAATATTTTGAATTTTTATTAATTAAATAATCAGCCAATGGACTATAATTTTTTAAGATGTCATCGCCATCAAAATGTCGTGTTGTGTAATTATATAAGTCTCATTATTCTCATCTCTAACCAATACAGCTGATATTTCTTTGTCTAATAACGATGAAATTACGTCAATAGTACTATCCTGGGCAACAAATGGTAAAGGATCACCCATTAATTCTTCAACTTTTTGTTTTTTAATATCCGGATTCTCTATCAATTTCTTTAATAGTTTCGAGTCAGTAATACTTCCTACAAATTGATCTCCGTCGCAAACAGGTATTTGAGATATACCCTCCTTATTCAATATTAATATTGCTTCCTCAACGGTAATCTCTTTTGAAATGGTGACCAATTTGGAAGATCTTGTGGGCTGATGGATAATATCACTGGCTGTTGAATACTCTCTTTCTTCAAGGTAACCATGGTCCTGCATCCATGTATTATTATATATTTTATTCAGATATCTGGTTCCATGATCAGGTAAAAGAATTACCATTAGATCAGTATCTTTTAAATGGGATTTGGCATATTCAATTGCTCCGAAAACTGCAGTACCTGAAGACCAACCAACAAATAAACCTTCTTCACGAGAAAGCTTTCTTGTCATTATAGCACCATCTTTATCTGTAACCTTTATAAATTCATCTATCACTCCAAAATCCACATTTTTTGGTATTATATCTTCACCAATACCTTCAGTGAGGTAAGGAAAAATTTCCTTTTCATCAAACTCTCCAGTTTCTTTGAATTTTTTAAAGACAGATCCAAACGTATCAATACCTATAATTTTTATATTTTTATTTTTTTCCTTAAGAAATTTTCCTACACCACTTATAGTTCCTCCGGTGCCGACACCTGAAACAAAATGAGTTATTTTTCCTTCAGTTTCATCCCAAATTTCAGGACCAGTAGTAAGATAATGTGATTCGGTATTCGCCAGATTGTCATATTGATTTGGATAATATGAATTTGGTATATCTTTATTTAATTTCATGGCGACAGAATAATAAGATCTTGGATCATCTGCTGCGACATTGGTAGGGCAGACAATAACTTCTGCTCCCATAGCTCTTAAAATATCTATTTTTTCCTGAGATTGTTTATCCGCAAGAGTAAACACACATTTGTATCCCATGGTAATTGCTGCTATAGCCAATCCCATTCCAGTATTCCCAGAAGTTCCTTCAATTATTGTCCCACCAGGTTTCAGCAATCCCTGTTTTTCGGCTTCTTCAATCATTCTGACTGCAATTCTATCTTTTACAGAATTGCCAGGATTAAAATATTCAGCCTTTACTAAAAGGGTTCCTTTTAATCCCCGATTTATACGGTTCAATTTTACTAAAGGAGTATTTCCAATAATTTCAAGAACAGAGTTATAGAACATAGTTAATGATAATGATTAAGATTTTTAACTTATTAAAAATGTAAGTTAATAGAAATAGATTAAAAAGCATAAAAAATAAAGGCGGACAATAATTTGATCAGACTGAAATCATTCTTAATTCAGTGGGGTTTTATTTGATGCGAGTAAATAAAGCACTGCCATACGAATGGCTACACCATTTTGAACCTGATCAAGAATTATTGCTGCATCAGAATCAGCAACATCGCTATTCAGTTCAACGCCCCTATTAATTGGCCCGGGGTGCATGATTGTTATAGGCTTTCCTACTTCATCAAGAAGCTTTTTGTTAATCCCATAATATAGGGAATACTCTCTCAGCGTGGGGAAATATTTTATTTCCTGTCTTTCAAGCTGTATACGTAATACATTGGCAACATCACACCATTGTAAAGCTTTTTTAACATCCAACTCTACTTTCACACCAAGTGTATTAATATACTTAGGTAGTAAAGTGTTTGGACCACAAACCATCACTTCAGCGTCTAATTTTTGTAAAGCATATATATTCGAAATAGCGACTCTGGAATGTAGAATGTCACCGATAATTGCAATTTTTTTACCTTTCAATGATCCAAATTTCTCTCGAATCGAAAAAGAATCCAGCAGCGCTTGCGTTGGATGTTCATGAGTGCCATCACCGGCATTCACAATATTAGCTTTAATATGCTTGGCTAGAAAGTGTGGCGCTCCCGGACTAGCATGTCGTATAACGATCATATCTACTTTCATAGCAAGGATGTTATTAATGGTATCCAGAAGCGTTTCTCCTTTTTTTACGGAACTTGATGATGAGGAGAAATTAATTACATCTGCTGAAAGCCTTTTTTCTGCTAGTTCAAAGCTTAATCTTGTACGAGTGGAATTCTCAAAAAATACATTTGCAATGGTAATGTCTCGTAAAGATGGAACCTTTCTAATAGGCCGGTTAATGACCTCCTTAAAATAATCAGCAGTTTCAAAAATTAATTCAATATCATGACTTGTAATGTCCTTGATTCCTAAGAGGTTTTTTACACTAAGACCTGTCATCCTGCTTCGGCTTTATTGATTAACCAAATTTTATCTTTTTTTGCTCCCTGAATTTGCCATTCAACTTGAACTCTTTGTGATTGCATAGTATTCACACTTTTCCCAATATAGTTCGGTTGTATTGGTAATTGTCGGGTATATTTTCTTTCAATCAGAATTAATAATTCAACTAAAGTAGGCCTTCCAAATGCTGTCATAGCATCCATGGCAGCCCGAATGGATCGTCCTGTATATAAGACATCATCTATTAATACCACTTTTTTATCCTCAAGTATAAATGGCATATTCGTGGCGTTTGCTTTGAGAGGTTTTTCTCTCCTTCTAAAATCGTCCCTGTAAAAAGTAATATCCAGATATCCGATCTCAATATTTTGTCCCAAAGCTTTCTGCAATGTTTTATGAATTCTATCTGCCAGATAAATACCCCTGGGTTGAAGCCCAATAATAACCGTTTTATTGAAGTCGCTATGGTTCTCAATGAGCTGCTGGCATAAGCGTTGAATGGTTATTTCAAATAATTGATGATCGAGGAGTAATTTCTTCTGCATTTGTAAAATAAAAAAATCAATAATAACCAATTATGTCACTGCAAACATAATTAATCTTGTGAATTAATTATATATAATTTTGTTAATAAAAAATACTTCGCGATTAAGTTTTACTCCTGTGTCTTTCATATTTCTGATTTTTTGAACACCGTATGCATAAAAGACCTCATCATACCATAACTCCATCCCTCCATATTCGGAGGCATTACTTTTCGCTTCGTCATCCTGAAACTTTAAACTGATATCATTAAATGACTTCCCTTCTATTACTTCTTCTCCTTCAATTAATTTAGTTCGAATTACGTTTTCATAATTATACAGTAGTACAATATCTTCTTCTCTTGGATAAACCTCAACAAGTTGTTTTAGACTTAAACTCATCACATCATTTATTTCGAAACTATTATCCCATAGTAATTTGCCTTTGTCGCCAAATCCAATAACTACGGCATGTGTATACTTATATCCTTCAAAATAAGTAGTTGATCCCATGGTATTAGGTGAATAATAACCTCCATAATAACTTGAATGACCATAATTATTATACTTTGGATAATAGGCTTCACCTACTAATATGTAAGAATCTTTTTGTTTTATGATATCTTGAACTAAAAGGCGGTATTTGAATTTTACTTTTTTCCCATTTATATTTTTTCTGGTTATTTTATTCTTTACTCTTTCTTGTCTTTTCGCCTTCATATAACTGAAAAAATTTTCCAGATCACCATAATTATAATACAATAAATTTTGCTCACCGGCTTCATCAACATATGCTAAAAAAATTCCTCTGGAGTATTTTGAGTTTTTATTTGAATAAGTGCCAGCAATAATATCAACCTGATTGTTTATTGAAATATTTCGGCCATCCATTAAACTGGTATTTTCTTGAGGATTTATTGTGAATTCCTCTATCATTTCCCCATCCTCTGTAAATTTTTTTACTGCGATGGAGTAATAATTATTGAAAGTTTTAATAGAAGATAAAATTGTGATCAGTTCTTTTTCATCATTTATATCTATTTGCAATAAACGACTTTTGTCATGGTAAAATCCTGGAAGTACCTTGGTTATACCTTCTTTCAGGTAATATTGGATAACTGCAGGCCTGTTATTTACATATCCCCCAAAAACAGCAGTATTATTTAGTATTTCAAATTCGGTTAATTGCATATTTATTGTCCTTTTGATAGTATATTTCTGATATACACTGGTTTTAAGGTTAATTTCAAGAACTAAATGATCCTTTAGACTCGTTTGTTCAGGAAGAAATAGCAAGTAAATTTTGTCATTCAAATAGTCGTACCCTTTTATTTCATAATCATAGGGCATAAATATATCTTTATTCCATTCTTCGTTTAGTAGAGTATCTAATAAAATCGTCTGCCATATCACATCCGATCGATGGCTGAGATCATGATTTTCCCTGATTAAAAAAATCCCATTTTCTTCAGCAGATATGACACTGAAAAAATCATCGCTATATTTTAATTCTACCTCATACCTTCTTGGTTGTTCGATCTGTGCATTGCTTCCTTCTGGAAACAACACAAAAACAATAAATATTAAATAGAAAATCAAATTGAGTTCCAACTTCATTTTTAATATACCTTTGTTTAATATTAAGTAACTAATTTTGGTTTAGAATTCCTTGTTATTGGAAAAATAAATTCTGGTTATTTAGATTCATTTAGTTATAAAACTAAATAAGCAAGAACCTTGTTTTAAATTGTGTTAAAATATTTTGAAAATCATAGAAAGAAAATTAGCCAAATGTTATATAGAGTATGAAGGAGACGAGGGAAACAAATGTGAATTCACTGATCAAAGATTATCAATAATAAAAAAAGGGAAAAGATATGAGTTTCCAATTGAAAGTCTGAGATCTATTACATTTCATCAACGCAAACTTCTGATGCTTGTTATTTTAAGCGGAATCCTGACTCCTTTGGTTTTGGTAGGTTTTTTTAAAGAACTCTTTAATCCTTTCCTGGCACTTCTTGGTATTGTAGGAGGGGTATTTATATTCTATTTGGGGTGGATAGGTCAGACTACTTTCACTATTAACAAAGTAGGTGAATACAGTGACTTTATTATTAAAAATATTACGAACCCACTCTTAGAGTTTGCGGAATTTGTCAATCAATACATATCAAATGAACCGGAAGCGCATCGTTCTATATTTCTCAAAATTAATAATTCCATAACCAGTGATAAAGAGTTGATCGAGCTCTTCCAAGACGAATCTGGAAACAAAGAATTATATAGTTATTGGCAATTACATGACTTATTACATAAAAGTGAAGAGGATCTGAAGAAATACGACTTCGTGGCATTAAATCCCTTAAAAATGGGGGTTGAAGTAAAGTTTGTTAGATTGGATGGATTTGACAGATTAAGACCTACCGTAAAGGGCAAAATAAGCATAAAAGCTTTATTGAAAAGGTATACTCATGATTCGGCTATAAAGTTATTCATCTCATGAAAGAAGACTTTGAAATGCTGAAAATGGTTAAAATTTGAATATCTTAGCTTTTGCATGTCAAAAACAGAATATGATACTGAAGCAAACAATTATGGCCCCATATTACCCGGGTCAGATGAATGGCCAGTTGTAAGGTTAAGTAAGAATAGGAAAGAGTTTGTGGAAAAGGTTATTGATGATAGTTATACAAAAATCAAATCCTATCGTGAATCTCCTGAAATGTTAAAGGAAGAACTTGAACTTACACTCTTTAAGGAAAGAGCGAGGATTAAAGAGAATCCCTGGAAAGTTGATCCCGAAGATGAAACTGTTTTCTGGTCTGACATAAAAAAGCAACTTTTAGATTTATCTGGCGACAATGATCATTTCTCAGACGAGAAATTTGATAAAATTCTGCACGAAATTATCTCAAGGTATGCGAATGAAATTGCAGGTAATTTCAAGCCATCACATTACCGTCTTACCCGATCTATGGTCACCTTCGGTTTTGCAAGAATGTTAAATGCTGCAAAATTCAAGTCTGTAGGTGGTCTTTTTCGAGGAAAACTCACCTTGCAGGATAAAATCAATATAGTGGGGGAAACAGAACAAATACGAAAATTAGCCAAGATTGGTACCATTGTTATGGTTCCCACACATTTTAGCAATATTGATTCTATTACAATTGGTTTTGTTATTCATGCGCTCGGATTACCTCCATTCATATATGGAGCTGGATTAAACCTTTTCAATATTTCTATCATCGCTTATTTCATGAATAGTCTTGGAGCGTATAAAGTAGATAGAAGGAAAAAGAATCTGATCTATCTGGAAACTTTGAAGTCCTACTCTAATTTGGCATTACAAATGGGTATCCATAGCCTTTTTTTCCCGGGAGGGACCAGATCAAGGTCCGGGAAAATTGAGACAAGGCTTAAATTAGGTTTACTAAGTACCGCCATGGAGGCTCAAAGAATTAATTGTCAGAAAGCAAACGGAACGAAATCAAAAAAGATATTTATTGTTCCAGTCGTATTGAATTATAATTTTGTTCTGGATGCTGTCCATTTAATCTCTGACTATCTTGAAGCAAAGGGCCAGGAGCGTTTTTATACTGAAGCTGATAAATCAGCTTCATCCTATAAAATATTAACTTTTCTTATTCAGTTTTTTACTAGGGAAGCAGGGATGTCAGTATCTATTGGAAAAGGAATGGACCTGTTTGGGAATTATGTTGATGATGATGGGAATAGCATCGATATGAATGGAGACATCATAGATATTGAGGAATATTTTAAGTTAAATGGAGAGATTGTAGAAAATCAACAAAGAGATAGTGAATATACCAAAATGTTAAGTGAGAAAATCGTTGAAGATTTTCACCGATATGCAAGATGTACAGCAAGTCATTTAGCAGCATTTTGCGCCTTTGAGATTTTTAGAAAAAAGTACAATAAATTAGACCTTTATAGCCTGTTGCGTGTGCCAAATGAAGATTTGGTCATAGAATACAAAGAATTTGAAAAGGTGTTTGTAAAACTGCGTGGAGTGGTTCTGGATTATGAAAAATCAGGGAGAATACATGCAGCAAATCATATGAAAAAGGATGATGACGAAGAATTAATAAGATTTGGAGTGGAAAGTGTCGGGACTTTCCATACGAAAAGACCATTGATGCTTAATAAAGAAGGAAATATCACAACAAAGGATTTAAAAACCCTTTATTATTATCGAAATCGACTTGATGGATATGGGTTCGAACATTACATATAAACCAGTAGGGGTAATTGGAATAGGAAGTTTTGGAACATCTGTATCTAACTTACTTTCCAAGAACAGTAATGTTATCCTATATGGTCGAAATCCAGAGCAGGTTCAAAAAATAAATTCATCCAGAAGAAGCAGTGACCAAACTCTTGAAAAGAATATAGAAATAACCAATGATCTTGAATATCTCGCAAAGCATTGTGATATAATATTCCCTGTTATTCCTTCCTCCGCATTTCGTTCATTAATGAAGGATTTATCTAGATTTTTAAAACCATACCATATCTTAATTCATGGTACCAAGGGATTTGATTTACACGCTCAAAATATTAATTTAAATTCCGAAGATTTGTTATTATCACGCCACGAAGTCCGGACTATGAGTGAGGTTATCAGAGAAGAAAGTGTAGTGGTTCGTGTAGGTTGTCTGGCAGGCCCCAACCTGGCCGTTGAACTTGCACAAGGACAACCTTCAGCAACAGTTGTTGCTTCAAGATTTAATGAAGTAATACAGGAAGGACAGAGGTTATTAAGATCAGACCGTTTCCAGGTTTATGGGAGTTCGGATCTAATTGGTGTGGAACTTAGCGGAATTCTTAAAAATATAATCGCTATTGCTTCAGGAGCCTTATCGGGCCTTGGAATGGGTGAAAACTCTCGTGGCTTCTTAATAAGCAGGGGAATGGTAGAAATGATATATCTTGGGAAAGTATTGGGAGGGAATACTCAGGCTTTTATAGGATTGGCTGGGATTGGCGACCTGGTTACTACCTGCTCCAGTCAACTAAGTCGCAATTTTACCGTGGGATATAGATTAGCTAAAGGAGAATCGCTAGATACTATAGTTAATTCTATGGAAGAAACAGCAGAAGGAATAAATACTGTTATGGTAACCAGAAACATGGCAAAGTATTACAAAGTAAGAGCA
>Ga0316187_10001193_pt1 | contig 22097 bp, 27 predicted proteins | sample CroRivburrow1_MG_FD_204927 | JGI IMG/M metagenome (GOLD analysis project Ga0316187, IMG submission 204927) | Coastal sediment microbial communities from Maine, United States - Cross River worm burrow 1 | ecosystem: Environmental > Aquatic > Marine > Coastal > Sediment | place: USA: Maine...
GTGAATATGTACCGATGAAAGAAGGCAAGAAGGCTTAAGGGCGACAGGTTAGGAGATAAGAGATGTCTGTTAAACGTTATGAATCCAATGGCGCTGTGCGCCGTGCTCGCAAGGTTCGCGCTCGCGTTAAGGCCACAGGCCGCCTTCGTTTGAGTATTTTCCGTTCTGCCCGCCATGTATATGCGCAGGTGATCGATGACGCTAATGGTACAACATTGGCGGCTGCATCAAGTCTTGAAGCTGGCGTAAAAGCTGGTGGTAACAGAACTGGTGCAGAAGAAGTAGGTAAATTGATTGCCGAGCGCGCTGTTAAAGCGGGTATCTCAGAGGTTGCTTTCGATCGCGGCAGCTTCTCATACCACGGACGCGTAAAAGCACTGGCAGAAGGCGCCCGTGCTGGCGGACTGAAGTTCTAGGAGATTATAGAAGATGATCAATGTAGACGAATTAGAACTGAATGAGAAACTGATTACGATCAACCGTATCGCTAAGACCACATCTGGTGGTCGTCGCATGAGCTTCTCAGCTCTGATGGTTGTTGGTGATGGTAACGGACACGTCGGTTATGGACATGCCAAAGCAAAAGAGGTTCCTGAAGCGATTCGCAAGGCAACTGACATTGCTAAGAAGTCGGTAATTTTTGTGCCACGCAAAGAAGGCACCATTCACTACAAAGTGATTGGCATCCAGGATGCGAGCCGTGTTATGCTCAAACCTGCCTCAGAAGGTACTGGTGTAATCGCAGGTTCTTCTGTGCGTGCGGTTCTTGAAGCTGTTGGCATCAAAGATGTTCTGACCAAATCACTCGGTTCCCGTAATGCGCTGAATACTGTTAGCGCCACCTTTAACGGATTGAAAGAGCTGGAAAGCCCTGAGCAGATTGCCGCACGTCGTGGCAAGTCCGCTTAATCGGATTAGGAGTTTCAAATGGCTAAGAAAGAGACGATTCGCATCCGTCAGTTTAAGAGCGGTATCGGTTACGCCAAGGATCAGAGGGCAACTCTGGTAGGTCTGGGTTTCCGTCGTATCAATCAGGTTGTAGAGCTTGAGGACACTGCTTCTGTTCGCGGCATGGTGAACAAGGTACGTCATCTCGTTCGTATTGAGTCCGGAGAGTAAGGCATGAAACTGAATGAACTGAAATCAACTGAAGGTTCCCGTAAAGACCGCAAACGTAAGGGTCAGGGTATCGCAACAGGAAATGGCAAGACCGGTGGCCGTGGCCATAAAGGTCAGAAGTCCCGTTCAGGCGGCAAGGTTGCCCGCGGTTTCGAGGGTGGCCAGATGCCACTGATCCGTCGTGTACCTAAACGCGGTTTTACTGCACGTAAGGATAATAGCTTCCAGCTTGTTAATCTGGATCAGCTGAATGCATTCGATGATGGTGCTGCTGTTGATGCAGCTGCGCTTTTTGATGCAGGCCTGGTTCGCAACGCTGTGGATCCAATAAAATTGCTGGCTAATGGCGATCTTTCCAAGAAAGTAACCATTTCTGTAGCTGCTGCCTCTGCGCAGGCTGTTGCCAAGGTTAAAGCTGCCGGCGGCAAGCTGAACCTGGCATCGGCTGAGGTTTAACAATGGCACAACCTGGAGCAATGGGTGGCTTTGGCGATATCGGTAAGATTCCTGAGCTAAAAGCCCGCATCCTGTTCACTCTTGCAATGCTGATCGTCTACCGAATCGGCGCGCACATTCCTGTTCCAGGTATTGATGCTGGCGTTCTCGCCCAGTTTTTCAGTCAGGCACAGGGTTCACTATTGGGCATGTTCGATATGTTCTCAGGTGGTGCACTCTCAAGGCTGACGATTTTTGCTCTGGGTATTATGCCTTACATTTCAGCTTCGATTATCATCCAGCTGATGACAGTTGTTTCTCCGAAACTTGAGCAGCTTAAGAAAGAGGGTGAGGCCGGTCGTCGTAAGATTACTGAATATACCCGTTATTTCACACTGGTTCTGGCAACATTCCAGGCAATCGGTATATCCATAGGCCTTGAGCAGTTCTCTGTTGGTGGCCAGGGTGTTGTTATTGATCCGGGACTTCCGTTCCGTGCGATGACTGTAATTACGCTGGTGACCGGTACAATGTTCCTGATGTGGCTTGGTGAGCAGATCACTGAGCGCGGCATTGGTAATGGTATCTCGCTGATCATCTTTGCTGGTATTGCTGCTGGCCTGCCGTCTGCTATCGGTGGCACGCTGGAGCTGGCACGTACGGGTGAATTTACTGCCTTTACGGTACTTGCGCTGTTTGCGATGACCCTTGCCGTTACCGGACTGGTTGTATGGTTTGAGCGTGCGCAGCGACGCATTCCGATTCAGTACGCGAAACGTCAGGTTGGTAACCGCATCTACGGCGGTAAGTCATCCTTCCTGCCATTGAAGGTAAATACTGCAGGTGTAATTCCTCCGATCTTTGCCTCATCGCTGATTCTGTTGCCTGCTACATTTGCACAGTTCACCAAGGGCGCTGAAGGTTTTGAGTGGTTGGGTGATATCTCTGCTATCCTTTCTCCGGGTGCATGGCTCTATATGTCACTGTTTACCGGACTGATTGTGTTCTTCTGCTTCTTCTATACTGCGATTGTCTTTAATCCTAAAGACACTGCGGATAACCTGAAGAAGAATGGTGGTTTTATTCCGGGAATTCGCCCTGGGCAGAAAACTGCTGAATATGTCGACTCAGTGCTCACCCGTATTACCGTAGTTGGTGCTGCTTATGTGAGTATGGTCTGTCTTCTACCTGAGTGGTTGATTGCAGAGCTCTCTGTTCCATTCTACTTCGGTGGTACCTCACTGCTGATCGTGGTAGTCGTGACCATGGATACCATGGGCCAAATTCAGTCTCATCTGATGAGTCATCAGTATGAAGGCCTGATGAAAAAAGCCCGACTCAAAACCGGCAAATAGTGAATATCATTTTTTTTGGCCCCCCGGGTGTCGGCAAAGGCACGCAGGGCGAAAGGCTCGCTTCTGAAAAAGGAATCCAGCATATGGCGATGGGCGACATTCTTCGCGCCGCTGTGCGTGATGGGACTCAGGCTGGTCTGAAAGCGAAGTCATTCATGGATAACGGCGAGCTGGTTGCAGATGAGGTTGTCGTCGAGTTGATCGAGGAAAGGATTCTTGCTGACAAGGTTGGATTCCTGCTGGATGGGTTTCCGCGCAATGTGGCGCAGGCAAAATCACTTGATACGATGTTGGCAAAGCATGATATTGGGATTGACCGGATTGTCTTTTTGGATGCCCCGGAACAGAACCTTATTGACAGATTGTGCGGAAGATTGATCTGCAGGGGTTGCGGTTTTGGATTTCATAGGCAGTATTCGCCGCCCCAAAAATCGGGGTATTGTGACCGCTGCGGCGGGGAACTGTACCAGCGTGATGATGATCGCGAAGATGTGATTGCTCACCGGTTGGAAGTGTATCACAAGCAGACTGCGCCTCTCTTGAGTTTTTATCAGCAGAGAGATGGCTTCAGCAGGCTTGATGCTTCCGGGGAAATGGACGCGGTGTATGCCGTGTTGAAACAGGCGGTAGAGAACTAAACATGGCTAAAGAAGATATTATTGAGATGTCCGGGGAAGTGGTAGAAAAGCTTCCGAACGCTATGTTTAAAGTTAAGCTGGAAAATGGGCACGAACTGTTGTGCACTATTTCCGGGAAAATGAGGAAGTATTACATTCGTATTCTTCCTGGCGATAAGGTAACAGTGGAGATTTCTCCATACGACCTGTCTCGTGGTCGTATTAGCTACCGCGAAAAATAATCGGTATTTCCGGTTAAGAAGAATTTGAGGAGGTGCCAGGCGTGAAAGTCCGTGCATCAGTCAAGAAAATGTGTTTGAAATGTCGCGTGATTCGTCGTAAAGGCGTTGTTCGCATTATTTGTGAAAATCCACGACATAAACAGCGTCAGGGATAAGAAAGTTGCGCGATAGCAGTCTAATGGCTATTGTTCGCGCCCTTTTTCTTAAGGCCTAAGGAGGCAAGAAGTGGCTCGTATTTCGGGTGTAAATATACCGACTCAGAAGCGTGTAGTTATCGCGCTCACCTATATTTTTGGTATTGGATCGACCAGCTCACAGGAGATCCTGACCAAGGCGGGTGTTGATTTTGACACGCGCGTTAAAGATTTAAGTGACGATGATGTTGCGAAAATCCGTGGTGTGATCGATGAATCATATAACGTAGAGGGTGATCTGCGTCGTGAAGTAATCATGAACATCAAGCGTCTGACCGACCTTGGTTGTTATCGTGGGCTTCGCCACCGTAAAGGGCTGCCTGTTCGTGGTCAGCGCAGTAAAACCAATGCCCGTACGCGCAAAGGTCCGCGCCGTACAGTAGCCGGCAAGAAGAAGTAAGGGGATAAAAGATGGCTGCACCTAAGAAAGGACAAGCTGCTGGTAAGAAACGCGTTCGCAAGAATATTGCCAACGCTGTTGCTCACATCAAGGCTAGCTTTAACAATACAATCATTACCTTTACCGATGATACCGGGAACGCAATTTGCTGGGCGACCAGTGGTGGCGCTGGCTTCAAGGGTTCACGTAAGAGCACACCGTTTGCTGCTCAGGTTGCTGCAGAAGATGCTGCACGTAAAGCAATGGATCATGGCGTTAAGAACTGTTCGGTTCTTGTTCGCGGTCCTGGCAATGGTCGTGAGTCTGCACTGCGCGCAATCGCAGCTGTAGGTATCAATGTTACATCGATTCGCGATGTTACCCCAATTCCACATAATGGATGCCGCCCGCCTAAGCGGCGCCGCGTTTAGGAGTATTAATTCATGGCACGTTATCTGGAAGCCAAATGTCGTCTTTGCCGACGTGAAGGCGAGAAACTCTATATTAAAGGAAGCAAATGCTACTCGGACAAATGTCCGATCGAGCGCCGCCCATATGCACCTGGTATGCACGGTCAAAACCGTCGCACTAAGGTCTCTGACTATGGTCTGCAGCTTCGTGAAAAACAGAAAGTTAAACGTATTTATGGTCTGCAGGAAAAGCAGTTCCGTAGCTACTTCAAGAGTGCTGACAGCATGCCTGGTGTAACAGGTCTGAATCTGTTGCAGCTGATTGAGTCCCGTCTGGACAACGTCATCTACCGTATGGGTCTGGCATCATCCCGCACTGAAGCTCGTCAGGTTGTACGTCATAACCTGGTTAAGCTGAATGGTCGTGTTGCTAACATTCCATCCATGCGTGTGCCTGTAGGCGCTCGTCTTGAGCTGGCTGAGGCTGCTAAGGAGCATCTGCGTGTGAACGCTGCAACTGAAGCTGCCGGAAGTCGCGGTACTTCAGAGTGGCTTGATGTTGATCTGCCAAGCCGTCAGGGAACATTCCGTGAACTGCCAGCTCGTGATCAGCTAGATGCGGGTATCCGTGAGCAGCTGATTGTCGAACTTTATTCCAAGTAATCACTGAGGGCCGCCAGATGCAGTTGATCAATCCACGTAATATCACCATCGAAGAAAAAGTAGCGGGTCGCTCTGCCAAGATCGAGATCGAACCGCTAGAGCGTGGTTATGGTACCACTATTGGTAACAGCCTGCGTCGCATGCTGCTTTCATCTCTTCCTGGTGCAGCAGTCACTTCCATCATTTTTGATGGTGTTACGCATGAGTACGACACCATTAAGGGTGTTCGTGAAGATGTCATGGATATTATCCTGACTCTGAAAGAGCTGGATATCCGTATGGAAAGCGATGATGCGGCTGATATATCTCTGGATGTTAAAGGTCCTGCGATTGTAACTGCTGCTGACATTCAGTGCCCTGCCGGCCTCATGGTTATGAACCCTGAACTGGTTCTGGCTCATCTGAATGATGATGGTCGCCTGAAGTGCGAGGCCAAGGTTGAGAAGGGTCGTGGTTATGATCCGGCATCAGAAAGGGAAATTGACGACCGTGCGGTAGGTTCGCTGCTTGTTGATGCGTCTTATTCTCCGATTCGCCGTGTTGCTACCCGTGTTGAGGGTGCTCGTGTTGGTCAGCGTACCGACTACGACAAATTGATCATGGAGATCGAAACCAACGGTTCTATGACTCCGGAAGAAGCGATTAATGCAGCGGCTGCTATTCTTGAACAGCAACTTGCAGTGTTTGTTGATTTCTCTGCAACTGATCAGGGTGAGCCAGCTGAAGCTGCTGATGATGGTCTTGATGATCTTCTTGCACAGCCTATTGAGCACCTCGACCTTTCAGTACGCTCCATGAACTGCCTGAAGTCGGATGATGTGTTCCGCGTAGGTGATCTGGTCCAGCGCAGCGAGCAGGAGATGCTTCGCACGCCGAACTTTGGTCGCAAATCTCTGAATGAGATTAAAGAAGTACTTGAAAATATGGGCCTTGAACTGGGTATGAAGCTGGAAAACTGGCCACCCCAAGATGCCACTGAATCGCTAGACAGCTGATTCGGACCGATAGATTTAAAAGAGGATACGAGAGATGAGACATCGTAAACATCATGGTTCTTTGGGCCTGCCTACCGGACATCGTCGCGCGCTGTTGGCCAACCTGGCAACTGCACTGCTGACACATGGCCGCATTGAAACAACTGAAGCTAAAGCACGTGCACTGCGCCCGTATGCTGAAAAGCTGATCACATTGGGTAAACGTGGCGACCTGCATGCGCGTCGTCAGGCGCTCTCTAAGCTGCGCTATCGTCCGATCGTTGACCGTCTGTTCGGCGATGTTGCTGCGGCATGTTCTGATCGTGTTGGTGGTTACACCCGCATTGTGAAGACCGGCTACCGTGCTGGTGATGCTTCTCCAATGGCAATCATTGAGTTGGTTGATTCCATCGAAACTACAGAGGTTGTTGAAGCGTAAGCTTTTCCAAACTTCTTATAAGATTAAAAAAGGCCCCGCTATGCGGGGCCTTTTTTTGTTTTGGAATGAATTTGGAAATGGCAGAGACAGTCTAACCTCAGCATATGAATCAAATGACTGGCTCCCCTAATTGGCCATTCAGACAGTCTCTAACGATCAGTCATTATCTTCGGTTTGTGAATCTTTGAGATATGGAACAAGAAAGAGACTCTGGGCGATGATGAAGAGGAAGGTCAGCCCCATGAGGCCGAAGAGCTTGAAGTTCACCCACGTGTCTGTGTCAAACGAGAAGGCGACATAGATATTCAGAGCTCCGAGGACGATAAAGAAGATGGCCCAGGCGATATTCAGCTTCAACCAAACCATGCGCGGAAGCGTTATGTTTCCGCCCATCATACGCTCGATAATGGTTTTCTCTCCGATAAACTGCGAGCCGATAAATACAACGGAAAAGAGCCAGTTTATTGCTGTCGGTTTCCACTTGATGAAGGTTTCATCCTGCAACGCAATGGTTAGTCCGCCGAACAGGGCAATCAGAGCAAACGTAATGACATGGGTTTTCTCAAACGATCCCTTAATCACACGGTGGCCAACGGTCTGGATAAATGAGGCGGCAATCAGCACGCCGGTAGCCAGATAGATATCATACATCTTGTAGACGATGAAGAAGAGCAGTACTGGTAAAAAGTCAAAAAACATTTTCATAAGCTGAATCCGACCACAGCCGAGAGTGATTGCCAAGTGCAGGGTTGGCAGTTGCGGTATAAACGATGATACTTTAGAGCATGAATTACCTCGGCCATATCATGAAGTTGGGTTTATCAGCACTACTGATTCTACTTCTCTCTTCCTGCACGGTAAAAACCGATCAGGAGATCATCCAGGATCTGTGGTCAGCCTGGGAGAAAAGCGAGGTGCTTTCTCAGGATGATTTTCCAGATGCGGTTCCGCTTCTTCTCGTGCATGGATGGAATGGGGGGGAGTTCACATGGCCTGTTCCCGAGCGGCTGATTGCACTAGAGCAGAAGCTGCAGCGGGATGTCATCCTGTTTACCTATCGTACTGGTATACTTGCCAACCGCTATCCTCCGATTGAAGTACTCGAAGAGCAGCTCGATCGTTATCTTGCCCCCTATGCCCAAGTGGATATTGTCGCCCACAGTATGGGAGGATTACTGGTTCGCCAATATCTTTCCCACCATACTGATCATCCGGTTCGGCGGATAGTTTTTTTGGCTACCCCCCATTTTGGAACCAATATAGCACAGGTGCTGGTCAGTCTTGGAAGTATGGGGGCCGAGGGGAATATTCAGGCTACTGAGATTAAACCGGGCAGTGACTTTCTCTGGCAGTTGAATTCACTCTCAGGAAGCGAACTCGATGGTACCGAAGTGCTTAACGCTTATGCCGCTGAAGAATCAATTCTTGAGACCGATCTGGTGGTGTCTGCTTCCTCCGCGCACCTTCCATGGGCACACAATGCAGTATTGAAGGGCGATCACCATGCATTGGCGAAGCGCTTTGATGAAAGCAGTGAGGTAACAGAGTTCCTGACCAGCGGTTTGCTTCCTCCTGTGCAACCTTCACCTGAAAGAAGGGATGTCTGGTTGCGTTTCAGGACTAATTACGGGCTGGCAAACCTCTCTGACTCCAATTTCAAGTCTTATAGCGCACGCGGTTTGCCCAACAGGAATTTCAGCCTCTGCTGCAAACGTAGGTCAGGCTTACACAGCAAGGCAGGTTATTTCACCGTAATTATCGAGGACCTGAAGCCGGATAATTACTATGCGTTTATGCCGTATGATGGAAAGGAACCCTTTTTGATCAACTCCAATGAGTTAATGAGATCCGAACAGTCGGTGTCGATGCGGATGTTTGATCTGGTTGTCAAAGAAGGATCACCAAAGGAAGGTGAAGGGGCGCTTCAACCTGCAGTCGGGATGCCCTGACTACCAACGCATCGGCACGTTTGTTCTCCGGATGACCAGACCAAAGTCCACTTCACCTCGTGCCGGGCTCTCTTTCAATTGCCAGCCACAGCTCCTGATTGGACCACCGGCAGATTACTCAGGATGCACTCTCCTTCTCGATATGCAGCGTGCGTGTTGGGAAGGCGAAGCCAAGTTCAAGAGATTCCAACAGTGCCATGATCTGCAGGTTTATCTCCTGGCGAACCTGCAGGTATTCATCCCACACCTTGCTGGCCGAGAAGTAATAGAGAAAAATGGAGAGCGATGAATCCTCAAATTCATCGAATTTAACCAGCTTGTAACTCTGATCGACACCTGGATGTTCAAGCAGGATCTGCTCAATCCCCTTAATCGCTGCATTCATCTGAGCAGGCGTAGTGTCGTAGGTCAGGCCAATGCGCATTTTGATGCGCCGTACACTGCGCGCATCGATGTTATCGATGACCATATTGGCAAGTGATGAATTGGGAACATTGACCAGCGTTTTAGCAAAGGTGCGGATTTTTGTGGAACGGAAACCGATCTCTTCGACTACACCTTCAAATTCAGATGTTTTAACCCAGTCGCCAACCGTAAATGGACGATCTACCAGGATCATGATTGAACCGAAGACATTGGCGATGGTGTCCTTGGCGGCCATGGCAATAGCGATGCCGCCAATGCCAAGCGAGGCCAGAAGGCCTGAAATGGAATAACCCATGTTTTGAGCCACAACCAGCAGGCCGGTCAGTACCAGGAAAATTTTCAGCGTTTTGCCAATGAACGGGACCAGTTGATCATCCATGGTCGATTCGGTTTCCTGGGCGCGGGCAGAAAAGTAGGCTGAGAGTCCTTCAATCAGGCGCCAGAGGAACCAGATAGCAACCATGATAGAGAGGATGCGCCCGGCACTGTCTGCAATGGCGACTATAGGAAATATTTCTGCCGGAGGGTTGAGTACATGCACGGCGAGCAAAATGCCGATCACGTAAACCAGCAATCCGGCCGGACGTTCTGCGGCATTCAGCAGCACATCATCGAGTTTGGTTTTGGTGCGTGAGGCCAGTTTCTGGCTGATCGTGTGAAAGGATGAGAGCACAACCGTTCGTGCGATCACAGTGATGAACAGAATGCCGCCTGCGATAATCCAGCGGGTCAGAGGGATATCCAGAAATAGGGTGTCTGATAACTGAGTCCATATCGCTTGCATGCATGTCTCCCTATGTTGAACTAATGCCAATCATAGCTGAAAAACTGATATGTCACACGATGGATGCGGTGATTGGCAGCACTGAGAATAGGGACTCTTTTTCATCTATGTTTCATCAAGGTCTTCATAACATCGCGTCATACGTTAATTACTGGAGACGATGATATGAAAAAAATATGGATGCTGATTTTTATGCTACTACCTGCCACAGCGTGGGCCGGAGACTGGACGCTGGATGGAGGCGGTTCAGATATTAATTTTGTTTCGGTTAAAAAAGGTACTGTTGCTGAAGTGCATCACTTCACCAGGCTGACCGGTTCAGTCAAAGGGGAGGATGCAACGGTTGTGATTGACCTGACATCTGTTGAAACCGGTATAGGCATTCGTAATGAGCGCATGAAGTCCATGCTGTTTGAAGTGGCTAGATTTGCATCCGCTGCGATTACTGCAGATCTCTCCAGCATTGATTTTCATGCATTAAAGGCTGGGGGGTCACTATCCACAGCGGTTCCTCTAACTCTTGATCTGCATGGCGTAAGCAAAGATCTCTCTGTACAGGTTCGCGTAACTGCACTGGCAGGCGACAAGCTGCTGGTTACCAGTAGAGAACCAGTAATTGTAAAGGCGACCGATTTTGGGCTGGCTGGAGGAGTTGAGGCGTTGCGTGAGGTAGCCAAGCTTTCAAGCATAGCTCAGGCGGTGCCAGTTTCATTTCATCTGCAGTTCATCCGGGTGAAGTAAACTCCTGCACTCTTTTTGCGCTCGGATAGCAGCAGAGAGTCAGACCGACGATATTCTTATAATATTGACGTATTTGGCACAGTTTTCTATCCTGTAGTGGTTAATTAGACAGGAGGTTCATTATGGGTGTTCATCTATTGCAGACGATGATTGACGATCACGCAGAGATGATCTGCCTGATTGGCAGGCCGGTACGCTACCTTGAGGAAGCGTATGAGGTGACCGATCTACTCCATGATGAGGGGTTGCTGATTCTCTCCGCCGATGTCGCATGCGATGTGCAGGAGGACAGTTTTGGCCGAGCCCGTCGCCTTGTCCCCAGACGCCACAACCTGAAATTCCGTGATGCAGAAGGTCGGCCGAGCAGCATTTGGGATGATCTAGCCTTTCTCGATGGTCCACTGATTCGCTGAACAGTTTAAACCCTGATATTTCACTGTTAAATTGATGACTGGCTTCCGGGCCAGAAATGCTGGATATTCCCTGTCTGGATGAATGGCTTGCGGCTGCGAACAAACCGGCAGGCTGCTCAAACAGGATCTGAATAGAATCACTCAATTATTCTGGTCGTTCGAGCATTTTTGCTCGGGTATAAACTGCAGAGGGGCATCTGATAATCCATGAGCGTTTTTCAACAGCTGATCGACCGCAAAATGCTCATATGCATCTTTACTGGCTTCGCCTCCGGCCTGCCACTCTACCTTCTAATCAACCTGCTGCCGGCATGGCTGAGAAGCGAGCAGGTGGATCTGGCTACAATCGGGCTGTTTTCGCTGATTCAGTTTCCCTACACCTGGAAATTCCTCTGGTCGCCTCTGCTGGATCGCTATGCTGTACCGCTGCTGGGTCGTCGTCGTGGATGGATGTTGATTACCCAGACCTTGCTGCTGGTGGTGATTGCAATGATGGGTGGCTTTTCACCGCAGACTGAACTGACGATGATTGTACTCTTCGCCACGCTGCTCGCCTTTCTCTCTGCCACACAGGATATCGCGCTGGATGCCTACCGCCGCGAAATCCTCTCTGATCTACAGTTGGGGCTGGGCAACTCGGTGCATATTAATGCCTACCGGGTGGCTGGGTTGGTGCCCGGTTCACTCTCCCTGATTCTGGCAGATCATCTGGCCTGGAGTACGGTGTTCATGATCACCGCGCTGTTTATGCTGCCGGGCATGGTGATGACGCTATTGGTCAAGGAGCCAGATATTGAGGTAGTGCCGAAAACACTCAGGCAGGCAGTGTCCGAACCGTTTCACGAATTCATTGACCGTGCAGGCTGGCAGAGTGCATTGACAGTGCTTGCCTTCATCTTTCTCTACAAGCTTGGCGACAGCATGTGCACGGCCCTTGCTACGCCGTTCTATCTCGATATGGGCTACTCAAAAACCGCTATCGGTTTGATCGCCAAGAATGCCGGTCTCTGGCCGGCGGTGATCGGTGGTCTGCTGGGTGGACTGTGGATGGTAAAAATCGGGATCAACAGGGCACTGTGGCTGTTCGGTTTTGTGCAGTTGGGTACGATTTTCGGATTCGCATGGCTGGCTTCGCTGGGAGTGCAGGAGACGATAGGTACTGTTGAGCTGACAAGCCTAGCTATTGTCATCGGCATGGAGGCATTCGGTGTCGGCGTGGGTACAGCTGCCTTTGTCGCTTATATTGCCCGCTCTACTCACCCTGCCTACACGGCGACCCAGTTTGCCCTGTTTACCAGTCTTGCCGCAGTACCGCGCACCTTTATCAATGCTGGTGTCGGATGGCTGGTTGAAGCGTATGGCTGGACCGATTTCTTCCTGCTCTGTGCGTTGCTCGCCGTACCCGGCATGCTACTGCTGTTCAAGGTTGCTCCCTGGAATGGTGAGAACAGGGCGCTGGCCAATGATTGAGCGGACAGGGCCATCTGTGTCAGCCTTGTGCCCGAACACCACTTTCGAAGGATGAGAAATAATATGTTGAAGCAGACCTGTCATTGGCTACTACCGATCATTGCATTGCTGTTGTCTGCCTGTCCCGCAAAAAAGGTAGAGGATCCGGAGAAACCGGCAGAACTTGCTCCCGCTTATGTTAAAAGTGACTGGCAGGCACTGCCTGACTGGACACAGATCGGACTGGCATCTTCGCTTGAGGCTCTCAGGGCAGAATGTGTCTCTCTGAAGCGAAAAGAGCAGTGGCAGCAGATTTGTGCTGAAGCCAGCCTGCTCGACTTAGGCAATAACGAAGCGCTACGCACCTTTTTTGAGGGCCATTTCACGCCGTGGCAGTTGAAGAATGGTGATGGCACGGATCAGGGGCTTATCACCGGATATTACGAGCCACTGCTCTACGGCAGCCGCGAGAAAACAGAGCGTCATCGTTTTCCTGTTTATGGTGAGCCGGATGATCTTCTGATTATTGACCTTGCGGAGCTCTATCCGGAGCTGAAAGGCAAGCGCCTGCGTGGCCGTATTGAGGGTAAACGCGTCGTGCCTTACCACGATCGTGCCGCCATCGACAGCAAACATGCGCCATCAGGTAAGGAGATTCTCTGGGTTGATGATGAGATCAGTCTCTTCTTCCTGCAGGTCCAGGGTTCAGGCCGAGTGCAGTTGCAGGATGGCTCTATCGTTAAACTTGGTTACGCTAATCAGAATGGTCATCCCTATAACTCCATCGGCAAGCGACTTGTCCAGATGGGGGAGATGACCGTACACCAGGCTTCGATGAAGCGCATCCGTCAGTGGGGCATCGATAATCCCAATCGGTTGAAAGAGCTGCTCTATCACAATCCCAGTTATGTCTTTTTCCGCGAGATGCCCGATTCACTGAAATCGGCTGTTGGGGCGATGGGTATTCCGCTGACTGCAGGCTACAGCATGGCCGTGGATAGGCGCACGATTCCGCTTGGCATGCCGGTTTACCTCTCTACCACCTGGCCCAGTTCTGAGGAGCCGCTGAATCGACTGATGCTGGCGCAGGATGTTGGTGGTGCGATCAAGGGCACGATCCGCGGTGACTTCTTCTGGGGCTTTGGAGCCGAAGCGGGCAAGTATGCCGGCACCATGAAACAGCAGGGGCGCATGTGGGTATTCTTCCCGATTGGTTTCACTCCGACGATCAAGACTGCTTCACGCTGATTCTTTAACAGACGATGCTGGATATCCTCTACCGGGATGAGTGGCTAGTGGCCATCAATAAGCCGGCCGGCCTTCTCGTACACCGCTCAATGATCGACAAACACGAAACCCGCTTTGCCCTGCAGATGCTACGCGATCAGATCGGCCAGTACGTATTTCCGGTGCACCGGCTCGACAAGCCGACCTCAGGTGTGCTGCTGTTTGCCCTGAATCCCGAAACAGCAAAAAAGATGAGCGATATTTTTGCCGAAAGGGAAGCCGAAAAAGAGTATCTCGCCGTTGTGCGAGGATATACCGAAGAAGAGGGGATTATAGATTATCCGCTCAAAGAGGAGTTGGACAAAAAGAGCGACCGCAAAGCGCAGCAGGATAAAGAGGCGCAGGAGGCAGTAACCGAATATCGCAGGCTGGGCACCGTCGAGCTTCCATACCCTGTCGGCCGCTACAACACAGCTCGCTACTCGCTGCTCTCAATCAAGCCAAAAACAGGCCGCAAGCATCAGATCCGCCGGCACATGAAACATATCTTTCATCCCATCATTGGTGACACCACCCACGGCGACGGCAAGCAGAACGCCTTCTTCCGCGACCACTTTAATTGCCATCGCCTGCTGCTTGCCGCTGCCAGCTTAAGCTTTCCTCATCCCAAAACCGTAGAACACATTGTGATTCGCGCCCCTCTGGAGGACTCCTTTTCGGAAGTGATTGAACAACTCGGCTGGAGTGACACTTTGCTGTGATCTTTTAATAACCTCATCTCTGTACCTGGCTTGTTAGAAAAAGAGCTGTCGCCACAGCACCCTGTGGATCAATAATCTATAATCAGAGTAGAAGGGTGGATTAAACATCTCTTTGAGCGTTGGTGGAGTAACTAACGGGAGAATTAATCATGACTAAAGTTCTTAAGATAGAAAAAAGCATATTGACCTGGATGACTGCCCTGAAAAAAAAGGTTTTAGTTGTTGTTGCATTGGCGCTAGTTGGAGCCGCCATTCTTGGCGAGGCTGGAAATGCGTATGCCGAAGAGAGTAATTGGATTTGTAAAACAAGCTGGTCGGGAGTCTATTTCTATGCTCCCGATGTGGATCGAACTGCGGTGAAATTCACCATGACATTTGATTGTTCCGGAGGAGCGATAACCGGCAAGTCAGAGGAGCCCAACATCAACAAGCTAGGTAACCCGGAAGCCATCCATCTTTTTGCAAAACTTCACGGTATTACAGTTAATGGTAATAAGATCCGTTTCACTAAAACCTATGATGGCACTGGAGGGACCGTTCACTCAGTTTATTATTCGGGAGAGATATCTGCCGATAAGCAGGCGGTGTTGGGAAGGTGGCAGAAAAAGGGGATGGACGGTAAATTTTCACTTACCCGAAATTGAAAACAGGTCTGGGGAAATACATATATTTAAATTCTCCGTCGGTAACCAGGTCATCAGAGCAATGCACACTTAATGACCAAGGAGTGCTTTTTTCAACTCCTTGTCGGCGGGTTTGGGGCCTAGCCAGACGGAGAGAAGCGCCTGCTGGAAGTCGAACCCCGGAATGCTGCCCATCGTTTTACCCTTGATCTGCGTGAGCGTTGAGCCGTCGGAGAGGAAGTCATAAGTAATCAGGTCGTCCTTATGGACTGTGGTAAAGAAGCTGTTGAACCGGTTCAACCGTTCGCGAAGGGCAGCCATCTCTTTTTCGGAGTGATGTTTCTCAAAACCACGATTCCAGCCATTAGTCATCTTTTCGGCTTCAACCTCGCCGTAGATAAACTGCATGGAGAGCCTTTTGGTGCCATGACTGGTAAGCACATCTTCGGCGCTACTACTCTTCTGCTCGAGGTAGAGGGCAGTGACATAGATATCGAAGAAGAACTTTGTTCGAACCCCCGCGCCATTCAGATGCAGGGATTTATCTTCGACCTGTACGGACTCCGGCACCGAAACCCCTTCGATCTCGACTGCCTCTGCCTGCAGAGGAATCAGCAGGGCAAACATAAGAAGCGAATAAAGTTGTTTCATGATCTCCTCCAAAGTGGGGTTCTATTTAATAAAACATCTTCTTTGTGAGATCGGAGAGCCAGCTGAAGGGTGCAGAGGTGAGTGTCAGTTCACTCCTGCGCTCACCCCGCCAGATCAGCCATGCTTGGGGCTGCCTGTTTTTCGCCCCATGGGCGACCATGGCTGAACCATTTCCGTCAGCCGATCCTGTTAGGTCGATATGCAGCTGGAAGGCGGCGCGCACACCCGGTGCGCCACTGCCGAAGGCAAGGTCTCCGAAATCGATGTGCTTTTCACTCTTTTCAAGAAGTACCGGATAGCGGGCGAACCAGGCATAAAAGGCTGTTCCTGGCAGTAAATCCCAGCCTTCAACTGTCTGCATTCTCGGTAACTCCTGCCAGGATATTTCATCCGGGCCATTCATATCAGTTGAGATAAGGCCGTTGGCGAACGCTTCGTCGAACAGCAGACGCGTACCGGTGAAGCCGGGTCTCAGGTTAACAGCAGCGCGGGCGAAGTGGTCGGGATAGATGGCGATCAGCTGCCAGTGGAACGGGGAGAAAGCCATCGGCAGTGCGTTGTAGCTGACTGCATCGGGCTGGGTTTTGCGGGCAAGGTCAATCGCCTGTTGCTGATTGCTGTAGGTAAGTCCGAGATAACTGCACATCAATATCAGGCTGACTACGCCCATCTTGCGCTTGTGCTGTTTCCATATCAGCCCCAGCAGCAGTGGAATCAGCAGGCTGGCGGTGAAGAATGGGTCGATAATGAAAAGCAGGTCGAAGCTGGCGCGTAAGTCAGAGAAAGGGGCGACGATCATCGTGCCGAAGGTGGTGATCAGGTCGAGCAGGATATGCAACAGCAGTGCACCACCAATAAGCCAGGGCATGATCGACTTTGCTTTGATGTGGTATGAAGAGAGGCTATAGACCAGCCAGCCCCAGAGTGGGATCAGCAGGATCGAGTGGGTGAGTCCTCTATGGTGCTGCAGGTACACGGTTTCCGAGAAGAAGCGCAGAACAATATCGGCATCCGGTGCCATGGTGAGCAGGATCAGGAAGAGAAGCTGTAGAGGTGGCAGGTGATGTTTGGGAATGGCACGGGCCAGTGCTGCACCCGAAATCGCGTGGGTTATCGGATCCATGCAGGGATGATTTGCAGCAGATTCTGCCAGTTATTTCCGGGTGTGATCTGGCCTCCACATACCGCATGGGTTGCGCCGGTCACCTCGCACAACGTATTGGGCTGACCCATCAGTGTCTGGCGGGCCAGGATGGCGAAGCTAAGTGCCTCCACTGCCTGTGGCGGAACATTCTCCGCATCGGTGGTTGTCACCTTCGCAGGTGCAAGCTGTTTTTGGAGCAGACTCATCAAATGGCCGTTGCGCACACCGCCACCACAGATGTACCAGCTGGCAGGTTCAGACTGCATAAAACGAATGCTTTCGCAGATTGAATCAGCGGTAAACTGGCAGGCGGTTGCCATGCGATCAGCATCGGAGAGCTCTGGCCAATTGAGGATTAGATCCACAACCTCCTGCCCGAACTGCTCACGTCCTGTGGATTTGGGGGGGCTGCGTTTGAGAAATGGATGTGCCATCAGCTTCTCTAACAGTGTTTTTGACACCAGGCCGCTGGCAGCCAGTTCACCATTGTTATCGAACCCGTTGCGCCCGTCGCTGATCTCCAGCATCAACCCATCCATCACCATGTTGCCGGGACCGGTGTCGAAGCCTGTTGTGCTGCCGTTGATACCAAGCCAGGTGACATTGCTGATGCCACCAATGTTCAGAACGGCAGAATCCTTTTTGTTATTGGCAAAGAGATGGCGATGGGCAAACGGTACAAGCGGTGCGCCTTCTCCACTGGCTGCAATGTCACGACTGCGGAAATCGGAGATGGTGGTTATGCCGGTGCGTTCAGCAAGCGTGGCGGCACAGCCGACCTGGATTGTAAACGGGTAATCGGCTCTGGGGTGATGGCGGATCGTCTGGCCATGACAGCCAATTGCAGCAATCGCCTCCGTTTTCAGCCCGGCCCCATGAATGGCTGCCAGCACTGCTTCGGCATAGGCAATACCAAGTGCGCGATCCAGTTCTCCCATGCGTTCAATCTCATTCAGACCGGGTGCAGCAAGCCGAAGAATTGGATCGCGCATCTTTTTTGGCATCGGATATTCCGAGAAGTGAGTCAACGCCATACGGCTGCCCTGCTGGTTGTCCATTCGGGCAATTGCGATGTCGATACCATCAGCGGAGGTGCCTGACATGATGCCGATGAAAAGCTGGTGATCAGGTCCCATGGAGCGGCTATTTTTCGGTCGAGCTTTTTAAAATGCCTGCGTTTCGGGCATAATCGGAGCTGCTGCCTCAGGCTGTTCGACTGGAGCTTCTACAGCCGGTGCTTCAACTTCTGCAGCCGGAGCTTCGGTCACTACGGGTGCTGATTCGCTCGGAGCTTCGATAGATGCTTCAGGTGCAGCTTCTGCAGCAGGCTCTTCTACGGGCGCAGCTTCAGGTTCGCTGACAGGTGCTTCGGGTTCCGCAGCAGAAGTCAGAGCAGAGAGGATTTTTTCAACCTCGGCGATGGTCGCTTTGGTCTCTTCCTTGGCCAGGCCACTAACCTCCTGAATATTCAGCAGTGCCTTCTTCAACTGGTTCTGAATCAGGTTGTCCCGGTTGCTCTCAACATCATTGCCGAGTGAAGCGACCTGTTCGTTAAGTCCCTGAATGCTGCTCTCAAGGCCGCTCAGCCGAGCTTCGGCATTTGTCGGTACCGGGTCTTTGCCCACAGAGATGGCGGCATATGCGGCAAGCACGATGGCAATCACCGACAGGTAGAACGATGTGTGCGGCCCGCAGAGGCTGCTGGAGCTACAGCTCTTTTCACCCTTTTCAGTTTCAGCGGCCTCTGTGGTTTCTGCCACTTTCTCTTCTTTGCTTATGTCGCTCATCTGAATCTCCTTTGTATTTATATATAAACAGATCTGTCACACAGTGCGGCAGATATCATGCATGATGATGTTAGAATAGCACGCAACCTGCGAGTTGCCAGCCTCATATCAGTGATCTGGCGCGCTAATTACCCAGAAACCTCTGCTGTAGCGGCGAGGTCAAGAATTTGCCATGATTCGCACTCGATTTTAGAGGTGGATATGAAAATTCAGGAACAGATGGAACTGCTGAGCCGCGGAGCACTGGAAATATTGCCGGGAGGCGCTCTTGAGGCGAAGCTGAAAGAGGCCCATAAAGAGGGCAGGCCCTTGCGTGTGAAAGCGGGGTTCGACCCGACCGCGCCCGATCTGCATCTGGGCCATACCGTGCTGATTGAGAAACTGCGGCAGTTTCAGCACTGCGGTCATCAGGTGGTGTTTCTGATCGGTGATTTCACAGGCACGATTGGTGATCCGACTGGCAAGAATGAGACCCGTCCGCCCCTGACCCACGATGAGGTGCTGCTCAATGCAGAAACCTACAAGGAACAGGTGTTTAAAATTCTCGACCCCAAACAGACCGAGGTGCGCTTTAACTCCGAGTGGCTGGGTAATCTCACTGCAGCCGATCTGATCCGCATTGCCGGCAAGGCAACCGTAGCTCGCATGCTTGAGCGTGATGATTTCGAGAAGCGCTATAAGGGAGGTCAGTCGATCGCCATTCACGAATTTCTCTATCCTTTGGTACAGGGCTACGATTCAGTAGCACTTGATGCCGATGTGGAGTTGGGCGGCAATGATCAGAAGTTCAACCTGTTGATGGGTCGACAGCTGCAGGATGCCTATGGTAAGCCTCAGCAGGTGATTCTGACTATGCCACTACTCGAAGGGTTGGACGGGGTTAACAAGATGTCCAAGTCGTTGAATAACTATGTTGGAGTGGCCGAATCGGCTAAAGAGCAGTTCGGCAAGCTGATGAGCGTCTCTGATGAGTTGATGTATAAATACTATGAGTTGCTCACCGATCTGAATCTCGATGAGATCAGAGCCAAACATCCGATGGAGGCCAAGAAGAGTCTTGCAGCTCTGATTGTTGAGCGCTTCCATGGTGAAGGGGCAGGTCAGGCAGCACGCGAAGGATTCGAATCCCAGTTTGCCAGAAATGAGATCCCTGATGATGTGCCTGAAGCAACGATGGCTGCAGAAGATGGCTCACTGTGGGTTGTCAAAGCCCTGACTGCCAATGGTTTGACCGCCTCCAATGGAGAAGCGATCCGCATGGTGAAACAGAACGCTCTATCTATCGATGGTGAGAAGGTTATGGATAAGGACCACCAGCTAAAACCGGGCGGCCCTTACCTGATCAAACTCGGCAAACGGAAGTTTCTTAACCTGACAGTGGTATAGCTGTCTGTTTATCGGTTAGGCTGCATCTTTCAATTAGTCAGGGAGGTGAAGTGATGAAGAGGTTTTTACGATTACTCTTACTTCCTCTGCTCCTGTTGGCAGGCTGTGCCACCAATCCGGTGACTGGAAAAAATGAACTGAGTCTGGTTTCAGAAGCTCAGGAGATTGCCATTGGGGCGCAACAATACAGCCCCGCACGCCAATCGCAGGGTGGCGATTATGTGGTGGATCGGGAGCTGACGGCCTATGTGAGTCAGGTTGGCCAGCGCCTTGCGGCCGTCAGTGATCGAAAGCTACCGTATGAATTCAAGGTAATTAACAATTCTGTTCCCAATGCGTGGGCAATGCCCGGCGGTAAAATCTCAATCAACCGAGGCCTGTTGACCGAGTTGAAGAGTGAGTCCGAGTTGGCAGCCGTGCTTGGTCATGAAATTGTGCATGCGGCAGCCAGGCATGGCGCCCGGAGCATGTCGAAAGGAATGCTGCTTCAGGCAGGCGTGGCGGGAGCGGCCATTGCCACGCAAGGGACAGGTTATGCTGATTTGGCACAAATGGGCGCAGGCATCGGAGCGCAACTGATCAGTCAGAAGTATGGGCGTGATGCTGAACGTGAGTCCGATTATTATGGTATGCAGTATATGGTGCGTTCCGGATATGATCCTCAAGGGGCAGTCGATCTGCAGCGCACCTTTGTCAAACTCTCTGAAGGCAGGCAGCAGGATTGGTTAAGTGGGCTTTTTGCCAGCCATCCGCCATCGCAGGAGCGAGTGCAGCGTAATATGGATCTGCTGGCTACGCTACCCAGAGGTGGTGAGCGTGGTGTTGAGCGCTATCGCAGTAAAACTAAACAGCTGATACGTAGCAAGGCAGCATATGAGAGCTATGATAAAGGGCGCGAGGCATTGAGCAAAGGTGATCTGGCTACGGCTAGGCGTCTGGCAGGCCGGGCGATCACTGCCGAGCCGAGAGAGGCACTTTTCTATGGGCTGAAAGGTGATCTTGAACAGAAGCGTGGGCGTTTGCACGCTGCTGTTAAGCAGTACGACAAAGCCAGTAGTCTGAATCCCAACTTTTTCTATTTTTATCTGCAGCGCGGTTTGGCAAATGAATCGCTAAATCGTAGTTCCCTGGCAGAAGTGGATCTGCAGCGCAGTGTAAAGCTGCTTCCCACAGCCAATGCCTACAACGCATTGGGTAATCTGGCACGCCGGGCTGGGCAGATGAATGAGGCTAAGCAATATTATGCCAAGGTGGCAGGCGGGCAGGGCGAGCTTGGTAAGCTGGCCTATGGCGCACTGGTTGAAATTGATTTGAAGGATAATCCCAGCAAATACATTGAGATTCAGGCTGGGCAAGACAGGCAGGGCCGAATTGTGGCTCAGATCAGTAATCCTACGCCGCGTAATATCGGTGGTTTGGTGCTTGTGATTCAGTTTCAGAATGCGGCAGGACAAGTGGGCCGACTTCAACGCTCATTGCGTGGCTCTATTGCCTCTGGAGGTCAGCAGCTGTTTGATCTTGGTCTGACCGGCCAGCTGACTCCGGAGCAGATTAATTCGCTGCAGGCTGTAATAGTGCAGGCACGGGTGCTTCGTTAGTAAGCGCATGCAACAGACTCCTCTCCCTTAAGAGGGATTTAATGTTGGTTTTTCAACCTTTCTATCGAGGGTTAAAGTAACTTCATCATAAAGGTGTTGACGCACTGAAACTCGACGTTAATGTTCGCCGCCCTCGCAAGACAGGTGACTGGTTTGAGAGGGGGCTGAGTTACACACCCGCAAGGGTTTGAGTAACACAGATAGAGGTTGACACCTCGAGCGTCGGGCTTATAGTTCGCCGCCCGCAGCCGGATAGCGCAAGCACTGGCAGCGGAAACGAAGTTTTGTTCTTTACAATTAGTGATTTTTATTTGAACTGTGGACGTGTCGG
>Ga0316187_10001194_pt1 | contig 22092 bp, 19 predicted proteins | sample CroRivburrow1_MG_FD_204927 | JGI IMG/M metagenome (GOLD analysis project Ga0316187, IMG submission 204927) | Coastal sediment microbial communities from Maine, United States - Cross River worm burrow 1 | ecosystem: Environmental > Aquatic > Marine > Coastal > Sediment | place: USA: Maine...
GGCCACCGAGGCCCATTGAACAAGAAAACGGTAAGCGTCGTTCCGGCCTGAGGCATTTCCACTTACCTGGGAAGAAGCCCTATCGGTTACGGTAGGGCTTTTTTGTTGCCATCATGCCATTGAGCGCTCAGCCGCCGAAAATCCAACCATGAAGTTCATAGACGAAGCCATCATCGAAGCGCACTCAGGCAAAGGGGGCGATGGGGTAGTTGCGTTCAGGCGCGAGAAATTCGTGCCGCGCGGCGGCCCCAGTGGCGGTGACGGTGGCCGCGGTGGAAGTCTGCTCATGCGGGCGGATCGAAACATCAATACCCTGATCGACTTTCGCTATAAACACATTCATCGTGCGAAAAACGGTGAAAACGGCCAGGGCAAGGACCGCTATGGCAAAGCTGCTGAAGATGTGGTGCTGCGCGTGCCGGTCGGCACCGTTGTCTGCGACGCGGAGACCGGAGAACAACTGGCCGACCTGGCGACTGACGCGCAGACCGAGCTGATCTGCAAGGGCGGCAATGGCGGCCTCGGCAACATTCACTTCAAGTCCAGTGTCAATCGGACACCGCGGCAGTGCACGCCGGGAGAAGCGGGGCAAAGCCGGCGGCTGCGTCTTGAATTGAGGGTGCTGGCAGATGTTGGCTTGCTGGGCTTACCCAATGCAGGCAAATCGACATTCATTCGAGCCGTCTCCGCCGCGCGTCCGAAGGTTGCCGACTACCCTTTTACAACCCTCCAACCGCATTTGGGGGTCGTAAGGGTTGGCATGAACCGGAGTTTCGTCGTTGCCGATATTCCCGGGCTGATTGAAGGCGCGGCCGAGGGCTCAGGCCTTGGCCATCAATTCCTGAGGCACCTGCAACGGACCAAACTATTGTTACATCTGGTCGATATTTCGCCTACTTACGACGACAGTGACTCCAAACTGGCTGACGCGAAATCCATCGTCGAAGAACTTCGCAAGTATGACGAGGCATTGTTCAGGAAACGGCGCTGGCTGGTGCTCAACAAGACGGATCTCATCCCGGAAGAGACTCGTAGCAAGGTCATTGCAGAATTTCTGGATCATTACCGTCAGAATATTGGCGAACCGGAAAAAAGCTTCGCCATTTCCGCGCTGACCGGTCACGGTTGTGCCGAGCTCACGTACGCCATCATGGATAGTCTGTCTGAAACCCCGGAAGCTGCGCCTGAAAACGAGACACCGGTGCCGGACCTGCCGGCAAGCCCGACAGCAGCCGGGAAATGAGCACAGTCTTTACATCCGCTCGCAGGATAGTCGTCAAAATAGGAAGCAGCCTGATCACCAACGGCGGTCAGGGGCTGGACCATGATGCGCTTGCCCGCTGGGCAAAACAAATAGCGGACTTGCGTCAGCGTGGCTACGAGGTTGTTCTGGTTTCAAGCGGTGCAATCGCTGAGGGGATGCAGCGCCTTGGCTGGACCAAGCGCCCGCGCGCCGTCTACGAGCTGCAGGCGGCGGCTGCTATCGGGCAAATGGGTCTGGTGCAGGCCTACGAATCGTGTTTTCGAACCTTTGACGTGCACACCGCGCAAATTCTGTTGACGCACGATGACCTGTCTGACAGAACCCGTTACCTGAATGCACGGTCAACCGTGCGCACCCTGATCCAGCTCGGTGCAATCCCGATCATCAACGAAAACGACACGGTCGCTACAGACGAAATACGGTTCGGCGACAACGACACGCTTGCGGCACTGGTCACCAATCTGATCGAAGCGCACGTTCTGGTCATTCTGACCGACCAACCCGGCCTGTATACGAAGGACCCGCGCCGCCATGACGACGCCAAGCTGATAGCAAACGCCGATGCCGGCGACCCTGCACTGGAGCGAATGGCTGGAGGCGTAGGAACACACCTCGGCAGTGGCGGCATGATTACCAAAGTACTCGCTGCGAAACGTGCAGCCCGAAGCGGAGCGCACACCATTATCGTTTCAGGTCAGGAACCCGACATCCTGGGCCGGCTTGCCACAGGTGAAACAGTTGGTACCGAGCTGCGGGCTAAGACCATGACATTAGCGGCACGCAAGCAATGGCTCGCCGACCATTTACAGGTCCGCGGCCGGGTATCGCTTGATGATGGCGCCATCAAGGCGCTGATCGATGGCAACAAGAGCCTGTTGCCAATCGGTGTTGTGCAAGTGTCCGGCAATTTCGAGCGCGGAGAGGTCGTCAGTTGCCTGGACGGGGCGGGAACCGAAGTTGCAAGAGGGCTGGTTAATTACAACGCGGCCGAGACTGCAAAAATACTCCGGACGCCGTCTTCGGGAATAGAGGCCAAACTGGGCTACGTCGATGAACCCGAACTCATCCATCGGGATAATCTGGTTCTCTTGTGAGGTATTCGCAGGTGCACCGGATTACGGTGCAGACTCATATTCGCGCAGCGAATGTGACGTCGAAGCCATAATCACCACACCTTGTGAGGTATTCGCAGGTGCACCGGATTACGGTGCAGACTCATATTCGCGCAGCGAATGTGACGTCGAAGCCATAATCACCACACCTTGTGAGGTATTCGCAGGTGCACTGGATTACGGTGCAGACTTAACATTCGCGCCTGACAACGGCCGGAACTCCACTGCGTCGGCCGTGCTCAGCGACTCGCTGGATGCGGCATTCCGTGTTCGAGCGCGTCGAGTACCCTGGCACTGCTCGACTGCGGTATGGAATAGGGACAGAAATAGAATCTGTGTATGTCGTAACGCGCATTATTGGTACGCAACTCCCGGATTGCACTCCAGTTGACGTTGCGAACCGGTGACCAGGCTCGATCCGTAGTACCGTAGGCGTAGGTGGCATATTCACTGGTCTCGCATCGCATTCCCTCGTAGCTTACGGAATCAACGCCGGTCGACGATCGTGCAACCAGTCCATAGCGAACCACGCCGTCCCCATTCACGCTAATGGATTCTGCATCGATCAGGAATTTGAAGCTCTTGGGACCGGAAATCTCCGCTTCGATCAGGTTTTCATCGCGTGGGTATGCGGGAAGCACGACTTCCGATTCCCGCCATGGCCCTTCTGGCGCCACCTCGCGAGTAAACGACTCGCGCTTTTCAACGTCACGGTCAACGGGGGGGCCGGTCGGCTCGCAAGCCGATGCCAGAACACCCAGTAGCAAACAAGCGGCTATTGCCGCGTAGCGTTCAGGAATCTTCAACCGCATATACATGCTCCCGCGTCAGGGGGTAAGGCATGGATCCGTCCGCCAGTGGTTTCGCTCCCAGTATCTGAAATATCGATATCCAGCCGCGCTCAAAGGCATGCGCAGAGCCTGCCATGTAAATTCTCCACACCCGGTAACGCCGCTCTCCAACCAGTTCGCGGGCTCGTTCGGCGTTGGCCTCCAGTCTGCGAACCCAATGCCAAAGCGTCTTCGCATAATGTGGGCGCAATGATTCAGCATCCCAGGTTTCCAGTCCCTGGTTCGCCATTTCACGGATGACGCGGGAAACGTGGACCAACTGTCCGCCGGGAAATACGTACTCATTAACGAACTTCCCGATATCACTTCCGAGCGCGCCGTCTTCGAGGGAATTGGTGGTGATTCCGTGATTCAGCACGACACCGCCTGGCTTGAGTAGCGAGTGAATCTTCTTGAAGTAGACAGGCAGGTTCTTCTTGCCGACGTGCTCGAACATACCGATGCTGGCAATCTTGTCAAAGGAACTCTCTGGCGCTACGTCACGATAGTCCATCAGTTGCGCCTCGCAGCTGTCTTCGAGGCCCAATTCCCTGATCCGCCGGGTTGCATACGCGTGCTGCTCGTCCGACAGCGTGATTCCGATTGCCTTCACGCCGTAGTGGCGCGCTGCCCAGATGATCAGGGCTCCCCATCCACAGCCGATATCGAGAAATCGCTCACCTGGTTTTAGCTGCAGCTTTCTGCAAATATGCTCGAGCTTCTGCTCCTGAGCGAGGTCGAGGCTGTCTTCAGCATCTTTGAAATAGCCGCAGGAATAGACCCGGTTTCGATCAAGCCACAATTCGTAGAAACTGTTGCCAACGTCATAGTGGTGTTGAATCGCTTTTCGATCTGCTGGTCGCGTGTGCTGCCACCAGCCGAAAAAGCCTGAGCGGCGCTGGTAAGTACTGGCATGTTCTGAAACCAGTCTTTCGCCGATTTCCATGGTCTCGCGAACGTCGCCTTCAATATCCATCTGGCCTTCAACATAGGCTTTGGCGATTTTGCCCAGGCTGGGGCGCACCAGAGAGGAAATGGCAGTTGGCGACTTCAGCGTCAGGTGAACTTTCGGCTTGGCCTGGGGGTAGATGGTACTGCCATCCCACAATGACACCGAGACCGGCAAACCAAGCCGCGACAATCTGTGCTCAATCTCGCTGATCATGTTCATTGCACGAACCCACGCCTATCTGGTTATGAGACCGACTGACCACCATCAGGTGGCCGCCCCCTCATTTTACGTAGGTCCGGCGCCGTTGGACATGCCTCCGGCGTCTAAAGCACCAGATCGTTCATCAGGGATTGCCTGACCGCCTCAGCCACCTTTTCCACAGATACGCCGTAATTCGGATGATCGATCCCCATCGCCAACGGTTGCCCCTGCTTCAACGCGTCTTTCATCGCGGCAGTAAGCTCGAAACGCAGAAAATGCACCGAAGACGTCTTTTCTTCGGTTTCACGTTCCAGATCCTCATCTGCGATCGCAAATACCCTGGTACAGCCCGCCACCTGAACCCAGACTTTGTCTTCAACACCGATCAACCGCGAAAGCGCCTGTTTACGCTCCGATTCATCCGGATACTCGATTAGCATCGTGACCTTCCAGTTGCTTCCGTCAGGGACCAGCGGGTTATAGGCCTCCAGTTCTTCTACGATCCCCTCCGCTTCGAAAATGCGTTCTGCACGCAGCATTTCCTGAATCTGATAGCGAATCGTCAGTTCATCCTCGAACAACAAGGTCACATGTTCGCCGAGGTGAATCTTGCGGCTGTGCTTGTGCGCCATGACCCGTGCCCGGAAGTCGTTGCGCTTGACCGCGTATTCCTCCAGCGGCATCAGGCTCTTGCGGGTAATCGTCGGCATCAATTACATCTCCCAATCAGTACGTTAAAGACCGTAGGCAATACGTATCAGAGTCAAAGGATGCTGCTTCTCGGCGGCCGGGAAGTCCGCCGCACGCATCCCCTGGGCGATATGGCGGCCGGCAATCGCGCAGTCCGAGCTGATATAGTCCGGCGCCGGTTCGGCCATCTGCCTGAACACCGGCCGCCCGATCTTCATCGAGTCGGAAAAATATTCACTCTTCACACCCCAGGTGCCATCGTGACCGGAACAACGCTCAACGGTCGTCACCTCCGTATCGGGCACTTTCTCCAGCAACTCACGGGTTTTTTGTCCAATGTTCTGTACCCTGAGATGGCAGGGAATGTGATAAGAGACCTTACCGAGCGAGCGCTTGAAATCCGTCTTGAGAAGCCCATCGCGGTTGCGCAATACAAAATACTCGAACGGATCGAACATCGCCTCGGCAACGTCTTTGACGTCGGCATCATCAGGAAACATCAGGGGCAATTCCTGCTTGAACATCAAGGTGCACGATGGCACCGGCGTCACGATGGCGTACCCTTCGCGCGCCAGCGACGCGAGCAACGGAATGTTCTTTTCTTTCAGGCCGGCAACGGCTTCGAGATCGCCGAGTTCCAGCTTGGGCATTCCGCAACAGGCTTCCTTTTCAACAATCCTGGCGGGAATTTCGTTGTGCTCGAGAATCCGCCCGAGATCCTGGCCGATCCCGGGTTCGTTGTAATTCACGTAGCAGGTAGAAAAGATGGCGACTTTTCCGGGGGTATTCTTGCCATCCTTGACCGGAAAGTCATTGCGAACGCGCGCGTGCTTGCGAAACGTTGCACTGTCATATTCTGGTAGCTCGCGTTCCTCGTGAATGGCCAGTGTCGACGCCATCAGTTTTCGTGCTGCACCATTCTTGTTAACCGCGTTGACCACCTGCACAACGACCGGAATCGAGGCCAGCTTGCCAAGCGCATCGGTACTCGACAACAACTTGTCGCGAAAGCGCGTTTCGCCTTTCTTGTACTTCTGTGCCTTGGCCCGAAGCATCAGATGCGGAAAATCGACGTTCCACTCATGCGGTGGGACGTACGGACACTTGCTCATGTAGCACATGTCACACAAATAGCACTTGTCGACGACCTTCCAATAGTCCTTCTTGTCGACGCCGTCGACTTCGAACGTTTCGCTCTCGTCAACAAGATCGAAAAGCGTCGGGAATGCCGTGCACAGACTCACGCATCGCCGGCAACCATGGCAAATATCAAACACACGCTCCAGTTCGTCGAACAACTTGGCTTCGTCATAGAAATCCTTCGACTTCCAGTCGATGGGATGCCGTGTTGGTGCTTCAAGATTTCCTTCGCGCATAGGGGCAGGTCACCATTGTCGAAACAAAAACGAGAAACCGCGCGACGCCCGTGTCAGTCAACAGGCGCCCCGCGATTTAGTCAGGCAGCAGCTGCGAGAGGGCTTCGCAGCCGCAACTTAGTCTTCCAGTGCGTCCAAGGCCTTCTGGAAACGGTTGGCATGCGACCGCTCGGCCTTGGCCAGCGTTTCGAACCAGTCAGCAATCTCGTCGAATTTTTCATCGCGGGCAGTCTTCGCCATACCCGGATACATATCCGTGTACTCGTGAGTCTCGCCGGCAATCGATGCTTTAAGGTTGTCGCGCGTACGGCCAATCGGCAGTCCCGTTGCCGGATCACCGACCTGCTCGAGATACTCAAGGTGGCCATGGGCGTGGCCGGTTTCGCCTTCCGCCGTTGAGCGGAATACAGCGGCAACGTCGTTCTGTCCTTCGACGTCGGCCTTGTTGGCGAAGTAAAGGTAACGGCGGTTTGCCTGCGATTCGCCAGCAAATGCGTCTTTAAGGCTTTGTTCGGTCTTCGAACCTTTCAATGCGGCCATGTTATGAACACTCCTCACTAAATTAGGATAAATAGACGTCCAAAACGTTACCCTCGATGCAATCGCTGGCAACGACAGGAATTAGACTAACTCTAATCTGTGGCCGAAGTTTAGGTCGGTTCCAGTCGTACTGTCAAACGAAGCCGGTTTGTGTGTGCTCACTTCTGGCGATGGGAGTGTATCAAGAAGCACTCAGCCCCCCCCAGACTCCTGCAGCGCGGACAAAGCCTTCGAAATTAGCCAGGTATCCACCCGGCCTATCCGATAACACTGGCCGCCAATGCCGTGGGTACAGATGTTGCACCGGAACCGGGAGCACGATGCGCCCGATTACGGCCCCGTGTCACTAACTGACCCGATAAACAGCCCGAACTGATCCAGTTCCTAGCCAAAATTCATTTCAGATGTTGAAACCGCAGGCCATCGTAGCCACGCCCGATCAGGATGAGTTGAAAGGATTCGGGCGAACCGTCGCCGAGATCCAGTGGTTACTCGTGGTGCTTGTTCTCGTCTATCTGGTTGCCGTGGACCAGAAGAGCGAAGGTGGCGTCGCCATCTACACCGCTCTGGGACTGCTGGGTGCGTTTATCCTCACCCTGCATTACATACAGTTCTACAGGAAAGAAACGCTGACCAAGCTGGCCATCGAGACAACGGTCATGATCGCGTTTATCACATGGGTCGCCTGGTACTCCGGGAAAATAGAAAGTCCTCTCCTTAATCTTTACCTGCTGCCCGTTATTGCCAGCTCCTTGATTCTCGGCAAACTGGTCACATCCGTTCAAACAGTCGCGGTGATCCTCTGTTACGTGGCAATGGCCTACGAATCGAAGATCAATCAACCCGATTCATTGTCCTACTGGGTAATGCTCTTCGCACTCATCGCACCGATCGTGCTGGTAGCCTATATCACAACGATGTTATCGGCGGATATCCGCTATGCGATGGCGAAGATCAAACGAATATCCGACACCGACGAACTGACTGGCGCATACAACATGCGCTCGTTCTCGGGAATAATGCGCCGGGCATTCCAGCAGTCAGTCCGGCACAAGCACCCGCTATCAATCGTCATGATCGACTCCGACAACCTGAAAGTCGTGAACGACACGCACGGTCACAATGCCGGTAATGAATTGCTCCAGCACCTGATTCGCAAGATCGGGGAAGAGTTGCGGCGCACCGATGTCGTCGCGCGCTACGGGGGCGACGAGTTCATCATTTTGCTGCCCGAAACAGAGCGCGACGGCGCTCTGGAAACCGCCGAACGCATCCGCAAATCATTCGAAGCGTCGCGTTTCGAATACCGCGGAAACAACCTCGGCGTTACGATCAGCCTTGGCCTGGCCAGCTATCCGGAAGACGGCAGCAACGTGGACGTTATTGTCGACAAGGCGGACAAGGCGCTATACCGCGCCAAACGCCTGGGCCGCAACCAGACGGCGCTCTACGAGATCGAGGACGATCCACACGCATTCCCCGAGAGCCGGCCAGACCTGAAGTACGAAGTATCCTCATAGAACGCGGCTGATTCGTTGGCCGGCCACCAGCCGGGAACCCCCAGCACCGGCAATGGCGAGAGCGACTTTCCATGGCGCAGATTGACCGGATCAGCGACGTAGGCTGATAGCAATCGATCGGCTTCTGCATTCAGTTTCGCCGCTTCGAGACCAACGACAGAGGGCGGCACCGACAGCAAGACCGATTTCGCCGTCATGCCCACGAATGGCTTCAGCGCTTTTTCGTACAACGCGTGTCCAAACACAATGAACCGCATTTCTCTGCACACTGCCTCGCGTTGCTCCACAAACAACTCCTGCCAGCGAAACCGGCGCAGCAAGTCGAGCAAGCCGGCGTTCGAGGAGAGCACCACAATGCCGTCTTCATCAAACGTGGTCAGTGCATCGCCCTGTCGCGAGCGTTGCGAGCCGCCCTGCGCCGTCAGTGACGCGAAATGGCGGGCGTTTATCGCCGCCTTGCTGGCTGGAAACACTGTCCACACAAGGGCATTGAACAGATCGTGCCAATTCGCCTCACGAACCAGGACCTCACCCTTCAGGTATGTCCTCGGCTCGAACGCGTCTTCGAACCGCGTCGGCTTGCCTTGCTGGGCAACGAAGCGAACGGGCGTACCCGATGCGTTGACCGGCCACCTCGCGCACTGCCGGCCAAGGGCATTGAGATCTTTGACATCGGGCCACGCGTCTTTCGACAGAAACCGGGCAACCGGTCGCAAGGGCGCAAACAGATCTGACACAGCCGGCCATTCAGGATTCCATTGTCCAGAAGACGGCGTCACGTCGGCATCATCGGTTAAGATTGGCGGCAGCAAAATCACGTGCGAAACATCGCATTCGGAAATTCTATCGTGACCGAAAAAATCGACTGCGCCGTCATCGGCGCCGGTGTCGTCGGCCTGGCCGTTGCCCGTGAGCTGGCGCTGGCCGGACGCGAAGTCATCATACTGGAAGCCGAGGACGCGATCGGCACGCACACCAGTTCGCGCAACTCCGAGGTGATACACGCCGGGATCTACTACCCGGCAAATTCACTCAAAGCGCGCTTCTGCGTCGAAGGCAAGCAGATGCTCTATGCCTACTGTCGCGAGCGGGAGATTCCCCATCAGCAAATCGGCAAGGTAATCGTTGCAACCGATGAATCGGAGCGTGATGCGGTTGCCGGCTATATCGACAAGGCTGCCGCCAATGGTGTTGATGATCTGCGCATGCTATCGACGAAGGAACTGTCGGAAATGGAACCGGCGCTGAATTGCATTGCGGGCGTCTTTTCGCCATCGACCGGCATTATCGACAGCCATGCCTTGATGCTCAGCCTCCAGGGCGACGCCGAAAACGCCGGCGCAATGACGGTGTTCAAGAGCCCGATCGAATCAGGCCGGGTGACCAGTGATGGTATTGAACTTGAAGTCGGCGGTGCCGAGCCGATGTCCATCACCTGCAACACCGTTGTCAATTGCGCCGGCTTGCGCGCGCCCGATGTCGCGCGCCTGCTCAAGGGGCTGAGTGACGATTCGATTCCACCCGCCTATTACGCCAAGGCGCATTACTACACGCTATCGGGCAAATCGCCGTTCAACCATCTCGTCTACCCGGTGGCACATACCGCGTTCCTGGGTGTGCACGTCACCATCGACATGGGCGGGCAAGCGCGCTTCGGCCCGGACCTGGACTGGATCGACAGTATTGATTACACCTTTGATCCGGCGCGCGAGCCAATGTTCTACGAAGCGATTCGCCGCTACTGGCCGGACCTGCAGGACGGGCAGTTACAACCGGGCTATACCGGCATCCGCCCGAAAATTTCCGGGCCGAAAGAAGCCGCGGCCGACTTTCGTATCGACGGCCCAGCCGATCACGGCGTTCCCGGGCTGGTGAATCTGTTCGGAATCGAATCGCCGGGGCTGACCTCGTGTATTGCAATCGGCCGGCATGTTGGGGGTTTGTTGTAGCGCTCAGGATATCAGCAGGGTTAGGCCAATATACAAGCCTTGTATCCTTGCCTGCGAGGTCGAATTGACTGGCACTGTTACAAAAGCACGGGATGCTGCATGACTAATAAGACATGGCTGCCTGGTACGTTCATGTGTGCATTGTTCTGCTTGCACCTGAATGGCTGTAACGAGCCAACCGTCGGTCAGCAGTTCCGCGACATCATGGCCGAGATCGACGCTCAATGCCAAAAGAAAGGGATCGGCCCGTATCTGAAGCCCGGGGAACCTCCGCGTTCCCCGAAGCGCACCGACAGTTCCTGCGGCATCCTGAAAGTCAAACCGGCAGACCCGCTTGCGACCGAAGAAGGCCGCTTCACCTATTCCATCCAATTACCGCCGCCACACGACAAGCCGAAGGTTGTGTACAAGAAAGGCGTGAGCGCCGAGGCTTACTTCAAGGAGTTGTGCGAGAAAGAGGCAGGAGAGTGGATATTCAAGACGGCGGAAGGTGTGGAGGGGGTCTTTCAAGGCAGGAGAAACAACCCACCATCTCAGTCGGGTGATTCATTGCTCTTGTATCAATTGCGCGAGGCCACCGAAATGCGCCAAACGATGCAAGACCGGTTGGTGCAGCCATACCAAGGCCGCTTCAACTACATGGAGCGTCCTCGAGACGCACACGAAACGGGTGCCCGATATGTTCGCTTCTTCCGCGGGACAGAAGTGCCAGGGCATTACAAATGGCCGACGCGAAAAGATGGTCGCCTGGCCTATGTGGCTTATATCGTAAACAGAGAACAGACCGATGCTCTCAAGAGTCGCTATGGATTTACCTGGCGACAGATCGCCAGAAAAGACATGTTGGAGAACGCAATCGTGGGGGGAGAAACGATTGTCTACGATCGAAAGAATAACGAAGTGTTGGCCTTTCGGCGCTTTTTTTATCGTTACTGGCCCCGACCAGACTCTAGATCATCGCGCTTAGTAAACCATGACTTCTGTCGGCCTCGCTTTGCCGATGCACCACATCAGTTCGTCCAGAAAGTAATAATTCCAATCAATCCGGTGGAATAAGCTGCGGGAAATTGGGGACAGACCACGCCTAGACGCGCGCTGCGGGCCAACCACCCCAAACCTGACCCCTTTCTGAACTGCCGAGTAACGCAGGAGCGACAGGGGAAGTCGGCGAGGACTGTCTGAGGCCGCGCGTTCTAATGCGCGGGCGAGTTCCGCAGCCGCCTGTCGCTTCGAGTAACGCAGGGAACCCCGAAGGGGCGGTTCAATGGGGCGGCCTTTTTTGGCCTACCTTTCTTGGCCGCGCAAGAAAGGTAGGTAGCCGCCGGGCTACCCCCGGCATGCCGGAACGACGGGGGCTGACTGTAAAGTTAACAATCTTTCATCGCGTACGATTTATCACCGTCAGATCTCACAAAACAAAAAAACCCCGACAAGTCGGGGCTTTTTCATCGTGGCGCGCAGGTGATATTCACGCTGCCTTCTTGGCTCCCCTGATCGCCCGCCACACTTTCTCCGACGTCGCCGGCATTTCGATGGTTTCTACACCGAGCGGGCGCAACGCATCGAGCACCGCGTTCAATACCGTCGGCGTTCCACCAACCGTGCCCAGTTCGCCGACACCTTTGGCGCCGAGCGGGTTGATCTTGCACGGCGTTGTTTCGTCGGTGTTGGTGTCGAAATCACACAGGTCATCGGCGCGCGGCACACAGTAATCAAGCAGTGAGCCGTTGAGCAACTGCCCGGATTCCGGGTCGTAGCTGGCCTGTTCCAGCAACGCCTGGCCGACCGCTTGCGCAATACCGCCATGCACCTGACCGGCCACGATTAACGGATTGATCACCCTGCCGACGTCGTCCATGGTGGTGTAGCGCACGATCTCGGTTACGCCGGTGTCGGGATCGATCTCCACTTCGCAAACGTGGCAACTGTTGGGCCAGGACGGTCCATCGACCTTCTGCGTCGTCTTGATGGCGATGCGTTTTTCGGGTTGTTTGGCAGCCAACTCAAACAGGTCTATACCGACGTCAGTTCCGGCAACGGTGAAGCGTCCGTCCTCGTAACCAATATCGGATGCAGACGCCTCCAGCGAATCTGCGGCCAGCTCCTTGCCTTTTTCCACTGCTTCCTTTGAGGCCGTTTGCATCGCCGAACCGCCGATGTAAAGAGACCGGCTGCCCATGCTGCCGATACCCTGCGCGACATCACTGTCACCCTGCACGATGTCGATACGTTCCGGATCAAGGTCCAGAGTTTCCGACAGAATCTGGATGTAACTTGTTTCGATGCCCTGTCCCATGGCCTGCATGGCCGTATAGACGCGCACTTTGCCATCGGCTTCGACATGCAAATCGATGGTTTCCTCATGCACTACCCCGGTCCACTCGAGAAACGTCGAAATCGCCCGCCCGCGCAACTTGCCGCGTGCGGCGGAGTCCTTCTTGCGCGACTCATAGCCGTTCCAGTCCGCTTGTTTCAAAATGCGATCGAGCATGTGCGGGAAATTACCGCTGTCGAATTTCTCCTTCATCGGCGTCGTGTAGGGCATCTGTTGCGGCTGGATCATATTGCGCCGCCGCAGCTCGGCCGGATCGATCTTCATTTCGGCCGCTGCCTGATCCATCACCCGCTCTATGAGAAAGATCATTTCCGGGCGCCCGGCGCCACGGTAGGCCCCGACCACATTGGTATTCGTCAGGAAAGCGGTTCCCCGCAAATGCAGGGCTGGAATGTCGTATACACCGGTCACCACTTTCGGGCCAACGGCCACGACAATCACCGCACCCGGTCCACTTGCGTGTGCGCCAATGCTTCCCTGGATGTTGACCCGCAACCCGAGAACACGACCCTCGGCGTCCAGCGCCAACTCGGCATGGTCGATCTGGTCACGGCCATGGTTGCCAACCAGGAACTCCTCGCTGCGGGTGGCACGCCAATGCACCGGACGCTTGAGCTTGCGCGCTGCGTAAGCGCATACGCAATCTTCCGGGTATAGCTGGGTCTTCATGCCGAATCCGCCGCCAACATCGCCCACGCGCACGCGTACTTGCTCCTTGGGAATCTTTAGTACGGCATCGGCCAGCGTGCCCTGCAGGCCGGCGGGATTCTGGCAACTGGTGTAGAGCGTAACGCGCCCGCTCTTCTCGTCAAAATCACCAATGCTGCCGCGCGGCTCCATAGTCACCGGGACCAGCCGCTGGTTATAGAGCGAGAGACTGGTCACGTGTTTGGCCTTGGCAAACGCAGCGTCGGTGTCGTCCTTGCTGCCGAACTCGGTTTGCGCTGCGATATTGCCCGGCGCATCCGGCCAGATCAGCGGCGCATCCTTCGCCGATGCCTGCGCGATCGTGACCACGGGCGTCAATTCCTCATACTCCACCGCCACCCGCTCGGCGGCATCTTCTGCCTGCGCGCGGGTCTGTGCGATCACTGCTGCAACGGCCTCGCCGACGTAACGCGCGGTATCCACGACAAGCGGCCAGTGCGGTGGCCCGTCCATATCCTTTCCATCGGCGCGTTTCAGCCCGGCCCCGATCGGCAGCGCGCCCACGCCATCGGCCTGGAGGTCGGCCCCGGTGTACACCGCGACAACGCCTGGCATCGATTCCGCGGCAGACGTATCTACCGAAACAATACGGGCGTGAGCATGTGGAGACCGGACAAAAACAACAAACGTCTCACCAGGCAGCGCCATATCGTCAACGAACTGCCCCGTTCCGAGCAACAGCCGCAAGTCCTCGCGCCGCGTAATTGCCTGTCCTATGCCGTATTTAGCCATTTGCGTATCCTGTCTGGGTTACATACATCCGATGTGGTTCTTGCCCGCCGCTGTGAGCGCCGGGTCCAAAAAGGGAATTCTACGACACTCGCGCCGGCATTCACCCGCTGAATTCAAACTTCGGTTGATATGCGGGCGCACGTTGTCTAGCATTCGGTGTTTCCGGCAAGCAGCGACCGCTTGCCTCGACAGAACAAACGCTGAACAAGGAAAACCATATGCCAGTCCGGCTATCCATGACCGTAAACGGCAAGACGATAACCGCCGAAACCACCTCGCGAACACTGCTCGTGGACTTGCTGCGCGACGAGCTTCGTCTCACCGGAACGCATATTGGTTGCGATACCGCCCAGTGCGGTGCGTGCGCCATTCACATCGATGGTCGGGCAGTCAAATCGTGCAATCTGCTCGCCGTGCAAGCTGAGGGCGCGAATATCACGACTATCGAGGGTCTCGCGGATTCCGAAGACAACATGCATCCGATGCAATCGGCATTTCGCGACCACCATGGGTTGCAGTGCGGCTATTGCACGCCGGGCATGGTCATGGCAGCAATCGACCTTGTTGCGCGGCATCCCGAGCCCGATGACACGCAGATTCGGGCAGGGCTGGAAGGCAATCTGTGCCGCTGCACCGGGTATCACAACATCGTGAAGTCAGTTAAGGCTGGCGCCGCAGCCATGAAAAAGTAGAAGGTACGGCAAAAAGCAATAAGACAACGGCTATGGAAGTTGCGCCCGTGTATCGTCGCTGCGAAGAACGCAGTGGCGAGTTCACTCCTTGATTAATCGGCGCGCTTACCGGGCAACAGCAATGAACAGACACTGAGTCCGCGGAGACCACCATGTACGAATTCAATTATCAGAAAGCCACCAGCATCGCCGATGCCGCTGCGAAACTTGGCACAGGAGAAGATGCGCGCCTGCTCGCCGGCGGCCAGACACTGATTGCCGCGATGCGGCTACGCCTTGCCGCCCCCACCGATGTCATCGACCTGAGCGGCATCTCCGGGTTGCGCGGCATCAAAGCGGGCAATGACGGGATCACCATCGGCGCGATGACCACACACGCCGAAGTTGCTTCGTCACAAGACGTCAAGGAACAGATTCCCGCCCTTGCGGCACTCGCCGAGAGCATTGGCGATCCAATGGTGCGAAACATGGGGACCATCGGCGGGTCCGTGGCCAACAACGATCCTGCCGCAGATTATCCGGCCGGCCTGGTCGGACTGGCGGCAACGGTCAAAACGAATCAGCGCGAGATCACCGCGGACGACTTTTTCACGGGCATGTTCATGACCGCCCTCGAACCCGGAGAAATCATTGAGTCGATCCGGTTTCCGAAACCAGCGCGCGCCGCCTACATGAAGTTCGCCAATCCCGCGTCAAGATATGCAATCGTCGGCGTGCTTGTCGCCCAGACTGGCGATGCGGTGCGAGTTGCCGTCACCGGCGCTGGCGCCAGCGTGTTCCGCGTACCCGAAATGGAAAAAGCGCTCGCGGCCAAATTCTCTCCGGACGCGATTAGCGGCATCAGCGTAGCGAGTGATGAGTTGAACGCGGACATTCACGCCAGCGCCGGGTATCGCTCGCACCTGGTTACCGTCATGGCCAAACGCGCGGTGGAGCGAGCGCTTGCCGGATAAGCCGCGAAGTCAACCGGACTCTATAGACGACACGCAACAGCTGTTATCCGACGGCGATTACGTCGCCAGCCGGCCGCTCTGTACGGCAATCTTTCTCGCTCTGCGCATGGGGCGGCCACTTCTTCTCGAAGGTGAAGCGGGCGTCGGCAAGACGGAGATTGCCAAAGTACTTGCACAGACCCTGGATCGACGCCTGATCCGGTTACAGTGCTACGAAGGCCTCGATATCGCCTCAGCCGTCTATGAGTGGAATTACTCGCGACAGATGATCGAAATCCGGTTGGCCGAAGCTGCGGGCAACGAATCGCGGCAGACACTGGAAGACGACATTTTTTCGGAACGGTTTCTGATCCGCCGCCCGCTGCTCCAGGCACTGGAACCGTCGCCGATGCCTCCAGTGCTGTTGATCGACGAACTGGACCGCAGTGACGAACCATTTGAGGCCTATCTGCTCGAGGTGCTGGCCGACTATCAGGTCACCATTCCCGAAATCGGAACAATCCGGGCCGAGCAGCCGCCCATCGTCGTCATTACATCCAATCGCACCCGCGAAATTCACGACGCAGTCAAACGGCGCTGCCTCTATCACTGGATCGATTACCCAGGCAGTGCGGACGAACTGGAAATCGTGCAACGCAAAGCGCCGCGCGCAGAGCAGGCGCTCGCCCGGGAAGTCGTCGCCTTCGTCCAGAAACTGCGCGCCATGGATTTGTTCAAACTGCCCGGCATCGCCGAAACAATCGACTGGGCCAATGCCATGGTGGAACTGAATCGCGTGTCCCTCGACCCCGAAGTCGTCAACGATACTCTGGGCGCTTTGCTGAAGTATCAGGATGACGTTGCGCGCGTACGAGGTGATGAAGCGACGCGCATACTGTCGGAAATTCGCGCTGAACTCTCGCTGACCCATTGAAGAAGCGCGAGCCGGAGTAAAGGTGCCAACCGCTACCAATTCCAGAAGCGGCTATCTTTCGGAAAATATCGTGCACTTTGCGCGAGCACTGCGCCGCGCCGGCGTGCCGGTCGGTCCCGACCGGGTACTCGACGCCCTGCACGCCCTGACCCTGACCGGTATCGACCGGCGCGACGATTTTTACTGGACACTGGCAGCGCTATTTCTCAATCGCCGCGAGCATTTCGAGATGTTCGACCAGGCCTTCGGCCTTTTCTGGCGACATCGCGAACTAATGGAATCGATCCGCCCCGGTTCGGAGGAAGCTGACGCAACAGCAGACGACAGCACCATTCCCGGACAGCGCGTCGCCGAAGCGCTCGGTCTGACACGCGAAGTCGATCTTCTCGAGCAGGCCGAGCCGGACCAAACCGGTACTGCCGCTTCTCATGCCGAGCAATTGCGGCTAAAAGATTTTGACAGCATGAGCAGCGCCGAATTGGCAGAGGCAAAGAGACTGATCGCCAAACTGCGGCTGCCCATCGCGCAAATTCGAACGCGCCGCCTGTTTCCGTCCGCACACGGACGCCTGATTGATATGCGCGCCACGCTGCGTTCCAGTCTGCGCGGGAGCACAGACATCATTCCTCTGGCGCGCCGGACGTTCCGAAAACGCCACCCGCCGCTGGTGGTGTTGTGCGATATCTCGGGATCAATGAGCCGCTATTCGCGCATGTTCCTGCACTTCATGCACGCCATCACCAACGACCGCGACCGTGTTCACACGTTCGTGTTCGGCACCCGCCTGTCCAACGTTACCCGCTATCTGCGTCATCGAGACGTGGACATTGCACTCGGGGAGGTTTCACGCGCAGTCAGCGACTGGTCCGGCGGCACGCGTATCGGCGCCACCATCAGCGAATTCAATCTGCGCTGGTCGCGGCGCGTGCTGGGACAGAACGCAGTCGTACTTCTGATCAGCGACGGGCTCGATCGCGACGGCGGAGCGCAGCTCAATGAATCCATGGACCGGCTGCGCAAATCATGCCGCAGGCTGATCTGGCTCAACCCCCTGCTACGCTTTGACGGATTTCAACCGATCGCTACCGGCGTGCGAATCATGCTCGAGCACGTCGATGATTTTCTGCCGGCGCACAACGTTGACAGCCTCGCCGAACTGACCGAGGCGCTGGCGCGTGCACATCAGGCGCCGTTTAAACCCCCGGCATAAGCAACACGCCCGCACCAGACCCAAAGGTACGGCGACCCTCGACGGCAAACACGCTGGAAACAAGTGACGCACCACGCCGACCCGGGAAAGACTCCCCTGCGCGTGCCTGACGCTCTGAGCGATGAATGCCTGTTCAGGCAGCCGCCCGCTTGGCGCGCTCTTCCTCTGCCTTGAGCAGATCGAGGGCGACGTCAACGATCATGTCTTCTTGCCCGCCAACCATGCGGCGACGCCCCAGCTCGACCAGAATATCGATGGTCTTCAGACCATACTGCTGCGCTGCATTCTCGGCGTGACGCAGGAAGCTGGAATAAACACCGGCATAACCGAGCGCGAGCGTTTCCCGGTCAACGCGCACCGGTCGATCCTGCAAGGGCCGCACAATATCGTCGGCAGCGTCCATGAGTGTGTACAGATCACACCCATGATTCCAGCCCATGCGCTCGGCTGCTGCGATAAACACTTCCAGTGGCGCGTTGCCCGCGCCCGCACCCATGCCGGCAAGACTCGCATCAACGCGATCACAACCTTCTTCAACGGCGACGATCGAGTTGGCCACACCCAGACTCAGGTTGTGATGGGCATGCATGCCGGTGTGTGTTTCAGGCTTGAGGACATCCTTGAACGCGCGGAAGCGGTCGCGGATGTCATTCATGTTGAGCGCGCCACCCGAATCCACCACGTAGACACAGACGGCACCGTAGCTTTCCATCAGCTTCGCCTGCTCCGCAAGACCTTGCGGCGTATTCATATGACTCATCATCAGGAATCCGACCGGCTCCATACCGATCTCGCGCGCATACTCGAGATGCTGTTTAGAAATATCGGCCTCGGTACAGTGGGTCGCCACCCGAACCACGCGCGCCCCGGCGTCGTAAGCGGTGCGCAAATCGTGCACCGTACCGATTCCCGGAATCAGAAGCGTGGCAATCTTGGCGTGGCTGAGTTCGGACGCTGCCGCTTCAATCCACTCCACGTCAGTGTGCCGCCCAAATCCGTAGTTAAACGACGAACCCTGCAGTCCGTCGCCATGCGCAATCTCAATAGAATCCACGCGTGCCTTGTCGAGTGCGCGTACGATTGTTTTGACATCGTCGACACCATACTGGTGACGGATAGCATGCGATCCATCGCGCAGGGTGACATCGGAAATGTATATTTTCTTGTCCATCAAAATATCCTCCTTCAGGCTGCTTCGACTTCGGCAGCAGAGAGCACGCGCTCAGCGAGCTTCTCGCCGGTTGCCAGTGCTGCAGACGTCATGATGTCGAGGTTGCCGGCGTACGCAGGAAGGTAGTGCGCCGCGCCTTCCACTTGCAAAAACACCGAAGTCTTCAATCCGGTCATCTTTCCAACGCCTGAAATGTTCAGCGGATTCTGCTCGTCAAAGGTCTCGAACTGCACGCGTTGTTTGAGACGATAGCCAGGAACATAAGCATTGACCTGCGCCACCATCTTCTCGATCGCGGCCTCGACCTTGGCTGTGTCCACGATCTCGGACAGGACATACACCGTGTCTCGCATCAGTAACGGCGGCTCTGCCGGGTTGAGGACGATGATGGCCTTGCCTTTTCTGGCGCCACCAATCACCTCGATCGCTTTCGAGGTTGTTTCGGTAAACTCATCGATGTTGGCACGCGTGCCCGGACCGGCCGACTTGCTGGCAATCGAAGCGACGATCTCGGCGTAATGGACCTTGGCCACACTCGCCACCGCCGCCACCACCGGAATGGTTGCCTGACCGCCACAGGTCACCATGTTGACGTTGCTGGCGTCGAGGTGTTCCTCGAGATTGACCACCGGCACGCAGTAGGGACCAATTGCTGCCGGCGTCAGGTCGATCACCCGGATTGCCGGCTTTGCCTGGCGCAACCGCTTGTCGTTAGCGACATGGGCGCCTGCCGAGGTGGCGTCGAACACAATATTTATGTCGGCAAATTCCGGCATCGCGACCAGACCCTCGACACCTTCAGCAGTCGTTGCTACGCCGACCCGCCTGGCACGGGCGAGACCATCCGACTCCGGATCAATGCCAACCATGGCGCCCATCTCGATATTCTTGCCATTGCGCATCACCTTGATCATCAGGTCCGTGCCAATGTTGCCAGAACCGATAATCGCCGCTTTCAGTTTTGAATTCATATGCTTTCTGCCCTCCGGATCAGTGAGTCGAGAGGCGCCTCGGGCCCCGTGGGCCCGGAAATCCCCGCTCCATGGCGTGGCGCGTCTGAGTCGACTCTCAAGTATATCCCTGACGGCCAGACCCTGCTCCGCAGGATACAAAGGCGCCAGCATTCCGTCCGGATACTGCCGCCCGCTATCCCTTCCGGATGCGCAGACACTCCCTTGCGGATTGGTTCGCATCGCAAGTCTCCATTAATATGGACCCTTTCGCGTGGCCCGGTCCGACCAGACCAGGCCCACCAAGCCAGGGGGAACAGAAAAATGAACAAGCTCGACCTAAAGGGCCGATGTGCCGTGGTCACCGGGGGTGCATCCGGAATTGGAGAGGCCACAATCAGAAGAATGGCCGACTCCGGCGCCAATGTCGCCATCTGGGACATGAACGAGACGGCGATGAAAAAGATTGCCAGCAGCATCAAGGGCGTCAAGACCCACACCTGCAAGGTCGATGTCTCAAAACTCGATCAGGTAGAAGCCGCATTCAAGTCAACACTGGCGGCATTCGGGAAAGTGGACGTGCTGGTCAACTCCGCAGGTGTTGCCGGCGTCAACACGATGGTATGGGAATATCCCGCCGATGAGTGGCGGCGCGTCGTCGACATCAACCTCAATGGCACCTTCTACACCTGTCGCACCGTGGCAGCGCACATGAAGGAAAACAAGTATGGCCGCATTGTCAATCTGTCTTCGGTTGCCGGCAAGGAAGGCAATCCAACCGCGTCGGCCTACTCCGCCGCGAAAGCCGGCGTCATCGCTCTGACCAGATCGCTCGGCAAGGAACTCGCCACCGACGGTGTACTCGTCAACGCTGTAACGCCAACAACGGTGAACACGCCCATCCTGGAACAGGTCTCTCAAGCCCACATTGACTATATGAAGTCCAAGATTCCCATGGGACGTCTGGGCGAGCCGGAAGAACTTGCCGCCCTGATCACCTGGCTGTGCACGGAAGACTGTTCGTTCAGCACCGCTGCGGTGTTTGATGCGTCGGGCGGACGAACAACTTACTAGCCAAAACGCTCTCAGCACGGAGAACGCGGAAGACGATAGAAAAACAGGCAAAAAACTTCACCACGAAGACACAAAGGACACCAAGAATCACAAAGCACACTGATTCTGTTCATATCTTGCTTTACTTCGTGTCACTTTGTGCCTTCGTGCTTTCGTGGTGAGTGTTTTGGTTTGCCTCGGGGTTCTTCGCGGTGAAAGAGTTTTCCGGGCACTTGTCGAATCCGAATACCCCATCAACACACGAACATTTGGTTAAAGGACTGGAAACATGAAAATGAAGGCCGCAGTCATCAGGGAAATGGGACTGGAACAACCCTACGAAAAATCTCGCCCCATGCAGATCGAAGAAGTCGAACTGGCCCCGCCGGGCGAGCGTGAAGTGCTGGTGCAAATCATGGCGGCGAGCCTGTGTCACTCGGACCTGTCGACGGTCAATGCCGACCGGCCGCGCCAGATGCCAATGGTGCTCGGTCACGAAGCTGCCGGCGTCATCGTCGAGTGTGGCCCCGGCATTACCGATGTAAAGCCCGGAGATCATGTGGCCCTGGTGTTTGCACCGAGTTGTGGCGAATGCATTGCCTGCAAGGAGGGCCACCCGGGCCGTTGCGAGCCGGGGCAAAAATCCAATGCAGCGGGCACCTTGCTGGGCGGTGCGATCAGGTTGAGTCAGAACGGTCAGATCGTCTATCACCACGTCGGCGTTTCCGCCTTTGCCGAATACTGCGTCGTAAACCGGGGTTCGCTGGTTAAGATCGACGATCAATTGCCGTTCGACGAAGCGGCGTTGTTCGGGTGCGCCGTGCTCACCGGTGTCGGCGCAGCGTTGAATACTGCCAAGGTTTTCCCGGGCGCGAGTGTCGCCGTCGTCGGACTGGGCGGGGTTGGACTCAACGCGCTGATCGGCGCGAAGGTCGGTGGCG
>Ga0316187_10001198_pt1 | contig 22074 bp, 16 predicted proteins | sample CroRivburrow1_MG_FD_204927 | JGI IMG/M metagenome (GOLD analysis project Ga0316187, IMG submission 204927) | Coastal sediment microbial communities from Maine, United States - Cross River worm burrow 1 | ecosystem: Environmental > Aquatic > Marine > Coastal > Sediment | place: USA: Maine...
TCCAGCACCCCTGCACCTACAAGAGATCTATGCACACCTAGGCTATAAATCTGGCGATCTTCCAGTAGTTGAGGCGCTCTGTCATGTGACTCTCTCACTACCCATATTTCCAGATCTAAGCAGGGAGCAGGTGGCCTATGTATGTGAGCAGGTTGCTAAAATCTAACCTATTCGAATAGATACTATATAAAATAACAGGCACCGATAGTTCAAGTGCTATCGATGCCTGTTTTTTGCACCGCCATTTGTACAGATGTCTCCAGCGCCACCTTTAAACTGCCACAACTCCCCTGACCCGTACCTGCCAGTTCAAGCGCCGTACCATGATCAACCGAGGTTCGGATAAAGGGCAAACCCAGCGTAATATTGACAGCCCGACCAAATCCAAGGTGCTTAAGTACAGGTAACCCTTGATCATGATACATAGCCAAAACAGCATCTGCCTGTTCCAGATATTTTGGAGTAAACAACGTATCTGCAGGCAAGGGGCCATTAAGGTTCATCCCTTCACTACGCAACCTATCCAGAGTCGGCGTAATGATATAAATCTCCTCTTCACCCAAGTAGCCATTTTCCCCCGCATGTGGATTCAAGCCGCAGACCAGAATTCGCGGCTGGGCGATACCAAAGCAGAGCTGCAAATCCTGATGCAGAATCCGGATGACTTTTTCTAATGTCTCTTGAGTAATCGCGTCACTCACAGCAGAGAGCGGCAGATGGGTGGTAGCCAGTGCAACTCGTAATCCTGAAGTTGCCAGCATCATCACTGGATCAGCACTTACCAGGCCAGCCAAGTACTCGGTGTGCCCCGTAAAGGGAATTCCAGCATCATTGATAACACCTTTATGAACTGGGCCAGTGACCAAAGCAGACACGCTTCCATTTAAACAAGCTTCAACCGCTATGCGCAAAGTATCTAAAATATAGGGCGCATTTGCGCTATCAAGTTGGCCCGCTGAGGATAATGTTTTTAAGGCTACTGGCAATACCTTTAAACCGCCTGGTTGTTGTGGAACCGGCTTGCTATCAGAATCAAACTCGGTGAGTGTAAGTGGAAGATTTAGCTGGTTTGCTCTTTGCTCTAAGAGCAAAGGATCTGCAATTGCAATCAGCTCTGAATCGTTGGCCTGTTGCGCAAGTTGCACACAAAGGTCAGGCCCGATGCCCGCTGGTTCACCCGGCGTAATGGCAATACGCAGTGGATGATTGGGAGACACTAGGAATCTGACAATCGAATATCAACATAGGCTTCATCGCGCAGCCTACGCAGATAAAGCTCACCTTCTTCCGCGGCCTTGCGCTCACGGATAGCATCGCGTGCTAACGTGCGTTGCACCGCTTCTGTATTATCATGCTCCCGCTGTTCCAATAGCTGAACAATGTGCCATCCAAATTGCGACTGAAAAGGCTCACTAATCTGGTTTATCTCTAGTGTAGTCAGCATCTCTTCAAACTTGGGTACAAAATCCCCAGGGCTCGTCCACCCCAGATCACCGCCTTTAATGGCTGACCCTTTATCATCTGAATGAGAGCGTGCCAGGGCAGCAAAATCGTCTCCCCCTTCAATACGCTGTTTCAGTTGCGCCAGCCGATTGCTGGCATCAGCATCTGAAGTAATCTCATTAGTACGAATCAAGATATGCCGGGCATGTGTTTGGGTGACAATCTTACGCTCACCGCCCTTGTAATCTTCTAGCAGTACAAGGTGAAATCCACTTGAGTTACGCAGTGGTTCACTAACATCCCCTCGCTCCATACTTGCCAGGCCTTCAAGAAAAAAGCCTGGAAGTTGCGCGGCATTACGCCACCCCAATTTACCGCCTTCCAGTGCTTGCCGCCCATCCGATTCAGCTATAGCAGCTTCTTTAAATCCTATTTCATCTTGACGGATTCTACCCAGCAGCTGCTGCGCTTTTAATTTAGCATCAGCAATTTGCTCTGATGAAGCACCTTCCGGAGTCGCAATGAGAATATGGAAAAGATGGTAATCAGAACGCTGGGCAAATCGCGCCGACTCCTTTTTCAGGTAGCTATCAAGCTCCTGCTCAGAAACCTCAATTCGACGAACCACCAATTGCTCACGTAGCCTGGAGATTGTGATCTGCTCACGAATAGTCTCTCGAAACTTCCGAAAGCCGATACCATCGGCATCCAAAGCCTCACGAAACTCGTCCAGCGACATCTTGTTCTCTGCAGCAATATTGTTCAGCGCACGAGCTAATATGCCATCACTGATATTAATGCCCATCCGCCTTGCAGCGGCCAATTGCAGTGTTTTAATAATCAGCCGGTCCAGCACCTGACGCTCAAGTACAGACTTGGGCGGCATACGAGTACCCTGCTGTTTCAGCTGAGCAGCCAGCTGGTTTACCTCATTGTTCAGCTCGCTACGCACAATGACATCATCATTTACGACAGCGACAATGTTGTCTACATCCTCAATCGCACCTGCAACAACAGGGCTAATGAAAAATGAGCTCACCAATAACATCGAACACAGAAGGGAGCATAAAGCAGGTCTTATAGAGATCATAGTACGTGGCAAAACCGATTAACTTACAAATCAAGTGGCATTGTACTGCATTGAAGCACAAACAAATAAAAAGAAAGTTTTTAGCTAATTATCATAAGAATATCCAAAAATACCCTCATCCAACAACGTTGCAATATCACTACCAAAACTGCTCAACCCTTTGAGCTCCAGCTGTATATAGATAGCATCATTGGCACCATCATCCTCAAGCTCATTTACATAGTGCCTGCCGACAACCCGAACCACATAACAGCAGCCATCATATTCAAAGCCACCAAATCCTTCCATGGTGCGGTTATGCATCAGCGAGTAGTGCCAACGCCCAACCAGGCTTAAGTGACGGGTTATAGGCCAGCGAGCTGATAGATCTGTCTGCTCAGATACATCCCGGTTATAGCGATGGGCAATATTGAAGATACGCCGCTCTTGATCCCGATAGTGCAGTTGCACCGCCGCCTTTGCAGTATTTTCATTACCCCGATGTGGATCCCACTGGCCCATCACTCGCCCACTCCATGCTTCAGCCAGACGAGCAGAGACTTCGGCAATAATTTCTGAACCACCATTGTCTTCATTGGCCGTACCAGGATCCAGCTGCACCTCTCTATCTCTAAAGTAGAAGATCGAGCCCACACTGGTTCTGAGCAACTCTTTACCGGTGGCGTCCTGCATGATGCGTGAGGTTAACGCCAGTGTCAGCTGGTTGGTATCACCTACACGATCTGCACCATTAAAGCGGTTTTCACGAAAGAGGTTTGGAAAACTGACCCCGTTTCTTGAGGTATCAAAGTTTGGCTGGTCATCCTGATTTTCATGCGGGATTACCAGATAAAAAGCACGCGGCTCCAGCGTCTGAGCAATGGCGCTGCCAAACCAGTTTGTTTTGCGATCAAAGAACAAACCACTATCGATACTTAATGTTGGAATAAAACGATCCGGATCATCTGTAGCGCCCACTGCCTCATTATCCAAAGCATATTTGGTATAACGCGCCGTAACCTTTGGTGTAAAAAACCCCCATGATTTGATCATGGGCATACTCAATCCACCCTGCAGGTCATAACGGCGGCCCTCAACCTTGGAGTGATGATCAAACTGAACAAATTCAGCATCCAAGTGATAGGTCAGACCAAAGGACTGGTCAGGCCGTTCCAACGAAAATCGGACTTGGGGAAGTCTACGATATGCCTCGCTAGTGGCTGCAAGCGTGCGATCAGTGTTTTGAAAATGTTGTACACGCCCCAGCACAGACCAATCCCTTCCGTAATAGGTAACATCTGCGCGGCGCTCCAGTTGCCGCGCGGCAGAGACCGCCAGGCTGCCACCAAAATCATCCAGGTATTCATCATCAGAGACATGGTTGATATTCATATCCAATATCAGATTTTGTGCCAGCCGACCATGTTCTTTAAGCGATAAAGCACCGCGCGTCTTATCTACACCATCTGGGGCATCATTATCATCAGGTAGCACTTCACCCGCGAGAGTACCGCCATGATCTTCTGTTAAATAACGAAACTCACCCGCCAGCATCAGCCCCCGCCGACTCATAATGCGAGGCGTAATGGTCGCATCATAATTTGGCGCAAGATTCAGATAATAGGGTATAGAAATGTCTGCGCCTGTTTCATCTGATGACCCAATAGTTGGCACCAAAAGTCCTGTTTTACGGCGATCATCAATGGGGAAACTAATATAAGGAGAATAAAAAATAGGCACCACGCCACCCAAAGCAACCCTTACATGTGTCGCTTCACCGCGCCCTGACTCCTGATCAGTGTCCATCGTTTTGGCCCGCAACACCCAACTGTTATCACCAGGGCGACAGGTTGTATATTCAATGTTCTCAAAGTGAGCTTGATCTTTATTGACCTGCTCTGCTCGACTGGCAGTACCGCGCGCCATTACAGCAGGAAGCCGGTACTCAGCCGGCTCTATGTAACCCTGATCAACCGCCAGATTAAACTGGGCTTTTGCACCCGCAATACGGAGCACTGGATCCTGGAAATAGACATTGCCACTAGCCTCTATCACATCACTCTTACTGTCGTGATGGATTTGATCAGCACGCAGCAGCCTCTCGCCACGTATTACTTCAACATTACCCGTGAAGACACCAACCTCATCATTCTGAGAAACCTCTGCGGCATCCGCGTTGATATAAGTGCGATCATCAGCTGGCGAGGTATCTTTGGGCTTAGCTGCCAAGCGATTCTGAGGGAGATTGCATTGATCCCAATCCAGCCCACGGTCAAGTCGCGGAATGAGTGCTAACTCAGCTGCGCTGAGAGTAGGCTTGATCTCTGGCTTTTGCTGTTCTTTTTCTGGCTTCTGAGCCGCTACAGCAGGTGCCGATTTCTTAGGCTGCTGTTTTACAGGTACAGGCTTCTTGGGCTGCTGATCTGCAACAGTTTCTTTTGCATCTAACTTAGACGATGCAATGGGTGCGGGCTTTGTTGCTGGGGTTATTTTTGGCTCCTGAGGTTGAGCCACTGGAATCACAGGTTTAACAGCAGTGACAGCTGGTGCTGTCTGGACAGGATCAGCAACTGATGCACCATCTTTAAAACACTCCCAGCTTGTACCATCAGCTGCAGTACGGCATTCCCAGACGGGTGAAGCGGCCTGTAGAGGCACTGCGACTGAAGCCACCAGCAGACCGCTGATAGCAACAGTTAGAATTCTAAGTTGTCCGGGCACGGCATAATCTCAAAAGTTGTTGTTGTTCTATAACGACTAAGACTCTCGTCCCAGCCCAGAAAACTGCATCAGTTTAACCCACATAAAGTCGCATAGAATCACTTTTTCTTCAAGATTGTCTTCGAGCATTAGGTATACCGTGTCACCAAAGCCATTTCATTTGCTGGCACTGGCAGCTGGATACGGACCTGATAACCGCTTCCCAGCGCCTCCTGCACCGGTTTACCATTCTTATCCAGCATCGCTTCAAGGGTGAAGGTGTGGTTACCCGCAGATGTCAGCAGCTCCAGGCGATCACCCACAGCAAACTTGTTTTTCACCTCAATTTCGGTCAAGCCATCACTATCCGGCTGCCCCATCACCTCCCCTACAAAGATCTGCCGATCACTATCCGAACTATTCTGGCGGTAATTCTGCAACTGCTCACTCTCATGGCGCTCGTAGAAGCCATCGGTATAGCCACGATTAGCCAGATTTTCCAACTCTGCCATCAACCCCACCTGGAAGGAGCGTTGTGCCACCGCATCATCGATCGCCCGCCGGTAGACCTGAGTGGTACGAGCCGCGTAGTAGTGGGATTTTGTTCGCCCCTCGATCTTCAGGCTATCCACCCCAATTTTCACCAGCCGCTCAACATGCTCCACCGCCCGCAGATCCTTGGAGTTCATGATGTAGGTGCCATGCTCATCCTCTTCGATCGGCATCATCTCACCGGGGCGTTCCCGCTCTTCCAGAAACATCGGTTCGTCTGCTTTTGGATTACGCGCTTGACCGGTATCCGAGTCAGCCACCTTATACTCCCAACGACAGGAGTTGGTGCAGGCTCCCTGGTTGGCATCCCGGTGGTTGAAATAGCCAGAGAGCATGCAGCGCCCAGAGTAGGCAATGCAGAGCGCCCCATGCACAAAAACCTCCAACTCCATATCCGGGCACTGCTGACGGATCTCCTCTACCTCATCCAGCGACAGTTCCCGCGACAGAATCACCCGTTTAAGGCCAACGCCCTGCCAAAACTTCACCGCTGCGGCATTCACCGTATTCGCCTGCACCGACAGATGCACCGTCAACTCTGGCCAACGCTCCCGCACCAGCATAATCAGGCCAGGATCAGCCATAATCAGCGCATCCGGCCCCATCGCCACAACCGGCTCCAGATCATCAATAAAGGTCTTCAGCTTGGCCCCGTGCGGCATCAGATTGCAGGTGATAAAAAACTGTTTACCCAGCGCATGCGCTTCATCAATCCCCAGTCGCAGATTATCCTCCCGGAAATCATTATTCCGCACCCGCAGGCTATAACGCGGCAGCCCCGCATAGACGGCATCTGCCCCATAGGCAAAGGCAAAACGCATATTTTTCAAGGTGCCAGCGGGGGCGAGGAGTTCAGGGCTTTTCATATGGGGGGTTCCAGACTACAGATTATCAGGTAGTGAATTGTATATAATCTGGGCTTTAACAGCGAACATTACGATGACATATGCCAGAAGGTCCAGAAATACGCCGTGCTGCTGATACAGTAGCCGCCGCCATCAAAGACAAGAGGGCCACAGAGGTCTTCTTTGGGCTGGATCACCTAAAACCCTTTGAAAAGATCCTGAGTGGTGAAAAGGTCTGGGCGGTAGAGACCCGTGGCAAAGCCATGCTGACCCGCTTCAGTAATGGCCTGAATATCTACAGCCATAACCAGCTCTACGGCATATGGCACACACACCCAGCCTATGAGTTTCCAGACAGCTCACGGCAACTGAGACTGGCTATCCACAACGACACACACTCCGCCCTGCTCTACAGCGCCTCTGATATTGCTGTATTAAAAGACAGTGAACTAGCGGATCACCCTTTCCTGCAAAAGCTGGGGCCAGATGTATTGTCATCAGACATAACACCCCAGCAGATTATCGAACGGTTGCTCCACCCCAAATATTGTCGTCGTCAGCTTGGCAGGATACTGACTGACCAATCATTCCTTGCCGGTCTGGGAAACTACCTACGCTGTGAAATCTTGTTTGTAACAGGGCTGCCTCCAAAAACCACAGCCCAGCAATGCAGCCCTGAAAAATTGGAGCAACTTGCCGGAGTTATTCTTAAACTATCACAACAATCCTATAAAACAGCTGGCATCACCAATGACTACCAACGTGCCAAACAGTTGATGAGTGAAGGAGCCAGCTTTGAAGATGCACGTTTCTATGTCTTCCGCAGAGCTGGCAAGCCCTGCTACTACTGCAACACACCAATAGAAAAAACCTCTGCCAATGGGCAGGGACTTTATTTTTGTCCCAGCTGTCAAAATTTGGATTATGGGTGCTCCAGCGCCCGCAATAACTCCAAATCAACATAGCCCCTTTTTTCTGGCTGCAACTGATTTAGCAGTCTATCAATAACCACTTGTCATACTGATCGATAAGCTTCATCCATAATTAGTTCCAACAGCACAGGTCCCTCCGCATAATCACGTAGATATCCAATAAAAGCGTCATACTGTTTTCCCTGCGGCAAAGTTCAATGAAGTCATTCAAAATCAAAATCTTTCACCACTCCTATTGCACTCTCCTGATAGCTTTAACCTACCTTCCATCACTTGCAATGAGCCAGGAGGTTCTGACGCGGGATGATTTTATTTCTGCCTACCAAGGGCGCTGGGCTGTTCCTTTTGCACACGGATCAAAAGCGACTGAAGGAGGACATGACTCCCGCCGCACAGGAAACTCCACGGGTATTCATGCTCTTATGCCAGATGGAAAAATCAAACTTAAAACACATGTTAATGATCTCTTTGGGTATGCACTTATCAATCCACCACCTCCCGTGCTTGGCCCAGATGTAGCAATCGCAGATCTGCTGGGTTTTGGTGAGATAGGCCCACCCTCTCTTGCTAATACACCAACCTCAAGTGGCAGCAGAAATCATGGCTGGTATATCGACCCACAAGGCAACGAGTTTGTCTCGATGAAAGCTTACTATGCAACTGCTGGCATAGACTTTCCTTCACAGATAAAAAATGGTGACGGCTTTCATCGTGTCACCGGTGAACCTGTTCCCGACATTCCTACCCCCTATCATCACAACAAGGTGGCTGGTTACATGTGCGCACCACCTAGCAGCCAACCTGGACGTTGGGACTATATGCTTGGCTTAGTGGGAACTCCGGGTGCAGGCACCGCAAGCGCAGGGATCTCTTTAGTCGGTATCAAATGGAAAACCGAGGGCGAAGGCGCTGGAGAAAAGCCTTTTGCCGAGGCACTCATCATGCATGATTGGGGCAACAAGATAGCCGACTACTCAGATAACATGCTGCAGATCCGTGGATGCGCATGGATTGAAACCACACTGGCAGGCAAGCCAAGGCAGGCTATTATCTTTATGGCAAACCGTGCCAAAGGTATTCTCTGGTATGGCCATGGAGATGGCTTCGTATCCTCACGAAAAGAATATATTAATAAGCCCGCAGACTACCCAGAAGCCCCTCTTTACTATACTGCCAAACCGACTGCTGAAACTTTGAGCGATCCTCACAGTAGCTCCAAGGGGTATCACTCAGAAGATATTGATCGCGGCTTTTTTATCATTGATGCCAGCAAGCTTGAGCAGGGGAATTTCCAGGTTTACCCTGAAGATTGGATCTCACTTGATGAGTTGGGATGGCTCGATAATGTCAACAACTGGAACAATGAGTTGGTGGAGACTTCTAATCGCAGAAGAGGTATCACTGCCTCCTATGATGCAAAATCAGGAAAGCTCTTAATAGCAGCTTCAGGGGGTTATAACAGCAGCAGATATGAAAGCACTCCACTTTTTTTAGAATTCCACTTCTCCCCCGCCTCTACTTTTTTAGATCATGATAATGATGGCATTCCAACATCCTATGAAACGCAGTACCTATTTCTGAACGCCTCAAACCCAGACGATGCCAAATTGGATCAGGATGGCGACAACCTCACAAACCTGGAAGAGTTTCAGCTAAACACGAACCCAGCCCTGAAGGATACCGATAATGATGGTATTCCAGATGGTTATGAGATTGAGAACGGATTAAACCCACTGGATAACGGTGATTGCCCAACCTGGATCTGCAATTCCAGCAACAGTGGGTGGAAATATGCTATCCCTTTAACGCCCTAACACAGTCCATAGGCTTATGTAGACACACTCTATGAATCGATAAGATTTGATCACATACAGCCCTTTGGCGAGTCGTAAAAATCACTCTGCAGACTAAAACAGTGTGGGTTTAATGGTAGAGTATCAGCCTATGCAACGCGCTCACCAGATTCTCAAAACCACCTTCGGCTATAGCGACTTCCGGCACAACCAAGCCGGTATCATCCAGGCTCTACTGGAAGGACAGGATGCCCTAACCCTGATGCCCACAGGTGGTGGTAAGTCCCTCTGCTATCAGATCCCTGCTCTGGTGCGAGATGGGGTGGGCGTGGTGATCTCACCTCTAATTGCCTTAATGCAGGATCAGGTAAGTGCCCTCAGGCAGCTGGGCATCCGGGCAGCCTTCCTCAACTCCACTCTGGATCGCATCAGTCAACAACAGATAGAACAGTCCCTGCTTGATGGAGAGCAGGATCTCATCTATATCGCTCCCGAACGGTTGATGACCGAGCGCATGCTCAGCCTATTGGATCAAACCCAAGTTGCACTCTTTGCTATTGATGAGGCCCACTGCGTATCCCAGTGGGGGCATGATTTTCGTAAAGAGTATCAGCAACTCTCTATCCTGCATGAACGTTACCCCAATGTACCCCGGATTGCCCTGACAGCAACAGCAGACCAGCGCACCCGCACTGAGATTATCGAGCAGCTGAACCTGCAACAGGCTGCTGTTTTTCTCAACAGCTTTGACCGGCCTAATATTCACTATGCCGTCAGTGAAGGGCAGAATGCCAAAGATCAGCTGTGGCGGTTTATCCAGCGTGAGCACCCACAGGATGCAGGCATCATCTACTGCCTATCACGCAAGAAAACTGAAAGCATTGCCCAGTGGCTGACAACCAAAGGGCGAACGGCCCTGCCCTATCATGCTGGGTTACCCAGTGAGATGCGGCAGCAACATCAGGAAAGGTTTTTACGTGAAGAGGGGGTGATCATCGTAGCCACCATCGCTTTTGGCATGGGAATCGATAAGCCGGACGTGCGTTTTGTAGCTCACCTCAATCTACCCAAAAGCATTGAAGCCTACTATCAGGAGACCGGTCGTGCCGGGCGGGATGGCGAACCAGCCGATGCCTGGATGGCCTATGGACTACAGGATGTCATCACCCTACGCCAGATGATGCAGGAAGGTGATGCCGAAGAGCAATTCAAACGCATCGCTCTGCAAAAACTGGAGGCCATGCTGGGGCTGTGCGAACTTATCAGCTGTCGTCGCCAATCCCTGCTGGCCTACTTTGGTGAGACCCTGGCAGAGCCTTGCGGCAACTGCGACAACTGCACCAGCCCACCTCAAACCTGGGACGGCTCAGTTTCAGCGCAGAAGGCACTCTCCACTGTCTACCGCACCAATCAACGCTTTGGGGTCAACTATCTCATTGACGTACTTACCGGCAAGGACGACGAGCGTATTCGTAACAACCAGCACGACCAGATTAGCACCTACGGCATTGGCGATAATCACACCGGCGTGGAGTGGCGAAGCATCTTCCGTCAGCTCATTGCACAAGGCTATCTTAGTGTAGATGTCGACGGCTATGGTGCCCTCCAGCTCACCGAGAAATGCCGCCCTGTGTTGCGCGGGGAGCAGAAGCTGGAACTGCGTAAGATCACCAAGCCCGAAAAGATTAAAAAGGAGAAGGGTACCCACAAGCAACAGGATCTGCGCTCCATCGACGAACCCCTGTTTGAGGCTCTGCGCACGCTACGTCTCAGCCTTGCCCAGGAACAGGGTGTGCCACCCTACATCATCTTCCACGACACAACTCTGGCAGAGATGGCCCGCACCCGCCCTGCTACTGCAGAAACCATGCGCTACATCTCCGGCGTAGGCGAGCAAAAACTCAAACACTATGGACAACAGTTTCTGGAAGAGATTGCCAAATACCCCCTGCCTGAACTACTCGACAACAATCTCAGCGATACCATCAATGAGACTCTGGCTCTTCACCAGCAGGGCAAAGATGCAGAAACAATCGCCCTGGAGCGGAACCTCAAGCCTTCCACCATCTACAGCCATTTGGCTGAAGCAGTAGCAGATGGCCGCCTAAATACCCGTGAGGCAGTGCCACTGGATGATACCCAATATGCAGAGATCATAAACACTCTGGAGATGCTGGATGCGGAAACAGGTGGCCCTTTAAGACCTGCCTATGAAGCACTGGATGAAAAATATGATTATGGAATTCTGAAGTGTGTGTTGGCAGGGTTATAACCAAAATTACATTAACGACATATCTCTAACTCTCTTTTGTAGATGTGCTGGGCCGTTTTTCATTGGTCTTCTTTATCTCATCCCCACGTTTTTTGATCAGACGTTGAATCAGCACGCCTTCAAGCATTCGATAGACCGCTTCCTGCGCTTTTTGATAGCAGGTCACAGGTTTACCCAACAGTGAAAGTCTTGCATCAAAATAGGCAACGTCCGCTTCCAACTCGCTCAGACTTGGTGCGTGCTTTTTTGCTTGTTTTTCTGGTTGCCCCTTAGCGCGCATCTCTTACATTTTCCAAGATAGTTTGCAGATCATTTTCCCAGCGCTTAAAGGTATCAACAAGCTCCGGTTGGATGAAAAATTCAGCTAGGTAAAGAGGGCTCAGTGCCACTAACAAGGTCTCTTTTCGTTCCCCAAAAATCACAATTTGTGGTGGTAAAAAAGGAGTTAGTTCAGGGTAGACCTCTGCCAATTTCTTAATCTGATCAGGCTTCCCATAAGCAATAACTCTATAGGTTTCACGTGAAAATCCAGCGCTGACCAGGTCAATATCCACTCGTTTGGCAGTCGATGTGAAATATCCCAAGGTATTAATCTCTTTCTCCACTCTTGACTGAGCATCTGAAAAAGAGAGCTGCGAGCGCACCATCAGCAGGTCACCCGCCAACAACGAGCCTGATGTCATCAAGATTACAATGATAGCTGGCCATTTACACAGGTAAGCAAACATTTTCATAATGTCGCCTCCTGAAGAATCGCCCGGTAGGCTCTATACAGCGTTCCCGCAAAATCACTCAGCGCCATGTTATTAAATAGCGCCGCATACTGCTTTGGGTTACTGGCAAGCACCTGCACCACGCCATCATGCTCGACCACAATGATTTTCCCAGGCAGAAAAAGCCCTATACGCGGATCACGAGCCAACCCATCAGAGATCATCTGCAAGCTGGCAAAATATATAACATGCTGCTTTCTCTCTCCCTCATCAGGATCAACAATACCCTCTCCCAATAGTTGTTCCCGAACAATGGAATACTCACTGTCAGCCACTGCTTTTTTGACATTTTCAATCGTTTGCTGATAAGAATGCGGCGACTGCCGTGCCAAGATGGCATTAGCTGGCCGCTCAACAGCTACTCGCCCCATCGATTGATGCTGAAACGATCGAATATGGCTCACCAAATCATTAACATCCTGCTCACTCAGCCCCAGGGCAGGCATAGAGCGCATCGGAGTTCCCTCCCGACCTTGGATCAAGCTGTGTTTGATAATCTGATCACTGGCTGACGCAAGAAACCCTGCATTGTTCAGCGCAGGAGCTAAAATCGATTTGAATCTTGGCCGAGAGAAAGAGACGCCAGTGCCATACCCTCCTTCCCCTTTAGCGCCATGGCATTGTGCGCAAAATGCAGCAAACAGCTTACGACCCGATGCAGGGTCGCCTACAACAGGTTCAGAGCTAAACTGCGGTTCATCAGCCCAATGAAGGCTTCGAATGTATTTAGTAATAGCCAGAACTTCATGGCCAGTGAGTCGTGGGAATGGTGGCATCACCCGCCCTGGTCGGCCAAAGCGGATGGTCAATGCAATATATCGATCAGTGACACTCTCTAAAAAATCGTCCAGCGCCAAGGGGATACCAACACCCCCACGGCCATAGTTGCCATGACATGCTGAGCAGTGCAAGGCATAGAGCCTGCCCCCTTCTGAGCCTTCATCCCGATCTGAAGTAACTTCTGGCCCATCCATCCAGCTACAAGCTGATAGAAACAGCAGCATTACTGAAACCAGTAGAACAACTAACACGGTTGGCTTTACCGCTTGCAACATCCCACCTCTAAAAAAAACCGAATCATACCAGCATGATAGTCGAAAGATGGCCGTGAGATACAGTGGCCGGTAAGAAATAGAAGCAACCAGCTTGCGGGATTTTGCCCGGCAGTGGAAAATAGCATCCATCATTAACAACATGACAAAAGCTCACCATGACCACTATTCGCCAAGAAGACTTTATCCAAAGCATCGCTGATGCCTTCCAGTATATCTCCTACTACCACCCAACCGACTACATCAAGGCTCTGACAACGGCCTGGGAAAAGGAGCAATCTCCAGCCGCCAAAGACGCCATGGCGCAGATTCTGGTGAACTCCCGCATGTGTGCTGAAGGACATCGCCCCATCTGCCAGGATACTGGCGCTGCCGTTGTCTTTCTGAAGATCGGCATGGATGTAAAGTGGGATAGCGAACTCAACATTACCGATATGGTGAATGAAGGCGTGCGCCGCGCCTATACCCAGCCTGATAACAAGCTGCGCTTTTCCATGGTCAGCGACCCGGCAGGCGAACGCAAAAACACCCGCGACAACACCCCTGCCATCATCAACATGGAGCTGGTAGATGGCGATAAGGTTGAGGTAGCTGTTGCCGCAAAAGGTGGTGGTTCAGAGAACAAATCAAAATTTGCCGTGCTCAACCCCAGTGGCAGCATCGTTGATTGGGTATTGGATGTGGTTCCTACCATGGGTGCTGGCTGGTGTCCTCCGGGCATTCTCGGCATCGGTATTGGAGGTAATCCTGATAAGGCAATGCTGCTGGCCAAAGAGTCACTGATGGATCACATCGACATTCATGAGCTTAGAGAGCGCGGCCCAAAAAACAAGGTTGAAGAGCTGCGTCTGGAGATATTCGACAAGGTGAATGCACTGGGCATCGGCGCACAGGGCCTCGGTGGACTCACCACCGTATTGGATGTCAAAATCAAAGACTTCCCTACCCACGCTGCCTCACTTCCCGTGGCCCTCATTCCCAACTGTGCAGCTACCCGCCATCTGGAATTCACACTCGACGGCAGTGGCCCAGCTGACCTGCAACCACCCAACCTGAGTGACTGGCCTGAAATCACACTAGAGGCCAGCGAAAGCACCCGCCGAGTCAACCTGGATACCGTTACGCCTGAAGAGGTTGCAACCTGGAAAGCGGGCGAGCAGATTCTGCTCTCTGGCAAGCTACTGACCGGACGCGACGCCGCCCACAAGCGCATCGCAGACATGCTGGCCAAAGGTGAGCCACTGCCTGATGGGGTGGATTTCAAGAACCGCTTTATCTACTACGTTGGCCCAGTCGACCCCGTTGGGAATGAAGCCGTTGGCCCGGCCGGCCCCACCACCGCCACTCGCATGGATAAATTTACCGACATGATGCTGGACCAGACCGGCCTCATCGGCATGGTAGGCAAAGCTGAACGTGGTCAGGCCACCATCGACTCCATCGCAAAACATAAGGCCGTCTATCTGATGGCCGTTGGCGGTGCCGCCTATTTGGTCGCCAAAGCGATTCGCTCATCTCGCATGATCGCCTTTGAAGAACTCGGCATGGAGGCCATTCGTGAATTTGAAGTCGAAGACATGCCTGTCACCGTAGCCGTCGACAGCCAGGGTGAAGCAGTTCACCAGACCGGCCCAGCTAAATGGAAAGCGATGATTGGCGATATTACTTCCTAAGCATCTGTAATAGACTGGGATTCAATTCTGAATCCCAGTCTCCGCACCATGCCACTCAAACTCAGGCTTAACAGCCAGTCCCATCTACTCCTCATTCTCTAATACCCTAGTCATCTTTGACTAAGCACCACCCCACAGAACACCTCTGTTCAATTTAACTTTGTCTATACTGGTTTTAGCGGTGGGTAATCCGGCAACCAAATTAAGATGGGGTAAAGTTTATGGGCATGATCGGTGGATTGAAGAGGCAGCTTAGATCCGTAATCCAGTGGGATACAGATGACAACGATCTGCTTTTCTATCAGTGGAGCGACAATGGCGACGAAATAAAGAATGCCTCTCAAATTGTCGTGGGCCCTGGGCAGGGATGTATTTTTGTCTATCGTGGCAAAGTGAAAACCATGCTGCATCAGGAGGGGGTCTACCCCATTAAAACGGCCAACATTCCCTTTATCACCACGCTGAGCAAGTTCATGCAGTTTTTTGAAAGTGAGCATAAAGTTGGGATCTACTTTTTCAAAAAAACAAAAATTCTAGACCAGAAATGGGGCACCAGTTCACCAATCAAATACCAGGATCCAAAATACGATTTTCCCGTTGGCCTCAAGGCCTATGGGAATTACAGCTACCAACTTGCAAACCCACGCAGTTTTTTCATTAATGTAGTCGGCAGTCGGGAATCCTTTGGCATTGAAGATCTACGCGAGGTTATCTCCAAACGCATCATCCACCCTCTGACTGATTATCTGGCTGAATGTAAATATAGCTACGCTGATATTGATGCCAACCGCGATGAAGTTGCTGAAGGTATGGCTGCCGTTCTAAAAGAGGATTTTGACAAACTTGGATTTCACATTACTGACTTCCGCATAGAAGGCACTAATTTTGATGATGATACTTTAGCTCGCATTAACCGCATTGCTGATGTTACTGCCGATGCCTTCGCCGCAAAAAAAGCCGGGGTTGGCTATGCGGAACTGCAACAACTTGAGGCCTTGCGTGATGCTGCCGCCAATGAGAGTGGAGCAGCCGGTGCAGGAGTTGGGATAGGCGCCGGAATAGGTTTGGGCCAGCAAATGGCACAAGGCATGGCGACACCATCACAGGGAGCAAGCAGCGGGGGTGACGATATCCTCGGTAAGCTAGCGAAGCTTAAAACCCTGTATGAGCAACAACTCATTACCGAAGCGGAGTACACCGCAAAAAAACAGTCACTGCTTGACGAGCTGTAGGAAACAAATCGATGGCTTGTTGTACACACTGCTCTGCTCCACTGCTGCCAAATAATCGAAACTGTGAATACTGCGGAGTTCGCAATGATGTGGATCTGCACGGACGTGTAAGTTATAGCTCTGTAGAGGCAGAATCTGACCGTCACTGCCCCAACTGCGAAATACCTCTGGAAACCATCGATCTAAAGATAGGCGGGCAATTTCACATTGAACGATGCCGAACCTGCCACGGCCTGTTTTTCGATATGGGCGAAATAGAAGAGATGCTTGAACACAGCGTTTCTAATGATAATCACATCAACCACGACTTGCTTACCAACGTATCTAAAGACCGCTACAAGAAGCCAGAAAGCATCAAATATCGGAAGTGCCCAGTGTGTCAATCCTTCATGGCGAGACGCAATTTTGGCCACCGTAGCGGCGTCGTTATTGATCGCTGCCCCAAGCATGGCGTTTGGATGGACAGTGGTGAACTGATCCACCTTTTGGAGTGGAAAAAAGCGGGTGGGCAGATTTTGCACGATAAGGTGGCGAGTCAAAAGCCAGCAAAGCAAACACCGGATTTGAGTTCACTACTGTCAGATGAACCTCGCCGCCATGGCTCTCGCCTCGACCGGCGTTCATCTGGGTCGCTCGATATTGATCTGGAAGATCTGGTTGGAGATGCCTTCTCTTCACTGGTAAAAGGCATTTTTGGTTAAGACCAAAGAACAGAGTTACAGAATCCACCCCCAGCGTTAACTCTTAATCCCCACCCCTCGCTGCAACAGGCTAAGACTAAAGCCAGCCAGCACCACGATAAACAGCAGAATAATGGTAAATGCCACGCCAAGGTTGATATCTGACACGCCTAGAATGCCATAACGAAAGGCATTGACCATGTAGAGCACCGGGTTGGCCAGTGAGAGGTTTTGCCAAAACTCCGGTAACAACTGGATAGAGTAGAAGACCCCTCCCAGATAGGTAAGCGGGGTTAACACAAAGGTCGGCACAATAGAGATATCATCAAAACTATTGGCATAGATGGCATTGATAAAACCAGCCAATGCAAAGAGTACCGATGTCAGTATAAATACTGTCAGCGTCAGCAGATAACTATGGATACTGATATCCGCAAAGAAGAGCGAGACAAGCGTCACCAAAATACCCACCACTACACCTCGTGTCACACCCCCACAGATATAACCCGCCAGGATGATCCAGTTTGGCACGGGTGAAACCAGCAGCTCTTCGATGTGATGGCCGAATTTGCTGAAGTAGAAAGAGGAGACCACATTGGAGTATGAGCTGGTGATTACTGACATCAGTATCAATCCCGGCACAATAAACTCTACATAGTTATAGCCTTCCATTTCACCAATGCGTTCACCGATCAGGTTGCCAAAAATGACAAAATAGAGCGCAGTGGTAACAGCGGGTGGGACAATCGTCTGCAGCCAGATGCGCATAAAGCGCAAGACCTCTTTGACATAGATGGTCTGAAACGCAACACGATTAAGAGAGGATGACTTCATTCCACTGGCTCCCTGCGGGAGCTGGCCACAATATCCATAAACAGCTGTTCCAATCGATTCTGCGCACTGCGCATACCCACCACTTCAATGCCTCTCTCTGAAAGCACTGAAAACAGATTATTGAGGCTTTGCCCCTTGGCCACCTCCACCTGCAAGGTAAGATCATCCAACCGACTCAGTGCGAAACCATCAACGGACTGATCAGCAAAATCGCTCAAACCTTCCCTCAGATTCAACTCATAACTTTCTGCACTTAATTTATTGAGAAATTGAGAGAGACTGGAGTGCTCGATAATCTCACCCTGATTGATGATGCCAATATGGCGGCACATGCGCTCCGCCTCTTCCAGATAGTGGGTCGTGAGGATAATCGTAGTACCCTGCTGATTGATCTCCCGCAGCAGATCCCACATGGCATGGCGAATCTCAACATCCACGCCAGCTGTAGGCTCATCCAGGATCAGCAACTTTGGCTGATGCGCCAGGGCGCGGGCAATCATCAAGCGCCGCTTCATACCACCTGAAAGTTCACGCGCCATCTCACGGCGCTTATCCCACAGATCAAGCTGCCGCAGGCACTCCTCTGTACGACGCAAGGCCTCACTACGCTCCACACCGTAGTATCCCGCCTGATTGGCGACAATCTCCTCCAGCGGTTCAAACTGGTTGAAATTAAACTCCTGCGGCACCAGGCCAATGCACTGTTTAACCGCTGCTGGATTACTATCCAGATCGTGCCCAAAAACCTGTACACTGCCGCTGCTTTTATTGACCAGTGAACAGATGATGCCTATAGCCGTGGATTTTCCAGCCCCATTGGCCCCCAATAGCGCAAAGAAATCCCCTTGCTCCACATCCAGATCAATGCCTTTGAGCGCCACCACTCCATTGGCATAGGTTTTTTGTAAATTACGAATTGATAAAGCGGTCATTGATAGCCGGAGAAACCCTGTTTGAAACAGAGCATTCTAATTGATCCCGCCTCTTAAACCTAAAAAGAACAGTTCATTATTTAATAAAATCAGCATATGAACAGTTGGTCTATATTATTTAGTGTATAGCGACATTCAAAACAGGGCGGGGAACCCACACAACTATAATAAAAGAGATAAATCATGGAACTGGAAATCAAACATAGCCTGCTACGCAAACCGTGGACAACCCTATTATTGCTGGTGATTATTGGCAGCATGAGCACCTATGTTATTGCCCAACAGCCAAAACAAACAACCAAAGCTCTCTATATTTCCCTCACTGACCACTATGCTGCGCTGGTGGCCTATGAGCGCTACCACGGCCAAATGAAACAAGCTGATTTTCAGATCCAGCAGATGAAAAACTGGAACCTGTTACGCACCTATTTTCAATCTGGTGAAGTGGGTATGGCCTATGTGATGAGTCCATTGGCTATGGATATATTTACGAAGCAGATCATGGATCTGGCAGTGGATATCAACACCTTTGCTGATCCTCGTTTTGGTACAACAACAAGCCTCTCCTCCGTTCAAGAAGCCAGCACCACTTTAGGAAATCAATAAAGCATGAGTGATCTGCTGCTGAATACCGACAAACCCCGTCAATCTCTAGCGCGTAGCCTGCTGACCTGGTTTCTACTGTTGGCTCTGCTGCCATTGGCTCTTACCGCTTGGCTCAATTATTACCAGGCAATTAATGGCCTAATGACAACAGCAACACAAAAGCTGGAGCAGAATTCACAAATCAGCGCACAATTTATCCAAAGCTGGTTCGATTACCGCTTTATGGATCTCAATAGCCAGGCTGAAAACCAACGTAATGCCAAATTTCTAGCTACCCTAATTGAAGGCTTGCAAGCTAGCAATCAAACCCCAGATAAATTCATCAAGAGCTATGCCTGGAGTTCACTTGTAGATACCCGACAACAAGATCTTATTACCTTTTCTCGCCGTTATGATTACATTTATGATCTGTTTTTGATCGACAGCAATGGCAACATTCTCTTCACAGTGACCCATGAGCCAGATCTTGGAACCAATCTTTTTAATGGGCCTTACGCTGACACCCGTTTTAGCCAAGCCGTAAAAACCAGCCTGGACAACGGACAGGCGCTCTTTTCTGATCTGGAGCACTATGCCCCATCCAATAACCAGATAGCCGGTTTTCTCACTGCACCCATATTGAATGATCAGGGTGACAAAATGGGTGTGTTTGCTATTCAGATACGGCTTGATCAAATTAATAAGCTGATACTGGAACATACCAAAAGCAGCTCACTAACTCACTACCTGGTGGGAGAGGATGGCCTGCTGCGCACATCACTTACCCGAACAGAAAATGGCGGTATATTAGACCACCGTATTGATACAGAGCAGTTCAGACTTTGGCAAAATGAACTAGCTGCAAATGGCACATACAAACAACACACAAGTAATAACCCAGAAACCGCTCTCAGCTACCTCGGCCCTACTGGGCAGCAAGTGGTCGGCTTACATCAGGCGGTAAACTTACCAGGGGTTCACTGGGTACTGATTAGCGAAATCAATCAAGATGAAGCACTGGCAACAGCCCACAGGCTATGGAAGATAACACTGGCAATATTCCTGCTGACCGGCACACTGGTTGCAGTACTGGCATTTTTTCAGGCTCGGCGTATTACCCACCCCATTATCCAACTAGCCAATGCCAGTACCGCTGCAGCCAAAGGCCAGATGGATCAACAAGTGGCCGTTGAATCCAACAATGAAATCGGCACATTGACCGAGGCATTTAACCACATGCTGATGGTGCGCCAAGTGCATGAATTCGCCCTTGAGCAGAGCAATGAGAAAACAAATAAAATACTGGCAGATCTGGCCGCACAAAAATTTGCCCTGGATCAACATGCCATCGTTGCCATCACTAATGTCCAGGGCACCATTACTTTCGTTAACGATAAATTTACCGAAATCAGTGGTTACAGCCGCAATGAGTTATTAGGAGAAAACCACCGGCTGCTTAATTCCGGCCATCATGGAATGGCTTTTTTCCGCGACATGTACCACACCATTGCCGGCGGTAAAGTATGGCATGGTGAAATCTGCAACAGAACCAAAGGTGGCCACCTCTATTGGGTAGACACAACCATTGTTCCCTTCATGGGGAAAGACAAAAAACCTGAAAGCTATATTGCTATCCGTAGCGATATTACCCAACGCAAACAGACCGAACTTGAACTGCTCACAGCAAAAGAAATTGCTGAAGCAGCAACACAGCAGAAGTCAGAATTTCTGGCCAATATGAGCCATGAGATCAGAACGCCCATGAATGGCATCATTGGTATGAGCGGGCTATTGCTGGACACTCAGTTAACACCCAAACAGCGCGGCTATGCTGATGCAACTATGCATTCCGCTGATGCCCTACTGACCATCATCAACGACATTCTCGATTTCTCCAAGATTGAAGCAGGCAAACTGGAGCTGGAAGAGGTGCCTTTTGATCTGCAAGCACTCACTGAAGATGTCGCAGAGTTGATGGCACTGAAGTGTCGGGAACAAGGCATAGAGATGTTACTGCGCTATAAACCCAATACTGAGCGCTTTGTCGTTGGCGACCCCGGCCGTGTCCGTCAAATCCTATTAAATCTACTCAGTAATGCCATCAAATTTACCGAGCAAGGTTATATCCTGCTTACTGTAGAATCTTTTGAAAAGAGCAATAAAAAAACACCTTTTCAAGTCACCGTGCAGGATACCGGCATTGGTATTACCGAAGATAGGCTGGAATCTGTTTTCAATAAATTTGATCAGGAAGACAGCTCTACCACTCGCAAATATGGTGGCACAGGCCTGGGGCTCACCATATGCCAACAGCTCTGCGCCATGATGCAGGGTGATATATGGGTCGAAAGCCAGAAAGGTAAGGGGTCTACCTTTAGCTTCACCATGCAACTTGGCATGAACACGCAGACACCATCCCTCTATGCCAATCTTGGCAACTATGAACAGTTCAAAGGACTCAAAGCACTCATTGTGGATGACACGGAAATTGCTCACATAATTCTTATGGAGCAACTCTCAGCACTACAAATGCGGCTCACCAGCGTCAGCTCCGGCCAAATGGCTATTGAAGCATTGGAGCAGGCCATTAAAGAGGAAGATCCATTTGATATCATCATCATCGATTACCTCATGCCAGAAATGGATGGAGAGACTCTGGCCAAGGAGATCGCTCAGCACAAATTACTAACCGATGGCATCATGGTAT
>Ga0316187_10001201_pt1 | contig 22064 bp, 19 predicted proteins | sample CroRivburrow1_MG_FD_204927 | JGI IMG/M metagenome (GOLD analysis project Ga0316187, IMG submission 204927) | Coastal sediment microbial communities from Maine, United States - Cross River worm burrow 1 | ecosystem: Environmental > Aquatic > Marine > Coastal > Sediment | place: USA: Maine...
CCCCGCGTTTTTTCCCGTCAATATCATTCCAGGGACAGGCTCTATCAAAGTCGGTCCATCAGGCGGTTTTGCTAATAATTCCTCCCGGCTGCAAGAAATTAGTCGAAGGATTCAGTGATGCATTTGACTGGATCGGGTTTGTTGCACCGGTCGGTTATTCGAGCATTGCATTGGCGCACCAATTTAGTGTCTTCGTCACCCACCGCGGGCACCTCCGATATCAGTTCGGTCACGCCGCGATTGTCGAAGACTCCATTTCCTGAGAGGATGGGGCAATGAAAATTCAGAATTCTGATCGGCAAGAAGCACGACGAATCATGCCGGAATATGTTCCTGGTTCGCTGCAAAGCGAGCCATGTCGAGTTAGTGATTCACCCGGGAGCCTTTTTCCTGGCCAGGGCTTTGGCAATGCTTGCTGCCGTGGAGTCGCCGTGTCGCGTGTTGTTGTCGCGGCGGCTTTGCTGTGGCTTGCGCCACCGGTGCTCGCACAGGAATCCGGCGCGGTATTCGAATCCTGCCTCGCAGCGCTGGGTGAGCGTGCACGGCATCAGGGTATCAGTGCCTCCGTGGTTGCGTCCGTGCTGGACGAAACGATCCGCCTTGAGCGCGTGATCAATCTCGATCGCAGTCAACCGGAGTTCACCAGGACGTTTGCCGATTACTATATCCCTCGAGTCACCGAGCAGCGCGTGGCGCAGGGCCGCGCGCTGTATGCCGAGCATCGCGACTTGCTGCTTCGCCTGCAACGCGAGTACGGTGTCCCAGGCCAGTATCTGCTGGCCTTCTGGGGGCTCGAAACCAATTATGGAGCCTACTTCGGCAAGATTCGTACAACCGACGCGCTCGCGACCCTGGCCTGTGATCAGCGCCGTCCTGCTTTTTTCAGCGACGAATTCGTCGCTGCACTCAGGATTATTGCAGCAGGGGATATTGAACACGAGTACATGCGCGGTTCCTGGGCTGGAGCAATCGGCAACATGCAGTTCCTGCCGTCGGTGTTCCTGCAATATGCCGTCGACGGCGACGGCGACGGGCGACGCGACCTGTGGACCAGCATTCCCGATTCTCTGGCCTCGGCCGCTAATTTTCTGCGTGGTATCGGTTGGCGTGCGGAGCTGCGTTGGGGCCGCGAAGTCAGGCTGCCACAAGGATTCGATTTTAGCCTGAGCGGTAGGGAGGGGACGCGCTCGCTGGCGCAATGGGTGCGCCTGGGCATTACCGATGCCTTCGGCGGCGACCTGCCGGCGCTCGACATCCCTGCCGCCATACTGGTCCCCTCCGGCCACCTTGGCCCTGCTTTTCTTACCTACGAAAATTTCGACGTCATCATGCGCTGGAACCGTTCCGAGTACTACGCCATAGCGGTCGGTCGGCTGGCCGACCGAATTGCAGGAGGCGGTGTGCTGACACGTCAGCTCGATACCGGCGGCGAACCGATCACAGTCGACAAAGTGCAGCGTCTGCAGGCGGACCTCGCGTTACTGGGCTACGATGCCGGCAAGGTAGACGGCATATTCGGCCCCGCTACCCGGCGGGCGTTAAGCCGCTTTCAGACCGCCAACGACATGATTGCCGACGGACATCTCGATCGCAAGGCGATGCGGGCGGTGCGCAACTCCGCAGCAACCCTCTCATTGGCCGAGTAACCAGCAGCCGAGTACTGGTTGGAAGCTGATGAATTATCAGTTTTCCTGCTGCAAGAGTGATGGGATGAACACCTCTCGTTGGTTATTGATGGTTGAAACTCAATAATGGCGCATTGTGACGCCGCTTCATACGAGAGGTGTTCATCCCATCACTCTGTCGAAGTTATCTCATCAGCCGGATTTGTTATTATTCCCTCCCTTTTGCAGATGATTCCAACGGGACTATGTCGTTCGTTGCTGGTTTAAACAGGTATACTGCGGCCTGTTCTATGTCCGCGGGATATACAGACCAATGATTGCCATCGTGGTACCGATTTTTGCGTTGCTGCTAAGCGTTTCGCTTTTACTGATGGGCAATGGTCTGCAAACGACCCTGTTACCGGTGCGCGCCAGCATCGAAGCATTCTCGGCCCTCGATATCGGTATCCTCGGCTCTTCCTATTTTCTGGGTTTTGCCGCGGGCTGTGTTTACGGCCCCTATATTGTTCGTCGCGTCGGACATATTCGAACGTTCACCGCGATGGCGACCATCGCATCCTGTTCGGTGCTGATTCATGCGTTTGCCCTGAGTCCGATGATCTGGTGGGTATTGCGTTTTGCCACCGGAATTTGCTTCGCGGTGTTATACATGGTGATCGAAAGCTGGCTCAATGAAAAAGCCACTAATGAAAACCGGGGCACGGTATTTTCAATTTATACCATTATCAATCTGACCGTTGTGACCCTCGGCCAGATGATGCTGATGCTCGATGAACCGTCAAATTTCCTGTTATTTTCGGTGGCATCGATTCTGGTGTCGCTGGCGGCGGTGCCAGTGGCCCTGTCAAAATCAGCGGAACCCGCGCCGATAGAATCTGTAAAAATCAACTTTCGCCGCCTCTACGAGACCAGCCCCGCAGGTGTTGTTGGCTGCCTCGCGGTGGGGCTCGCCAATGGTTCTTTCTGGGCGCTGGCGCCGGTATTTGCCAGGGGCGATGGTGGCGACGTGTCGACGGTGGCTATTTTCATGAGTGTGTCGGTAATTGCCGGCGCAATCGGGCAATGGCCGCTGGGCCGCATGTCGGACCGCATGGATCGACGCCGTGTCATCCTGCTGATTTGCGTGGGAGCGATGTGCGCCGGTATTTTGCTGGCGATGCTGAATGCATCGACCGTTGAATACCTGTTACCGGTTGCCTTTGCCTACGGGCTGTTCGCTTTTCCGCTGTACGCGGTTTGCGTAGCGCATACCAACGATTTTGCCGATCCCAGTCGCTATGTCGAAGTGGCTTGCGGGTTACTGCTGGTCTTTGCGCTTGGCGCCGTCGTCGGCCCCATCCTGGCGTCTGTATCGATGCGTTTATTTGGTGGCGCTGGATTGTTCATCTTTACCGCGCTGGTGCACTGTTCGATGATTGGTTTCGTGGTTTACCGGCTTCGGCTGCGGGAGGTAACACCGATGGACGAGCATATTTCTTTTGCCGATGCCATGCGCGTCGGTTTGACGGTTTCCACCATCGATACCATTAGCGACGACGAGAGCGAATCCGTGGCTGCACCGTCAGCTGCAGAACAGGACAGGGTTGACGATTGACCACAGTTGGTGGCAATACTGTCAGATTATCCTGCTGCCTGCGCGGGCACTCAATTGCCACAGATTTGATCTTTCTTCGTTGCCAGCCGGCTTCAATGTTCGTTCGTGAATAGCCGTAATTTCCGGGCCGACCCTGTTGTTATCGAGGGTATCAGGCAATTCGGCTGGCGCCTTTGCCCTGGCTAGTCTCGATCCCTGGCCGACTTTCTGCGTATCGGTAAACCGTTGATACTGCGACCCACTTCATCAAACGAGAATTCGTGATCGTCTAACCATTCGCGTTGCAGCGGCTCTTCGACGCTAGCTGCCGATTTTTTTCGCGCCGCGTGGATCAACAGGTCGATCGGTTTCAATACCAGGGTGCTGATAGTCATCACTCTCTCCATTGCATTGTTCACTGTGCCAGTGGGCTGGCGGCTGGCTGGAGTATCGCTCGAGTGAAGCGCCATGGTTAGCGCGGCGCCCGGGCCGCTACCTCGGCCAGAGCAGATGGAACCCACACTAGAAAGATCTGCCACGCGTAACAAACGAATAATAGTTTTCTGTTGATTAAGAAGTGGTTATCTGGAGACCCCGGTGATAGCGAGCGAGCAGGGCGCGACTGCACGAAACAGCATGAGCGGGCCACGGGGGATGGTTTACTCAAGCGCGAACGCTACACGCGGGCCTGGAAACTGTGAGACGCTCGCGAAATCTCCCTCTAAATGGCTATAACTCGTAGTCGGGTAACGCCTTGAGCGCGGTTCTCAACGATTCGCCCCAACTGGTGGATATCGACTGGTAATAGGGATCATCCCATTCGAAGCGGCGCTCGGCGCCCACGGCGAAGCTATCCTTTGTATAAATCTGCAGATCGAGCGGCAGGCCGACAGAAAGGTTGGCCTTGATAGTGGAGTCGAAAGACACCAGCAGCAGTTTCACCGCTTCCTCAAAGCTCATCTCCGGATCGATTGCACGCACCAGGATCGGGCGGCCGTACTTGGTTTCGCCCGCTTGAAAAAAGCGCGTATCCTCGGTGGCCTCGATAAAGTTCCCCTCGGGATAGATCAGAAACAGGCGCGGGTCGCTGGGGGCGACCTGGCCACCAAGGATGACGGTCGCGCCAAACTGTGAATCCGCACTCTGGCCGCTGGGCGAAGTCGATTCGATCACTTCGCGCAGGGTTTCGCCGACTATGCTGGCGACCTGGAACATGGTCGGCGCCTCCAGCAACGAGGGCTTGCGCTCGGCGGGTGCCTTGCTGCGCTCGTCCAGCAGGCTGACCAGTGTTTGTGTGGTCGCCAGGTTGCCGGCAGTCAGCATGGTAATGACCCGTTCCCCCGGCTTCGACCAGGTGAACATCTTGCGGTAGGTGGAAACATTATCGACACCCGAGTTGGTGCGGGTGTCGGACATGAAAACGAGACCTTTATTTAGCAGCAGACTAACGCAATAAGTCATCGTAGGGCGAATCCGGTCGAAAGAAGCCCCTAGTTTACTGTTCTACCTGGATGGATACCATCATCGATTCGGCGCTGTTGCCGTAACGCATCCCGGATATGGGGGCGGCATCCCGGTAGTCGAGTCCTGTGGCGATGCGTACGTAGCGTTCGTCCGGCGATATGCCGTTGGAGACATCGAACCCAACCCAGCCGATATCAACCACATGGGCCTCGGCCCAGGCGTGACTCGCATCCTGCTGTACCTGGTCGGTCATCATCAGGTAACCGCTCACGTAGCGCGCCGGGAATCCCATCAGCCGGGCCGCGGCGACAAACAGCTGCGCATGGTCCTGGCAGACGCCGTGACCCGCCACCAGGGCCTCCTCGGCGGTGGTTTGCGAGTGAGTTTTGTCGCTCAGGTAGGCGACGGTCGCGAGAATCTGGCTGGATAGCTCATGCAGGCGCGCGATGTCATTTTCGAAATCCATACCCACCTTATCGACCAGCTTGTTGATTTCAGGGCCGGGGCTGGTGAGTGCAGTCGAACGTTCGAACAGCCACAGCGGTGAGTAACCCTGGTGATGGCCGATCACGCCGGCATTGTTGCCGGTTTCGACCTCGCCCTCACAGATGATCTGGATTTGCCGCGCGCCGGGCTCGATACTGACCAGGTCGACATGGTTGCAGTGCTGGTCTTCGAATTCAAGCTCCACTCGACCGCCCTTGATCTCCAGTTCCCAGCTGCATATCGATTGGCCGGCGCTGGTCTTCGGGCGCAGACGCAATTGCTGCAACCCGTATTGCACCGGGCTGTCGTAATCGTAGCTGGTCTGGTGACGAATCTTGAGACGCATGGTTTACTCGCTGAAGCGGAAGTCGCGCTCGATCTGGAGCGCTAGCTTGTTGTTTTCAAGCAGAAATTCCTCGAGATATTGGTGCAGGCCAATGTCGAGGATGGCGTTGATGGTGATGTTTCTGAATCGCGCCAGCATCGCGTCGGCCAGCTCGTTGCACGGGTAGCGTGTGTCATAGTTGCGTGCCAGGTAGCCGAGGTTGTCGTGAATCTTGTTGTGACAGAAGGCCAGAGAACGCGGCATCTGGCCGTCGAGGACCAGGAAGTCCGCGATCCCGGTCGGAGTAACTTCCCCTCCATGCATCCAGCGGTAGGCGCGTAACCCGGAAACCGAGCGCAGGATCGAATCCCACTGCACGTTGTCGAGCGATGAGCCGACGTAGGAGATCGACGGCAGCAGCACGTAGTACTTGACGTCGAGTATGCGCGCGGTATTGTCGGCGCGTTCGATAAAGGTGCCGAGCCGGGCGAAGTTATAGATGTCGTTGCGCAACATGGTGCCATGCAAGGCGCCGCGCACCAGCGCGCTCTGCTGGCGAATCGTGCCGAGCACATCGCTCAGGTTCTTGGTCAGTACCGGGTGCTGCAGGACGCTGGTCAGCGTCATCCAGCACTCGTTGGTCGCCTCCCAGACCTCGCGCGTGAGCGCGGTGCGTACCAGGCGGGCATTATCGCGCGCGGCCTCGACCACCGACAGCACGCTCGATGGGTTGGCACGGTCACGCAACAGGAAATCGATCACCGCGTTGGCCTCAAACACTTTGTGGCGTTGCTCGTAGGCCTCGCAAACACCGGCGGTGGTGACGACCGAAGCCCACTCGTTCTTGGCCGCGCTGGAGCGGGTAATCGCAATGCGAAAGCCTGCATCGAGCAGGCGCGTGGTGTTTTCGCTGCGTTCCAGGTAGCGAAACATCCAGTAGAGTCCACCGGCGGTTTTGCCCAGCATTACTCCTCCAGCACCCAGGTGTCCTTGGTGCCACCACCCTGGCTGGAGTTGACCACCAGCGAGCCCTGCTTGAGCGCAACCCGTGTCAGCCCGCCGGGCGTCACGTTGATACTGTTCGGCGACACCTGTACATAGGGCCGCAGGTCGACGTGTCGCGGTGCGAGTCCCGCATCGGTGAGTATCGGCACCGTCGATAGCGATAGCGTTGGCTGGGCGATGTAGTTGCCGGGATTGGCCTTCAGCTTTTTCCTGAATTGCTCGATTTCGCGTTTGCTCGCGGCCGGTCCGACGAGCAGACCATAACCACCGGAGCCATGCACTTCCTTGACCACCAGCTCGGTCAGGTGCTCGAGCACATAGGCCAGGGCATCCGGCTCGACGCAACGCCAGGTTTCCACGTTTTTCAAAATCGGGCTTTCGCCGGTATAGAACTCGACGATCTCGGGCATGTAAGAGTAGATCGCCTTGTCATCGGCGATTCCGGTGCCCGGTGCATTGGCGAGCGTTATTCCCCCTGCGCGGTAGACATCCATCACTCCAGGTACGCCCAGCATGGAGCCGGCATTGAAGTTGAGTGGGTCAAGGTAGTCGTCGTCGACGCGCCGATAAAGCACATCGATGGGTGTGTAACCCCGGGTAGTGCGCATCGCCACGCGTCCGTCGACCACGCGCAGGTCGTGCCCCTCAACCAGTTCGGCACCCATCTGGTCGGCGAGAAAGGAATGCTCGTAATAGGCTGAATTGTGGATGCCCGGCGTCAGCACGGCCACTACCGGCTTTCCCTGGCAGGCTGGTGGCGCGCAGGCCGCCAGCGAACGCCGCAGGTTCTTGGGATAGTCGCTGATCACCTGCACCGGAATCTGGCTAAACAGGTCCGGAAACATATGCAGCATGGTTTCGCGATTTTCCAGCATGTAGGAGACACCGGACGGCGTGCGCGCATTATCCTCCAGCACGAAAAATTCATTTTCGTCGGTACGCACGATATCGACGCCAACGATGTGTGTGTAGACGCCTCCGGGCGGGGATACACCGATCATTTTCGGCAGGAAAGCGTCGTTGTTGGCGATCAACTCGTGCGGAATACGCCCGGCACGCAGGATTTCCTGGCGGTGATAGATGTCATTCAAAAAGGCATTCAGGGCGCGCACGCGTTGCTTGATACCGCGTTCCAGTCGCGCCCATTCGCGCGCGGACAGAATGCGGGGTACCAGGTCGAAGGGGATCAGGCGCTCGGTAGCCTCGTCATCGCCGTATACATTGAAGGTGATTCCGGTGCGGCGAAACAGGCGCTCTGCTTCGACAGATTTTTTCTGCAGCTGTGCGCTGTCTTCGGCCTCGAACCAGTTGTGGTACTGCCGATATGGCTCACGCGCGGTTTCCCCCGTGCCAAACATCTCATCGAAAAATTTCGCGTCTGCATCCATTGCATAACCCTAAACTAATTCGTCTTGAGTGCAAGTTCGGATGGTCACCAATGCCGCGAAAATCCACACAATACCGGGGCCGAAAACGGGCTGGCAAGGGTCATGGGAACTCATTAAACAGTGCTACGCACAAAAAAGGTGCACGAAATCGCGGTTTGCAGATAACGAGGCCTGTGGTTTCAAGCACTGGCAGAATCGCCGGGCCCTCTTTCAAGGGTACACAATTTAGTCAGTATTGAGATTACCCCTTCAAATGCTGTAGACGGAGAGGGTGCGTCAAAGTGAAGCGTGTGTCCCATCGTTGCATCGTTGCCACACGGGGGAATACTTCTCGGCACCCATTACTTTTTTCAACCGAAAACGCGATATGGCTGACGCTGGTAAGGGGAGCACCGGCAAGCGCCAATGCCGAGCTGGTTCGGGTCATCGAGCGGCGTCGCGCTGTACCTCTACTGCGCTGCCAGCGGTGCTGTTAGCTGGAAATCCATCAGCGTACCCGGCGGGATCACCACCTGGTTACCGCCGCTCAGGATCGCCGCTCCCAAACCGACCCTGGCACCGGTTTTTGCCCCACTCGATCCATCGGCCAGGCCGCCGATCGCTGCGCCGCGGACGACCTTACCCGCGGATGATGCGCCCGTCGGGACGGTCACCGCGTTGATGCTGTTCGTGCGGACAGGCACGATCTGGCCATTCAGGTTGATGCTATCGATGGTAATCAACAGTTTGGCTTTGCCAGCCACCCGGCCGGATTTTTCTGCCTCCGTCACCACGCCGTAGACCTTGCTGCCCGCCGGGGCCACCGTCACGCCGTCGGCGACCAGCGCACCTTCGAGCGCACCCGAAAATTTATGACCGGCCGTGTGGACGCCGCTGTTAAGCGCATCGCCCAGGCGAATCCTGACCGTGGCTCCGGCAGCGACAGTCGCGGAACCTGGCCCGACACTGGTATTCGGTTTGTCCGTGCTGCCGGTAGATCCGCCATTAACTTCGCTGGCGGAGGAGCCCATACCGATATTGGCCACGTCGCTGGCCTTGAAGCTCATGCCGATGCCATCGACCTCGAAGGTCACGGTATCGCCCTCGCGGCCGATGAAGGTGCCTTCCATAACCTTGCCGTTTTTCAGCTCGATCGTGTCAGCCTGTACCGCGGACACAGCCATGATCACTGCGAAGCTTAGTAAACCGAATACTCTCATTACTCTCACCGCTAAAATATGTTCAGGAATCAATCGCAAATAAGCTCGTCAAAACGACGATAAGCACCGATCGTTTTGCCCCAGGTTTGCCCGTAACTCGGCTAACCGGGCCCGGGTTTACATTTTGTGGACAAACCAGCCTTTAACGGGAATATGAATGTCGGGGACGAGTGGGTAACCAGTCCCCGACACTCAATAACTCGTGAAAGTGACGGAGTGTCCAGACCCGCGAGGAATTAGCCCCCGATACTGCTGCCCGGGTCTTCCTGCTGGAAGGTTTTCATCTCAGGGGTCAGATCCCTGGCTCCGGTACCGGGCAACAACTCAAAGCCGAGATCGAAGCTCACCAGCATGGATTTGAGCTGTTCATAGACGTCACGATCTCCCTTGAGCCTGGCCTTGCCCGAGGCGATCTGATCGTCGAATGAAATGGCACCCATCATGGTCTGCACCAGATCTTCGCGGTTGATGGTAACGGTTAGGTCAGCATCTTTTGCCTGGACGCCCTCGATATTGGTCAGCGTGCTGTTACTCAGCTCGACGACAAACTTTTCCTTGTTGTCCGGGGTCATCAGGTTGATCTTGAATGCCTTACCGTCTGCCTTGTCGCTATCCAGGCGCACGCCAAGGAAGTCGAGCCAGAGCTCGGTGGTCATCGCGCGCACCATGTCGGGACCCGAAGACTTGGGTGATGCACCTGACGGGATTCCGGAACGAAGTTCGTAGGCCGCTGCCAGGAAACTGTTGCGCACACTGGGGCTCTCCTGCTGGTAACCGATTTGCTCGAATACATCAGCCAGCAAATCCTTACCTTGCTGATTGCCGGGTTCGGCATAGATCAGTTTGTTCAGGATTTCCTGGGCGTGACGGTATTTACCCTCGTCGTAGAGTTGCTGGCCACGGGCGATGATCTTGTTCGCGCCGCCCATCATGTCAACGTACAGCGGGGCTGAATCCTCGGGCGACAGTGGAATCAGGTTGGTCGGGTTGCCATCCCAGTAGCCCAGGTAGCGGTTGACGATCGCGCGGCTGTTATGTTCGACCGAACCGTGGTAGCTGCGCGCCGACCATTGCTGTTGCAGGCTGTCGGGCACCTGGTAGACGTTATGGATCTGGTTGATGGTCACACCCTGGTTGGCCAGGTGCAGCACGCCGTTGTTCAGGTTGGCATAGGTATCGCGCTGCGAACGCATGACTTCCTGGATACGATCATTGCCCCAACGCGGCCAGGAGTGTGATGCGAACATCACCTCGGCTTCTGTTCCGAACAGGTACAGGGCCTTGTTGATCTGCTTGGACCATTCTAGCGCGTCGCGCACCAGGGCACCGCGCAGTGTGTAAATATTGTGAATAGTGCCGGTAATATTTTCCGCCGCCCAGAAGGCCTTCATCTCTGGAAAGTAGGTATTCATCTCTGCTGGCGCCTCGGTGCCAGGCGTATTCTGGAACACCATCTTCACGCCATCGACGGTCATTTCCTCGATGTCTTTGGCGACAATGACATTAGGCGGAATCAGGCCCAGGTTGCCCGCAGCGGTGTTCTTGCCGATCGACTGGTCGACATGACCAAACGGGCTTCTCGGCAGCAACACGCCGTACTGGAAAAACATTCTCCGATTCATCGCGTTACCGGCATAAACATTCTCCGCCACAGCGTGATCCATGAACCCGACAGGCGCGATGATTTTCACCTTGCCACTGTTGACGTCGTCCTCGTCGGCGACGCCACGCACACCACCGAAATGATCGGCGTGTGAGTGCGAATAGACGACCGCCACGACCGGACGTTCTCCAAGCTGTTCATTGATAAATTTAAGCGCGGCCGCCGCGGTTTCCTTGGCAGTCAACGGATCGAACACGATCCAGCCGGTATCGCCCTTGATGAAGGTGATGTTGGCGAGATCGTAGCCACGAACCTGGTAAATCTCGTCCGCCAGTACTTCAAACAGGCCATAACCCATATTCAGGATTGCCTGACGCTGCAGTGAGGGATGGATGCTGGCAAAATCCTCGCCCTGCAACAGCCACTCGTAGCTACCGATGTCCCAGGCAACGTTGCCGGCCTCGGCCATGATCTGCTTGTATTCAGGCGCGGCGATGAAGCCCTGCTTCGCTTCGGCGAAGTCACGCTCATCTTCGAACGGTAGCATCTCGCGCTGCTTGATCTGCGCGTCGATGGTAAATTCTGACGGGAACTTGCCCTTGGGATGATAATGTTTGCTGGGATCAGAGGTGACAATCTCTCCACCACCGGCAGCGAAAGCCGCGCTGCTGACGATCATGCTAATGACTGCAATCGGCAGTGAAAGACTCAGAAACTGTTTACTTGTCATAATATTCTCGTCCAATTTAAAGATATTTTCGGCTGCTAAATTTTAACATCTCCCGCTTTATACGGATAGCGGGGCATGGTGGTTTACTTTTGCCCTGAAAAAAAATCAGCTTTCGTTTAACTGGGTGCTATGTCAGTGGACTCGTCATCTACTCATTTGCGAACCAACATGGCGCGCCGCGACCCGGGCTGGCGGTTCAGGTTGTGCTCATTTCAGTAACGCTCTGATCTCGAGTAACGGGTCAGTCCGTGCCTCGAGACCGCTAACCGAGCCCAGCAATTCGATCGAATCGCCAGCCAGCCGGAACGCGTCGGCCGACAGGTAGCCGCCGCTGCCGGCGGAGCGTATGACGACAACCAGGCCCGGGGGCTCACCCGGGATTCGCTTGGCGAGCACTATTTTTTCGATGCTGCCGTTCGATGACGTGGCGGGCCATGCCTGCCGCGGCGGGCGGAAAGGCTTTCAGGTTATCGGCGTCGGCGATAACGGCTGTGGACGGGAAGCCCAGCACGATGGTTAGCAATGCCACCGCCAATCCTGGCCTCAATCGACTGGTTTCAGTCAAGTTGCGGTAGGCGGGACAGGGAGGACTCATCTTCGCGATCAGTAATCCAGGACTTCGATCAATGGATTTCCTATGGCGGCGGAGGGCGATTTGATGCCGAGGTAATTGGCCAGCGTCGGGGCGATGTCGTAAGGCGTAATCTCGCGAGTTACCCTCTGCGGTTCCAGGCCCGCACCCGCAAAAATGACCGGCACATGTGTGTCATAGCGCCACGGCGAGCCATGGCTCGAGGCGACTACCAAACCGTCGAAGTCATTGATGAAAACATTCGGTTCCAACACCAGGTAAATATCACCGGAGCGCTTGGGGTGGAAATTACGCAGGATCGAGCGCATCAAGCGCGTATCGGGCAGCGCGTCGTTGCGCAGCGCGCTGCTGGAAACCGCGGCCGCGACGCCCTCGAACTTCATCAGTTCCTCGACGAGCGCCTGTTCGATTTCAGCCTGATCCAGTCCCTTGCTGCGTATCAGCGCCGGGTTGAGATAAATGTAAGGCTGGAAGTAAGCCTCGATCAAATCCTCGTCAATACCAGACTTCTTTTTCAGTGCCGCGATCGCGGGCGCTTTATCGAGCGCTTTTTGGATCGAAATAATGCGCGTCGTGAATGCCGCGCTCATGCAGGCGCCCCGGCAATTCCGGCTGGCCGTGGTCCGCCGACAGCACGATCAGCGTGGCCTCGCGGATCGCGGACAGACCCAGCCGCGGCGGATTGCGGGCATAGTTCTTGAACATCAGCGAGTCCTGCAGATCGAGGCCCCGGTTGATCATTGTCCAGGTATTGCTGCAAAGGATAGTGGCCGAAGGTGTAGGCGACGGTAAACACACCGGGTTCGCCGTCACGGCCTGCCGTCGCAACCTTGAAGGCATCCCCTTCGCGGTAAAGGCGCGTATCGATGTCGTGGAACCGGACGGTCACATTGTCGAAATTACCGAGCACGCTGGTTTCGCTGGCCGGCTCCATTGCCTTGCGATGATCCGATTGCTGTCAGCCGGAATAAACGGCTTCATGGCATTGCTTGCACTGCCCGGAGCCCACAAACTCGACGGATTGCTGCGCAGCCCCGGTCGCGGTGCCGCCGAGGACAGTCGTCGCCAGCAGCAGTAACAGGCCGGGCATGCTGTTATCGGACCGTGATGATATCGGGTGTTGAACGTTGATGGAACTTCCTCGCCAGGCGGCCCAGAGAATAGCAGATTTTCATTGATTACAAAAAATCTATCGCTGCGCTGTTGGAGACTATTCAACCCGTGTCTTGAACTATAAACTTGCGTTCTGCATGATCAGACCTCTGGTCAAAGGATGCAAAAAAACATTCCAGGACAAAGATTAAATGAAGACAGAAAAACTCTACTATCCCAGTGATCTGGCGCGAGCCGGGCGCTCGGGTGTTTACGCGCTCGTCTCCCTGGCACTCATCGCTACCCTGACCCTGGGGTGCAACAGTAAGATCGTCGACCCCGTGCAATTGCGGGCCGACGAAACCGCGCTGGTCCGAAACACGGTCACCGACCCGGCAAGGGCCGAGCGCCTGATCGAATTGTTCGACGAACGTGACCGTCTGCAGACCGAGAGTGCAAAGCTAGTGCAACAGTACCGGCAATCGATGCAGGCCCTGAATGCTGAATACGACGCTGCGGACGAGCAAATACTCGCCCTGATGGGCAACTATGACCGCGCCCGCGAGCAGTACCAGCTCAAATTCCTTGATCAGCTCGCAGCAATGAAACAGGCCACAACGGCCGGCGAGTGGGAAGTGATTGCCCGTTTTCAGCTCGAGAATTTTCAGCCGCGCAAGCTGGTTTACCAGGATTGGCGGGAGGCGCTCTAGGATGTTAATCGCAATCATGATTATGTTTCTCGGCGGCGGTGCATTCTCCAGTTCTATCGTAACTACTGCTGATATCGACAGGCTCAGCAAGCAAATCCAGGTTGTGGTGACCGACCCCGAGCGCGCCGGGAAGTCAAAACAGATCCTCGCCGAACTGAAGGCCGAGGTTAACAATTTCGACGCGGTATTTGTCGATACCGGTAAGATTATGCGGGAGCTTTACCAGGACCATGCGTCCGATTCAGCGCAAATGCGGGCAGCCTTCGATACCCTCAACGGGGAATGGTACGACGCGCAGCAACGCGGCATAGCGTTGCGTTCACGGCTCAGGGAAACCCTGGCCGCAGCAGAGTGGCGATCGCTTTTCAGCGCCGAGTGAATACACAATCCTCTAATCTTCTGGCGGCTGGATCCTCTGGGAGATTCTCTGGGACGCACACTTTACCAATCCTCTGGGATACACACTTTACCGACAGGCTGGTTAGGTACCCATTCGTCGGTCGACGGTGTCGAGCAGGTTTTGCAGTTCTGCTTGATCCGCGAGCGGGAGGTGGCAAAATCAAGGGCCGCCTGTCGGTATCGTATCGTTTGCGCTATCATCAGTAACGATCAATAGCCTGGAAATTTGTGAGATTCGCAGCGACCGCGCATCGCACCAACATGGCCTGTCCAGCTGGTCGCCGACATTGGCGGTCCCCCTCTGGGCACAGGCACGAGCGTATCGCCATGGCGATTGCCTTGAATAGCAATCTGGCCGACGCCTGGCAGCGAAGTGCTGCGAAATATCACCAGACAATTTATGCAAGATAAAACCAAAGGGAAATATCTGCTCGTGATCAGTGTTCACGGGCTCATTCGTGGGCACGACCTCGAACTCGGTCGCGATGCCGATACCGGCGGACAGACCAAGTACGTCGTCGACATGGCAAGCGCGCTGGCCATGCAGGATGAGGTCGAGCGCGTCGACCTGGTAACGCGCCGCGTCGTCGATGATGCGGTTAGCGAAGATTATGCCCGGCCGGTCGAGCGACTTTCCGACAAGGCGCGCATTATCCGCATCGACGCCGGTCCGCAGGAATATATTGCCAAGGAACAGTTGTGGGATCATCTCGACAGTTTCATGGATAACCTGATGCAGTGGCTGAACGAGCAGGAGCGCATGCCGGACCTGGTGCACAGCCATTACGCCGATGCCGGCTACGTCGGTGTGCGGCTCGCCAACATGCTGGGCATTCCACTGGTGCATACCGGACATTCGCTGGGTCGCGACAAACGCAAGCGGTTGCTGGCGCGCGGCCTGTCGCGGGAGAAGATCGAGGAGACCTACAACATCGCTCGGCGTATCGACGCCGAGGAAGAGGTGCTCGCCAATGCCGCGTTGGTCATCACCAGCACCCATAACGAAATCGACGAACAGTACGGGCTATATAATTATTACGACCCCGAGCGCATGACGGTGATTCCGCCCGGCACCAACCTCGAGCAGTTTCATCCACCGCTGCCAGGTGAATCGATCGACTTCGCCAAGCAGGTGGATCGTTTTCTGATCAAGCCCGACAAGCCACTGATCCTGGCCCTGTCGCGGCCGGACGAGCGCAAGAATATTCTGACCCTGATCGAGGCCTACGGTGAGTCCAAGTCACTGCAGCTGGACGCCAACCTGCTGATCGTGGCCGGCAACCGCGACGATATTCGCGACCTCGATGCCGGTGCGCAGTCGGTCCTGACCAATATCCTGTTGCTGGTCGACGCCTACGACCTTTACGGCAGGGTCGCCTTCCCGAAATCCCATCGCGCCGAGGAGGTGCCGGATATTTATCGCCTCGTCGCGGCGCGCCACGGTGTGTTTGTCAACCCGGCCCTGACCGAACCTTTCGGATTGACCCTGCTGGAAGCTGCCGCCAGCGGTCTGCCGCTGGTGGCCACCGAAAACGGCGGCCCGGTCGATATCATCGGCAATTGCCAAAACGGTGAACTGGTAGACCCGTTGGATCGGGCAGCCATCACCGAGGCCTTGCTGAAACTGCTGCGCGACCAGGAGGCGTGGACCAGGGCTTCGCGTAACGGCCTGCAGGGCGTGCGTAAGCATTACTCCTGGCAGACGCATGCACGCAGCTACCTGGACAAGATCGCGGAGCTTCCCAAACAGACCGCGAGAGCGCCACACGAACCGCTGGAGCCGACCCGCTTGCGGCATCGCGACCGCGCCCTGTTTACCGACCTGGATCAGAACCTGCTGGGCAACCCCAGCGCGCTGCAGCGTTTCGTCGAGGTCATGCGCGCAAATCGCCAACGTGTCATTTTCGGCATCGCGACCGGACGACGTATCGATACCGAGCTTGCGCTAATGAAGAAGCACAGTATTCCGCGGCCGGACGTGTTGATCAGCAGTCTCGGCACGCGCATCCACTACGGCCAGGCGCTGGAAGCAGACCTCAACTGGGTAGCGCACATCGACCACAACTGGAATTCGCAACAGATTCGAGGGGTGCTGGCCGACCTGCCCGGGATGAAGCTGCAACCCAAGGTCGAACAGACAGCGTTCAAGATATCTTATTATTACGACGCGCAAAAAGCGCCCACGGTGGAAGAGATCGTCAGCCTGATTCGCAAGAAAGAGCTGACCGCCAACGTCATCTTTTCCTTTGGCCAGTACCTCGACATCCTGCCGTCGCGCGCATCGAAGGGACAGGCGTTGCGCTATGTCTCGCAATTGCTCGATTTTCCGCTGGAACGTACCCTCGTCGCCGGCGGTTCCGGCGCTGACGAGGACATGATGCGCGGTAATACGCTCGCCGTGGTGGTGGGCAACCGACACCACGAGGAACTTTCCGGGCTGGTCGAACAGGAGCGCATTTATTTTGCCGATAAGGCGTATGCGCAGGGCATCCTCGAAGCCATCGATCATTACCGCTTTTTCGATGCCTGCGAGGCGCCGAAAACCTGATGCCGCAGCGACTGTTCATCTGTACCGACCTGGATCGGACATTAATACCCAATGGATCTCAAGCGGAGTCGGTCGGCGCACGCAGTCATTTCGCCAGCCTCGTCGGCCACCCACAGGTGACCCTGGCCTACGTCAGTGGACGTCACCGCGAACTCGTCGAGGCAGCGATTGCCGACTATAACCTGCCGCTGCCGGATTACGTTCTGGGAGACGTGGGTACCACTATCTATCGTGTCGGGCCGCGACACGACTGGGAGCTCCAGCAGGGCTGGGAACGTGAGATAGCCCGCGACTGGAAAGATCTCACCTCCGTGGATCTCGAATCCGCACTGCATGATATAGCGGCCTTGCGTTTGCAGGAACGCTCCAGGCAGAACACCCACAAACTGAGTTATTACCTGCCGGCGCAGTTCGATCGTGAGGGCCTGAGTGGGCAAATCGGGCGACGCCTCGACTCGCTGGGTGTCAGCGCGCGGCTGGTATGGAGCATCGACGATACAGACCAGACCGACCTGCTGGATGTGTTGCCGGCGCGGGCTTCGAAATACCACGCCATCGACGCGCTGATGCAGGAACTGGGGTTTAGCTGCGCCGATACCGTGTTCTGCGGTGACAGTGGCAACGATATCGAAGTTTTGGCCAGCCCCGTTCCCGCGGTTCTGGTCGCCAACAGCCAACCGGAGGTGCAACGGCTCGCGCTGCGGCTCGCCGCGGAATCAGGTCACGCCGACAGGCTCTATATCGCAGGGGGGGGCTTCATGGGTCTGAACGGCAATTACAGCGGCGGCATGCTGGAAGGCATCGCTTATTACTATCCGCAAAGCGTCGACTGGATGGCATTCACGGGCGAGGAATCGGCAATATGAGTGCAACTCGTCCCTGTATTTTCGGCGAGGTGCTGTTCGACCACTTTCCCGATGGCAAGCGCGTGCTGGGCGGTGCGCCGTTCAATGTCGCCTGGCACTTGCAGGCCTTTGGCGAAGCTCCCCGCTTTATCAGTCGCGTCGGTGACGACGCCGAGGGGGATGAAATACGCACCGCCATGCGCGACTGGGGCATGGACCTGGGCGGTTTGCAAACTGACCCTGATCGACCGACCGGCAGGGTCGCGGTCAGCTTCGAGAATGGCGAGCCCGCTTATGAAATTGTCGAGGATTGCGCCTACGACGCCATAGATGCTGCTGCCGTCGCGGCGTCTATGACCGACGCGTCATGCCAATTGCTATATCATGGCAGTCTGGCCCTGCGCGACGAGATTTCACCCGCGGCGCTGCTGCAGCTTGCGGTCGCCAGGCCGCGCACCCTGTTCGTTGACGTCAACCTGCGAACCCCGTGGTGGCGGCGCGCAAGGATACTGGAAATGCTGCGCCGGGCCAATTGGGTCAAACTCAATGACGATGAACTGAAGCTGCTGGGAACAAATGCCCAGGGCGGGATGCTCGAGCCAGCCGAATTTTTACGCGAGTTCGACCTTCAGGGCCTGGTCGTGACGCGCGGCGCCGCCGGCGCCGAGCTGCACACCGCGCGCGGGGAATTCCTGCGAGTCAGTCCCGGCAGCAGCGTCGAAAAGGTGGACACGGTCGGTGCGGGTGACGCCTTTAGCTCGGTCATGATCCTTGGCCTGGCGCGCGCATGGCCGCTTGCGCTAACGCTGCAACGGGCGCAGGATTTCGCCTCTAAAATCGTTGGCCAACGGGGTGCGACGGTATCCGATGCGAATTTTTATCGGCCAATTATCGACAACTGGAAACTGGCGCATCGATCGCCATGAGGAAGTAACCGCAACATGTACGAACAGGTATCACACTCGCTGCTAAATCAAATTCTGGATGAGCTCAAGCCCGATATCCGCAAGCGTGATCTGCGGCATTTTTACACTCGCCTCGGCGCAAATTTCTACGCCATCTATTCACTGTTCCATCATTTGTATGGAGCGCGGGAAGACTTTGACGCGCAGATGTTGCGCCTGGTGGAGGTCATGGCCAGCCAGTACCTGAAGCGTGATTCGAAACTCAAGACCCTGGACGTCAAGAGAGAACAGGATCATGACTGGTTCCTCGACAAGGAATGGGTCGGCATGGCGCTTTATTCCGATGGCTTCGCCGGAGACCTGAACGGCCTCCGGCAAAAACTCGGCTACCTGCAGGAGCTCGGCGTGAACCTGGTGCACGTAATGCCGATCCTCAAGTGTCCGCAGGGCGCCAGTGATGGCGGTTACGCGGTCAGTGATTTTCGTAACGTGGACGAGCGGGTCGGCACGCTGGACGATATCGCCTCACTTGCCCAGCACATGCGACGCCGTCAAATGTTGCTGACGCTGGACGTCGTCGTCAACCATACTTCAGACGAACACGAGTGGGCGCAGCGAGCGCGCCAGGGCGAGCAGAAATACCAGGATTACTATTACGTTTTCGATGACCGCGTCGTGCCCGATATGTTCGAGGAAACCCTGCCCGAGGTCTTCCCGGAAACCTCGCCCGGAAATTTCACCTTCGACGAAACCATGAACAAATGGGTGATGACCGTGTTCAACAGTTACCAGTGGGATCTCAATTACACGAATCCCGCGGTGTTTATCGAGATGATCGATATTATCCTGTTCTGGGCCAACCAGGGCGCCGATATCCTGCGCCTCGACGCGGTGGCTTTCCTGTGGAAGAAAGTCGGAACCACGAGCCAGAATGAACGTGAGGCACATCTGATCCTGCAACTCATGAAAGACTGCTGCCAGGTAACGGCACCGGGGGTGCTGTTTATCGCCGAGGCGATCGTGGCGCCACTGGAAGTCACCAAGTACTTCGGCGAAGACGCTGTCATCGCCAAGGAATGTGAGATCGCCTACAACGCCACCTTCATGGCATTGTTATGGGATGCCGTCGCTACCCGCAATACGAAGCTGCTGAACGAGGGTATCCACAGCCTGCCCGTCAAACTGGAGCGCGCCACCTGGCTCAATTACGTGCGTTGCCACGACGATATCGGTCTCGGCTTCGATAACCTCGATATCATCAAGGCCGGGTACCAGCCCGACAAGCACCGTCGTTTCCTGGTCGACTATTTTACCGGGGTATTCGATGCCTCTCCGGCTCGCGGCAAGCCGTTTGCGAGCAACGAAAAGACCGGTGACGCGCGTATTTCCGGCTCACTGGCGTCGCTGGTGGGGCTCGAGACCGCGCTGGAGGCCGGTGACGAGGTGGCGATTCAGCAAAGCATCGACATTATTCTGCTGTTGCACGCGATGATCATGTCGTTCGGCGGCATCCCGTTGCTCTATTACGGCGACGAAATAGGTACGCTGAACGACCGCGATTTTCTCACAGATGAGTCAAAGGCGCATGACAACCGCTGGATGCACAGGCCGCGGATCGACTGGGACGATGCGGAGTTGCGCAAGCAGCACGGCAGCGTGCAGCAGCGTATTTTCGAAGGCCTGAGGAAAATGATTGCCGTGCGCAAGAGCACGCCAGCCTTTGCCGATTACAACGACCGCGAATTACTGGATACGAAAAATCCCCACCTGTTCGCGTTTATGCGCACCAATCCGTTTCTGCAGCGGGATCATGTGCTGGTGATCGCAAACTTCGATAGCACACCGCAATCGCTGAACCTGGGTGAATTGCCGCTTCGTGGCAGTTTCGAATTTGGCGGGTTACAGGATTTGTACAGTGGCGGTTCGCCCAACCTGTTCAACGGTCAACTGGTAGTGCCGCCCCACCAGTTCTACTGGTTGACTGACCAGGGACAGAGATAGTTCGCCCCGCGTAGCTCACCGGGACGCGGCAATACTGCAGGCCTGGCGTTGCAGGAATACACGACCAGGGGCGCGCTGGTTTTCTCGGCAGGCATTATTGGCCTCTTGCCACCATCGTCAAAAATTGAACGGCTAAAGACCTGAGCCCGAAATTCGCGGTTGTGGATTTATGGCCCAGGCTTGTTTGCGGGAATGTCCATGACACGGGCTGCTGCTGCCTGCTTAAGTGGCGCCTGACAGCTAGTCTCGACGCATTTCTGATGCTCGGCAGACGTCCTGTAAAAACGCGGCTGCTCCTGCAGGTACCGATTCAACTTGATTTTCGCGACGGTAACAAGGTCAGCACTGTTGAGTTCGGTGTCGTCCAGCGATGAGATCTTCGTGGTACTGGTACCCGTAGTCGTTAACACAAATTTTGCTTCTGGGGTGATGAGCGCATCCCCGGCCCAGTCGCTCGCGACGATATAGCCGCGTCCGTAGTCTGCCGAGAAAAGATCCTCGCCGAAACTGTAGAGTGCGGGATTCGTGTCGAAACCCAATGCCTTCAGCAAGGTCGCCGGCATGTCGAGATGGCTGGTCATGTCAGTGCGTATCGACGCTGAGGTGAACGGTATGTGAATGATCATGGGGACGCGGATCTGTTCCTGGACAAAGGTCGAATTGTGTCCCCATCTACCCTTCTCCATGAATTCCTCACCATGATCCCCGGTTACGACGACGATGGTGTTGTCATACAGGCCCTCCGCTTTCAAGGCATCAAAAACCAGCCCCAGGCGTGTATCCAGGTAGTGGGCGGAATTGATGTAGCGGTTTTTGATGCGGTGTATCTCCTCGGCAATATCCACCGAAAGATAATCAAAATCCTCGAGATAGTCAGGCTCGATTACGGCGCTCTCCGGGAAGTAATAATTCGCGTGGGCCGATTCAAAAAACATGAACGCGAAGAAGGGATGGTCGCTGTTTTTTGCCGAGTGGATATAGTCGATCAGGTCGTCGGTATTTTTGCGGTCGGCCTGCCAGCCGGGACGGACACTGTATTCCTGCAATTGCTCCGCCGTGAAGCCGGCGAATATCGTGCTGTTAAATTCGGGGTAAGAGAAGCCCGAACTGGTATAAGCCATCATGTCATATCGATTGGCCTTCAGGGTGTCCAGCAGCAGGGGTGAGGTGCGTTGATGCAGGATATCGAACCAGTACGAACCGTAGAGCCCATAGAATTGAGTGAACATTCCCATGCGCGTGCCATTGCCACCGCTGTAGTGTGACTTTAACCATGAATTTTCCTGCGCAAACGCAAACGTGTTCGGCATGATACGTTGATCCACCATGTCGTGACGCAGGGACTCGGAGGTTAGCCAGACGATGTTGTACGGGGTTTTTATGACGCCATCATTTTCGAGATTTGCGATAGGGTAGTCGACATTTCCACCCGATCCTTCGGCAAGGCTGGCGAATCCCTGCTCCGGTCGCTCGAAACCGAGTTGCTTGAAAACCCCTCTCGCGGTGACAGGGATGTGCCATACAACCCGGGAAGCGATCGTCAGTATCTCAGTCTTCGAGGTGTATGCCGCCCA
>Ga0316187_10001204_pt1 | contig 22023 bp, 20 predicted proteins | sample CroRivburrow1_MG_FD_204927 | JGI IMG/M metagenome (GOLD analysis project Ga0316187, IMG submission 204927) | Coastal sediment microbial communities from Maine, United States - Cross River worm burrow 1 | ecosystem: Environmental > Aquatic > Marine > Coastal > Sediment | place: USA: Maine...
GGCCGGCAGAATGGCAATACTGTCATTACCCATCATCTGCATCAGGCGTTTGCGGCGACGGCTGTGTATGCTCATGCTGTTCCCATTCCCATGATGGCTGTTTGGCAGTCTGTTAGAGGGTTTCAGTGTAACGTGGCCCCATCGGGCGGTGGCGGTGCCTGTAGTTCGGTATAGATCAACATGATGCCAGCGCGGACATACTCGACCAACTCCATATAGGCCCTTTCACCCTCGTTGTCACCTTCATCCTCATCGTAGCCGGCATTTGATATTTGTGTCAGATCCTGAACAATTTCATTGACCTCGTCAGACAGTTCCGGCCCCAGTTTCAGGTCGGCAGCACTGATACCATAGAGGAATCCCCGGCACCAGTCGGCGAGAGTCTCGGTACGTTGGCCTAGCGGTACATCATCATCGGGTAATAACAGTTCAAACCCCAGTTCATTGCTGGCCAGTTGTTGCAGGGTTTGTTCGTGTAGCTGGTTCCACAGGGCGCGATCTTCCTCTGCGATGCTGTTTAGGTCTGCATCGCTATAAAGCAGCGTTAGTCGATGTTGCTGCTCTATGGGGCCGGCTACACAAATCAGGCCGCTTAGGATACCGTGGCATTCGGCGGCACCGAAATCCAGGTCTGCCTGCTGACACAGGGCTTCGAGTTCGTCAAAGCTGCTCATATTTATACTTTATAAATAATATGTTTATGGTTATCAGTAATATACCAACTTTGTCCTGTTGTTGCCGGTATTTTTTTATTGTTATCTATATAATAGTCAGGCGGTATCATCGGCATTGACCATTGTGACGAACAAATCTATATTGAGACCATGGCGAAGAAAAAAAACAGACAATTTGATAGTGACGATATGAAACGGCTGGAGTTCTCTCTGGATGAACTGGTTCGTATGTGTGAGAGTCTGCAACAGGAAAATAGCCGTCTGCGTAATGACCAGATGCGGCTAAAGTCAGAGCGGACGATGCTGATCAAGAAAAATGAAATTTCGAAGAACAGGATGGAGGCCATTATCACGCGGCTGAAGTCGATGGAGCTTGAGATATGAGTGATAGTGCCAAGCCGACCAGGGTAGTTATTCTGGATAAGGAGTTTTTGGTTGCCTGTCCGGCGGAAGAGCAGGCTGCATTACTGGAATCAGCGTCTTATCTCAATGATAAGATGAAAGATGTACAACGCAATGGCAAGGTTATCGGTATGGACCGTATTACTATCATGGCGGCGTTGAATATGGCCCATGAGTTTTTACAGCAGCGTGATAATAGCAATGATATAGATCAATCGATAGGTGACCGATTGCATCTTATGCAGGATAAGATCGATACAGCGATGAATAAGGCCCAGCAGGTAGAGTTCTAATCCTGATCTTCAGGGTGGATACTGCGGGTAATGATTGCCGAGCGCTGGTCGATACCGGGTAAGGGCATCCCCTGCGGCGTTTGCCAGCAGGCCGGGTACATCTCTTGAGCCTAATTCTAAACCCCGGGAGTGAAGCGTTGATATCTTTGTGCATGTCCGTCTTGAACGGAAAGCCTGTGCTATCACCAGCATTCCCACTTGAACCTCTGGTTCAAGGGCGAAAGTCTGTAGCGGCGTTTGTGGAGGGTGTCCCTTTTTTCTATTGGATATGTTGTCAATCATCTATATCCGAATCTATTCTCAAGTGGATCAAGGCTCCTTAAGTGATATCACGTCAGGAGATTCGTAGCGAAAAGCGCTGTCAACGTCAGATGTTGAGTCCACAGCAGCAACTTTCAGCAGCGCGTGCCCTGGAGCGCCAGATAATCGGGACCGCGGTGTTCCGTAATGCCAGTAATATTGCCTGTTATCTACCTAATGATGGTGAGTTAGACCCGTCGTTTGTCATGGTCCGAATGCAGATGATGAAAAAACGTTGTTACCTGCCGGTTCTGGATACCCTGAGTTCAAAACGATTGTGGTTTGCACCCTTTGATTCTAATACGCGCCTGCAGGTGAATCGTTTTGGTATTCCGGAACCCATGGTATCGCCGCGTGATTATGTATCTGCCAGCAGTCTGGATTTGATTTTATTGCCACTGGTCGTCTTTGATGATCAGGGCCACCGCCTGGGTATGGGGGGCGGCTTTTATGATCGGAGCCTGGCCTATCTTAATCGGCGTCAGTGCTGGTTTAAACCCCATCTTTACGGTATAGCCCATGAGTTTCAGCGTGTAGATAGTCTGGAATATGCCTCCTGGGATGTGCCATTACATGGCATTGTTACCGATCAGCGTATTTATTCGGTCAGATAGCGCTTTTCAAATCATATCCTTCAGGTTTATTCATGCCTCTGAGTAATGAATTCGGGAATTTTGCCCATGAATGGACATGCATAGCCAAATTTAGAGTGATCCTGGTTATAGTTTGCCTTATGGTGACCGGGATTATTTGAAAATACTCTCCCGACAAGAAAATATGTTGTTTTATATCGACAGGCAGGCGCTTACTGTCGAGTTGAGGACGTTTGAAAAGTGACTTAGGTTACAATTTGTTCTGATTTTGAATAAATAGTGTCATTCTTTTCTGATAGCAGGTTAATTTTACGGAGTTGAACATGAAATATTGGCTATTAAAGTCAGAGCCATCGGTTTTTGGCATCAAAGATCTTAAAAACATGCCTAATGGCACCGAACATTGGGATGGTGTTCGTAATTATCAGGCAAGAAATTTCATGCGTGATGAAATGAAATATGGTGATCAGGTATTTTTTTATCATTCAAACTGTAAGGTGCCGGGAATTGTTGGTATTGCCAAAGTTGTACGTGAATCTTATCCGGATTTTACTGCCTATGACCCGGAGAGTAATTATTATGATCCTAAAAGTACCCGTGAAAATCCACGCTGGTTTATGGTCGATATCAGTTTTGAACGAGAATTTTCACGTGTAATTAGTCTAAATGAGCTGAAAGCATGCGTTGAGTTGCAGGAAATGGCATTAGTGGGGCGTGGTAATCGACTTTCTGTTATGCCGGTAAGTAAAGATCAATGGCAATTTATATTGTCTTTAATTGAGTAGTTCTATGTTAGAGACTATTTAAAATTTTCCTGATTGTTTATTAATTATTGTGCGAATGTGACCGCATTGTTGTATTAAGGGGACTAATTTTTTCAATTATTGCATATCAAAAATGATTTTATTTCTTGTAGACATGAATTTTTTATTATAAATGTTTGTACGCAGTGACATTTTTGTTTATAAATACTCAAGAATAAGGATGTAACGTCGATAAGTTGTGCGAATGTAAAAAAAATGCATAACAGACTGGTAATCCAAGCAAAGATGTTTATACTGATCTGCGAAAATACCTGGAGGGAATAAAATGGCCACTAAGAAAAAGACTTCACCAAAAAAGAAGGTAGCCACTAAGAAAAAGGCAGCCGCAAAAAAGAAAGTAGCAACCAGGAAGAAGGTTGTTGCCAAGAAGAAAGTAGCAACTAAGAAGAAGGCGGCTGCCAAGAAGAAAGTAGCAACCAAGAAGAAGGCGGCTACCAAGAAGAAAGCAGCAACCAGGAAGAAGGCGGCTGCCAAGAAGAAAGTAGCAACCAGGAAGAAGGCGGCTGCCAAGAAGAAAGTAGCAACCAAGAAGAAAGCAGCAACCAAGAAGAAGGCGGCTGCCAAGAAGAAAGCAGCAACCAGGAAGAAGGCGGCTGCCAAGAAGAAAGTAGCAACCAAGAAGAAAGTAACAACCAAGAAGAAGGCGGCTGCCAAGAAGAAAGCAGCAACCAAAAAGAAGGCGGTACGCAGGAAAGCGACTGCTAAAAAGAAGTAAAGAGTGTGTTCAATGGCCTGTTTTGACAGGCCTATGAATATAAAAGGCCCGTAAAACGGGCCTTTTTTAATGGCTGGGAGTGTTTTATGTGCTCAGGAATAAGCTATAGGCCGGGTTATCCGTTTCTTCCCAATATTTGTAGCCAAGACTATCGAAAAAGCCATCCAGTTGACCTTTATCGGTATTGATGATTTGAATTCCGACTAAAACCCGGCCGTAGGCGGCACCATGGTTACGGTAATGGAACAGGCTGATATTCCAGCGTTGACCAATACAGCTTAAAAATTGTAATAAGGCCCCGGGGCGTTCCGGGAACTCAAATCGATAGAGAATTTCGTTAATGTCAGTGTCGGTATGCCCCCCGACCATATAACGGACATGTAATTTGGCCATTTCATTGTTAGTCATATCCATAACCGGATATTTTTTATCCAGGAGTTGCTGAATCAGTGAATTTTTCTGCTTTTCTCCGTCGCTTAATTCAACTCCGACAAAAATATGTGCCTGCTGCTGGTTTGCATAGCGGTAATTAAACTCGGTGATACTGCGTTTCCCCAGGATACGACAGAATTTAAGAAAACTACCCGGTTTTTCAGGGATGGTGACTGCCAGTAGAGCCTCACGTTGCTCGCCGACCTCAGCACGTTCAGCGACGTGACGCAGACGATCAAAATTGACATTGGCACCACTACAAATGGTGATTAGACGTTTGTTTTTCAGTTTTTTGCGCGTGATATATTTTTTGGCACCGGCGATGGCCAGGGCGCCGGCGGGTTCGGCAATAGAACGGGTGTCATCAAAGATATCCTTGATTGCGGCGCAAATCTCATCGGTGCTGACAAGGATGATATCGTCAACACATTGGCGGGCGATACGATAGGGCTCCTTTCCGGCCTGGCGGACAGCGACGCCATCGGCGAAGATGCCGACCTTGTCCAGAGTGACGCGACGTTTGTTTTTCAGGGCCTGATACATACATGGTGCATCTTCAGGCTCGACACCGATGATTTTTATGTCCGGATACAGTGTTTTGCTATAGGCAGCAATGCCTGCAATCAGGCCACCACCACCGACAGGTACGAAGATAATATCGGGTAGTTGTGATTGGCGGCTGAGTATTTCGGCTGCAATCGTGCCTTGTCCGGCAATGACTTCCGGATCATCGTAGGGATGGATAAAACACATGCCTTTATCGTTGGCCAGTAATAAGGCGTGGTCGCAGGCCTCATCATAGGTATCACCATGCAGGATTACCTTGCTGCCGCGGGCGCGTACAGCGCTGACCTTGATAGCCGGAGTAGTTTTGGGCATGACAATCGTTGCCTTGATGCCAAGCTGATATGCCGATAGTGCAACGCCCTGAGCATGGTTGCCGGCAGAGGCGGCTATGACCCCGCGTTTACGTTCGCTGTCACTGAGTTGAGCTATTTTATTGTAGGCACCGCGTAGCTTGAAGGAAAATACCGGTTGCAGGTCTTCACGCTTGAGAAGAATCTCATTATTGATGCGTCCGGACAGGCGTGGCATGAAATCCATCGGGGTTTCGATGGCAACGTCGTAGACGCGGGCCTTGAGAATCTTTTCTAAATATCGTTTAGGCATGATTTCGAAATATTGCTCGTGCTGCCGAACTTGTCGTGGTGTCACCAGGCACCGCCCGGTGGTGATGCAAGTTATTGTAAATCATGGAAAACAAAAATAATACTGTCGTTTCAATGTAGTGAAGGGCCATGACAATACAAGTGCTGGAAGGTATGATGGCCCTATTAATGACAGGAGAAGAATTATGACCCAGGATGAGCTAAAAAAACTGGTTGCAGATGCGGCGCTGGAATATGTTGAGGCTGGTTCTATTGTTGGTGTGGGTACCGGTTCGACGGCAAATTTCTTTATTGATGGGCTGGGCCGGATTAAGCATAAAATTGATGGTGCAGTAGCAAGTTCAGAGGCATCGGCAGAGCGCTTGAGGGGGCATGGTATACCTGTGCTGGATCTGAATGCCGTTGATGAAATTCCGGTCTATGTTGATGGTGCCGATGAAACGAATCATCATTTACATCTTATCAAGGGTGGTGGTGGTGCCCTGACCCGGGAAAAGATCGTTGCCGCAGCCAGTCGTACCTTTGTCTGTATTGCTGATGAATCCAAGCTGGTGGATAAATTAGGTGCGTTTCCGTTACCGGTAGAGGTGATTCCAATGGCACGTAGTTATGTGGCGCGAGAGATTGTTAAGCTGGGTGGTCAACCAGTGCTGCGCGAAGGTTTTACAACCGATAATGGCAATATCATCCTGGATATACATAATATGGAGATTCTTGAGCCAACGCGCCTGGAAGAACGGCTCAATGGCCTGGCGGGTGTGGTCACCAATGGCCTGTTTGCCTGCCGTCCGGCCGATGTGGTGTTGCTGGGTGGTAGCGAGGGCGTACGTAAGCTGGAGTAATAAAAGTGCTGAGTGCTGAGTGCTGAGTGCTGAGTGCTGAGTGAGAAGACCTGCATCTGTGTTATGTTTTGGTCCGCGAGTTCTTCTTACTTAATCAGAGCAGTACTCTTTCGATACCACCTTGATTGACCCGTTGGACAAATTTTTCCTGCCAGTCATCACCCAGCAGTTGCCCAGCCATTTCGACGACGATGTAATCGGTGTCCATTCCGGTATCATCCCGGTAGCGGGACAAGCCCTGCTGGCAGGCCGGGCAGGAGGTCAGTAGTTTGATGTTGTCATTTTCCGCACCTGCTTCAGTGCGGATGTCGGCCATTCCCTGAAGTAATTCTTCTTCCTTGCGAAAGCGTACCTGGCTGGCAATATCGGGTCGGGCCACGGCGAAGGTGCCGGCTTCACCACAACAGCGGTCGGATAAGGGGACGGTTTGTCCCATTAGTTGAGAACTTACCTGCAGTGGGTTGTAGGTTTTCATCGGCGAATGGCAGGGGTCATGATACAGATAGCGAACCCCCGTTGAATTTTCCAGTTTTATATTCTTTTCTAACAGAAATTCATGGATGTCGAGTAGACGGCAGTCGGGAAATATCTTGCCGAATTCATAGGCCAGCAACTGGTCCATGCAGGTGCCACAGGAGACGATAACGGTCTTGATATCAAGATAGTTCAGTGTGTTGGCAATACGATGAAACAGAACCCGGTTTTCAGTCGTGATACTGCGGGCCTTATCTTCATCGCCAGCAGAATGTTGTGGATATCCACAACAGAGATAACCCGGTGGTAAGACAGTCTGGACACCGCTGTTGTAGAGTGTGGCAATTGTGGCCATTCCGATTTGACTGAACAGGCGCTCAGAACCGCAGCCGGGAAAATAAAAAACGGCCTCAGTATCGTCATTGAGGCGGGCCGGGTCACGAATGATAGGGACAATTTTATTATCTTCCAGACCCAGCATGGCTCGTGTTGTTTGTGTTGGTAGTGCTGTTGGCAGGGGTTTTTTGACGAAATGGATGATTTGGGTGTGCATAGACGGTTTGGTCGTCGTTGCCGCAGGTACCTGGTTTGCCTGTTTGCGCGTGGTGAAACGGCGTAATACTCTGGTTGCCAGTCGCTGGCTTCGATAGCCCCATTCGATGGCAAATTTTCGCATTAATTTAATCGTGGTAGGGTCAGTGACGTTCAGAAAGGCCATGGCGAACCATGTTCCGGGGCTGGCGCGACGGGCTGAACGTTGTTTCAGCACGTTACGCATACGGATAGTGACATCACCGAAATCAATGTCGACCGGGCACTTGGGCTGGCAGCGATGACAAATGGTGCAGTGATCAGCAACATCATTCATTTCATCGAAATGACGTACCGAGATACCGCGGCGGGTTTGTTCTTCGTAGAGAAAGGCTTCCAGGATTAAGCCGGTCGCCAATATTTTGTTGCGCGGTGAGTAGGGAAGATTGGCGCGAGGGACATGAGTGGTGCAGACCGGCTTACATTTGCCGCAGCGCAGGCAATGGCGGATATCGTCATTAAGTGCGCCGAGTTCACTTTCTTCCAGTATCAGGGCCTCCTGTTGTAACAGGCGTAACGATGGCGTGTAGGCATTGTCGAGGCTGGAGCCGGGCATTAATTTACCGCGATTGAAATGGCCGTCAGGGTCAATGTTGTTCTTATATTCGGCGAACTTTTGTTTGCTTGATTCATCCAGATACTGGATCTTGGTCAATCCGATACCATGCTCACCGGAAATAACGCCCCCCAGTTTTCTGGCCAGTACCATGATTTTATCGACGACCTGATCGGCTTCCCGCATCATGGCGTAATCATTGGAGTTGACCGGTATATTGGTATGCACATTACCGTCTCCGGCATGCATGTGCAGGGCGACGAACAGGCGACTTGAACGGAGCCGGCCGTGAATCTTATCAAGATGCTGGTGTATATCCTTCATGGTATGACCACTAAATATTTCTTTTAGAGGTTGTTCAATCTCATGTCGGTAGGATATACGCAGGTCACGCCGTAATAACAGGTCGACCAGACGGTCACCCCGCTGTAGCCGTTGATTGGCGTTATCATCGAGTAGTGGCTTGTGGTGTTTGGCTGCCTCATCCTGGTATTTCAGAATATCGAGCCAGCGTTGTTGTACCTGGGTGGCATGCTGTAGCGCTGCTTTGCGTTTAGACGCAAGGATGGCGTCACCTTCATGACTGTTTTCAATATCCGGTCCGGGTGCCAGTAGCGGGGTGTCATTATCAAGCAGCTGGATTACCGCGCTTACCATGGCCAGCTTATTTTTGATGGAGAGCTCGATATTGAAACGCTCAATGCCCTCATTATATTCCGCCAGTCGCGGCAATGGGATGACCACATCCTCGTTGATCTTGAAGGCGTTGGTATGGGCGGCGATGGCGGCCGTGCGGCCACGGTCTTTCCAGAAGGCACGGCGCGCCTCAGGACTGGTGGCAATAAAGCCCTCGGCTGAGCGGGCATTGGCAAGCCGGACGATAGCCGATGCCGCCTGGGCCGTCAGGTCTTCGTCATTGCCGCCGATATCGGCCAGCAAAACCATTTTGGGCAGTTCAGGGCGTGGTGCCTTGGTGGTGTAATTGATCGCCCGTAGATAACGTTCATCCAGGTGTTCCAGACCGGATAGAACAACCTGTGTTTGCTGTTCGAGGTGGCTGGTAATATCGACAATGGCTGATACGGCCTGCTTCATATCATGGCCAAAGAATTCCAGGCAAACGGTCCGGGTATGTGTCGGTTGCCGGTGCAGAATAAAAACGCCGGAGGTAATCAGACCGTCACAGCCTTCTTTCTGGATGCCGGGCAGGCCGCCGAGAAACTTGTCGGTAACATCCTTGCCGAGACCATTTTTGCGGAATAACTTGCCGGAAAAACGCAGAATTTCCGGGGCGCCAATGGTGGTTTTGCCATCAGCCTTAAAACGGGTGACGCGAAATTCGACATTTTCCTGATCATGGATCTTGCCAAGATTGTGGTTCAGGCGTTCGACTTCGATCCATTCAGCATTAGGGGTAACCATGCGCCATGAGGCCAGATTATCGAGCGTGGTTCCCCATAACACAGCCTTTTTACCGCCGGCATTCATGGCAATATTGCCGCCAATGGTACAGGCATCCTGAGAGGTTGGATCGACGGCAAACGCTAGCTGTTGTGACTCAGCACGATCAGAAACGCGGCGTGTGACCACCCCGGCCTCGGCACGTATGGTAGCAACGGCTTGATCAAGCCCTGGTAGCACGCGTTGTTCTATGCTGCCGAGACCTTCCAGTTTTTCGGTGTTGATAATGGCCGTGTCGGCATATAGTGGTACAGCCCCACCGGTATAGCCGGTACCTCCACCGCGGGGAATGATGGTCAGCCCCAGTTCGATACAGGCGGCGACCAGCATCTGGACCTCCTGTTCGTTGTCCGGGCTGATGACGACGAAGGGATACTCTACACGCCAGTCGGTGGCATCGGTGACATGGCTTACCCGTGCCAGCCCGCCGAAATCAATATTATCCCTACGCGTCAGGCGCGATAGTTTCTGTTGAACCCGGTGACGTAATTTTTGCTGTTCAGGCAGCCAGTTTTCAAAGTTTTTGATGGCTGCGCGGGCGGCATCAAGCAGTTCGTTGACCAGTTGGTTATCATCGGCTCGTTCAAGAATTTGATCCAGACGATGATTCAGGGCGCGTGTGAGGGATTGCCAGCGGCGGAGATTATTCAGCAGGTCATCCTGGATATAGGGGTTGCGGGTGATGACCCACATGTCGCCCAGTACCTCGAATAACATGCGGGCCGAATGCCCGGTGCGACGTGAGTCACGTAACGTGTTGATGGTGTGCCAGTGATTCTCTCCGAGCAGACGGATGACGATCTCACGGTCAGAGAATGAGGTGTAGTTATACGGGATTTCCCGGATACGTGAAAACTCAGTAGTGTTCATGTGGGTTTTGTAAAGAATGTCCTGTGCTTGCCGATGTTTATGGCATGAGGTTCGCAAGGGCGTATTTTACCATGCTCGACGGTTTGTAGCAGCATAGAGTGGGCTGCAGGGTCGTCTTAGGGCAGATAAACAGTAATTAGAGGGTGGGATGTATGGAGGTTACGCAGTCATCGGTCAATAACGAGGCGTTTATCGAGCGATTCAAGAAGCTTGAACCGATCAATTCGTTATCTGATGAGCAAATCAAGGAGCTGGTATCCCAGTCTATGATCGATAAGATAAGTGAAGGTTGCTCCCTGCTGGACGATGCCCCCGATGATGAAGCGCTATATTTACTCAGTGGTGCAGTAGAAGCAACATTGAATAGCGGTGAGCCACGTTTGATAAAGGGTGGGGTTCATGACGCGCTGCATCCTTTGAATAGCGACCAGAATGATTTCCGTATGGCCCTGACCCGTACCCCTGCTGTTCTTGCCCGTGTTGACAAGGGTCTCCTGGATATCATGCTGACCTGGGCGCAGATTACGGCGCCGGAAACAGATGTCCTGATGAGTGAGGATGGTATTATTTCCATCGATAAGGCGGACTGGTTGAATACCATGTTTAAATCCCCGACCTTTCGTAACCTGCCGGCTCCCAATATCGAGGAGCTGTTATATCGCCTGGAGCCCATTCGTGTTCACGGTGGAGATGTCATTATTCGCCAGGGTGAGCAGGGAGATTACTTCTATATGATCGACAAAGGGGTGGCGATGGTAACGATCAACCCTGAGGATGATGAGGAATCGGTCATTATGGCTGAACTGAATGAGGGTGCCACCTTTGGTGAGGCTGCCCTTATTTCGGATAAACCGCGTAATGCCACCGTGGCGATGATGGAGGATGGTATTCTGCTGCGCCTGTCCAAGGATGATTTTAATAAATTATTGAAGCAGCCTACCCTGCAGCAAATGAGTTTTGATGAGGCCAGTGGCATGGTTGAACAGGATAAGGCCTGCTGGATTGATGTCCGTTTGCCGTCAGAATATCAGCGAAGTCATTTACCGGGTGCGACCAATATAGCTATGCGTGATATGCACCGGATGGCCCAGGGCCTGGATAAAACAAAGACCTATATCTGCTATTGCGAGACCGGTAATCGCAGTTCGGCAGCAACCTTTGTCCTGAAACAATATGGTTTGACTGCTACCGTTCTGGAAGGTGGCCTGAAGAAGGTTCCAGCGGACAGGATGACTAGCTGATAGCCGATATCCTTCCTGCTAAAGAGTGGGTATGCTCAATAGCAGAGCATAACGAAACCCTTTCCCGATAATAATGAATAATGCTGCTGCGGGCAGGCTGATGCGTAGCCAGCCGGCGGCGAGGCAGAGTGGGTCACCGATAACCGGTAGCCAGGATAGCAGGAGTACCGGGCTGCCGTGATGATGAATGCGTTTCAATGCCGATTTAAAACGTGAGTTGCCGGATAATTTTCCAGCCGGATAGAAGTGCGCAGCAAAAGCACCGATCAACCAGTTGCTTAATCCTCCCAGGGTATTCCCCAGTGTAGCGGCCAGCCATAGCATGATCGGATCATGCTCAGCACTATTCAGCAATATCAGTAACAATGCCTCGGAACTTCCTGGTAACAAGGTCGCCGAGAGGAATGAGCTAATGAACAGGCCAGTGATGTCCCAGGATATATCCATTAGTTAGGCCCCGGTGTTAGCCATTCCCATTGACTGGAAATTTGTTTGTAGTAGAGGTGGTGAGTGATGGGCATTAAGCCTGTGGCCCAGTATTTTTTCTACGCATCAAGCCATTCTATCGGGTCGACCAGAGTCGGCGGCCGTTCGCCATGATTTTTCATAAATGTCTGATGCCAGATGGCAAATTGCATTATCGTCATCAACAGGCGGCTGGTTTTACCGCTATGGCGTTGTTGTTTGATTAGCTGGGTAACGGCGTCGGGATTAAACCAGTCACAGATGGCTGGGTGGCGCGGTAATATCTGTTCCATGCGATTGAGAATATCGCCGTTCATCCAGTCGCCGACGGGCACATGAAAGCCGCGCTTTTTGCGCCAGATGGTATCGGCAGGCAGTAATGATTCGGCCCATTGTCGAATGAATATCTTGCCCTGGTGGTCGGCGATTTTCATGGAGTCAGGTAATGCCAGGCCAAACTCGACCACGCGGTGATCGAGAAAGGGTACACGGCCTTCAAGACCCCAGCCCATTAACATACGGTCCACCTTGGATAGCAGGTTATCAGGAAGGGCGGTCTGAATATCGGTGTATTGCCGACGTTGCAGGTTTGACCAGTCCGAATGGGCGGCCTGCCATGCTTCAATGAACGGGGCGCGTGCCGTTTTTGCCGCTTGTCTGAGTTCGGGGCCGAAGAGTTTATTGATGATGCTGCCGCGAAAGGTAGCACTGGTACGGAAGCCGCCACTGCCGGGGTGAATGATATTTTTCAGTGCCGATTCAATTCGGCCCGGGCGATAGCGGCCATAACCAGCAAAGATCTCATCATTACCTTCGCCGGTGAAAACTACTTTTAATTCGCTCGCGGCCCGTTCGGCCAGCAGGGCGGTAGGCAGATTGGCATTGTCGCGCATCAGGTCATCTGCGGCCCAGCTGCAAAAGGGCAGGCGTTGATACATGTCCTCAGGGCCGGGTGTAATGACGCTGTGCTGGCTGCCATATTGCTGCGCCAATTGTTGCGCAGCGGATAATTCACTGCCGACCGAGCTACCCGGAAAGCCAACTGAAAAGGTTTGGATCGGGTCATTGCTGTATTTGCTGAGCAGGGCGAGCAGTATTGATGAGTCGAGTCCGCCAGACAGAAACAGGCCAAAGGGGACATCGGCGCGCATGTGCTGATGCATGACGGTATCCATAAGCTCGGAAAACTGTTCGCAGGCTGTCGTTGGGTCGCTGGCAGTGTTTGGTGCAATATTATTGGCTGACCAGTAGTGGTAGCGTTTGTTAATGACCCCATCCTTGATAAAGGCGATTTCACCCGGTAGCAGGCGCTCAATGGATTTGAAAATCGTCGTGCGGCCACTATTGAACTGGTTTTGCAGATACTGGGCCAGGCCATCCGGATTGATATCAGGTGTGCTCGGGAAGACGGGTAGCAGCGCCTTGATCTCGGAGGCAAAGGCCAGACCCTGTGGTGTGTGGGCGATATATAAGGGTTTGATGCCCAGGCGGTCACGGGCCAGAATTAATTGTTGCTGCTCCTGATCATACAGGGCAAAGGCAAACATGCCGATGATGTGATCCAGAAATTTGGTGCCAAATTCACGATAGGCATGCAGGATTACTTCGCAATCGGAGTGGGTGGAGAAATGATGTCCGCGTTGCTCCAGTTCTGCACGTAATTCAATATGGTTATATATTTCACCATTAGCGATCAGGTGTAACCTGTTGTCACTGGTCGATAATGGCTGGTGACCACCGCTTAGATCAATAATTGACAGGCGGGTATGAACGAGTCCGACATTGTCGCTCTGGAAGATGCCGGTATCATCCGGGCCGCGATGGGTCAGGCGTTCACCCATAGACGTTAGAAGCTGATGTTTGATTGGTTCGTTGTTATTGCCGGATACGCCCGCGATGCCACACATAAGATTAAGTTCAGGTTAATTAAGGTACAAAGTAGGTGTTGGTTATCATGTATTTATGCGAGCACATTTAGAGAAGTTTCATGGCCTGTAAATAGGCTGTTGTGCTGTTTTCAATTTCGTAAGGCCGAGCAGCTTGCTGCAGCTTGTCTCCGGGTAGCGGTTCATCCAGGGTGGACAATATTGCTGTTGCCAGTTGATCACTGTCACCAATCGGGACTAATGTGCCGTAGCGGCCATTATCCAGAATTTCCCGGGGTCCGCTGGGGCAGTCGGTTGCAACAACTGGCGTACCTACAGCCAGTGCCTCAATAATAACAAAACCAAGCCCTTCCCATCGGGATGTAAAGGCGAACAGGTCGGCATGTGCCATGTAAGGATACGGGTTTGCAACAAAACCGGTAAAGCTGACATCGTGTTCAACGCCGAGTGAATGACATAGGGAGATTAGTTTTTGTTGTTCATTTCCTTTGCCCAGAATGACCAGCCGACAGGGGCGCTGTTGACGAATGGTGGCGAAAGCCCTTATCAGGGTCGAAAAGTCCTTGCGCATACACAATTCACCAACACCGAGAATAATGGGTGTGTCATGGTTCTGGAACCATGGGTGATCTGGGCAGGGCAAGGGTTCTTTAAACAGGCGTGCAGGTACTACAGGGCTTGGAACGACATTAATTAGTTGTCGTGGTAGCCCGGTATAATCCGCCATGTCATCTGCCACACCTTCGGATGTGACGATGACATTGTCTGCAAACGGGTAGAGTTTCCCCATGGAGTTACGCTGCAGCCAGCGTTCAAACGCCCCCCGGTTCTGCAAGTCAATTGAAATAGTGGTGCCCGAGCTGAGTATCAAACGGGTGGAAGTACGAGCCAGGGCACGTGCCAGTAATGCGGTTCGGTTGACCCGGTCCTTGTCGGATAACATTACGGCGGGTTGTTCGCGGCGAAGGTATTTAATGACGGCTGGCAGGCTGGTATAAACATGACGGGTGCCGAGATCAATAATATTGACGCCTGCAGGCAGCTTATCAAGGTGAGGACCATGCTTATGCACATGAAGCAGGTCGATTTCATATCCGCGGGCGGCGAGTGCCGGAATCAGGTGTTTCATTGCCCGGTCCACGCCGCTGTGACCTGATGTGGCAAAAAAACAGGCGATTTTATTAATATTATGATGGGGTGTCATAGGGATTCTTATGCAGGTGTTTTGAGACCTAGAATCTCAATATAGCGGCGCGATATTTTGTCGATCGAATAATCCTGCGAGGCTGTAATCAGAGTTTCTTTTGGCGTTGGTTTGTTTAGCATAGATAATATGGCAGCGGCCATTTGCTGGGCATCACCCACGGGTACCAGGTGACCGAGCAAACCATTTTTTAGAATTTCTCTGGGGCCGCCAGGGCAGTCAGTTGAGACGATGGGTGTGCCTGTCGCCATAGCCTCGACCAGCACGTTACCGAAGCCTTCCCATAATGAAGTTAGGGCAAACACATGGGCTTTGGCCATATAACGCAATGGGTTATCACAAAAGCCGGGCAGAATAACATCGTTTTCCAGCCCCAGTTTTCGAGCCAATGCCTGCAGGGCTTCTCTTTCGGGGCCTTCACCTAAAATCAGCAGTTTTGCAGCGATATTTTTTTTTACATGACTAAAGGCATGAATAAGCGTTTTAAAATCTTTTTCAAAGCTGAGTCTTCCGACGCTTAAAATAACGGGTGTGTTATCTGTAAATAGTGATGGGTGGTCAACTGGCTTGTTGGCCAATAGTGTAATTTCATCAGGGTTGAATATGGGGTTGCCGATAATATTGATTTTGTGTTCCGGAATACCGCTGATTTTTGCAATATCATGTGCGACCCATTTTGACGTAGCGATAATGCCATCGACTTTTTGGTAGTGTCTTTTTTTTCGGTAGAGTTTAATTCTTTTTCTTATCGTATTATGCATTTCATCGAGCTGGCGGGATACAGCTGTGCCAGTGCCAGAAAAGCAGCGGGTATCGCTAAACGCAATTTTTTTAGCACGTAGCATAATTCTGTCGTCACTCGGTTTTCCAGTTAGCAAGGTATCCGGTCTTTCTTTGCGGAGATAATTACGCAATAGTGGTAGTGTGCGCAGATATTGGTCACCTATTTCTATAAGTTGAATGCCTGGTGGTAGGTCGCTCAGGAAAGGGGCATCCGGATAACTAACTAACAAGTCGACTTTTATTCCTTGTTTATCGCAGCCCTTAGCCAGATTGACAAGCATTTTTTCTACGCCGCCATCGCGATTTTTGTAGATGAATATACCCAGGTGATTATTGTTGTTCATGTGAAAGGTGTGTTGATATAGGGCAGGATTATGTTGCATATTGGTACCATAATAACGTTGGCTCGGGTGGCTTGCAAAGGGTATGGCGTTTTTATTCCATCATTGTTCTATAATGCCTGTTATGTCTGGTGATGTTATCTGTTGAGCTGAAATTATCGTGGAACAGCCCGTTATTTCTTCTGTTTTGGTTATACGCTTGAGCGCAATTGGTGATATCGTTATGGCATCGCCATTGATTGCGGCATTGCGTGAGCGTTATCCTCAAGCGCATATTGCCTGGCTGGTGCAGCCCGAGGCTTATGATCTGCTGGCGGCCAATGAACAGCTCGATGAGGTGATTGTCTGGCCGCGGGGCGAATGGCACCAGCTATGGCGCAAGCGACGCTGGTGGACCTTGCTGCGTGTAATGGGTGCTTTTGTTCGGCAATTGCGACGGAGACGTTTTGACCTGGTGCTGGATGCTCAGGGCCTGCTCAAGAGCGGCATCTGGGCCTGGTTCAGTGGTGCCAGGCAACGTATAGGGCTGGGTTCACGGGAAGGTAGTGCGCGGATGATGACTCGGGTGATCGATAAGCCGCAGGATGATGTGCGTATTGGTTCCGAATATCGTGAGCTTGCCCGGCAGCTAGGTTTGAAAACCGATAATTTTCGTATGCAGATTGCCCTGTCCTCTTCCGACAGGGTGTTTGGCCGGGAGTTTGTTCAGCAACACGGGTTGGAGCAGGGCTATGTGGTGGCCTGTCCGTTTACCACGCGGCCACAAAAGCACTGGGTGGAGCAGCGTTGGCCGGAGCTTGCTGAACAGATATATGGTCAGCTGGGTCTGCCGTTAGTCGTATTAGGTGGTCCGGGTGATAAGCCTGTGGCGGAGAGAATGATGGCTGGCCAGGCACAGATGATCAATGTGGTGGGTCAGACCCGGCTGCGTCAGGCCGCAGCACTGATTGCCGGGGCCCGTTTGTTGATCGGGGTTGATACCGGTTTGACCCATATGGGGATTGCGGCCGCCATCCCGACGATAACCATCTTTGGCTCGACCTGTCCCTATCTCAATGCTGGTCGTGATACCGGCCAGGATAACACGGCGGTATTGTACAAGGCGCTGGACTGTTCGCCCTGTCGGCGCAATCCGACCTGTGACGGGGCCTTTACCTGCATGGCCGACATTTCCGTTGCCGAGGTCATGCAGACCGCGCAGCAATTATTGGTCAGGCCTGATACGTTAATGCCGACCGGGGAGTCGTTGTGAAGGTATTGCACGTTGAGACGGGTATGAATCTCTACGGCGGGGCCTTGCAGGTTTCGTATTTACTGGGCGGTTTGAGTGCACTGGAAAAAGAACAGGTGGGTGAACATGTGCTGGTTTGTCCCCGGGGTAGTGAGATTGCGATAGCGGCACAGGGTAAAGCCGACCGAGTTTATACGCTGGCGATGGCTGGTGATCTGGATGTCGGATTTATCTTCCGTTTACGGCGTATTATTCGTCAGGAACGGCCGGATATACTTCATTTGCATAGTCGTCGAGGTGCGGACACGCTGGGTGCGATTGCCGGTCGATTATGCGGTTGTCGGATATTGTTGACTCGCCGTGTTGATAATCCGGAGCCGCGCTGGTGGGTTAACATTAAATATCGCCTGTATGATCGTATTGTCACGATATCGCAGGGTATTCGTTCGGTGTTGTTGAGCGAGGGTCTGTCTGCCGAGCGGGTTAGCTGTGTACCCAGTGCCGTCGATACCCAGCGATTTTCGCAATCGTGTAACCGCGATGATTTTATCTGCAGGCTGGACCTGGACCAGTGGCTCGATAGCGAGCGTTTAGCCAAAGCGCGTTTTATCGGCATGGTAGCGCAATTTATCGAGCGCAAGGGCCATCGTTATTTGCTCGAGGCCATCCCGGCGATTGTCGAACGTCATCCGGAAGCGGTGTTTATATTGTTTGGCAAGGGGCCCTTATTTGATGTTATCCGCGAGCAGGTGGCCGCATCAAAATACCTGTCACGTTGTGTCTATTTGCCTGGCTTTCGTGATGATATGGAGTATTGCCTGCCCTGTCTGGATATCCTGGCCCATCCGGCCGAGATGGAAGGCCTCGGTGTGTCGTTATTACAGGCGGCGGCCTGTGCTGTGCCGCTGGTGGGCGCTGATGCGGGCGGCATTCCTGAGATTGTTAGGGAGAATGAGACGGGTTATTTGATCCCGGTTGCCTCTACAGATGCGTTGGTGCAGGCAATCAATCGGCTGCTGGATGACTCTCAGGCCGCGCAACGATTGGGACAACGGGGGCGTCAGGTGGTGGCGGAAACATTTTCAATTGCTGCAATGGTGCAGGGCAATCTATGTGTCTATCGGGAATTGTTAGCGCAATGAAAATTACCCAGATTATGTTGTCGAAGGGCTGGGGCGGGGCTGAGCGGCTGTTTGTCGATCTTTGCCAGCTACTGGCGGCCTCCGGTTGTAGCGTTCAGGTTATTTGCCATAGTCAGTTTCCAAAAATAGTGTACCTGGAGAATGTTGATGGTCTGATCGTTAACCCGGTCAATGCCCGGATACATTGGGATCTTATAGCCTTGCGGCGTATCAAGCAGTTGATCAGGCAATTTACCCCGGATGTGATTCATACCCATTTATCCAGGGCAACATGGCTGGGTGGACACGCCGGTGCAGCCCTGGCGGTGCCTGTGACCGCAACGACACATAATAATATTAAAATGAAATATTGCCGCAACGTCGATTGTTTTACGGTCACGGCAGCACATCAGGGGCGTTATCTTGAGTCGCAGGGAATAAACCCGAATTACATTACCCAAATCCCGAATTTCTCCAGATTTGAAGCGATCGACGCGGCCGCAGCGATAGAACGGCAACCGCCGGTCTTTATCAGTTATGGACGTATGGTCAGAAAGAAGGGTTTTGACGTGTTGCTGAAGGCATTCGCGCTGTATTTGCGTGAAGTGCCGGAAGGTCACCTGATCATTGGCGGTGATGGACCGGATAAGCCTGTCTTGATGCAATTGATCGCGGACGCCGGTATCGGGGCGAATGTCGAAATGGCCGGCTGGGTAGATGAGGTGCCGGATTTTCTTGCACGCGGTGATGTGTTTGTGCTGCCTTCACGTGATGAACCCTTTGGTATTGTAGTGCTGGAGGCAATGGCATTGGGCAAGCCGGTCATATCCAGTCTTGCCCAGGGGCCTGCGGAGGTGCTTGACGAACAGAGTGCCTACCTGGTCGCTATTGATGATGCTCAGGCCCTGGCGGCAGCGATGCTGGCCCTGGGCCAGGACGTACAGGGTGCGATGGCCAGGGCCACCCGGGCATTGAGCAATTATAAACAGCATTATACCGCTGCCGCTGTTGTGCCCCGGTATATCGAGCATTACCAGGCTATGCGGGTGAAACATCAGCGGGCGTAAATATCCTTTTCCCCGGGGTCGCGGGCCTTGAAGCGTTGATGTACCCATAGATATTCCGGTATCTGTTCCCTTACCTGTGTCTCAATGACCTGGTTGATTCGCCGGGTGTCGGCCTCAAGATTATCGCTGGGGAAATCTTCAATCGCCGGTTGGATGATCAGGCGATAACCGCTGCCATCTTCGAGTCGGTGGCTGTAATAACTGACAACGGGTGCGCCACTGGCCCGTGCGATACGGGCCGTAGCGCTATTAGTCGGGGCGGGTACGTCGAAAAAGGGTGTCATCAGGCTGCCTTTGTGACGGTAGTTCTGGTCTGGTGCATACCAGACAGCATGTCCCTGCTTCAGGGCGCGCATCATGGTGCGAATATCATCATGGGCAATCATTTCTTCATCGGTCTTTTTGCGGCCGTGCTCCATGATGGCGGCAATCAACGGGTTTTCATTACGTCGATGCATGAAATGAAAGGGTACATGCAGGCCCAGTGCCTGACCGCCGATTTCCGCAGTGGTGAAGTGGGCAATCAGAAGTATCACTCCCTTGCCCTGTGCCAGGGCCTTGTGTAGATGCTCCAGGCCTTCGATTTGAACCAGTTTTTTTAATCGTTGTGGGCTGGCCCACCAGCTGATCCCCATTTCGATGATCAACATACCCAGCGCTTCAAAATGCTGGCGTAGCAGCTGCTGTCGTTGTATCTCGCTAAGATCAGGGAAGCACAACCTCAGGTTGACGTAGGCGATATGGCGGCGTTTGCGTGCCAGACGGTAGGCGAGGCGTCCGAATGCAGTGCCTGTCTTGGTTTGCCAGCCATAGGGGAGTAGCACGATACAACGCAGAATACCGATGCCGAGCCAGACGGGCCAATAGCGCGGGGCGGTGAAATGATACAAGGGGGGGTGGCGACAGTCACTCATGGAATATTAATTATTATGCAGTATTGGCCTATAATGCCAGTGCGTTAGTTTAGCGTTATACCCAGTTAAGACCTAGTGGAAGTCAATTGAGTTGACTTGATGATCCGATCTTATCATCGGATATTTTTTATTGTATGAGAAAATTTTAATTATGTTAAAAAAAATATTTGGTTTTGGTACCTATGAGCGGAGAAAATTTATCAATCAGTTTGCCGAGTCAATCCCTGCCGGGGCCACGGTGCTGGACGCGGGTGCGGGTACTTGTAAGTACAAGCCATTATTTTCACATTGTGACTATAAAGCGCATGATTTTGCGGCCTATACGGGCGTCGAGCACCGTTATGGTGAACTGGATTATATTTCTGATATTGAGTCTATTCCTGTTGAAGACGACAGTTTTGATTATTTGTTATGTACCGAGGTGCTGGAACATGTGCCCAGGCCGGATTTGGCTATTAAGGAATTTTTCCGGATACTCAAGCCCGGTGGGAAAATGATTCTTACCGCGCCTCTGGGCGCCGGTTTACATATGCAGCCCTATCACTTTTACGGTGGTTTTACCCCGTATTGGTATCAACACTTTCTGGAAAAATATGGTTTTGACGTAGAGTCTATAAAAGAGTGTGGAAAATTTTTTCGTGTATACGGGGCGGAGTCGCAACGGTTTCTTTCCAAGTTGACACCAAAGGGCGGGATTCAATGGTTGTTGTTCCAGCCGTTTAAGGCGGTGTTATCGCTCTGGTTCAGGATATTGATGCCAGTGGTCTGTTATTTTCTGGATGAATATGTCTATGATTATAAGGAGTTTACTGCGGGTTATTTTGTTACGGCAACGAAGCCGTAAAAGCTGTCTGCACATGGTTAAGGTCTTGATGATGCTGTATTATTGTCGCCACAGTCATAATGGCTGAAGGGGTGCGGATGGTTATGCAATTACCGGATTTTAGTCAGGCACGGATACTGGTTGTCGGTGATCTGATGCTCGATCGTTACTGGCAGGGGCCGACCTCACGGATTTCCCCGGAGGCACCGGTGCCGGTGGTGCATGTGCAGCAATGTGAGAATCGTCCCGGTGGCGCCGGTAATGTGGCGGTTAATATTGCCGAGCTGGGTGCGGCTGTGATGCTTGATGGCCTGGTGGGTGATGATGAGGCCGGTTCCCAGTTAAGCGCTGCCTTGCAGCGGGCTGACATCGATTGTCGTTAACAGGTCCGCTCAGATGTGGCGACGGTGACCAAGATGCGGGTTTTGAGTCGTCATCAACAGCTGATCCGTCTGGATTTTGAAGAGCCGCTACAGGGTCAGCATGATACGGCCCTGCTGGATCGTTTTGCCGCGGCACTGGATGATGCCGATGTGGTGGTGTTGTCAGATTACGCCAAGGGCGCCCTGAGTCAGGTAGCCGAGATGATTGCCCTGGCTCGAAGTAAGAACAAGCCCGTGCTGGTTGATCCTAAGGGGCATGATTTTTCTCACTATCGCGGGGCTACCCTGTTGACGCCGAATCGAGGTGAATTCGAAGCAGTGGTTGGTGTTTGTCGCGACGATGATGAATTTGCCGTCCGGGCCAGGGC
>Ga0316187_10001205_pt1 | contig 22011 bp, 21 predicted proteins | sample CroRivburrow1_MG_FD_204927 | JGI IMG/M metagenome (GOLD analysis project Ga0316187, IMG submission 204927) | Coastal sediment microbial communities from Maine, United States - Cross River worm burrow 1 | ecosystem: Environmental > Aquatic > Marine > Coastal > Sediment | place: USA: Maine...
GAACATCAGGAACGCCGATGGTGTCCCAGAGGAAGACCCGGCCTCGTGTCGGTATTCCTTGCACCCACCCGGAGACCCACCATCGCTTCTGACCGCTGCCTCGAGACGTACCTCCGAGAAATCGACGAGGTGCCGCTGCTGACCGCCAAGGAGGAGGTCGAGCTCGGGCGCCGCATTCGGGAGGGCGACCTCGCCGCTCGCGAACACATGATCCGCGCGAACCTGCGCCTGGTCGTGTCCATCGCGAAGCGTTTCCGCAACCGCGGCCTGGCCCTGCCGGACCTCATCGCGGAGGGCAACATCGGCCTCCTCAAGGGCATCGAGAAGTTCGATCCCGAGGCCGGGTTCCGATTCTCAACCTACGCCACCTGGTGGATCCAGCAGACCATCCGGCGCGCGCTCATCAACTCGGTGAAGACCGTGCGCGTGCCGTCCTACATGGTCGAGATCCTGACCAAGTGGAACCGCACCACGGATTCGCTGGAGACCGACCTCGGCCGCCGCCCGACCCCGGAGGAAATCGCCAAGGAGATCGGCATCTCCGACAAGAACCGCAAGGTCGTCGAGCAGACGCTGCGCAGCCAGGACGGGCCGCCGCAGGTCGCGCAGGAGTTGATGCACTCGGTCGAGGGCGACCACCTCGACCACAACCGCGATCGCCGCTCGCCTGATGACCTGGCGGGGGAAGCGGACGCGCTGCGCACGATCCGCGATATCCTGGACATCATCGACCCGCTCGAGGCCGCCGTCCTGCGCATGCGCTACGGCCTCGACGACGAGCCGCCCGCGACCCTCGAGGCCATCTCGAAGAAGCTCGGCATCTCGCGCGAGCGGGTGCGCCAGATCGAACAGCACTCGCTGCGCAAGCTGCACGCCTATGTCGTCGAAGGGACCGCACCCCCGCAGGTCATCCCGCTTCAGCAGCGGCGCGCCGGCAGCGTCGGCAAGACCCGCCCCGCGTAGCGTCGACGCTCCGCCGCTCGCCGAAGACGGCGTCTCGCTTTACGTGCACCTGCCGTGGTGCGTGCGAAAGTGCCGCTACTGCGACTTCAACTCGTGGGCGTGGCGCGGGCAGGATCTCACGCGCACCGTCGACGCGCTGCTCGCGGAAGCGCGCGTACGCGCCGAGGGCCTGCGCCCGCAGACCGTCTTCGTCGGCGGCGGCACGCCCAGCCTGCTCCCGGCGGACGAGTTGGCGCGCCTGCTCGACGGCCTGCAGACCATCACCGGCTTCCGCGACAGCGCGGTGGAGGCGACGATGGAAGCCAACCCGGAGTCCCTCGACGCCGACACCGCGCGTGCCGCGCACGAAGGTGGCATCGACCGGCTGTCGATCGGCGTGCAGTCCCTGCGCGCCGACGTCCTCGCCGCCTACGACCGCGTGCACTCCGCGGACGACGCGCTGGCCGCGTTCGCGACCGCGCGCGAGGCGGGCTTCGCGCGCATCAACCTCGACCTCATCTACGCCTTCCCGGGGCAGACACCGGACGAGTGGCAGGCCGACCTGCAGCGCGTACTCGCGCTCGAGCCCGAACACCTCTCCTGCTACGAGTTGAGCTACGAGCCGGGCACCGCCCTGACGCGCCTGCGCGACGCCGGCCGCTGGCAGCCCGCCGACGTCGACCGCTGCCTGCATCTGTTTCAGCTCACCGCCGCGATGTGCGCCGAGCGGGGGCTGCGCGCGTACGAGGTCAGCGCCTACGCGCGGGACGACGAGACATGTCGCCACAACCTCGCGTACTGGCGCTCGCTCGACCACGTCGGCATCGGTGCCGGCGCGGTCAGCTGGCGACGCGGCGAGCGGCGGCGAGCACTGTCCGACCCCGCGGCGTGGGCGGCCGACCCGCTGGCCACCGAGGAGGTCGAGCGCCCCGACGCCGAGACGCGCCTCTTCGACCACCTGATGATGGGGCTGCGGCTGCGCGACGAGGGCGTGCTGCTGGCGCGCGCCGAGCGGCAGTCCGGGCTCGATCCGCGCGCGCACTACGCGGAGCGGCTGCCGGCCCTGCTGGAACGCGAGCTGCTCGAATGCGTGGTCTCGCCGGAGGGCGAGCGGTTGCGCGCCACGGCACGCGGACTCGAGATGCTCGACGGCGTGCTGCAGGACCTGCTGCCCTCGTCGGCGGTATAGTCTGCGCGGCGCCGCGGCGCCGTTCGCACGATGGCATCGAAGAGCCGAAGTCCACTGGCGCGCGTGTTCCTGCGCGGCCTCGCGCTGGTGCTGCCGCTTGCGCTGACCGTCTTCCTGCTGGCGTGGGCGTGGCGCATGCTCGACGCGCACGTCATCACGCGCGTCGAGTCCGCGGTGGTCGCGATCGCCGAGCGCGCCGGCTACTCCTTCGAGCCCGGCCAGTGGCTGACCGTCGGCCTGTCGCTGGTGCTCGTGCTGCTCGTCATCGTCGTGCTGGGGTGGTGGCTCGGCGGCTTCCTCGGGCGCCGCATCTACGCGGTCTTCGACCGCATCCTGCATCGCACGCCGGTGATCAGCGCGGTCTACCCGCACATCAAGCAGATCACCGAGTTCTTCCTCGGCTCCGATGCCGTGGTCGAGTTCGAGCGCGTGGTCGCCATCCCGTATCCGCGCCAAGGGCTGTACTCGGTGGCCTTCGTCACCGGCAGCAGCCTGCGCTCGCTGCACGCCGCGACCGGCGAAGACCTGGTCTCGGTGTTCGTTCCGAGTTCGCCGATGCCGATCACCGGCTACACGCTGTTCGTGCCGCGCTCCGAGTTGATCGCGGTGCAGATGTCGGTGGAGGAGGCGCTACGCATGGTCATCAGCGGCGGCGTGCTGGTCTCCGACGGGGAGCGCCTGTTGACCGCCGAGCCTGCCCAGCCACCATCCGAGTCATGAGTTTCGCCTCCCGCCTTTGGCAAGCCGTCGACGCCAAGGGGTCGCCGGCGATGATCGGCCTGGACCCCCGGCTCGAGCGCCTGCCGGCACCCTTCCGCGACCGCGCCGCCGGGGACTCGCAGGCCGCCGCCGACGCGCTGATCGACTACCACCGCGCGCTGCTCGACGTGGTCGGCCCGCGCGTCGCCGTGGTGAAACCGCAGGCCGCCTTCTTCGAGGTGCTCGGCCACCACGGCATGCGCGCGCTGGCCGATGCGGTCGAGGCCGCGCACCGACACCACCTGCTGGTCGTGATGGACGCCAAGCGCGGTGACATCGGCTCGACCTCGGAAGCCTACGCGCGCACCTACCTCGACCCGACCAGTCCGGGCTTCCCGGCCAGCGACGCGCTGACGGTGAACCCCTATCTGGGCGAGGATGCGTGCGAGCCTTTCCTGCGCACCGCCGACGCGGCGGGCGCGGGTTTGTTCGTGCTGGTCAAGACCTCGAACCCGGGCGCGGGCTGCTTCCAGGATCACGGCACGCCGCCGTTGGCCGACGTGGTCGCCGACAAGGTCGCCGCGTGGGGGGCGGAGCGGCGCGACGCGAGCGGGTGGTCGCCCGTCGGCGCGGTCGTCGGCGCCACCCGACCGGACGAGCTCGCGCACTTCCGCGCACGCATGCCGCACGCACCGCTGCTGCTGCCCGGCTTCGGCTTCCAGGGCGGCGACGCCGATGGACTCGCCGCGGCCTTCGACGCGCACGGCCACGGCGCGGTCGTCAACGCGAGCCGCTCGATCCTCTATGCGCACGAGCGCGAGGACCTGCAGCATCTCGCGGACTGGCAAGACCGCACCGCCGTCGCGGTCGACGAGATGACCGCCGCGCTGCGCGCGGTCGCACTCGGCACCTAGCCGTGACCGACCCCGTCGTCCTGCGCCAGCCGCCGGCCTTCGCCGGGGGGCATCTGCTGTGGTGGAACCGCGTCCTGCGCGCGCGCGCCGAGCATCTGGCCGGCGGCCCCGAGCCGCTGCTGCTCCTCGACCCGTCGCTGCTACGCGAAACGGATCTGCGCGTCGACATCATCAACGTCAACGGTGACGTCGTACGGCTGCCGGCGCCCGAGGGTGGCGCCTTCCTCGACGCGCGCGCGCGGCAGGCCTTCGCCGACGCGCTCGAAGACCAGATGCCGCCCACCGCGCAGCAGCGCGAAGTCGTCGCGCGCCTGCTGCCGATGCCCGGGGTCACGCCGATGGAGCACGCGCTGGAGCTGTGGCCGTGTCTGTTTCCCGGACTGCGCGTCGCCGCGGCCGACACCCCGGGTGGGGCCGAGGGGCGGGCTGCGGGAAGCCCCGAACCCGCCGATGAGGCGCCCGCCACCACGGGCTGGACCTGGTTCGGCGAGGTCCACCGTCGCGCCATGCGAGAGCTCGGCATCGACGCGAAGTTGGCCGCGGGGGGCGAGGCCGCGCTGGTCGCCGCGATCGGCATCCCGCTGGAGGGAAGCCTCGGCGAGGGCGTCGAGCGGTTCCGCGAGACGCTCGACGGCGAGTGCGCGCGGCTGCGGCCGCTCGCCGAGGCCGTCGACCCGCAGTTGCTCGGCGCGTGGCGCCGCATGCGCCGCGACCTGCGTAACGCACTGCAGGCTTTCGCACGCTCGGCCGACCGCAACGGACGCAACCGCGCGGGGCTGCGCGGGGCGCGCATCCATCAACTCGCGCAGGGGCTGCGGCCGCTCGATCTTCCGCAGGAGGAGGGGCTGTCCCTGCTCGCGGCGGCGTCCTTGTTCCAGCTCGACATTGCCAATGCCGACCGCTACGCGACAAGTCTGGGGGCTGGTGGAAGCGCGGAATCCCTATGGCTCGATAGCTGACGTCGCTATCCTGCAGGCGTGCAGGTCGTCTCTATCATCAACCAGAAGGGCGGCGTCGGGAAGACGACGTCGGTGGCGAGTATCGGCGCCGCGCTCGCAGAGGCCGGCCACCGCGTGCTGCTGGTGGACCTCGACCCGCAAGCGCACCTGTCGATCAGCTTCGACCGCATGCCCGAGCCCGGCGACCCGTCGCTCTACTCGTTGCTGACCGCTGGCCACAGCTTCGAGGACGTCATGCAGCCGACCTCGTTGGAGGGGCTGTGGATCGCGCCCACGAACCTCGACCTGAGTGGGGCCGAGAGCGAACTCGCAAACGAGATCGGCCGCGAGACACTGCTTCGCGACGCGCTCGAGAAGCTGGCCCGCGCGGACGCGCCGCCGGACATCGTCCTGCTCGACTGCCCGCCGTCGCTGGGCACGCTGTCCTTGAACGCGCTGGTCGGCTCGGACTTCGTCATCGTGCCGCTGCAAGCCGAGTTCTTCGCGCTGCAGGGCATGGCACAGCTGATGGACGTGCTGGAGCGCGTGAAGCGGCGCCTGAACCCGTCCATCGAACTGCTCGGCATCCTGGTCGGACTCTACACCAGCCAGCGCAACCTCTCGCGCGAGGTCGTCGAGGAGCTGCGCAGCCACTTCGGCGAACTGGTTTTTCCGGTGCACGTGCGCGTCAATGTGCGGCTGGCCGAAGCGCCTTCGCACGGCTTGACCATCTTCGAGTACGCGCCGGAGTCGGGGGCTGCCGAAGACTTCCGCGCGATCGGCGCGATGGTCGCCGAGCGCCTTGGGCTCGTCGCGACGCCGCAGGCGGCCGCCGAGCAGAGTGAGCCGGAGCCGCCCGCCGCCGAAGACGCCGCTCCAGTCCCTGCGCCCGAGCCGGAGCCGGAGCCGGCCACGGAGATGCAGGAACAGCATGCCGAGTAGGATTTTCCTGGACGCGAACGCCGGGCTGCCGGCCCGCGAAGAGGTCCTGGCGGCGTATGTGCGCACCGAACGCGAGGCGCCCGCGAATCCGGCCTCCACGCACCGCAGTGGCCGGCGCGCGCAAGCCGTCCTCGAGGATGCGCGCGCGCGTGTGGCTGCGCGCCTGCGCTGCGACGCCCCCCAGATCGTGTTCACCAGCGGTGCGACAGAGGCCGACAACCTCGGCCTGGTCGGCGCGGCGCGCGCGTTGCGCCGCATGCACGGCGCGGCCCCCGCGTTGTTCGCCTCCGCGGCGGAACACCCGGCTGCCCTGGCTCCGCTGCGCCTGCTGCAGCTGGAGGGCTGTCCGCTGACGCTCGTCGACATCGACCGGCACGCGCGCGTCGACGCCGACGCGCTGGTCGCCGGAATGCGCGGCGCGCGCGCCGCGGTGGTCGCCCTGCAGTGGGCGAACAACGAGACCGGCGCCATACAGCCGCTCGCTGCAGTGCTCGCCGAGGCGACGCCCGATCGGGTCGTCCACGTCGACGCCGTTCAGGGCATCGGCAAACTGCCCTGGGATGCGGCCCTGGAGCAGGCCTCCGGGTTGGCGGTATCCGGGCACAAGATCGGCGCGCCGAAGGGCGTCGGCGTGCTGCGCCTGCGCGACGACGTGGCCCTGGATGCGGTGCTCGCCGGCGGCGGCCAGCAGAAAGGCCGACGCGGCGGAACCGAGTCGCCGGCACTCGCGGTCGCCTTCGCGACCGCCCTCGATCTCGCGATGGACGAGCAGCAGGATGCCGCTCGCCACACCGCGGCCTGTACGGACGCCTTTCTCGGCACTCTGCGCGCGGCCGGGCTGTCCTTCAAAGAAAACCATCCTCCGGAGGCGACCGAGAGGCTCCCGAACACCTGCAACTTGGCGTTTCCGGGCGTCGACGGCCGCGCGTTGATGCCCGCCTGCGACCTTTCCGGGCTCGATGTGGCGTCCGGCGCGGCCTGCAGCAGCGGCGCCGCCTTGCCGTCGGCCGTTTTGCGCGCCTGCGGGCTCAACGACGAATTGGCGCAAGCGTCTTTGCGGGCGAGTTTTAGCCCCAATACGACGGTCCAGGAGGCACACGAGGCCGCCCGGCGCCTTGCGACCTTGCTTCGACGCCTTTACGAAGTTGCTAACCGTTAACCCCTGCTGAATAGGCCCTTACGGGCTCTGTTGAAAACTATTTCGGAGTCTTCTCCGGCTCTCCCTAATATGAATTCCGTCGCGCTCCCCCGGCGCTAAACCCTTTTCTCCAAGGGCTTTACGTAATTCTGTTTCGTTTCGTGACCAACCCCGCACCCGACTCCCTCGGCCCAGCCTGGCATGCCTCTCTTGGACGCCTGGAAACCGAGCTCGGAGCTGCGGAGGTGGACGGTTGGTTGCGCAATGCGCAGCTCATCTCGCTCGACGAGGACCGGGCCGTGCTTGCCGTGCCTTCGGCCCTGCACCGCGAGCGCATCCGCGACCGCCACCTGGACCGCGTGTGTGAGGCTCTGGCGGTCGCCGAGTGCGACTTCACGATCGTCGAGTTCGATCTCGAGTCCGCGGCGGAAGCCGAGGCGCACACCGTGCACGAAGCCGAACCTGCGATCGAGCTCGCCGCGCCGGTCCCTTCCGCGGTCGAAGAAACCCTGCTCCTGCACCCGGACTACACCTTCGACGACTACGTCGTGGGGCCGTGCAACCGCTTCGCGCACGCCGCTGCGCACGGCGTCGCGGACAGCCCGGCGAAGGCCTTCAACCCGTTGTTCCTGCACGGCTCGGTTGGCCTCGGCAAGACACACCTGATGCAGGCCATCGCGCATCGGCTGCGCGCCAACAATCCGCAGGTACGCATCGCCTACCTGTCCTGCGAGCAGTTCATCAACCACTTCGTCAGCGCCATCCAGCAGGGCGGCACGGAGGCCTTCCGCGAGCGCTACCGAGACGCCGACGTCCTGATCGTCGACGACATCCAACTGCTCGCGAACAAGGCGCGGACTCAGGAGGAGTTCTTCAACACCTTCAACACGCTGCACAACGCGCACAAGCAGATCGTGTTGTCCAGCGATGCGCCGCCGGAGGAAATCCCGGATCTGCAGGAGCGGCTCGTCAGCCGCTTCAAGTGGGGCCTGGTGGCCGAAATCGAGCCGCCTTGCTTCGAGACGCGGGTCGCCATCCTCAACAAGAAGGCGGAGCGACTGGGGCTCGAACTCCCGGAGGCGCTGGCTCGCTTCCTGGCGGAGCACGTCGACCGCAACGTGCGCGAACTGGAGGGCATGTTGACCCGCCTGCACGCGCTCGCGCGGCTGGAGGGCACGCCGCTGACCATGGAGCTGGCCCAACGCGCGCTCGGCAGCACCCTCCAGAACGGCCGCCAGCGCGTCGTACGCATGGACGACATCCTCGACGTCGTGACCGGCCACTTCGGCGTCAAGTTGCACGAACTGCAGTCCAAGCGACGCTCCCAGTCGATCGTGCTGCCTCGCCAGATCGCGATGCTGCTGGCGCGACGCCTCACGGGCCTCTCCCTGGAGGAGATCGGCGGCCACCTCGGCGGCCGCGACCACAGCACCGTGGTGTACGGCATCGAGCGCATGGAGCAGAGGCGCCGTGTAGACGGCGACTTCGCGTCGCTGATCGCCGAACTGATGCGCCGCGTGAAGGAAGGGGGCGTGCGCCGCTGATGCCTTGTGGGCCGCTCTCCCCGCGCCTCCCAAAAGGACGCGCGGGGCTTTCTTTTGGGCTGGAAAACCGGTGGAATACCGGGGAGAACCGGCGCATCACACGGCCGGTTTTCCACGCGATTCCACGGCCCGCCGGGGCCCGGAAAGTGGCTGTGGAAGACCTGCTCTGCCGTCCGCCGGGACTCCGCAGTCCTACCCCGGTTTTCCACCGTGCTGAACCGGCACATGTCGAACCTAAATGCATGATTTACAGTGACTTGGGAACACCAATGGGGCTTTCTCCACAGTCCCGGGTCGCCTATACTGTTACGACTGCATCTCTTAATCATTCCCCTTAGATCAAGCCCTCCGGATGAAGTTCCTGATTGACCGCCTGGCTTTCCGCGATGCCCTGCAGCGCGTGGAAATGGCCATCGACCGTAAGCCGACCAACCCCGTGTACGGCGGCGTTCTGGTCGAAGCGCAGAACGACCGTGTCGTGCTGATGACCAACGACCTCGACATGGCGGTTCGCTACCACGTCGACCAGGTGCAGGTCGATCGCCCGGGCTGGGCCGTCATCCCCGGCCGCGAGCTCGTCGACATCGTCAAGGACGTCGAGTCGGACACCATCACGCTGACGCTCGAGGAGGGCGGGCAGTGCCAGCTGCAGGCCGGCGAGGACGTCTGCACGCTGGTCACCATCGACAGCAGCACCGACCCCGAGAAGCGCTCCGAGAGTTTCCCGATCGCGCCGGAGCTCGAGGGCGGCTCGAACATGAGCATGGCGAAGGGCGATTTCCTCGTCATGGTCGCGTCGACGCGTTTCGCGACTTCGCGCGTGCAGGACACCCGCTTCGCGACCGAAGGCATCCTGCTCGAGTCGGACGGCGGGATCGCGACGATGGTCGGCACCGACGGTCGACGCCTGGCGTGCATCCGCCGCCCGGTGGGGGAGGGCTCGGAAGAGAAGCGTCGCGCCGTGCTGTTGCCGCGCGTGCTCGATCAGATCCTGCGCTACGGTCAGGACGAGACCGGCGACAACGTCGAGATCTGGTTCCTCGGCAACATGGTCGGCTTCCGCATCGGCAACCTCGAGTCCTTCGGACGTGTGCTGTCGGGCGATTACCCGAACTACGACCACGTCATCCCGAAGGGCGGGCGCCACGTCGTCACCGCGCATCGCGAGTCGTTCGCGAAGAAGCTGCGCCTCGCCAGTCACCTGACGCAGGACAGCGCGGCGGTGGTCCGCCTGGCCTTCTCCGAGAACAACATGGAGGTCGCGTCCGAGCACGAGGGACGCGGTCGTGCGTCCGCCAACTTCGAGGTCGACTACGCCGGCGAAGGTCTCAAGACCGCCTTCAACCCCGACTACCTGCTCGACGGATTGAAGGCGGCGCACGGCGAGCGCATCGAGCTGCAGATCGACGACGCGACCCGGCCGGCAAAGTTCCTGCTGGGCCAGGACTACGAGTACGTCGTCATGCCGCTCTCCGCGCTGGTCTGATCCCGACCGCATGCAAGATGACAAGCGACGCTACCGGCCGAGGGCCGAGCCCATCTCCGACCTGGTGAATCGTGTCGTGCAGGGGATGGGTCTGTCGCGTGCCACCGAGCACCGTCGTGTGTTCGAGGCGTGGGATGCGATCGTCCCACCCGAGTTCCAGGGCCGTTGCCATGCGGCGTCCTTCCGCTCCGGCAAGCTGATCGTCGCCGTCGAATCGTCCCCGCTGCTCGAGGAGCTGCGCTGTTACCGCGCTTCCGAGTTCATCCAACTCCTCAATGAGCGGCTGGTGTCCACGGCTGATGCCGCCCACGTCGTCGTCCGGAACATCGAGTTCCGTCGCAACTGAACCGTCATGAACAAGAATCAAGCCCAGTACGACTCGGGATCCATCCAGTTCCTCAAGGATCTCGAAGGGGTGCGCAAGCGCCCGGCGATGTACATCGGCGACACCTCCTTCGGCGGTTTCCATCACCTGCTGTGGGAGATCGTCGACAACTCGGTCGACGAAGCGCTCGCCGGACACTGCGAGGACGTCCGCGTGACGCTCAACAAGGACGGTTCGGCCACCGTGGTCGATGACGGTCGTGGCATCCCGGTCGACATCCACCCCGAGGAGAAGATGCCCGCGGTGGAGTTGGTGATGACCAAGCTGCACGCCGGCGGCAAGTTCGACGGCAAGGCGTACGCGGTTTCCGGTGGTCTGCACGGCGTCGGCATCTCGGTGGTGAACGCGCTCTCGGAGCGCACCGACGTGGAGATCGCGAAGGACGGCAAGCTCTACCGCATGGCGTTCTCGCGCGGCCTCAAGATCGAGGATCTCGAGGTCGTCGGCGACACCGATCGCAAGGGCACCAAGGTGACCTTCCGACCGGACCGCGAGATGTTCGAGCACGACGGCTTCGATTGGGAGACCGTGCGCAATCGCCTGCGCGAGATGGCGTACCTGATGGGAACCTCCGGGCTGCGCATCACGCTCGAGGACGAGAAGAGCGGACGCAAGGAGACCTTCCACTACCCGGACGGCCTGGTCAGCTACATCGCCGACCTCACGGAGGGGAAGGAGATGATCACCGACATCGTCCACTTCAACAAGTCGCTGGAGCACAACGGCAAGGAGTACGGGGTCGAGGTCGCGCTGCGCTACACCAACGATTGGCATGAGGGGGTCTACTCGTTCGCCAACAACATCCGCACCGCGGACGGCGGCACGCACCTTTCGGGTTTCCGCGCCGCGTTGACCCGCACCTTGAACGCCTTCCTCAAGCAGTCGGACATGCTGAAGAAGGGCGAGGCGCCGACCGGCGACGACTACCGCGCCGGTCTTTTCGCGGTCGTCTCCATCCGCATTCCCGACCCGCAGTTCGAAGGCCAGACCAAGGGCAAGCTGGGATCGCGCGAAGCGACCTCCATCGTGGAGACCGTGGTCAACGACTGCCTCGGCACCTACCTCGAGGAGAACCCCGAATCCGGACGCCAGGTCGTGCGCAAGGCGCTGCTGGCGCGTGACGCGCGCGAGGCCGCGCGCAAGCAACGCGACCTGGTGCGCCGCAAAGGCGCGCTGTCCTCGGGCTCGCTGCCCGGCAAGCTGGCGGACTGCCAGTCGCGCGACCGCGACGAGACCGAGCTGTACATCGTCGAGGGTGACTCGGCAGGCGGATCCGCCAAGACCGGGCGGGACCGGCGCTTCCAGGCGATCCTTCCGCTGAAGGGCAAGATCCTCAACGTCGAGAAGAACACCGCCAACCGGATCCTCGGCAACCAGGAACTGCAGACGATGATCCAGGCGATCGGCGCCGGCATCGGCGAGGACTTCGATCCGGAGAAGTCGCGCTACGGCAAGATCATCATCATGACCGACGCGGATGTCGACGGATCGCACATCCGCACGCTCATCCTCACCTTCCTGTTCCGCCAGATGAAGGAGCTCATCGAGGCGGAGCGCGTCTACGTCGCTTGCCCGCCGCTCTATCGACTGCAGCGCAAGGGCCAGAAGGAGTACCGCTACATCCACGACGAGGACGAACTGCGCCGCGCGTTGACCAGCGAGAGCCTGAGCAGCGCTTCGCTGCAGCTGCCCGACGGCCGGGAACTCGAGAGCGACGAACTGACCAAGGTGCTCGGCTCGGTCGAGCGACTCAACAAGGCGTTGCGCGGACTGCGCGGCGAGCGGCGCGGCGTCACCGCCGCCGAGTATCTCGCCACCGCGGACGAGCGCGGTGAACTGCCGATCGCGGTCACCGTCGCCGGCGATCAGCGCACCTTCCACTGGAGCAACGAAAAGCTCGAGGCCGAGCTGGCCACGCATGAAGGCAAGCGCGTGTGGGACGGCCCCGACTCCGAGGTCCCGCGCGACGAAGCCGAGGTGCTGGTCTTCCACCTGACCGAGCGCGCCGGCGCGCAGCCGGCCCTCGACGCCTTGCGCGAGGCCGGTGTGCCGGCGCCGGGCACCAACGCCGGGGTCATGAAGTTGCGCGCCGGCAAGGAGGAACGCGATGTGCGCGACTCGCGCGTGCTCGCGGAGGTCTTCCGCGAGATGGGCACGCGCCAGGTCGAGGTGCAGCGCTACAAGGGCCTCGGCGAGATGAACCCGGACCAGCTCTGGGAGTCGACGATGAACCCCGAGTCGCGCATGCTCAAGCGCATCGTGCTCGAGGATGCGCTCGAGGCCGACCGCACCTTCTCGATGTTGATGGGCGACGAGACCGCGCCGCGGCGCGAGTACATCGCCGAGCACGCGCACGAAGTCGAGAACCTCGACATCTGAGCCGCGGACGGGGCGCCGATCGAGCTACGGCCGATCGGTGCCCGCGTCGAGCAGCGCGCGCATTTCCTGCACGACCGGCCGGTCGCGACCGATGTAGCGTCGACGCCGGTCGCTGGCGCGCAGGTAGCCCTGTTCGGGCCACATCTCCGCCGTGCCGGAGTAGGCGGCGATGACGCGGCGCAGGTCGCCGACGAACCAGCGCGCCAACGCCGCCGGTTCGCGCTCCAGCCAAGCGCGCAGCTCGTCCTCGGTCGAGGCCGCCTCGAGGGCATCCCGCAGGCCGCTCCAGTCGTCGACGCCGGCGGCTTGCAGCGTGCGCGCGGCGCGCACCGTCCGGTGCCCGTCGCGCGCGGCTTCGTCGCACAGCGCCCGCAGGCCGTCGATCCCCTGACGCTCGACGATGCGCGAGACCAGGAAGAAGCCGAGCCGCTCCAACGCGCTGCGCTCCTCCGGCCAGGCGTCGAGGGACGCCGCCTCGAGCCGCTCGGTCAACTCCTCGGAAGACCAGCCGTCCCGGCGGTCGCCGCCCTCGAACACGCCGAGGTAGTAGCCCGATCGCCCACCCTCCCGGCGCACCCGGAACGGGAAGTAGAGCCCGGCGCCGCGCACGCCGAGGAGCGGCGGCGCCTCGAACATCACCGACAACCAGCGGCGCGGCAACGAGGCGGGGTCGAGCCGCGAACCCATCTGCTCGCAGAGGCCCTCCTCGAGCACGCCGGGCAGAGCCCCCCATGCCGGCGACACGTCGACGGCCGCGTGCGTGAGTTCGTGACCGAGGACCCACAGGAACTCGTCGCTGTCCGGCACATGGATCTTGACCGGCCGACCACCGACCAGGAAGGTCACGCCGCCCATCGGCTGGCCGAGACCGAAGGGGTCCGGGATCTCGTCCGGGCGCTGCAGCCAGATCTCGATCGGCGGCACACGGCGCACGTCCGGAAGGGCGTCCTCGATGTGGGCGGCGGCGCTCCGCCATTCCTCGGCGAGACGCTCGGCGCCTCCGGGGTGGTGCGCGAAGGCATCGCCGCGCTCGGTACCGACGCGGAACCTGGGCCGGTCGCTGTCGACGAACGGCGACGCGCAGGCGAGCAGCCCGAGGAGCAGGGCCGCGGCGGGAGTCCGACGGAGAATCAAGGTGCTAGGAGGCGATCCGGTGAACGGCGAAGGCCGCCAGCCAGGCGACCGCCCCCATATAGGACACCATGAACAGCGGCCAGCGCCAACCCCCGGTTTCGCGGCGGACGACCGCGACCGTCGACAGGCACAGCAGCGCATAGACGAAGAACGCCAGCAGCGCCATCGCGGCCGCGAAGTCCAGCGGCGGCTCACCGGTCTCCGGGTCCGGCGTCGTCAGCACGACGCCGAGGCGGTCGCTGTCCTCGTCGAGGTCGTCGCCCGCATAGGCGTAGACCTGGGCGAGCGTCGACACCATCAGTTCGCGAGCCGCGAAGGACCCGATCAGGCCGATGTTGATGCGCCAATCGAAGCCGAGCGGTTCGGTCACCGGCTCCATCGCGCGGCCGATATGCGCCGCGATGCTCTGCTCGATCTGCTGCTGGTGCGCGACCGCGTCGCTGACGCCTTCCTCGACCTCTGCGCGCGGGAAGTTCAACAGCACCCATAGCACCACCGAGCCGGCCAGGATGATGGTGCCCGCGTCACGCAGGAAGACCTTCAGTCGACGCCACACCTGGGCGCCGACCGAGCGCAGTGACGGCACCCGGTAGGGAGGAAGTTCGAGGTAGAACGGCAAGCTCGCGCCGCGCAGCATGCCGCGCTTGAAGAGCGCCGCGAACAGCACCGCGCTGAAGCCGCCGAGCAGGTACAGCCCCATCAGGGTCAGGCCCTGCTTGGTCAGCGGGCCGATCACCGGGTCGGCGGGCACGAAGGTCGCGATGAGCAGCGTGTAGACCGGCAGGCGCGCGGAGCAGGTCGCGAACGGCGCGACCAGGATGGTCGCCAGGCGGTCGCGCGGCGACGGGATGTTGCGGGTCGCGAGGATGCCCGGCACCGCGCACGCGTACGAGGACAGCAGCGAGATGAAGCAGCGCCCTTCGAGCCCGGCCCAGCCCATCACGCGGTCGACGACGAAGGCGGCGCGCGCCATGTAGCCGCTCGCCTCGAACAGGAAGATGAGCCCGAACAGCAGCGCGATCTGCGGCACGAACACGACGACCGAGCCGACCCCGCGGATGATGCCGTCGGCGAGTAGGTCGGTGAGCAGACCCGGTGGGAAGGTCGCCAACACCCAATCCGCCATGCCGTCCATCACCCCCGAGAACAGGTCCATCGCCGGCGCCGCCCAGGTGAAGATGGCCTGGAAGAAGGTCGCGATGAAGGCCAGGAAGACCAGCAGCCCGCCAACCGGGTGCAGCAGCACCGCGTCCACGCGTCGCGTCAAAGCGGACTCCTGGACGGGGTGGCGGGTGACCTTCTCGAGCAACGCGTCAGCCCAGCGGAAGCGCGACTCGGTATCGGCGTCGGGCAGCGCCTTCGGCCGCGACCAGGTCGACGGGTCGGTCACGCGCTGACGGAGGTCGTCGATGCCGAGCCCGCGGTTGCCGACCACGCCGACCACCGGGATGCCGAGCTCGCCCTGCAGCCGGAACAAGTCGATGTCGCCGCCGCGCGCCTTCAACTCGTCGACCATCGTCAGCACGAGCATCGTCGGCCGGCCGAGCAGCATCACGTCGGCGAGCATCGGCAGCGAGCGCGGCAGGGTGGTCGCGTCGGCGACGAACACCACCGCGTCTGGCGGGGCGGTGCCCTCCATCTCGCCGCGCAGCACGCGTACGGCGACCGCCTCGTCCTCGCTGATGGCGTGCAGCGAGTAGGATCCAGGCAGGTCGATCAGCCGCGCCGGGGCGCCATCCGTCTCGATGGTGCCGTAGCGCCGGTCGACGGTGACCCCGGGGTAGTTGCCGGTCTTGCCGCGTAGTCCGGTGAGCGCGTTGAAGAGCGTGGTCTTGCCGGCGTTCGGGCTGCCGACCAGGGCCAGGGTGGGCCCGTACTCGCGGCGCTTCGCGGAGGCGCTCACGGCCGGCCCCCGATGGGCTCGATGCATACGTTGCGCGCCTCGCCGACACGCAGCGACAACTGATAGCCGCGCAGCGACACGATCAGGGGCCCGCCGAACGGGGCCTGGCGCTCGAACCGCACCTCGGTGCCGGGGCAGAAGCCCAGCTCGAGGAGCCGCTCCGCCCCCGGGCCGGTGCCGCAGACGGCCGTGACCCGGGCGACCAGCACGCGAGGCAGGTCGGCGAGGGTCAGGGGCGAGGTGTCGCGCGGCATCTTATTGCGACTGGTTTCAACAAGCACTGGGGATTATAGCCGCCGGGGCGCGGCACTAGACTGGGCGTTGATGTCCCAGGGACGCCCGACCAAAGAGGTCGCCGGGGAGGCGGCGGCCGCACTCGTCCGGAATGGCTCGGTCCTCGGACTGGGCACCGGCTCCACCGTAGCCTGCTTCCTGGACGCGCTCGCCCGACGGGTCCGCGACGAGGGCCTGCAGGTGGTCGGCGTGCCGACCTCCGAGGAGACCGCCCGCCACTGCGAGGAGGCCGGCATCCCGCTCACCGACCTGGACGCCCACCCGGTTCTCGACCTGGCGATCGACGGGGCGGACGAGGTAGACGCGGAGTTCCGGCTCATCAAGGGTGGCGGTGGCGCGCTCCTGCGCGAGAAGATCGTCGCTTCGGCGGCCGAGAGGGTGGTCATTATCGTCGGCGAGGGCAAGCGGGTGGAGCGCCTCTGCACCGGGTTCATGCTGCCGGTGGAGATCACGCCCTTCGGGGCCTCGGTGACCCGCCGCGAGGTCGCCGAGGTGGCCGACTGCCAGGCCTACCTGCGCACCGGGGACGACGGCCAGCCGTTCACCACCGATAACGGCAACTGGATCCTGGACTGCGGCTTCGAGGGCGGCATCGAGGACCCCGAGGCCCTGCACGCGGACCTGTCGCAGGTTCCTGGCGTCGTCGAAGTCGGCATTTTCCTCGGCCTCTGCGACACGGTCCTGGAGGGCCGCGCGGACGGCTCGGTCGTCACGTTGGAGCGCGACGACGCATGAGCGCCGATTTGTACGGACTCGACTGCGACGCGCTGCGCGAGCGCCTGCTGGCTTCGGCGCCGGGCGGCTGGCCGTCGCTGGCCTCGGCGGTGGACTTCGCCGCCGAGCACCACGCGAGCCAACTGCGGCGCGGGCGCGAGGAGCCCTTCCTGAACCACCTGCTGCGGACCGCGCTGCTGCTCTGCGAGACCGCCGAGCAGCGCGACCCGTCGGTCCTCTGTGCCGGCGTCCTGCACGATGTGGTCGAGGACACGCCCGTCACGGTCGATCAGGTCGAAGACGCCTTCGGCCCCCGGGTCGGCGACCTGGTGCGCGCCCTGACCCACCCCGACCCCGCTCCAGGCGAGAGCCACCACGAACGCAACTTGCGCTGGTTTGAGGCGTTACGTTGGGAGGGGCGAGACGTCCACATCATCAAGAGCGCGGACCGGCTAGACAATGTGCGGACCATGGAGGGTGTCTTCGACGCGGAGCGGCGGCTCACCTATCTCAGCGAGACCCGCGAGGCGCTGCTGCCCCTGACGCTGGCCTCGAACACCGCGCTCTACCACGCTCTAGACGCGGCCCTGGCCGAGGAAGAGAACCGATGAGCTCGCTGCTGCCCCGTCTTCTTGCTGCCGCGCTGCTGTCGGCGGCGTCCTGTTCGACGGTCCTGACCGACGACGACACCCCGGTGACCATCTACTCGTCGCCGCCGGGCGCGAGCTACGAGACCAACACCGGGGACAGCGGCATCACGCCGGGCACGGTGTTCGTGCCGCAACGACTGACGCTGCGGGTGACCCTCGAGAAGGAGGGCTACCAGACGACCACCGTCGAGCACGGGCCGCGCCCGAGCTTCTGGCTGATCGGCAATGCGGTGTTCACCCATCCTTACCTGTGGATCGGGCTGGGCATCGATATCCTGTCGGGCAACTGGCGCACCCATTCGCGCGAACTCGACGTGACCCTCGAGCCGCTCGACGGAGCCACTGGCGCCGCGCCTGCAGAGGCCGCGGAACCGGTCGGTGCGTCGGGTTCCGGCGACTGATTCCCGGTCGTCGGCCACGCCCCCGAACCCCGCCACCCCTGGAGCACGCTGTGAAGGAGTCCCTCGACCGAGCCGCCGAGTTGGAGCGCCGCCTACAGCAGATCCGGGGGCGTCTTTGAGTACGACGCGCAGCGCAAGCGGCGTGACGAACTGGACGCGGTGATGACCGCTGACGGCTTCTGGGACGACCAGGAGCGCGCGCAGGGCGTCATCGCCGAGATGAAGCGGGTGCGGTCCGCGACCGAGCCGGTCGAGGAGGCCCAGGCCGTGCTCGAGGATGTCAGCACGCTCGCGGAACTCGGCGAGGAGGCCGGCGTCGGCGAGATCGAGGAGGAGCTCGAGGCCGAACTCGCGCAAGCCGAGCGGCTGCTCGAGGCCCTCGAGTTCCAACTCATGCTGGGCGGCGAGAACGACGGCGCCAACGCCTTCGTCACCGTGCAGGCCGGGGCCGGTGGCGTCGACGCCGCCGACTTCGCCGAGATGCTCATGCGCATGTACATCCGCTGGGCGGAGCGCAAGGAGTTCGAGGTCGCGGTGATGGACATCGACGGCTCGGACGAGGGTGGCGTGCGCAGCGCCACCCTGCGCATCGCCGGACCGTTCGCCTACGGCTACCTGAAGGCCGAACGCGGCGTGCACCGGCTGGTGCGCATCTCGCCCTATGACGCGCAGAACCGCAGGCAGACCTCCTTCGCGGCGGTCAAGGTCATGCCGGAGTTTGACGACGACGGCAAGATCGAGATCGACATGAACGAGGTGCGCGTCGACACCTACCGCGCGGGCGGCGCGGGCGGCCAGCACGTCAACAAGACCGACTCCGCGGTGCGCATGACGCACGAGCCGACCGGCATCGTCGTGCAGTGCCAGAACGAGCGCAGCCAGCACAAGAACCGTGTCACCGCGACGAAGATGCTGGCCGCGCGCCTGTTCGAGCTGCGCGAGCGCGAGCGCGACGAGGAGCTGAAGAGCATGTACGGAAACACCGGCGAGATCGCCTGGGGTTCGCAGATCCGCTCCTATGTGCTGCACCCGTACCAGATGGTCAAGGACCATCGCACCAACCACGAGGCCGGCAACGCGCAGGGCGTGCTGGACGGTGACCTCGACACCTTCATGGAGGAGTACCTGCGCTCCAAGGCATCGCACTGACCATGACTGAATCCGCGACCATCCCCGAAGCGACCATGGCAATCGAACGCACCCCAGTCCGCCGCGCCCTGTTGAGCGTGTTCTACAAGGACGGCATCGTCGAGTTGGCGCGCGCGCTGCACGCCGCAGGCGCGGAACTGCTGTCGACCGGCGGCACGATGCGCGCCATCGCGGACGCCGGCCTGCCGGTGATCGAGGTCGCCGACTACACCGGCTTCCCGGAGATGATGGACGGGCGCGTGAAGACCCTGCACCCGCGCATCCACGGCGGACTTCTCGCGCGCCGCGACGACGACGCGCACCTGGCCGCGATGAAGCAGCACGACATCGGCCCGATCGACATGGTGGTGGTCAACCTCTATCCCTTCGAGGAGACGGTCGCCGCCGGCGGCAGTCACGCCGAGATCATCGAGAAGATCGATATCGGCGGCCCGAGCATGCTGCGCTCGGCGGCCAAGAACCACGACTCGGTCGCGGTGCTCTGCGACCCGACCGACTACGCCGCAGTAGCCGAGGAGATCGCCGCCGGCGGCACCACGCTGGAGACCCGCAGTCGCCTGGCCGCCAAGGTCTACGCGCGCACCGGCGAATACGACGCGGCGATCGGCCGCTGGTTCGCCGACCAGGCCGGCGCCGGGCTGCGTTACGGCGAGAACCCGCACCAGTCGGCCGGCTTCTACCCCGATGCGCAGCCGCGTGGCCTTGGTGCCGCGACCGTGCTGCCTGGCGGCAAGGAGCTCTCCTACAACAACTGGCTGGACCTCGACGGCGCGGTCGCCGCGGTCAACGACCTGCCGGCGCCGGCCGCGGTGGTCGTCAAGCACACCAACCCGTGCGGCGCGGCGCTCGGCGACGACCTGCGCGAGGCGCTCGACAAGGGCTGGGAGGGCGACCCGCTGTCGGCCTTCGGCTCGGTCATCGCCGTCAACGCGCGCTTCGACGTCGCCTGCGCCGAGTTCCTCGCGCAGCCCGGCAAGTTCGTCGAGGTCATCGCCGCGCCCGCCTTCGAGGAGGAGGCGGTGCGCATCCTGCGCGAAGGCCCGAAGTGGGGCAAGAACGTGCGCCTGGTCGCGGTGCCGGACATCGGCAGCCCGCGCGCGCAACTCGAGGCGCGCCGCGTCTGGGGCGGCACGCTGGCGCAGGGCAGCGACGAGAAGCACGGCTTCGACGCCGAGCTGAAGGTGGTCGGCGCGGTGCCCATGCCGGCGGGCCGCGAGGCCGACGCGCGGCTCGCGCAGACGCTCGCCAAGCACCTCAAGTCCAACTCCGTGTGCCTGGTCAACGGCGGCATGCTGGTGGGCGCCGGCGCCGGCCAGATGAGCCGCGTCGACTCGGCGGAGATCGCGGTGCAGAAGGCCGGCGACCGCGCGCAGGGGGCGGCGGTCGGCAGCGACGCCTTCTTCCCCTTCCCGGACGGCCCGGAGGCACTGGCCGAAGCCGGCGTGTCGGTCATCGTGCAGCCGGGCGGCTCGATGCGCGACGCCGAGGTCACCGCCGCCTGCGACGCCAAGGGCGTGTGCATGGTCCACACCGGCACCCGCCACTTCCGCCACTAGCGATGCGCGCCGCGGCCATGCTCCTGCTGCTCGCGGCGGGCTGCACCGATGGGGTGCCGTCCCGTCCCGGCCCTTCCGCCGCCGCGCCGGACCCGCGCCTGCTGGCCGGGCTCGGCTATGCCGACTTCGTCGACGTCGACGACCCCGACGGCCGGCCGGACGGCGTCATCGTGCGCGACCCCGGGCGCGTCGCGCCGGGCTGGAGCCTGGTCAGCGTGCACGGCGGCGGGATCGCGCTCCTCCTCGACGAGCACGGCGAGCTGCTCCATCGCTGGAAGACCGACGACCGGCGCTGGGGGAACGCCGAGCTGCTCGACGACGGCCGCCTGCTGGTCTCGGCGCTGACCGGCGACGGGCGATACGTCCTGCGGCTGCTGGATTGGGACAGCGAGGTCCTCTGGACCGCGGATGTCCGCGCCCACCACGACGCGGAGGTCCACCCGGACGGCGACAAGGTCGTCGTGCTGACCTTCCGCGACCGCGAGGACCCGGAGGTCGACGCGGAGCATATCTTCCGCGACGAGCAGATCACCCTCCTCGACCTCGCCGACGGCAGCGTGCTCGGGGAGCGCTCCTTCCACGACATGTGGAAGGCGACCGAGCCCGGCCCCGGCTGGATCGACAAGCGCTGGACGGACCTGCCCCGCAAGGGCGTCGTGCGGGTCGACCTCTATCACTCGAACTCGATCGAGTGGATGCGTCGTCCGGGGCTCGCGGCGGTCGACCCGGTCTACGCCGCGGGGAACGTGCTGGTCTCGTTCCGCAACCAGGAGCGGGTCGCGATCTTCGATTATGCCGCCGGACGCCTGGTGTGGCAGTGGGGGATGGGCGAGATCAGCGGCAGCCACGACGCGTCGGTGCTCGACAACGGCAATGTGCTGGTCTTCGACAACGGCCTCGACCGCGGCTGGAGCCGGGTCGTCGAGGTCGACCCGCGCAGCAGCCGGGTCGTATGGGAATACCGCGGCGAGACCGAAGGCGACCTCTGGGCCGAGTCGCGCAGCTCGGCGCAGCGTCTGTCGAACGGCAACACCCTGATCTGCGAGGCCGACCAGGGACGCGCGCGCGAGGTCACGCCTGCGGGCGAGGTCGTCTGGGAGTACTGGCATCCGGCGACCGACGGGAAGGTCGGCACGCTGGTGCGCCTGTACCGGCTCGAGGCGGCGCGGGTCGCCCGTCTGCGCGCCGGCCCGGGGCGGGAGCTGCCGCCGATTGGGGGCTGACCGGATGCGCGCGCACGCCGCCCGTACCGCGCGCGCCACAACGGCGGCGGCCGCGGCGCTGTGGCTGCCGCCGCTGCTTTCCTTCGCGGTCGGCCCGCTGACCGAGTGCTCGCATTGCGTGGCGCAGTATTGGCGTTTCTACGCGGTGGTCCCCGGCTTCTGGCCGGGCTTCACGGTCGGCATGGCGTTCGGCGATTCCGACTCCTGGGTGGCGCTCGCGGTCATGGCGGCGACCACCCTGGTGCTGCTGGTCGCCGTGACCTGGGCGCTGCAGCGCGGCCGGCTGGTCGGCACGTTCGTCGTGTTGTTCGCAGCCGCGCTGTCGGGCGGCAGCGGCTGGGTGCTCGGCCACGCATTGCGCATGTGAGGCGGATTCGCAGTTGCCCCCCCTGCAGGGCTAGACTGCCGGGGTGAGACGCGCCTTCCTGCCG
>Ga0316187_10001207_pt1 | contig 22006 bp, 19 predicted proteins | sample CroRivburrow1_MG_FD_204927 | JGI IMG/M metagenome (GOLD analysis project Ga0316187, IMG submission 204927) | Coastal sediment microbial communities from Maine, United States - Cross River worm burrow 1 | ecosystem: Environmental > Aquatic > Marine > Coastal > Sediment | place: USA: Maine...
GGCCACTGATCCTAACAAGATGGTGGTGTTTAAAGCCATCATGGCGATCACATCTAACGGATCAACTGTGACAGATAACGTCAAGCACACGGATGAGATCTACGACTATTACAAACGCCACGGAAGCATCCCTGTTCGCGGGTGGGGCAAAGAGACCAAAACCACCAAGAAGAAAATGAAACTGCTTGGAGAGCTCATCAAGGTACATGGGGAAGACGGCCTGGCCAACTTCCTTAACCAGCGGCTTTCTGTTAGAGATTTACGGGACATCGGGTACAAAGTCAACGGAGAGCTCATCGATGAGTCAGTTCCGGCGTCTATGATATTCGGACCCAAGCTTGGTGTGTTCTTCCAGAACCTGAGCGGAGACTACGACTTCCCCACCATGGACCGGTGGTTCATGCGGACCTGGGGCCGAGTCACTGGTACCAATATGAACCTCAGGGAGAAGGCGTTTCCTAAGAGAGCCAAGACCCTGCGTGATGCCATCAAGGCGCACAAGGGCCGCATACCTGGGTATCAGAAACCAGCACTGATGAAAGACGATGAACTTCTGTTGGAGTTCGCACGGGACAAGTTCTATGAGTTCCAGGCGGGTGGGTTCTCAGACAAGAGCCCAATCAACAATGCGTCTCGCAATCTCCACAAGGGCGTTAACGAACCCGTCATGGCGCCGAGGAACGGTAGCCAGCGGAAGTTTATCCGGGAGACCCTCAACCTCGCCCTGGAAAAGATAAAGGACTCCGGATTAGAAATTGATGTGGCTTCTGTACAGGCCATATTGTGGTATGAAGAGAAAGCACTGTTCACTGAAAAGGGAATAGGCGACAGACGAATAGAGGCAACTGATTATGAGATCGAATTCAGACGTTTATACGAAACAAGATTTGGGAGCCCAGCACCCACTGTTGGGGATCAGCGAGGACCAGGTGATGGACGACAGGGCCAACGCGGCGATGCAGTTGAACCACGACAAGATACGGAATTTGGTGACTCGCCCCTCGAAGGAGCCCCCGCAGCAGTCGACGTCCCCGGAAGAGGACCAGTAGTATTCGCACCTCATGGCCCTGCTGTTTCGGCCAAGAAGAAATACGCTGAACAATCAGGACTCCCCTTCGTGGATATCAAGCAGTACGCTACGATTGATATTGAGCGGGCGGAGCGTCTGGCTCAGGCGTATGCTGAGATGAAGCACGACCCCAGCGACCCTGAGGTACAAGCTGCGTACGCTGCACTGATTGAAGAAACCATCGCTCAGTTTAGAACCATCCTGGACACTGGGCTTAAAATAGAATTTATCAAAGGAGCAGACCCCTATGCGGAGTCCCCCCGGCTTGCAATTCTGGACGTTACCGAGAACAACCACCTGTGGGTCTATCCGACCAGAGACGGATTCGGAAGTGATGAAGCCTTCGACGTGGCTGGAAACCCCCTGCTTGCCGAAACAGAATTCGAGATCGATGGAGTTAAGCTCCTCGCTAACGATGTCTTCCGAGTCGTGCATGATTATTTCGGTCACATCGCCCATGGGGTAGGCTTCCGAGCTGAAGGAGAAGAGAATGCCTGGCAGGCCCATGCATCCATGTTCTCTCCATTGGCACGTAGGGCAATGACAACTGAAACCCGGGGACAAAACTCCTGGGTTAACTTCGGTCCCTTCGGTGAGCAGAACCGCACCGCGCCGTCCAACGAAACAGTATTCGCAGACCAGAAGACCGGCCTGCTACCCTTGTGGGCGTCAGAGGAAGGCAAGATCTGGGAAACTAAAGTTCCCAAGATTCTCAACCAGGCTCCAGCCAATGCCGCCAACCGCGTCTTGCTCACCCATTACTCACGGAAGACCGGACTCAACAATCTTGATCCCAATAAATTCGGGACTGGATTACGTGGCGCTGAACGTCGTCGTGCCGGTGGAAGGAACTGGGTACCGAGAACTTACTACGGACTCAATGTAGGGGAGCCTGGCGGATACGTCAAAGAAGCTGGCCTGGGTGCGGAGACGTACACCACAAGCATTGACCCGACAACTCTTTACGATATCGCCAATGACCCATTGAACCTGCGCGATACCGACATGAACCAGTTTGAAACCAATATTAAGAACGCGGGATATGCCGGGTATGTGGTCAACCATCCTTCACTCGGACGGGTAGCTGCAGTGTACGACGCGATGCCGGTGGAGACCATGAACGGAATCCCTGTCCTCAATCAGAGTGCAGTGGCTGACGCGGACATTGTTGCTTCACGTAGACGTAACCTGAAACGATTAGGATTCAACGTAGAGCTACGCCTGTTCCATGGAACCGCCCAAGACTTTGAGAACTTTGCCAAAGGAGGGGTACGCCCGCAGTATGTTAACCCACAAATGGAACTCGGCTTTTTCTTTACGGCTGAACCAGATGTCGCGGACCTTTACTCCAGCCCGGATTTTGATGAGTACATCGGTCCTGGTCCTGGTTCCAACATCCGCCCCGTATATTTGAAACTACAGAATCCCTATCGTGCCGAGCGGAGGATCATTGATGAGATCGAGTCGACCTGGAGTACTGACGAAACCCTGGAATGGAAGCAGGGTCTCATTGATCAGGGATACGACGGCGTAGTCTTTGATGCAGACCCCGGCCTGAATATCCCTGAAGAGTATGTGGTATTCAACCCTGGCCAGATAGCCTCCGCTCTTACTCTTGAGGCACAGCCCCAGACCCTGAACCAGAACACGGTTGTCAAGCTGGGCTCGGCGGCTATGAATAAAACTATACAACTTGAGTCTGCTAAAGGCATACCCGACGTGGCCGCAGCAGAATCATTCCTCGACCAGATCTGGGAGGCGTCAGAGCCTCACCCGTTTGACTCGAAGAAACGAATCATGGACGGGTTTGTCGTCCACATGTATCGCCGTGGAGAGCGCGTATACCTAAGTGAGGTAATGAACCTGATCCCAGAGAACAGGGGACAGGGCCTCGGTACGGCCTTCGTGGATGGTCTCCTTGCTATGGCAGACGGAGCCGGTGTTCCCATTGAGCTGATACCCGAAGCCTTTGCTTCTGAAGAAGACACCCGGGACGCAGACTCTGCACGTCTCCGTGAGTGGTACAAGCGCCTGGGATTTGAAGAGGATTCAATCGACCCAGACTTCCTGGTCTATTACCCAGAGGTCATGGAGTCCCTGCCGATGGACATGAAGTCCAGGTTAAAGCGTGCCAGAGAACTGGGGTTTAACACCGCCGTTCGTTGGTACCACGGTACGTCTACGGAGTTCGACGGATTCACACCTCGGTCTTTCTTTACAACAAACCCAAAACTGGCGTCCGGATTCAGCAACCCCAACTATATGTGGAAGGACCAGGCGAGGGGCGAACGTGTCCTTCCGGTTTTCCTGGCCACCAATAAAACTTTCGATGCAGTAAATGGAGCCCATCGCGCTGAGTTGCGGAAGTACTTGGAAGCCACGATGGGAGAGCCAAACCAGTTCGGGCACGTACAGTTCCATGCGACCAAGTCCAACATGGTATACAACGTGAGTATCGACCAATTCATGAAAGACATCGAGTCTGGCAACTGGTCCTCCATAGAATTCAAAGAGGTTGAGTCGTTCATCGCCGAGGCAGGATACGACTCCTTCTATGTGATGGAAGGTAACAACCGGAACATATCCGTGCTTGACCCCTCGAAGGTCCGTTCGATTAATGCGAAGTTCGACCCACGACTGGAAGAGAGTACAAACCTCCTGGCTCAGGAAGCACGTGGGCAACTCGAGTTCACTGAAGACAGTCGTGTCGTTAGGTTGCTGCAGACTGCCGACCTATCCACGTTCCTTCACGAGGTGGGCCATCTGTTCCTTGAGACTGAGAAGCAATTCTCGAAACAGTACGGAACCACTGCCAACCAGGAAGCAATCCTGGAGATGCTGAATGTGGAAAGCTTCGATGATATCGGAGTACCTGAACACGAACTCTGGGCCACAACCTGGGAAGATTACCTTAGGACCGGCAAGGCTCCCTCTTTAAAACTGAGGGACGCCTTCGCCGCTTTTAGTAGGTGGCTCACCCAGATTTACAAGAACATTAAACAACTTGGCATGCCTCTGGATGAAAACATCACGGAGATCTTTGACCGGTTGTTAGCCACACAGACTGAGATAGAAGAAGCCTCGATGTCCCCTGAGAATGAACAGTTCTTCAGGAGCAAAGAGCAGGCCGGCATGACCGACGCCGAATGGAAGAAGTACCAGGAGCTTCTCGAGAAACGTAAGAACCGTCAGCAGATGACACTCGAAGAGAAGTTACTGAAAGAGATAACAGCTCGGTATACCAACGACTGGAACGAAGAGAAGCAGCCCATCGTGGACAAGTGGATCGCGGACCTGTCGGAGGAACCAATCTATATGCTGATCGAGGCACTCAAGGATGTCCCAATGGACAATGAGGCCGTGAAGCTGGCACTGGGTGTTGATCGTGTCCCGCCTGGCCGTCTGATGAGTAAGGTTAAGAAAGGTGGTATGGACCCGGTGGTGTACGCAGAGTCCTACGGTTTCGATTCTGTACCGGAAATGCTCAAGGCCCTGAACGAGACTCCTACTGTGAAGGACAAGGCCAATGAGATTGCCCAGCAGATCATGATCGAACGTCATGGTGACATCCTTAACGACGGTACTATTGAACAGGAAGCACGAGAGGCTTTCCACAATGACGCCCAGGCTGAAGTGCTGCTGGAAGAAATCCGGTTGCTCAAGAAACAAGACAGGTCTGGTCCTTCCATTAACCGCAAGGCTATCCAGGCAGAGGCAAAGAACATCGTTGCCCTGATGAAGCCCGCGGATATGAAGCCAGACAAATATTACCGTGCCGAGATCCGTGCTGCCCAGAGGGCTGCCACTGCCACCAATCCCAAGGAAGCACGGGAAGCCAAGATCCAACAGTTGGTGAACCACTATTTATTCCGTGAAGCCACTGCTGCCCGTAGAGATATGGTCAAGCACAAGGCTCACATCTCCCGAGTCAGAAGGCAGAAGTATGATACTGCCAAGGTCAACTCTGGGTACATCACCAACATGAAGCTGCTTGCCAACCTGTACAACACCACCAACGTGGAGAAACAGAAAGTACAGATGGAACGCATCCTGGATTGGTATGAGGGGCAGCTATCTAATGCAGAATCCGGGTACGCTGATCTACAGCTCCTGGACCTTAACCTTGTGAATGCCCTTGAGGCTCGTCGTGATGGCACCTGGGAGGACTTCCAGCCCACCATGCTCAAGGAGATGACTGTCGAAGAAGTGCGTAGTGTGTACGACATGCTGCGTCACATGCGATTCATCGGCGGCATCCTTTCTAATGAGGCCAGAGCACAAGACAAGAAACGTACCGACGCACTACTCAAGTCGATCCTTGAGAACGGTGGGAAGGATACGGCAGACCCGGACGCTCCTGGTAAATGGGATCAGTTCCGGGAGAACATGTCCCACTATCTGAACCTGATCCCCTCCGTCAGAAACCTGATGAGAGTCCTTGACAAGTTCGAGGATGGCGTGGCGTACGATGAGATATACACTCGCCTGACTACTGGAGCAGATACTAAACTGAGTCTCTCCCGGTCCATCCACGATAAGTATGAGGCAGAACTTCAGAACCTGGTTGACCTTACCCTGGATAGGAATAAGTCAAGTGAAATCACTATTCAAAAAGAGAACGGTGGCAAGTTCACACTTGCGTCTGAGGGTAGAATTATGCTTGCCCTTTACTGGGGAACAGAAAGTTCCCGAGAAGCCATCAGAGTTGGTCATAAAGTTACAGATGCTGATGTTGAACGCATGTTGTCCACACTTACGGACGACCAGTTAAAGCTGGTAGAATCGATATGGAAAGTTAACGAGTCCATGTGGCCCGAACTTTCCGCCGCCGGTGTCCGCCGGTACGGAGTTGCACCGGCTAAACTAGCTCCATCTCCGTTTACGGTTAATGGCCGTGAGATGACTGGCGGGCACATGCGGTTGTTCTATCAGAACCTGGGTCCCGACACAGACTATCTTGATGGGGAGACATTCTATAACAGTTCCGCGGCACCAACGAAAGCCGGTTCCTTGTATGACCGTATCGGATCGGGCGGGAAGAAAGTTCTCCTCGACAAGCATAATGTCTTCAGGGCCATCGAAGATAACATCCACTTCATTGCATTCTCGGATATCGGAGTCGACATCCAGCGTCTCCTTGGCAACAAGAAAGTCCAGGCGGCGATTGTCCAGAAGCATGGCCGTGGATTCCTCCGGGCGCTGAAGGAAAGCGTACAGGGAATAACAACCAACAAAACTTCCAAAGAAGTAATCCCAGTTATCTCTGACTGGATGAGGATTCTCAGGAAGGCGAAGGTGTTTGCATACCTGGCATACTCCGTACGTAATACCGTACAGCAGATCTCTGCACTTCCCATCGTTATGAGGGATGTCGGTGAGGCAAACTATATAGCACACTTTGCTAAATTCTATGCAGACTACAAAGGCAATAAAGAGTTTGTGGTCAGCAAGTCTGAGTTCATGCGCAACAGAGCAGCCCTGGTTAACAGAGAAGCCGCCGAGTTCCTGAATACTATCACCGTAGAGGGCAAGCACGTTCAAGTGTGGGAGTCCTTCAAGCGGCATGGGTTCACTCCCCAGACTGTAGTCGACGTAGCTGTGGCCTTCCCTGCGTGGATGGCTAAGTTCGAGCAAGGCATGGCTGAACACAATGATGAGGTACGTGCTGCTCGTGATGCAGACGTGCTGGTCTCTGAGTCAGTTGGATCTGGTGCAGACATCCATCTGGGTTCACTGTTCAGATCTAATCAGAGCCAATTCGTCAGGACCCTGACCATGTTCGGTTCCTGGTTCAACGCCTACTATCAGAGAATGTTCCGCGCCACTAAAGGTGGTACGGAATTTATGAGCTTTGATGCTGTCGAAGCTCTCCTGGTAACGCCGATGATCGTGGGGTCCTTTGCGTCTCTGCTGGTCATGGACGCCCCGGCAGAGGAAGAGGACTGGATTCCCTGGATGATGAAGCGATATGCAGCCTTCGTAGGCGGCACGATGCCCGTGGTCCGCGACATGGTTGGATACTTCTCTGGGTTTACGCCGGAGTCCCCACTAACTGAGGTGGCGACATTCCCTGGCGACGTATATAATACGATGGCAAAGGTTGCCGAAGGCGAGGATTCTCTTGTGGGACTGGCCAGCGACACGATTAAAGTAGGAACCTCCGTGGTCCCAGTACCTGGTGTTGGTAACATCACACGGGTGTTGGATTACGTAGATTCATACGAGACAGGTGCCGAGGACAGGATCAGAGACACCGGAGATCTCGTACGTGAAGGATACCAGGCCGTAGTTGAAGGCCCTAACAGAAATAAATAGGAGGCTGAGATGCCACGATTTAGTTTTACTGCAGACGACGAGATTAACATCGGCGTCATTGATGATGCCCACACGGGCGTAGCTGTTATGGTTGAGACCGCCACGGCTGGGGGAGACCTCGGTACTGGTACGCTCAACTTGAGATCTCGCCCAGCCGGTGAGACCGGGGACAAACAAATTGTCGCCGCGTTGGCCCTGGACGAGCGTAACTTCTACGACGTCGGTGTTGGCACTGAGCTCTGGCTGCAGCTCACTGGGTCCACTAACCCAGACGTGTTTGTGGATATCTCTCAAGCGTAATGACAATCGCCCGTAGTCTTATAACGGCTATACCCCGTTCGATTATCCGCCCAATCCCAAGAGGGGGCGGGGATACCGGACTGGCGGCGGTATACTGGCGTGTGAATGTCCTGTCTAATAATGGGGGCGGCAACATCGGTGCTATCTCTGAGATATATCTCCAGGACTCAGACAGCGTCACGTTCGATTACACGGGTGGGACAGTTACTGGATCGTCCACGGTTGCAGGCAACATCCCTGCCCATGCGTTCGACGGCCTCACTGCCAATGACTGGGCCTGGAACGCCGGGTTCCCGCAGTGGGTACAGATGCAGTTCCCTGAAGCCAAGGCCGTTTTCCGTATCGGCATCCAGGGAGTGAACTCTTCTCTTCCTGGTCAGGATGTTAACGCACCCAATGACATGACAATAGAGTACTCCGACAACGGCTCAGACTGGACTGAGATCCTGGCGATTGATGACCAGACTTCGTGGGGTGCCGGCGAAGTTAGATACTGGGACCTCCAGTAACAAGAGGACAGAACCATGATAGGTAGAATATTCAAAACAATTTTTGGTGAGCCCACTGTCGTTAAAGGTGCGCTCGATCTTCTCGATGACCTTCACACTTCTGGGCCTGAGGCTATCGCTGCAAAGACAGAGGCACGAGTCGCCCTGCTAAAGGCGTATGCTCCCTTTAAAATTGCACAGCGGTTGCTGATGCTGTCGTTTACGTTTGTGTTCCTGGCGTCGTTCTCGTTGGTGCTGGGAATGAAACTGTCAGGGAAGGATGTCTCGGACGTGTACCAGGTCCTGAACGAATTCTATATCGCCGAGATTGAACTGATGATTGTGATCTTCTACTTCGGATCTGGCGCTGCTGAAGGCATCATCGATAAACTTACAGAGCGCATAGCTGGTAAGAAAATTAATTAGTGAAGTTGTGTCTCCACATTCCATTGGTCCTGGTATCAATGTGAGTGAAGGTCTCGTATATCCCTATCCCACCTGCAGCTCCCATTAGTTCTTCCATCATACTGCCAACCTGGCTGGGGGATACCCCTTCCACCACAATGTCCGCTGCCCTACCAAGTAGGTGCTGGGAGTTTGGTGCGCCACCCACGGCACCATTGTGCGCCGGGCAACGGTTGCCAGAGTTGATGGTGATCCTGGCGCCAGTCCTATTCCGCAGTGTCTGCAGCAGCTCAAGCAGCTTGTAGTCGATGGTGTCCTGGGAGCATTCCCCACACTTACATTTGAATTCTGAGCGGCTGAAGTTTTCTGTCAGTCTATCCATGCGTCCTCCTATCCCTCGAGGGGATAACCTTGTGCTTGAATGTATTCGTTTCTTGCCTGTCCCGCGTCATGTGTCCCGACAACCTGGTCCATCTTATAGAAGAGGACCGGCTTCTTCGCCCCTTCTTGCAGTATGGTCCTGTTGACCCGGCCACCATTGTCGCCGAGTGCGGGATGCCAGTCGTATCCCAGGCCGTTCATTAGACGGCGTCGCTTGTTGCGTGGTACCAGTCTGGCAAGGTGTCTTTCCTGCAGAAGCTCGTCGAGTTTAATGGATGACACCCAGCCTCCTTTAAATCCGCTCTCTCCCATCTCAATAGCTTCTTTGATCTCTTGCTCAATGGAACCGAGAGACATGTCCTGAGCGTCTATGCTGCTGCTGGTAGTCGGTGCTTCAACGCACTGACCTGCAGGATTGAACTCCTCAGTGATGGGGAACTCCCGAAGGTATCCATTGATTATGGCATACCCACCATTGTTCAACCAGTGATACAGGTTCGGGAAGTAGCTTCCTTCGAGTCCATCCCTCTGCTTGTCCGCCCTGGTTTGCTGGGCAGTGAAGAGCATGCACCACCGTCGGGTGTCAGTAGTTACCTTGATCCCATCCATGTGGTTAGTAGTCAGCATGAAGTTGGCACGGTTATCGATCTTCTCCTGGTCCTGCCCTTTGCGCTGGATCTCGATCTCAGAGTTTGTGATCATAGGCTTGAGTGCGTCCAGCACCTCGCGCTTGTCACCCACGTACACTTCCTCCAGGCCGATGAATAGTTTCTCTGCCAGCCAGGCATTGAACTTGTTTGCAATATCCTGAGCATTCGGGAAGTGAGAGTAGCGCCTGCCTACGCAGAAAGCTACGACTTGGAGCAGGGTGGTCTTACCGTTTCCCTCTACTCCCTGTAGTACTGGGGCCCACATAAACTTCTGCCCGGGATACTGGACCAGTGCGGCCATGTAGCAGAGCAAGATCTCTCGGTCTCGCTGGCTGGGTAGCAGTTTATACAGGAGATTGAGGAACGGGCTCGGATCACCTGGGGCACGTTCGGTGTCAATGGGGACGTAGCTGTTCACCACGGTTACTCCCTCTTCACTAAATATTTTCAGTGGCGGAAGTTCAGGCCGGAACACATGATGGTGAACCTTTGGAAACTTGTACGCTTGAGACTCGGTGAACGCTTCCCATGCAGACTTAGTGGTCTTGGCATTGGCAGCATCCATGCAGAAGTTATACCCACCATAGGTGACCCGGAACTGCTCAGGCTTCAGGAGACTGCCGTCGGGTACGAGGATGCGGTGGAGGCTGCGGATGTACACGCATCCCCGGAAGTACTCAGGCTGCTCCTGTGCCGTCAGGAACTGCATTCCAGGTTGTGCTTGTGCTGGTGTCTCTGCGACTTCCGTACCTGGTACAGGGACGCTGACCTCACGTGGAGCGGCCAGGACAGGAGCGGTCTGGGTGTGGCCCAATTTATATTGGACGTTGTACACATCGCCCTGTAAAGCGCAGGCGTTTTGTACCGTTCGTACGATGTAGTCATCACGGTCCCACTTATCTCTGACCAGCTTGGACCGGAGCATGATGTTCTTGATTCGCTCATGGTTCTTACCAGTCCAGAACGCAAGGTGCTGGGCCAGTGCCATGTCTGCAGAGCTCTCATCGAACGGGCGCATCTTGCCGCCAGTCTCTGGGTACGCTGCTGCCAGTACATCTTCACGTGCCTCAAAGAGATCTGCGAAGCTGGCCTTGTTTCCGAATACGTTACCCCCAGACTGTGACTGCATGGCCTTGTCGATCAGCAGGTCATCGTCCCAGGGTCCGTTCCATTCTTCTACGGGCCGGTGGCTCCATTCTTCCCCGTCAACCGTGATGTCCGGCTTGTCGAAGAAGTTGGTTACCAGCCACTCAAGTTCACGCTGGCAGTTGTGATCAACGGAGCCAGATGTATAGCTACCGGTGAGGGCAACGAATCTCTGCTCAGTGTACAGCTCCAACTTCTCTTCTTTATTTTTACAGGCATGGCTGGGAACCGTGCCTGACCCAATGATATGGAGACCAGAGCCTGACTGAGATATCTCAACCGCGGCCCCATCAAAATACTCCAGCATCTGGGTGGCACGCTCAGACCAGTTCTCTCCTTCCAGGCACTTGTCTATGTCGAGGAAGAAGAAGGGGTCTTGCGATGTGAACACAAACCCTATGCCCAGGTCCGGCGCGTTGGATAGTCCGGATCGAGCGGTTTCAAAATCCATCCAGTTGTCCGGGTCCATAGGGTTAGCCGGGTACAGCGTGAAGGGATTCGTGGGTATCTTGTCAGTGGCCCCTGGTATCGTCAGGCTCGGGGCCAGTCGATACACGATGAATTGGCGGTACCGCGCCAACCCAGCAAAGGCTTCAGGGAGTTGTTGCACAGAATGCCCCTTTAGTTCTTAATGGATTTAAGTACTTTCTGTTTCATCTGAGGCGTCAACGGAATGTATTGTCTCAGTAGATTATGCTGGAGGATCTGCATATTTTTATTCTTCTCCGCCAGCCTCATGATGCACCGGAGCAGGTTATCCATCGTGTAATACTTGGACACCGTGCCGGTTGAACAGCGTGCTTTAGTTGCTACTTTATCTCGGGTAACATTCCCGAATCCTTCATTTACTGCGACGAGGTAGGCGGCCTGTAATATCCTGGATTGGCGCTCCTCAGTTGATAGTTTCTTTGACATGGTTAAATTCCTCTGGGCCTGTCAGTCTAAATCACGGTGACGACATGGTCAATATTACCGGTGGAAAACGCGCCGACCCCACCACCTCCGGTGACTACATCCAGGAAGTTCTGTTGTGCTTTCTCCCGATCAGTCCCTTTAAACTTCCAATCCCCTGACTTGCATTCGACTGCAACGAATTGCGCTATCACTCGGTTCACCATGGACGGCTGGATCATTAAAGGCCGGAAGCCTATGAGATCCGATGACTTGAATCTCTCATTGATCTTCTTTGAGTCATTGCACAATCCGTACCTGAACACGTTGCCGCTGCTATCTTCGGCCACACCCACGTTGTTGCGCCATAGTGTGACGCCCTGGTTGGCAGCCTGGAATCGCACCTGTTGTGTGACCGCAGCTTCAGACTTACCAGGCATCGGGTTACTCTCCGGCATCATGCCCGCCCGGATACGGTTAACTAAATCTTGCACGGCGGCCTGGGAGATTCCATGGGCGATGGCCCACTCACTTAGTAAATAGTTCATAGCTTTTCCTCTAGTTTCCTGGCCTGCTTAGGTGTGATCGGGATCGCCCCGACAAGTACGTACGGACCGTCATCCCACTTACGTTTCTCCATGACCCAAGAGTAGGGGGTTCCGAAGTACACGCTTTGGTGCATCCTTTCTCCCTGCCAATACGCAATTAAATAAAATCCTTTGTCCACCGGGGACCTCCCATAGCTTCGCAGATTGTGTGTTTAAGTTTGTTCATGTGCTTGGTGTCCAGGGTCTTGGCCGAAAGCACGTCAACCCCGAACATCAAATAAAATTTCTTGATTGCCTCGCGGCGGCTTACCCCTTTGTCGAGCTCCCGTTGTGCCCAGTGGGCGATGACGGCGTCCAGGGTTTCTATCCGCTCGACCTTTTCCTTGCGCTTGTTATACCCACCCTGAGCGATTCGTGCGGGGTGTCCTGCTGCCAGTAGCCTGGTCTTCAAATCCTCTGGGGACTCCATTGCCTTCTGTACTTCCTGCCGGAGTTTGGCCAGTACTTCTGGATCAAGTTCGTGGAGATCTCCGTCCACTTCTTCCAGTGACCCCCGGCCTGCTGGCTCGAACTCTGCTCCGCACCATGGGCATGCCAGGTTAAATTTAGGGTACGGCTGAGTGCAGCCTGTACAAATTGTTTGCGGCACCATGTCATCTGGATTAACGGTTCTCGGTTTCTTCTCCCGGCCCATCAGATCCCAGGCGCGTGGTGCGTCAGGTAAACCATGCCGGCGTACGTTGCCTACCTGGTCCAGGATAATCCCGTGAGTCTTCCCATCAAGGATACGCAGCGCCCGGCCAAACATCTGGCAGTACAGACCGTATGATTCCGTAGGCCTCGCCATCATCACACATTCGATAGCAGGGACGTCGTACCCCTCACCGAACAAGTCCACATTTACAAGGACATCGATCTCCCCGCGCTCGAACTTGGATGTGATCTCATCACGTAGGCCCGCGTTGGTCATACCTGTTACTACTTCCGCCTTGACTCCAGAGCTTTTGAACTTCATAGCAATGTCGGTGGCGGTCTCCACATCAGTGGCAAACACTACAGTCCGCTTACCTGGAACATGATTGAGGTACGCGGTAACCGTATCCCCCACGATGTGTGACTTCTTAGCTGCAGTCTTGAGCTTCTGGCTGGTGTAATCGCCTGTGCCGCCAACGTCCGCAGGGTCCATTCGGAGATCGGACTCGGGGCAGAAGATCCTGTAGTCGCAGAGGTACCCATCGTTGATGAGGTCCCGCATGGTGGGGCCTTCGACAAGAGTGTCGATGAGGCCTTCCGCCATAGAACCAAGTCCTTTGCCATCAGCACGGCACATAGTGGCGGTGACACCCAGCCCTCGTGCGTCGGTAAATAACTTGATCGCTTTCCCCCATTCGTTTTCCTGGAGAAGGTGATGGGTTTCATCAAGGACCCAAAGTCGGATGTTCCTGGCCCAGCCCTCATATTCTTTAGCGCGTGATAGAAGGGTCTTAACGGCAACGACGGTGCAGTTGGCACTGCTAGAATAAAAGCTGGTTCCCAGTCGGGACATTTGATTGTTGACTGCATATCGCACGAGCTCCGTTGGCCCAATTATATTGTGGCGAACACCCTGGCTGGCCAAGGCCATTGAGATCTGACCGACCAGTTCTTTACGGTGGGCGATGGCGCATGTGGGGACAGCAGCGTGGTCTTTCAATATGCCACTAAAGATGTGAGTCTTGCCCCCGCCTGTCGGAAGTATCCCACCCACTACGTTATTCCCGCGATCCCATGCGGCGTAGATGTCCTGCTTCATTTGATGTTGGTAAGGTCTATCTTGCATCGGTTATTATTTCCTGTATCTCTTGCCGCGCCAGCCACCTTCAGCTCGGATAGGCCAATCATTGCACCAGGCCGGAAGGTCACACATTAGTCTTTCATATTCTTCTACTGATCCAAAACCCTCGTCCACTTCCGACATCATCTCATCGTGGGTGTGGAGCATAAGGGGGTACCCTGCAGCTTCGACGTTGAGCATGCCGTGCGCGAAGATGTCTCGGGCCACGGCCTGGGTCACGTTCTCTGTCAGCATCCCGCCGTATGTGTGGACTCGCACCCAACCTATCTTGCCCTTCATTGGGTTGGTGTTGTAGGTCATGTAGCTAAGGTCCCACTTCATGTTCTTACTGAAGCGGTCCTGTACCTCGGCGAGGCGGGGCTGATGGTAGTGCATCAATCGACCCGACGGCAGTTGTGCGTAGAGGATGTCGTTCTCGTACAGGTAGGATATCAATCGGTACCTGTACGTGTGGCCAGGATTGAGTACGGCGGAGATGGCCATGCCTTCCAGGCCATACAGTTCAGCACTAAACTCCCAGCGGTCTGGGTGCTTGCGCCACTGACCTCCCCACAATTCCACAATCATGGGAGACTTGGCCCTCCAGGCTTTTATCTTGTCCTTGATCGCGTCGTCATCGAAAAACTCATCGGCTCCAAAAGCTTTCCAAGCTCCGATCCATCCTGCATATCCGGAGGCAAGTTCAGGAATCTTACCGAAAGGTTTCCGATCAGAATGGTGCCCGCCGTTTTGGGAGTAGTAGTCGATGTAATACTGTAGTGTTTTCCCAGTAATGTCGGCAGCAGTTTGTTCATAGATTTTACCGTGAGTACGAAACACTTCGAGCCGCCATTCTTCTCCCGCAAGAGCAGCGAGCACCACCGCCTCGATTGCCGAGTAATCAGAGCAAAGGAAATCTTTTCCGGCGGGGGCGCAGATGAGTCCACGAATTGAGCCTGCCAAGGCATCCAGCGTTTGGTCACCGAGAATTGTTTCGACATTGGCAGGTTCCTCCGGGTAGTTATGCAGTGTGTTTATCACGGAGGTCATTGACTCAATACTCCAGGACTCCGCCTTCTCTGCAGTAGCAACCGTGCCGCATGACGTGCAGCAATCAAAGTCACCTGGTCCATAATAGACCTGGCAGCTAGGGCACAGATGTAAGTCTGGCCCCGAGCTTTTCATGTTGTGCAGTTGCAGTCCGCCGGAACTCCACCGTCCAGTGTGCGGACCGTGATAGATATACTGGTCCCGGACACGGTTGTCATAGGATGCCAGCCTCTGCATAGCTCTGAGTTTCTTGGCCCCTGCCGATGCCATCTTCTTTCGGATCAGCAGGATGCGTCGGGCCGTAGGATGCAGCTCCCCTTTCAGCGCCGTAGTCACGGCCTCGTCATCCAGGGAGTGCATGCGCAGGCCGTAGTTCATCCACAGATTGTTCTGGATAGCTGCTACTTCCGAGCAGGTGTTGGCGTCACCGTTGGTGAGCCTTGCCATCTCGGCGTTGTATTTAATCTCCATGTAGTCCAGTACCTTCACCGCCGATACAACGGCTGGCATGTCTACAGGTACGCCACGGAGATTTATCCTTTGGTCCAGCCGCCAGATCGCCAACTCTTTGTCGTCCAGGTCTGGGCATACTGAAGACACTGAAGCCTCGGACACAATGTCTTGTCGGCAGTAGCTGTATAGTCCAATGCCTTCCAGGCCGTCTTCCCATGGATCGATGCGGAGGCGCAGGTCATTCTTTGTGGGGTTACGTGGAATTGAATACCGGTTCAGCATGCGCTTGCCGTCAGCGGCGTGCTTCAATTCTTTACCCACTACATTCGCGGCGATCTCTAGTTTGCCCGGCAGTCCAAACCTTCTTGATTTAGCTGCGGCACAGAAGATCTGCTCGCGGGGTATTGCTGGCCACCCGTACAGTCTTGTACACACGTGGCTCCAAATTAAAAACTCGAACATGCTGTTCCAGGCCTCAAGGGGTAATCCCTTCCCAACATGCTCGAGCAACCTGAAAGGAGGATCACTGTGGTGGGGAGTCCACAGTTCTGGTCCAACTCCATCCTTCAGGTCATAAAATAAACAGAGCACTTCAGTCGAAGGATGCTCTGCGTAGACGGCGGCACCTACAGCAAAGATGCTTTTCTTGGCGGACCCTTTAGGGGCTACCCACTTCTGGGTTCCCTCACGCCATACACATCCTGCTTCGGAGTACGTCTCGAAGTCGAGGTCCGGCATAACCGTGGAAAAACCACGGCCTGCCGGTATCTTGTTCCCCATTAGATCCATCTTAGTAAGGGATGGTATCTGCTGCGCCAGGGTAGCCGTTGGCTACACTCTGGGCCTGAGGACCAGGCGCTGCTGCAGGCATGGCCTGAGGTGCTGCTGCGGGCACGCCCTGAGGGGCGCCTGCTACTGCTGGCGGCTGTGCGTACTGCGGCGGGGGTGCTGCAGCAGGTGCGCCCTGTGGCGGGGCGTACTGAGCCTGAGGGGCAGGACCAGGGCCTTGAGCCGGGGCAGGACCAGGAGCTCCTGCAGGGGCGCCAGGAGTCGCTGGGGCCGGGCCACCCATAGGTGCAGGGGTGCCCTGTGGCGCACCGTACTGGGCCTGAGGTGCAGCCTGCTGGGCGACGGGGGCACTGACTCTCTGCGGAGTCTGAGACATGCCCTGCGGTACGTGGGCAGGCGCTGCGGCCTGACCGAACACTGCAGCACCGTCGGGACCGGTCTGAATTTCAGCACCGTAACCCATCAGTTGAACCATACTGTGGTTCAGATAGATGCCAGGCCTTGAGCCGGCGCCGGCACCACCCTTGTTACCTTCAGCACTGCAGTACACACGGACAAAGCACCCGGTGTATACCTGGGACGGGTCCATCTGGTCAGCGTTCTGGTCCCAGCAAGTCGGGGCATTGCTACCCTTGAACTTGAAGACCCAGCAACCTGCGAAGCCTTCTTTGGCGCTGTTGGGTTGGCCATTGCCATCCACACCATCACCGTCCACGTACTTCCAGCTAAAGGCTGGGGACTGGGGCTCCCCGTTGGGGAACTCCGCGTAGGCTATGTTAGCCAGTTGTTGCCGGAACTGTTCGACCTCCGGGTTGGTCTTTTCAATAGCCAATGCAAAGAAGAATTCTTCACGTGGCTGCCCGACACGAGCGCCGGACTTAAACACCAGGGGATTACCGTTGATGTCGGTGTTACGTCCTTGATGGACGCTCCCCTGGACGAGTCGCCCTACTGGCGATATCAGTTGTGTGGACATGGTGCCCTCCTACTTGTTGAAAATTAAAGGTGCGTGTGATTCTTTAGATGGCTTCAGCTTCGGCGGCAGCGAAGGCCGTTCGACGAAACTATCCAACATCTCTTGCGTAACTCCCTTCGGCTTCAGGCGACGGGCAGCTTCAGCAGGAGTAACCGGAGCCGGATCTTCCAGCAGGTTAACTCCAAGCATCGCCCCGTAACCCAGAACTTCTTCCAGGGATTTCTTCCACTTCCGATTTCCTACAGCGGCTTCAGTCACATACCCCGGGATGAATTCCCCGGAGCCGATCCTGGACGCAGCCTCGGTTTCGATAGCTTCCTTCCTACTCTTCATGGCCTTGAAGCAGCGGTTTAATAGCGCCAGTTCAAAGGCCAACCCTTCTGCGGATAACCGCTCGGGGATTGCTTCAGTCACGTAGTCTGCCGCAAAGTAAGTTTCCTTCCTCAGGCCAGGACATCCATGACGGGCTGAACAGTTCTTGCAATGGGAGCCAGGTATAACGGTGGGGTCCCCACTTAGTGCTCGTTCAGCAGAGCTGCGTAACTGGTTGAACCTCGCCCGGGCGTCACTCGCAGTGAATGCGAAGGATCGAATGGGTCCGGCGCCAGTGAAGCAGCGCGGTTGAACAATACGGAACTCGACCTGCAGGGTCTGGTCCTGGTGCCCGTTGATATCAAGGGCCTCAAGAACTCCGGCCAGGTAGCAAAGCATCTGCCAGTTCCAAACAGGACTGACCTCCGCGTACCCGTACTTGAAATCCCACAAGATCAACTTACTAGCTGTGATCATGCAGGCGTCCAACGTACCGAAGCAGGTGTCGTTGATACGACGGATGGCATCCAGCCGCCACTCAACTTCCAGGCTGTAGTTCTCCGGGCTGTTGCGTACGGCGTATGCAATGTCGTTCACATACATTGCTGCGGCGTCGCGCATGCTCTGGTCTATCGACGTACCGGCATCATCTTGCTTGGCATCCGGGATAGTCGGGTAGTCCTCGTCAGATTCCCAGTGAGTGGTGAGCGCCTGTTCAGCCAGCCAGTGTGCAGCACGGCCATCCCGTGCTGCCTGAGTATCTTCGTCCTCAGGGAACTGCTGCTGTAGGGTGGGGGCACCCGGGCACTCCACCCACTGGAAAGAGCTGGATGGTGATATGAATGAATGATCCATTACGCTTGACCCGAACCGATGGCATTCTGAAGATCCTGGTAAATGGCCGGGATCAACTCTGGTTTATTGGCCAGGTCCGGCAGCATGGATACTCCATTTGCCTGCAGGATCGCAGTCACTTGCTCCGGGGCAATCTGCTGAGTAGAGGTGACCTGGGTGACATACTGCAACAGGCTACTGAAATCGACGACCTGCATGCCCGCTACTGCTGGCGCTGCGGGACCAGGAGTAACACTCGGGGCGGCAGGTGTCGGAGCTTCTACAGCATCATCCGGATCAGCACCACCAGGGGTAGGCACTCCAACAGGTGCAGGAGATTCACTTGAAGGAGCTAAGTTCTCTACCGGCGCGTCGGTAGGGGCCGACTCCTGGGGTGCTGAATTCTTGAGGTTGATGTACGCAGTCATATACGTCTCATCAGACACGCCACGCTTCTTCTGGAAACGTCCGGCAAACTTGTGGCCATCGGCGTAGAACTTCATGTTGGAACTGTGGATGCCAGGGTTATGCATCATCCCTTCACTGTCCATTGTAGGAACAGGCTCTGGCACGTCAGGTGCAGGAGGAGGAATGTCGAGGTCCGCCTGCACAGTGTCCTGGGCGACGTCCTCTTCCTCGGCTTCGGGTTCGGGTTCGGGCGGTGTGGGCACTGGTCCTTCGACTAACTGAGTAGTGCTTGGCGTATCCCCGAGGCACACGCCCGCCTTACTCAGAACCTGGAACATCTCACCGACCATTCCAAATTCTTCGGGGTCAGTAATACTAAAGTTAATATCTATTTTCATGGTGTCCTCCTGAGACTTTTTTAAATTTAATTGCTTGACGGGAACGGATCATACACTCATAATGACGGCCTCGTCAACTATTAATTGGAGAAACCATGAAATTAATTGGATTAGCAGGGCAAGCAGGGTGCGGGAAGGATACGATAGCTCGCTGGGTACGCCCCCAGATTGAAGGGAGCTGCTACGCTTTCGCAAAACCTATAAAGGATGCGTACGAATCCATCTTTGGGGTAGACCCGGAGTCCTTGACCCGAGAAGAGAAGGAGGCGCCAATCCCTGGGTTTGATTTCTCTCCTCGAAGAGCAATGCAGACCCTGGGTACCGAGTGGGGCCGCGCTCTCAATAAAAACCTATGGATAAGTTTGGCAGAGAAAGAATACCAGGAGCGGAAGAGGTTGGCCTGCTCTCGCGCCATGATAGTCACGGATGTGCGCTTTGAAAATGAGGCTCGGTGGGTACTTGACCACGGTGGACTGGTTGTGAATATATCCCGACCAGGTCTTGCTCCTGTTGAGGCGCATTCAAGTGAGGCCGGAATCCCGTTCGAGCTTATCGGGTACCACTTGAATAACAATGGGGAACTCCGACATCTTCGAGGTGCCGTCACTAAGCTTGCGGAGTACATCAATAAAATGGGAGTCCGGGTATGATCCATGACCTGTACCACATATTGGGGGTCCCTCGCGGGGCCTCCAGAAGAGAGATCAAGACCAGGTACCGTGCTTTATATGAGCTACATCAAGAGAACCCAAAGCAGGTGCCGAACCTGGACGAGATAAGCGAGGCATACAACGTCCTCGTGGATGATGATTCCAGGGAGCACTACAACCAGACTGGGCAACCCCCAGGCCAGGATAAAAAAGTTGCCCGCGCAAACGTGGAGCGGTTGATGCGGGACACGGTGGGCCTGATCAAGCAAGGTCATCACATCGGAGACATTGTGGATTACATGAGAAGCCAGATAGAGCAGGCCAAGAGCCAAGCCCTCAATGTCATGCGGAATAGGCAGGTTGAGTTGGATCACCTGGAGATGGCTGTTGGCCGGGTGGCCGGGACGGAAGCATTCGACTCTCTTCTGAAGACGGATATCGAGAGCACCAAAAAATCTATGGAAGACTGTGTACGGCTGTCGAAAATGCACGATGACATGCTGTTTGAACTTAGTAACCTGGAAGATAAAGCAGGAAATTAATGCCCCTCTACCGCCGTCGGCGGGGCTACCGACCCATGGAGAAACCTCACCGCGTAAGCGGCTACTAACTCTGGCTTGCACATTACCGTTGGGGAAGGAACCCCTGGGAGCCAGGCTTGCTGGCCACACATGTGCCAGGTGGGGATATATTTGCTACCCAGGTTGTCACGTGCGATAATTGTACCCTATGAATAACACCCCGCGCCAGTTATGGCCCCGCCCAGGAGTTTTAAATGATCGGATTCTCATCTGAGGAGGAGAAGAAGCACGTGTTTGAACGGCTGCAGGCTCTCGAATCACGAAGCTCTTTCCTTGCGGGAGTCTTTGCTTTCGCCTGCGTCATAGGCATGTACGCTGGCTGGGAGCTACGTCAGATCCGGGTGAACCAGGTCAGTGCTGCCGTTCTTACCACAGAGATGAACTCTGTTAAGTCTGGGATGGGAAAAGTGGAGACGTCGATGGGCGGTATTGAAGATGCCCAGCGCACCATGACCGCCACCTTTATCGAAAGACAGTGGACCCTTGACGCGCTGGGCAGAGATGTCGAGGTTCTTCAGGATCAAGTCGAGAAGATCCACGATCACCTGGACGACGAGTAGCCCGCTACAAACCTACCTTATTCAATCGGGGCAACCCTCTATTTGCACGCTTATCGTCAGCTTCTTCCTGGCGCTGAGTTTTTGGTATCTGCTGCATCCACCAGGGGAACCCGCCGTTCATCCTGCTCGGGGAGGTCCGTCTGAAACCCTTCGTATTGTGCAGCTTAACACCCTTCGGGTAGACGTTCGGGTCATACCGGAAAGTCTCCGGCGCATCAGTAACCGGGTTGATTCCAATCACTGTACGTAATTTGCGTATAGCTTTTCCTGCCATTGATTTAATTTTCATAGTCATTTCCTTTATAGATTGGCGAGCCATAGCCCGCAGATAAACCCTAAGATAATACAGGGCCAGCACGCTAGTGCCGCTCCCTGCAACAAGTACCACGTCTTCTTATCCATCGTCCCTCTCCTCCCAAGAAACCCACGCCCTGCCATCTTCGTCTACAGTCGTCCCGCCCTTCAAGGAACAGCCAACGCAACGCACATCTTCGCCATCGTAAACAAGGTCTGCCTCAGTGCTATCTGTAAACACCTCTACAGCATCGCCGCATTCATCACACTGCTCCCAAGATATGTGCTTCCATTTCTTATCCATTATCCCTCTCCTTTGTGCTTGGCGGTTCTGGCAGGGGCATCCAGTGGGTTATGCCGTGTTCTATCATTCCATGCCAACCATGGGGGAAATCGCATACCCCAACTTCACCGTCTTGGTAATATATTACGGACGCTAGGCTGTTATCTGGTAACTGATCATCTACGCTAATCCACTCAGCCTTGTTCTGCTCCAGTTGCTTGATGGTGGCAAGTAATTCTTTTCGTTCTAACATACCTTGATGATACAGCTCGCGGTAATGGTCACTCATCATCCCTCTCCTTTGTACTTAATGCTGCCATCCAGGCGCCGTTGTAAAACGATGGCGCCTCGCATCTCTTCAAGACGTTTGATTTCTTCCGGGTCCGCCCACATTCTGAACTCCTTCATGCCC
>Ga0316187_10001210_pt1 | contig 21998 bp, 12 predicted proteins | sample CroRivburrow1_MG_FD_204927 | JGI IMG/M metagenome (GOLD analysis project Ga0316187, IMG submission 204927) | Coastal sediment microbial communities from Maine, United States - Cross River worm burrow 1 | ecosystem: Environmental > Aquatic > Marine > Coastal > Sediment | place: USA: Maine...
ATGACCTTGCTGTCGTTCGCTGGCAGGTGCAGATGGCAGAAGATCCATCACAAGATCCTTGGGAAGTAATCACTGATGCACAAGCCTATTGGAAAGCACCCGCTCAACAGGAGATGGTCTGTGCCCTTGTCAAACGGCACGGCTCCCTGACGTACAAAACACCAGAAGGCTACGACTTCTGGTTTGCACTCAGCCTTGAAGATGCGCTCAAAGAGTGCAAATGCTGAGTTTTACTGTTATTTACTCGCTCTCATTTTAAATTGTAAATTTATACAGGAGAAACAAATGACCCTGTTTTCAATTCCACTAGGGACAGAAGATCGACTAATAAGTCTCTACTCATACCCCAATACAAAAGATAGTAAAAAAACATTAGCCGACACCATTCTTCACTGGTTCAATCAAACATTGGCTCGTGATGGGCTAACGGCGCTGGGGGCATCTGCTGCAATCAAAATCAATAATGCTGAATACACACTGGAATTGAATGGCCCTCAAAATCTGGAAGCAACTTTTGAAGAGTATGGAAAACGACTGCCGCAGTTTCTACAAGACGGCTGGGAGGCATTGACAACCGTTATCCCTAAACTCAAAGAGGATGGCAGATGGGACCCAGAAAACACGGAGCAGTGGCGGTTTTTTCTACCCCACGGGCTTGCGATGGTGAACCAGCGGTCACTGCAATTCTTTCACTATCCTCCCATTCGGCTCTTAGACACTATGCAGGATTATCTGGACGATCCTGTTCCGGTCCGGTGGGCTGAGCTATTAGAAGCAAACGGCATAAAAAATGATCAGGAGGCGTGGTTGTATGAGACCGTTGTCGATGCAACCCCCATTGCCGCACCAGATGATCAGGGCTCTAAAAAATCACCTAAGGGTGACAAGCATTGGGGATTGATCCCAATCCAATTCTTCCCTGATTACCAAAAGGCGATGGTGAAGCTGCTATTAAATGAAAGCCAGACCCACAGTGGATACACCGCCCCCATCGTTGTCTACGGCTCCCACCCCAGAGAAATTTTTCAGGATCTCTATCTGGGGGATCTTAAGCTTGGTGTAAATGTAGCTGGAACAGCAGAGATTATTCCAGGCATGAAGACACCTGTATTAGGCGTAAACCACCCCTACCGCTTCTATGCCCAGGCCCAGATTGAGAATGACAATTCCAAGACCGGTTATGTGGGCTCCGGGAAAATAGTCCCAAAAAACTGTGAAGGTGTCGTGAAGCTGATGAAGAAAGATCTCGCTGCTGCACGCTGGCAGGTATTGATGGCAGAAAACCCATCACTCGATCCCCAAACTCTTATTCAAGAGTGTGAGAAATATTGGGAAGCCCAGGCACGAATGGCAGATGTCTGTAATCTGGTGATGCATGAAGGTTCACTGTTGTACCCTAACCTTCCTGCGCTGGACTTCACCTACAAATTGTCACTCCATGATGCAGCTGGTGTTTGTGGTCTGCACGGAAACAATCCTTGCACGTCTCTTAAGTGAATAAGCAGTGAGGCACAGGAAAGTGCCCGCAAGGCCACGGCTCAGCATTTACTTATCGGAAAGATTTTTAACGATACGATCCGAGATATAACTCGAAAGCGTATATACAGTTTCCTGCGGGTTATAACCAATCGAGGTGGGAAGCAGGCTGGCATCGGTCACGTATAGTCCTTTTACATCATGACTCTCACCATACGGGTTGACCACTGAATTGGTTGGATCAGCTCCCATCCGACAGGTGCCTTGAGGATGATAAGAGACATAACGATAACGGGCGATCTCATTTTTCAATGAGTCCAACACATCATTCACTTCTGAAGGATCATTGATCTCAAGCTTCTGTGAGGTGGGCATAAAGATCTTTTTAGCTCCCGCTGCAAAGAGCACTTTGATGGCCTTTCGCATCCCTTCGATCATGGCTGGGAAGTCTTCCGGATGCATATCGTACTTCACCTTTTTAACCCCATCCTCCCACAGCACTTCACCGTGGTTTCGATCATGGATTAGTGAGATAAAACGCACGTAATCTTTGCTTTCAAGAATGTACTCCATGAAGGGTTTTCCGGTACCCCGCTCAGCATTCAGGGTAGCCTCTACCGGGTCCTGGATGCCATTGAGCAGGATGTAACCACCATCATCAGGCAGGGTGAATTTATCGACATAGAGCGAGTGCCAGGCACCATAAAAGTTTTGGTTCAGGCCCGGAAAATGACCGACCACTGATAGACTGGGATGACAGGCAAAGTTCTTCCCGACCTGTCCACTGGAGTTGGCCACATTGCTGCGCTGCAGGATAAGAGGGGTTTGTATGGCCCCGGCAGCCAGTACAACGATAGGGGCCTTGATCTCCATATCTGCTTTTATATCGCCAGAGGTCCGGTCGATCACTTCTGCCTTAACGCCCGTCACCTTGCCCTTCTCTTCTGTGAGCTGCATCACCCGCGTGTCGGAGTAGATAGTTGCACCCTTTGCCACTGCCCAGGGAAGATAGGTAACCAGCATCGACTGTTTCCGGTCAGGCACGCAGCCGGAGAGACAGGCACCTGTCATAACGCACTGCTTGACGTTACGCCGTGAGGGTTTCCAGGGGATATCTGCCTTTTCACACCCCTCAGCCAACTTGTCGGCACAAGGGCTGCTCTCAGTTGCCGTTCTGGGCTTGATGGATAGGTTGGTCTCAACCTCTTCAAAGTATGGGGTCAGCGTCTTCAGGGTCAGATTGGTCAGACCATACTCTTTGGCCCAAAGCTTTAGATAATACTCAGGGGTTCGGAAACAGACGGTAGCATTCACTACTGTGGAGCCACCCACACAGGCTCCCTGCAGGATGGTGATATCCTTGTTGAGATTGGTCTGCCCGCCATGATCCTGGTAGAGCTGATCCATACCCACTGCCAGCATCTCGGTAAACTGCTCTGAGGGAACATAGGGACCAGCTTCAAGCACAATCACCTTTTTTCCAGCTGATGCCAGCTTGTAGGCGGCGATGGCACCACCTGCACCAGACCCCACTACTACGGCATCCGCAGTCAAAGAGAGGCGGCTTTCATTAATATCTTTGGCCTGGATTACCGGCAAGCCTTTGGGTGGCATTTTAGTGGTCATATTTTATTTCAATAGTTCTATTTATTATTTTTCAGAGAAACTTCAAGCAATCGGCATGGGCGCATTACCCAGAGAAGGAATATTCGTGCGCTTGCTAATGGGGCCAACATAACCCAGATGGGGCCAAGTAATCGGATTGGACCAGTAGGAGAGCCCCACCAGTTTTTTCAGCCCCATGACAATGCCCCTTTTTTCCACAGCATCCGCATCGGCCCACTCATCGCAGAAGCGTCGCGCCTCATCCAGGGAGAGTTGAGTGAAGTGCCTGCCATCATAAGATGCTTTTGGCCCGGCATTGAAAAATGCAATGCCTCCCTTCAACTCTGCCAGGAGATGCGGTTCCATTCCAGCCAGCAGCACACTGTCCAGTGTTTGCAGTACAGCAACTTTTTCTGGGGATGGCAGCTTTGTTCCCTCCACCGGCAACGCAGCTTTTATAAGATGAACAAAAATATCCTGCTCAGGTTGAGTCAGATGTGTAATCTTTGCAGAAACGGGAGCATCTTGCGCATGGGAAGCCGCAAACGCTTCAATGACAGTCAGACTGGATAAGCCGGTATAACCAAGGAGTAACCCAGCGATTTTCAGAAAATCCCGACGGCCATGCTGCTCCGCAATAATGGGTTTATCATTGGGATTGCCCCCACTGCTCATCTTATTCTCCCAGTCTCTCTAGATTAAGTGCCTTTCCACGCCCACTCACTGCTGGACAGCACACAAGGTAATTCTACTACAGAAAAAAATGTTGTATGCCAAGGTGAGATCTATGGTGAGCTTGCTGCCTCCAATAATAGCTAAGTCGAATCACTTTAGCCTGGTGGCACAAAGAACAGCATCACCACCCAGCCAGAGCTGCTTTACCACCCTATTCATAAGACTCAAAGCCGCTAATAACACAATTACGCCCGGACTGTTTAGCTTCATAAAGCCGCTTATCAGCTGCCTCAACCAATACACAGGGGGGAAGATCTTGCGATGGAATCACTGTAACCACCCCTAAACTAGCAGTGACATTAAGCTGTGCATTGGCCTGTGCATTTGAAATTGAAAGCATTTCAATATTTTCGCGAATTTTTTCAGCCAGTTTAACGGCACCTTCAAGAGCAGTGTCCGACAAAACGCAGACAAACTCTTCACCCCCATAGCGCGCAACAAAATCCGTAGAGCGGTCAAGAGAGGCCTCCATCGTCTTCCCAACCATTCTTAAGCAGTCATCCCCTGCTAGATGCCCATAGCTATCATTGAATTTCTTAAAGTGATCGATATCCAGAAGAATCAGCGAGAGTGGGGATTTTGCCCGCGCAGCCCGCCACCACTCATGTTCCAGAAAGAAGTCAAAACGGCGTCGGTTAGGTATGTCCGTCAATCCATCCATTATTGACAAATGGCGCAGTTGATCCCGCTGCAGTTTCAGTTCAAGGTGATTCTTGATACGGGTCTTCACTATGGCTGAGTTGAATGGTTTGATCCCGCTGCAGTTTCAGTTCAAGGTGATTCTTGATACGGGTCTTCACTATGGCTGAGTTGAATGGTTTGGTTATGTAATCTACAGCACCAAGCGCCAAGCCCTGCTCTTCGTCCGTATCCGCAGCCATAGCGGTAATAAAAATAACAGGTATTCCTTTAACGTCAGAGTTCTCTTTCAGGCATTTGCATACCTCATAACCGCTCATGTCCGGCATCTGAACATCTAAAAGAATAATGTCTGGTTTAGGCTCTGCAACTGCCCTCTCCAGAGCCTGCATACCATTCTTCGCCACCTTCAGGTTATAGGCACCCTTCAGCACAGATACCAGCATATTGATATTGAAACGCTCATCGTCCACTATCAATACAGTTGGTTTTCCTTTAGTTACGCTCAACATTATTTCCATTGTCATTCATCATTTCGACAAGCTTCTCCAAACTCTGCTGCGCGGCCTCAAACTCATAGGCTTCCACCTGCTCTTCAAGCAGCGCAAAATTTTCCCGATAATTGTTTCCTAATGCCGTCTTAATCTCCGGCAACAGATCCACCGCCAGGGGATTCACCTCTTCTAGTTGCTGCGATAGCTGTTGAAGAAGAAGGTCAAGGGATACCTGGTCAATCTCCCGTTTCTCTTGATCATCTTCCTGTGCCTGATCTGGCTCAAGAAAAGCCAACCCTTTCAGCACGACCTCCATCTCATCCTGAAAAGCACCAACCAGATCACCCGGCTCTTCTCCAGACTTCAGCATCATCTCTAATGTGCCCACCAGCTTAAATAGCCTCTCAGCACCTAAATTACCAACAGGACCTTTCAAGGCATGAGCCAATTGCTCTGCCTTCACTCCATCACCATGTGCCAACAGCGCCTTCATCTTTTCAGCGGCATCACCATAGTCATGCAAAAATATACGCAGGATCTCACGCAGCAGACCATAATCATTCCCCAGTCTTGATAGTGCATCTTTCATATTGATGCCCGGCAGTGAAGCTGGGAGCCCAGACCGCTCGTTGGGTGCCACTACAGGTGAAGAGACCCCAGGGGGAGTACGCAATCTTACCTTCAGCCATTTTTCAAGGAGTTTGAATAACCGTTCAGGGTTAACCGGTTTGGCAATATGATCATCCATCCCGGCAGTAAAGCAGCGTTCCTGCTCGCTCACCATGGCATGGGCAGTCATGGCGATGATAGGCAGATCTTTAAAGCGCTTATCTTTGCGGATCTCCCGGGTCGCTTGATAGCCATCCATCTCCGGCATTTGTATATCCATTAGTACCAAAGCGAAAGATTCCTCTTTGACCGCGGCAACAGCTTCCAGGCCGTTTCCTGCAATGGCCACGTCCAGCCCCACCCCCTTGAGCAGCTCTTTGGCCACCAACTGGTTGATATAGTTATCCTCCACCAATAGCACCCTGGCTCCAGCAAAATTCGAAAGTGCAAGCTCCTCCGGCGAAGCATCTGGAGTCACGGGCTGTTTTTTGCCGAGCACCTTACGTCCGAGAGTTCCCACAAGGGCATCAACCAGGCTTGAAGGCCTTACCGGCTTAATCAGAAAGTCATCCAACCCACATCCTTTGGCCTCATCCTTCACCTCTTCCAGGCCGTGTGCCGTTACCATAATAATGGAAGGCCTTTTTGACAGAGTGGAATCGGCACAAATGCGCTTGGCCGTTTCGATGCCATCCATTCCCGGCATTCTCCAGTCCATCAAAACAAAATCATAAGGATGTTTTCCTGGCATCTGTTCAGCTCTATGCAGCTCCTTGATGGCCTCCTCGCCGGAAACAACTTCCACTGGTTTACAAGACAACTCCTGCAACATGCCGCACAGTACTTTTCGCGCTTCCATGCTGTCATCCACCACCAACACACCTCTTCCTGCAAGATCTACAGCAGGGGCAATTTTTGCCTCTGCTTGAGCACTTATGCCAAACCGGGCCGTAAAGATGAAGGTACTGCCTTTTCCCGGCACGCTCTCAACATAAATCTCCCCCCTCATCATTTCCACCAGACGCTTGCTGATGGCCAGTCCCAATCCAGTGCCACCATATTTCCGAGTGGTGGATAGATCTGCCTGGGTGAATGAGTGAAACAGTTTGGCCTGCTCTTGCTCACTCATACCAATACCACTATCACGCACCAAAAACCGCAATGTCACCTCATCAACAGATCGAGCAACAGGTTCCACAGAGACAAGAACCTCTCCCTTCTCCGTGAACTTTATGGCATTAGCAACAAGGTTGGTCAGTATTTGGCCCAGACGGGTAGAATCCCCGAGCAGGACCTCAGGGATACTCTGAGGACAGGAGAAAAGCAGCTCAAGTCCCTTCTCATGAGACTTGCCAGCAAACAGGTTAGCAAGGCTCTCCAACACATCATCCAGGCTGAAATCAGTCCACTCCATGGTGAGTTTTCCAGCCTCAATTTTGGAAAAATCGAGGATATCGTCAATAAGGCCAAGCAGTGAATCAGCAGCTGCATGAACCTTATCCAGATAGCCTCGCTGCTTCTCCGTGAGATCACTCTTAAGGGCAAGATAGGTCATACCGATGATGGCATTCATGGGTGTACGTATTTCATGACTCATGTTGGCCAGAAACTGACTTTTGGCCTGAGAGGCGAGTTCTGCCTGTTGCTTCTCTTGCTCAGCCTTCTCCTTCTCCTTCCGTTCACTGATATCCAGCAGTGATCCGTCTATATGGTGAACCCGGCCCATGCTGTCATAGGCTGCCTGGGCCGAGATGGAGACCCAGATCTTAGATCCATCTTTGCGGTGCAGCTGCATCTCAAAATCGGAAGCCCGCCCCTTCTCCTTGAGGATCTGTGAAAATTCCCAGCAGCGTTCAGGCTCAATGAACCACCCACCATCACTGTTTTCCAGCGAGCAGAGAAGCTCATCCAACGAGTCATACCCCAGCATCCTGACAATTGCAGGGTTGGCATTAAGAATACGGCCATCCCGTGAGGATTGAAAAATCCCTTCAACAGCATTCTCATAGAGTGAACGATATTTTTTTTCCGATTCATTAAGTGAGGTGTAATACCTGGCATTCTCTAAAGAGATAGCCGCCTGTGCAGAGATCATCTTCAGCAACTCGACCCGGTCTTCGGTAAAAGTGCCTATAGCCTGGTTGTTTTCAAGATAGAGAAGGCCGGTCAGCTCACCATGGCTCAAAATGGGGATACAGAAGACAGACTTAGGTCTATTTTGTAGCACATACTGATCCTGGGAGAAGAGCGCCTCATTAGAAGCATCATCCAGAATGACCTCTTTATGGGTGCGGGTAACATAGTGCAGAATGGAAGCTGGCAGATCCCTACTCTCATCAACCGGAGTCCCCGGATACTCCATTGCCCGATCTGTGCCGACGGCCTGAATTTCAACCACTAACTGATCCGCCTTTTTCAGGATAAGCGTCCCTTTTTCTGCGCCTGCGCTCTCCATCATGATATCCATCATCTTCTCGAGCAGGCTCTCCAGCATAATCTCACCAGAAATGGCCTGAGATGCCTTGATTACAGCCGTTAAATCCAGATAATCCCCCCCCGCTGCAGACCGCTTTGGTGCAGCCGCCCCACCTGTTGAAAGCCCATACCGGCGACCCATTTTTGGCAAAAACTGCGGATAGTTTTTTTCAAGAAGCATCAGCTTCCGCTTCGCACCCCACTCCTGATACCTCTCAAAAGCCCGCTTCATATAGGGCCGGGCAAAGTCATTCTTCCCCTTCTCCATCCAGTATTTGGCCGCCAACTCATTGGCTAATGCCTCATCCTGAAGGAACCCATTCTCTCCTGCCATCTCTATCGCCCGGTCATAAAGATCCAGCGCAACCTCCATACTTCCAGTCAATGCTTCCATTTCTGCAGCAACAAGAAGATATTTATGCTCAAAATTTTCCGGACAGGATTTAGCCCACTGCTGTAACTGCTCCTGGTTTTCAACCAACTCATCCCAATAAGGCTGCCGCTGACCCTCTGAACCCAACCGATAGCAGGAAGCCAATATCAACGAAGAGAAAAATTTCTGCGCCACCACGGAGATGGTGCCACTGGTAAAGGACTGCCTTGTCTCCGCCTTACGACTCCAGCGTAGCGCCTCAAAGGGATCGTCATACAGAAAAAACAGAAGGGATTTCAGCGTATGCCAAACACCGATTACGGTAGGGCTGGTATCCGTCCCCCAGCTGGGATCCTTGTCGGGGCCAATCTCCCCTGCTTTGAAAAGAAACCGCTCACCAGTCTCCCCAGACAGATTCCGTATCACCGCCTGAAAGACATCCATCATATCAAGGGCTAAACGATTGTTGGTTTTATCAACAAAAGGAAGGCGCTGCTCCAACTCACTTTGCAGAGCATTCAGTCTCCTTCCCTGGAAGAAGGCATTCATCACATTATTGAAAGCCAGAATATAACCGGCATAGAGCAGCTCACCTGACTCCATACCCGCCCGGTAACCATAATCCCCCAGGGATTCAGACTCTTTGATGTGCTTCACCCAATGATTCAAGAAGGCTGTTGCAACAAAACAGCAGCGGCAAACATAGGCTTTATGATCCAGCTCTTCACAAAGCTTTAAGCCCAACATGCCAAATTCATAACCCTCCTGAAAGGCACCCAACTCATAGACCAGAACATTGCCATAACTTGTATATCCCTTCCCCGACTCAGGCACATGCCCATACTGGAGAGAGAGATTGGCCATTTTTACAAGAACCCAGGTGTAAAGATCGGTCTTGTAAAAGTAGGCCGCAGGGGTCATATCATTGAGCAGCTTCATCGCCGCCTTTTTCTCTGGCAACTCCATTGCAGGGGCATTGATCAGCGAGGCGATTTCCCGGCCTCCAAGTAGTTTCTTGGCCTTGGCAAGTTCGGCATGAATAGCCACTTTGAGATCCACCTCAGGTACATCAATGCCAAGCAGTCCAAGGGCCATGCTGCCAATGGCCATTACCTCCTCGTGTTTACCGAGCATGGTATATTTAACGATCTGTAGGTCAAAGATCTCCGCCTGCTCAATAAGCGATGTGGCCAGTGCCAGAGAATGCTTGATAAACAACTCGGACTGCTCATAATTCCCGGTCAGATACTCAAGTTCAGCCCGCTCCCTGTTCAGCTCTAAATGAAACTCACGCCGCTCATCATCACCCTCAGGACAGATATCCATCGCCTTTTGCAGGTAGCGTAGCGCAGAGTCATAGGCGGTAGAGAGTTTGGCTTTACGACATGCCATAAAATCCAACTCAGCCACATTCCACTGTTCTTGTTCATTTGTAACGAGCTGCAATCCCTTGTTGAAATGATCAGCCAGTTCAAACACGCGCTCCAGCTGCTTCTCTTTACCAAGACTGGCCCTTAGCAGTCGACCAATCTTCAGATGCACCTCCTGCTTGACCGCATCTTCGATGAGGTCATAGGCGGCCTGTTGAACCCGGTCGTGGAGAAAGCGGTAATTGAATACAAGCAGCTTCATCTGCGCCTCATCCTGAGAGAGGTGGCTGCGCTCAGATGTGGTTTGGATAAAGCCCTGTCGGATTGCGGGCAGCAGGGTATCGTAGGTTTCCGGTTCCGGGCTCTCAAAAATAGTGGCCAGCGTATCGAGATCAAACCGGTTTCCCACACAAGCAGCCAGTTGCAAGGCAGTCTGGGTTGCCTCCGGGAGACGCATCAAGTGTGAGATCAGCAATTCAACCACATTTTCAGTAATGTCGAGTTTCTCAATCTCCTGGATATTCCATCGCCAGGCGTGAGTCACACCTCCATCACACTCATCACATGCATCAAAAGTGATCTGTTCTTCCTGATGGAGTGTCATCAGGAATTGATTCACAAAGAAGGGATTGCCACCCGTCTTACTCAATACCAGGTCAGCAAGGGGACGAACCACACTACGCTCCTGATGCAGCGTATCAACAAGCAAGCTGGTAATAGGCTCCAGGCCAAGCGGCAACAGGGTAATTCTTTCGATCTCCCCCTTTTTTCGACTAACCTTATCCACCGTAAGAGATAGGGGATGATCCAACCCCACTTCGCTATCCCGGAAGGCACCAATTAAAAAGAGACAGCGGGTGCCCTCATCCATCATCAGAAGTTCAATCAGCTTCAATGTGGCGGCATCCGCCCACTGAAGGTCATCAAGAAAGATAACAAGCGGGTGTTCCTGCTGGCAGAAGACCCGGATGAACTTCTGAAAAACCAGAAAAAATCGGTTTTTTGACTCAGCAGGGGGGACATCATGCGGCTGCGGCTGCGGCCCCACAATCAGCTCCACCTCCGGCAATACATCAATAATAATCTGCCCATTGGAGCCAAAGGCCTCAAGCAGCAGTTTCCGCCACTCGGCAAGTTGCTGCTCGGTTCCCGTCAGCAGTTGCCTAATCAACCCCTGAAAGGCATAGATCAATGCGCTATAGGGGATATTTCGCTGAAATTGATCAAATTTACCGCTGATAAAAAGACCCCGCTGCCTGGCAATGGGTCGGTACACCTCCCGCACCAGACATGTCTTCCCAACGCCCGAGTGACCGGAAAGCAGCAACAGCTCCCTGCCCCCCTTACTCACCCGCTGAAAAGCAGCGACTAAGGTTTTGATTTTGTCATCCCGACCATAGATCTTCTCAGAGATCTGAAAGTGCTCAGAACAGTCGCTCTGGGCAAGAGGAAATTCAGCAATGGTACCCGTTGAACGCCACTGCCGGGCGCACTCCTCTAAATCACTTTGGATACCCCAAATGCTTTGGTAGCGATCTTCTGCATTCTTTGCCAGCAGCTTCTCTACAATCGCCGACAAGGCTTCTGGCACGTCTCGCTCGATCTCATGCAGTGGAGTTGGCTGCTTAGCCAGGTGAGCATGCACCAGCTCCATGGGGTCATCAGAATAAAAAGGGAGTTTGCCTGAAAAAAGCTCATACAGCGTGACACCGAGAGAGTAGTAATCACTCCTGTAATCTACCTTGCGATTTATCCTGCCCGTCTGCTCCGGGGAGATATAGACAAGGTGGTCCTTTAGCTCCTTTGGATTTCGCAAAGTTGGATTTTCATAGGAGAGGGCGGTGGAATCACCAAAGCAGACAAACTTTAGTTGGGCATCATCGCCATGCCCGCAAATTATATGCACGGGTTTAATCTGATTGTGAATCACATCCGCCGCATGGATTGCACCGATTGCCCGAACAATCCGCAATGCAATGTCCAGGCGCTGCAAAAAATCCAACTGTCCGGATTCCAAAATACTTTGAAGGGATTGACCACCAAAGTCCTCAAGGCACATGACCAAATCGCCATTCAGTCGCACCAGATCATAAGCCTCAACGGCAGCATCAACGCCCTTTAGATGCTGAAGAATCTCATACTCCCTGATATAACCAGCCTCCTTCGCTGAGCTCTGGCCTCCGTTTCTCAACACCTTGATAATAACTGGCTTACCATCCTCCACTCTACGGCAACGGTAGATGGTTGACCTGGTGCTCTCTGAAATAAGCTCCAGCTGATCATATCCTGGGATGTTGCTCATGCCGCCTCTTGTTTATTATAGTTTGATACAGACTGACTTAGTCTCTGTGTAGTGTTCTAGGGCAGCCTTACCCCACTCCCTACCCCAACCCGACTGCTTATAGCCGCCAAATGGTTGCGTGGCGTCAAAGATATGAAAACAGTTAACCCATACCGTGCCCGCTTGAAGCCTGGCAGAAACCTCATGAGCCTTACTGACATCCCGCGTCCAGATGCCTGCAGAGAGACCATAGATTGAATCATTGGCCTCATCGATCACATCATCGAGAGAATCAAAAGGCATCACCGAGAGCACTGGCCCAAAGATCTCTTCCTGAACCACCCGCATATGCTTCTTGGTATTCACCATAACGGTAGGCTCATAAAAAAACCCCAGTTCACCCTTCCGACAACCTCCCGTAAGCAGTTCAACCCCTTCACTCCGACCCAAATCCACATAACCGCTAACGCGATCCAGCTGAGCCTGGGAGATCAGCGGCCCCATTTCAGTAGCAGGATCAATACCCGGCCCCACCTGGAGTTTGCCGGAAAGATCAACAACCCCCTCCACAACTGCGTCAAAGAGAGTGCGATGAACATACAGGCGAGACCCGGCACAGCAGATCTCACCCTGATTAGTATAGATCGCCATAGCCGCTCCGTTGACGGCTGCCTCTACATCAGCATCCTCAAGCACCAGATTTGCTGCCTTGCCACCCAGCTCCAGAGTCAGATTCTTCAGATTGCCTGTGGCGGAGGCCACAATAGATTTTCCCACTTCAGTGGAGCCGGTAAAGGCGCACTTATCCACATCAGGGTGAGAAGCAAGGGCTGCCCCTGCTGTCTCACCATAGCCTGGGACAATATTGACTACGCCATCGGGAATCCCCGCCTCCTGAATCAGCTCACCAAGGCGCAGAGTGGTCAGTGGCGTATCTTCCGCCGGTTTAATGATGCAGGTGCAGCCCATCGCCAATGCAGGCCCCAGCTTCATCGACAAAAGCAGAAGTGGAAAATTCCAGGGCAGGATCATACCAACCACCCCAACCGGCTCCCGCAGGGTATAGGAGAAATAACGATCATCGGGGGTGTAAGGGCAGCCATGTGGCAGAACATCACCCTCTAACTTGGTGGGAAATCCGGCGTAGTAGTTGTAGGTGTCAATGGTAAGAGGGAGGTCAACATAACGTGAAGCATTGATTGGTTTTCCAGAATCCAGCGTCTCCAACTCCGCCAGCTGATCGATGTTATCTTCCATCAATTGAGCCAATTTGCGCACCAGGCGCTCACGCTGGGCTGGCTGCATTTTTCTCCAGGCAGGGCTCTCAAAGGCCGCCCTCGCGGCCTTAGCTGCCCGGTTAATATCCTCGCTACCCCCTTCAGCCACTTCGGCCAATAGATCTCCAGTAGCAGGGTCCAACGTCTTAAAGCACTTTCCCGAGGTCGATTCTACCCACTCACCACCGATGAACATCCTGCCAGCACGCTGAAGAAAAGCCCGTACATCCTTCCGAGCAGCCGTTAGTCCATCCGCATCTGTTTCCACCATTATTACCCCCGATTTCTGATGGGAATTATCGAATATCAGCTACAAAACAATCTCTCTTGTACCCCGACATATCCGGTCATTCAGAGCAACCAATCAAAATCATTAGTATTGAGTATAGAAGCATACGAGAAACTAGGGTTCAGGAGCATTGAGTTTACTCAAATCCAATACATCTCAATTACAGCTCTCACCAATAGCACTATAGAGGGTAAAAATATCCTGAATTGGCGCTTTAATAGTAAGGTAGGTCGACGGGCGCTGTGCTGCAGCACCACTCAATGCTATCCAGCACTTGACGGATAAAATAAAAAACAGCATAACGTCATATAAGAAGACCAATAAACTGGTCAACCGACCTGACTAGCTTTTAGTGCTAAAACAGACAACCCTAGAATTAAGAATGCACTACTTGAGGATATAAAATGAAAACTGTCTGCCAAGACAGTCCCAACCAACCCAATGCTGTCACACTTCACTGCACCACTCTCTGCAGCAGGCCAGCTGATTTACGGCGTTAGATTTTAACTGAAATATTGAGTACATAATGACAAACCTAAAGATATGCATATTACTGATTCTCGCTTTAACCTTGGGTGCATGCACATCCACCAAAAGTACAAACATGCTGGGCAATTACGCACTGAAATTAAATGAAGATGAGTGGAACGGGACCTGGGTTATTGAAAATGAGGCCTACCAAATCAAAGTGATAAACCCAGACTTTGGCATTATGCAGTCAATATCAATTGAAGATGGAAAAATTAAAAAACACAGGATATTTGCAACACAAAGTGGCGATGACAAATATATCAATCTAGTGGCTCCTGATAAGCGCTTTTTCTTTGCAAAGTTTAAGAAAGAGCAGAACTCAGTCATTGTTTGGTTACCATCAAAGGAGATGTTGAAAAAGGCCATTGAAAACAGCGAAATTGAAGGCAAAGTAGATAAAGATGACAATGTATTGATAACCGCAAGCGGCAAAGCATTTAGTGAATTCATGAAGACAAATAAAAACATGATGATGTTTGAGTATGAAAACCCAGGCATCTTTAAACGGCTAGTCAAATAAGAACACCCAACAAAACAAAATACACAAACTCTAAATCGGAGAAGTTAAACAGCTGTGCATCGGGTAATTACGCTGTTTACAGCAATTTAAAGCCACAATTTGTAGCGCTGTATAGGTAATCGGAGTTATCTATGAAAGAGAATAATTTGGATAACGTTACAAAAATCACTGCCATATTGACTTGTTTAAGTCTTATCATCGGCATCGTTATTGGTCTTATACAGATCCGCGATTCATTATCAATTGCAAACGTCACCCTTGAAAAAGCCAACCAGACACTTGATGCAATCAAGGTAGAAGCATTAAGCAACGTAATGGATATATTGGATGTAAATTCAAAGATTAAAACACAGCAAGCTGCATATGGTACAGCGCGCCTTGAAGCGGATATTGTTAATATTAATACTTTGCTAAACGCTGGAAAAACAGGAGAGCAGATATATTATTCTGAAGTACTGAATAGCTTTCGTACAATCGCAGCCCATTACGAAAGATTATCCGTACTTATCAATCTTGAATACGTTGAGTTTTGCGTGATATTCAACATAATTGCATTCCCCGATCACTAGTGTCCGGAAAATTACTCAAATAGATTCAACTGGTTACTGAGGTCGTGGTTGTTTATATTCTGGTCGCATCCTGTAAGCAGTTGATCTATAGGTGTTGTTTCGAAAACAGTCAGGCTCAGGATTTGTAGGATTGAATAGAGACTGGCCTCGATTTTTAGTCGCTTCTTGATGATGGCGACGAGCACATAGACGGACACAGCTATCCAGACCTGAGTCTTGACGGCATTCGCCGACGTGCCGAAAAATGATTTGATACGCAGGTGCTGTTTTATCCATTTGAAAAACAGCTCCACTTGCCAACGGTACCGGTAAAGTTCGGTGATCGTTAGTGCTGGCAGGCTGAGGTTGTTGGTTAGGAACACAAGCTGTTTGTCGGTCTTGGCATCGTAGAACTTGATACGGCGCAGTTGGTCTGGGTAGTGCTTGTTGGTATAGAAACCAGCCAAGTTCACTATTTGGTCGCAACGTAATCCAGTCTCCTTGTCCACGGGACGAGAATAGACTCTGCGAAACTGAAGATTGGATTTGGCTCGAATGACAAAAAATGCCGACGCCTGATTTAGCTGATACAAGCGCTCGAAGTCCAGATAGCCTCGATCCATGACATAGAAGGCACCAGGCTCTGGCAGGAGCATGTCCAGCACATTGACATCGTGCAGCTTGCCGTCTGATATGTGGATAAACGAAGGGATATTGCCGCGTAGATCGAGCAATGTATGCAGCTTTATAGCTGCCTTGGTTTGCCTGAAATGCGCCCATGGAAAGACGGAAAGACAGAGGTCGATTGTCGTGGCGTCTAGCGCGTAAATGGTGTTGTCGAGTTCGAGCCCAAGATCCTCCTGGGCATAGAGTTGTCGGGCGGTCTGGATAAGTGACTGAGCGAAGTTGGCATAGATGCGCCAGTCGCGTCTTTCGTTGGCATCGGCCAATGTACTGCGTGCGACGCTGGAACGTATGCCCATATGATAGAGCTTGTTGCTCTGGGCTTTGAGGCAGGCTTCGATATCGCGGAGGCTCTCCCGGTAGGTGAGCTGAGCAAAAGCCATGCAGCGATATTGATCTTGGCAACTGAACCGCTTGATATGCTTGTTGCCATCGTAGCGTTGAATACAACGCCGCAAGGTATGCAGAGGCAGATGATCTATCGCCTGTGCAAAAACGAGTTTGCCTGTAAACATCGACTGAACGCCCTAACCTGGAATGCCAGGTTAAATCTTGGCGTTGACCGTGAGGTCGGTTCAAGTCGGTGACAGGTGGGAAAGACATGTTTTTGCTTTATTAATAGTAAGTTGCGCGTGTTTAATCTCAATTATTCCGGACGCTAGTGTTCCCCGATAACTTCTGGAATGAGTCTCAAAATTTAAGAAATATCCTTGCATCAAATTGGTACGGTAAGGGCGAACCATTAAACGATTTTTTATCGGGCTTTTCTAATCTATATAACGATTATCAGGATGAAAGGGAAAACAACAGCAACTGCAATTAAAAACAGAACTGCTTGGCTAGGCCAAAGTCAATGCAGCCAGGGAAAGCTGTAATCCTGCTTTCTCTCCTTTCTCACGGAGCCGTTTGAGTTCCAGTTCAAGATCAGAATTCAGCCCTCCATTTCTGATGCATGCAATACATCGACCACGATCAATGTAGTAGTCACTCCACGGTAGTGGTTCTTTTTCTGTATACACTTCCAGGTTATCGGTATAACGTAACACCTCACCCCACTCTTCAAGCTCCAATGCAACATCAATAGCCATCTGATAAAAGTGTAGATAGTTATGACTGACACACTCCTGGGCCAGGATTTTTTCACCCTCTTCAAGCATCTTATGCTTCTTGCCTGGATTTTTATGCACTGTAGCTAATATACCCAGGATCATTGGGCCTGCATAAGTTATATCGGTTTGCTGTATGAGCATATAGGTCTGTTTAGAAAGCGCTTCAGCTTTACTGGTTTTGCCCTGTAGCGCATTCAATATGGTTAACATCCCCAGGTTTTCAACTTCGAATTGTTTAGAACCCAACTCCAAAGCGATTTTGTAGGCACTTTCAAAAGAGCATTCTGCTTCATTCAGTCTGTTTTGATATGTAAGAACACTACCCAGGATATTGTGTGCCAGCGCTTCGGCACGTTTGTCGCCCACATAGCAGGCATGCTCTATAGCAGTACGGGCATCTGCAAGAGCCTCCTCTTGTCGGTTCTGAAAAAAGGCTGTAACACCGCGCATAGCCAGGTTGGGAACTTCAATACGATCGAAGCCCTGTTCACGACTTAACACTACGCATTGGTCAAAGTAGCTGTGCGCAGTGATCATCTGTCCACGCTGGTAATAGGCATCACCCAGACCACTAAGAGCACGCACCTGATGGAAAGGTGACTCTGCCTGTTGCGCAAACTTGAATGCCAGTTTGTGCTCTTGCAGGCACTCATCAACCCGACCTAATGGGAACAGACTGTTGCCCCGATAGTAATGGATTTGTGCCAGCATCTCGGATGATGCTTCCTGACCAACCTGCTGCTCTGCCCTATTCAGTGCAGCTAGTGCCTCATCATGATTGTCCTGAATGGCCAGCCCTGCCGCAATCCCTATCCAGGGTAATGCTTCATCAGGAGCAAATTGGCTGGCTTGTCGGTAGGTGTTGATGGACATTGTGATTGAGCCAGACTCTTGCAACAACCGACCACTGTAACAGAGCAGTTCAAATCGCTCAGTGTCATCTGAGACTAACTCCAGGCCTCTGGCAGTTGATGCCAGAGCTTGTTCATAGTGAAATTCCCGCCCTTGCTGGCAGGCTGCCGACAGATAGGCACTGACAGCTTCAGCTGCCTTGGCTCGGTCCAAGTGCTGAGCATGGAGCAGAAGATCTCGCTCGGCATACCACTCAGCTGCACTCAGATGTAAAGTTCTCCGCCTAGAATCAAGCAGTGAGTCATAAATACCTTCAAATAGCAGGGCATGGTTGAATTGGCAGTAGTCCTGATCCAATCGCATGAGTTGCTGAGAGGTAAGAGGTGCAGGATCAAAGGCCTCATCATTAAGCAGATAACGTAGCGCATCGATCACAAAACGCTGACCCAGTACTGAAGCCGCTTGAATAGCTTTTCGTGCTTCTGGCTCCAGATTATCCAGCCTGGCCCAAACCATGTGCCGAATGGAATCCGGGATCTGGACTGGATTACTCTCCATGTTTATCAGCAACTGCTCTAAAAAAAAGGGATTGCCTTCAGCCCGGTCAATATAGCGCTGCACCATTTTTTCATCAGCCTGGAATTGCTGAGCCAGAGCCAAAGCCTCTTTTGAGCGAAGTGGCCCAAGATCCAGCGTAGTAAGCGGCGCCCCTTGCATAGAGCCGCGCCAACTGGGATTGAGGGGTTCGCCACTGATGCGGGTGGACATCACCAGAATGGCTGAGCAGCTACTTACAGTAACTGCAATATGGGCCAACAGCTCCAAGGTGCGTGCATCGGCCCAGTGTATATCTTCGACCAGCAATAACAGCGGGTGTTGTTCGCTTGCCAACTCAATCAGTTGAGCAATAACCTCTTTTGCTCCTTGTCGACGCGTATAGTTATCCATCGCATCATAGAGACTCTTAAGCGCCTCAGGCTGCGGTATTCCAAGAAGATCATTGAGATGGATTTGTTGTTCCGGTTTGATCAAACCATCAGTTAGTGCCTGTTGCACTTTGGCTTCACGATTTTTATCAGTGATTCCCAATAGATTATCTATGAGTAGCCTAATCGGACTGCTACCAGTCTCTACACCAAATTCCAGCGCCATAGAGCGATAACATTTGAACCCCTGTTGCTCTGCCTGATAGCTGAACTCCTGTAGAAGACGCGTTTTGCCAATACCACCTTCACCACGCAGAAGAAATGTTTGACCACACTCCACCTTCTCACAGAATCCCAAAGCATTAATCAGTATGCTGAGCTCATTCTGACGACCGACAAAGCGGGTTTGGGTTTGAATTTCATCCAGATTCAGTTGCAGCAAACGCCAGGCTGAAAGAGCAGGAAGTGCTTCGGCACTGATTAGATTGTGTGTGCTGTTGTAGATTTCTTCAGTAACCAGAATCTCTCCCGGCGCCGCCAGTGCCGCCAAGCGACCTGCATGGTTGACAGCGGCACCGCTGAGTATTGTTTGAGCTGAGCCAATATTGCTTCGGGTAACGGGGCCACTGGCGATACCAATAGCCGGCTGGGAAGAGTCTTGACCAATTAGCTGTTGTATCTTTATTGCTGCTTGCAATGCCCGTTCAGGCTCACTGTCATGCGCCTTTGAGAGGCCAAAGGCTACCAGTAGATTACCCCCCATCTGGTTGACCATTTCACCGCCAAAGCTGGCTAGTTGCTGCTGAACCTTTTCACTCTGTTCCTGTAACTGTTGATGAGCCATCTCATGCGCATACTCACTTGGACCGATGAGGGCATCCAGACGCACCCAGAGCATGATGGTTTGGCGTAGCTCCATTTCGGTTGGAGTGGTTGATTGACCGGCTTCTGCAGGTTCAGCTATTTCAATTTCAGCCAGCACCTCCTCGTTGTGCGGCGCCTGATTGTTCCTATCCTGCATAACCTTCCGGTATAGCGCCTGGGTCTCCTTTTCTGGCGGCACACCCAGCTCTCTGAGTAGGATGCCATGGCAGCTGCGGTACTGCTTGAGAGCTGAGCCATATCGCCCCAATTGCGCATAGAGCTGTATCAAGATACGGTGCGTGGACTCCTGCAAGGGGTCGAGCGCAAGCAGGCGGATTGCAGTGCGAACAGCAGGCTCATGGTCGTTGTTTTTGATCTGCAGATCGAGCAGTTGTGACATCATATTGAGCGCCTGCTCACGCAGATGGCTTTGGTGGGCCAGCATCCACTCTTCAAATCCTGCCGAACGAGGGTTGAATCCCTCCAGGAACTCCCCTTGATAGAGGGCAAGCGCTTGCTCCAAGGAGGCACTGCTTTTATCCGCAAGGGATGCTTTAAACATCAAGACATCCACTTCAATGCTCTCAGCCGAAAGCAGGATCTGGTCATCTTCAGCTATTAATATAGGGTTATCACCCTCTGGAAGGGTGCGCCGCAGATCTGCCAGCGCCTGCCTCAGACTATGCCGGGCGCGAGTATCATCACTATCCTCCCACAACAACCCTGCCAGCTTGTCCCGCGATAGCGGCTGCCCCTGATGCAGCGCCAAATAGGCGAGCAGCGCCTTCGCCTTGCGAACCCTGACCATGATAGGGGCACCATCTTCACTGCAGAGCTGGAAACCACCCAAAAGCTGAAGTTTGATAGTCAATGGATCTCCTAGTGAAGCAGGCTCAGGTTGCCTGTCTACCCATAATTATTTTCAGTTATTAGCTTTTTGACGCTGCTTTGACGCTGTGACTTACGGCGCCTTGACGCTCTGCACCTAAATTAACACACAGAGGGAGCCGTTCCCCAAACTTTAAAGAAGTCTCAATGAACAGAAGAATGGAGATGATTATGTGTAAAGCAACAATTTCAAACAAGGCCTTTTGTCAGGATCAGTCAGATGCCTTTGCCGACAAGATGGTAGATATTCTTAATGGTGGCGCTTTGGCGCTGACAACATCACTGGGACACAGAAGCGGACTATTCGACACCCTAGCAGAGATTGGTAGCGCAACCAGCACGGAGATTGCCAATGCAGCAGACCTGAATGAGCGCTATGTGCGTGAATGGCTGGGGGCCATGGTAACGGGTGGCATTGTGGAATATGACACCACATATAAAACCTATCAATTACCGGATGAACATGCTGCCTGGCTAACTCGCAGCAGTGCACCAGACAATATTTCTGTCTTTGCCCAGTACATCCCTCTGTTGGGGCAAGTTGAGGATGAGATCCTGGACTGCTTTCACCGCGGCGGTGGTGTTCCTTATGAGAAGTATCCCCGTTTCCATCAGGTCATGGCTGAAGATAGCGGTCAGACCGTAGTTGCCGCGCTGACCGAACATATTTTACCGCTGGTGCCAGGGCTTGTTGCGCAACTGGAAAGTGGTATTGATGTGCTGGATGTAGGCTGTGGGTCAGGCCGGGCAATTACTCTACTGGCCAAACACTTTCCCAACAGCCGTTTCACAGGTTACGACATCTCTGAAGAGGCAATTGGGCGTGCATCGACAGAAGCTCAGCGACAGGGGCTGGACAACATCCTATTCGAAGTGACGGATGTTACCCATGTTGATGAACCCCAAGCATATGATCTGATCACCGCTTTTGACGCCATCCACGATCAGAAGGCACCAGCTGATGTGCTTGCCGCCATCTTCCGGGCTTTACGTCAGAATGGCCTCTTCTTCATGCAGGATATCGCTGGTTCAAGTCATGTGCAGAACAACATGGATCACCCCATCGGTCCCTTCCTCTACACCATCTCCTGCATGCACTGCATGAGTGTTTCCCTCTCTCAGGGTGGCGAAGGGCTAGGAGCGATGTGGGGACGGGAAAAGGCATGTGAAATGCTCACCGAAGCTGGCTTTACCAGGATTGATGTCAAGCAACTCGATCATGATATCCAGAACAGCTATTACATCGTAACCAAAGGTTAAAAAAGAGATCACGTTACCCCAAAGATCAGGAGGGCGAAACAATGAAAAGCAAAAGTCTTGCAGTAGTATTTATCCCGGTAGCAGTTGTGCTAATAGGTAGTGGACTGATGGTTCTGGATGGTGTGATTCCAGGTATTCTTCCCACCTGGGTGCTGTGGCAGTTAGTGCTATTTGCAGCCATCAGTATGTGCAT
>Ga0316187_10001211_pt1 | contig 21984 bp, 17 predicted proteins | sample CroRivburrow1_MG_FD_204927 | JGI IMG/M metagenome (GOLD analysis project Ga0316187, IMG submission 204927) | Coastal sediment microbial communities from Maine, United States - Cross River worm burrow 1 | ecosystem: Environmental > Aquatic > Marine > Coastal > Sediment | place: USA: Maine...
AAGGTCTTTATCACGCGAGAGAATGTAAACTGTAACGTGACACTTGTCAATCTGTGAAGGATTGAGCCCGCCTGAATCTAGGTCATGTCGCCTAACGCCGCGATAAGCGGCCGACCGTAGCTGGCGGCTTTTCTGCGCAAGCAGAAAAGGTGACAGGTAGGGAGGTCCGCTTCATCGCCTTGTTAGGCGTCACGTCGTTCCTCCTCTCTCAACGCCTGTTGATCTTTGACAACCGACGCTCCCGTCGTTGTCTGAACATATCCACTTGCCTCGAACGATATATAGCCCTCCGGCCAATTCAGATTTAGCTTCCACACCGTAGCCGTGTATCGAGCTCTCCGCTCCTCGATTCGATCAATAGAGTCCAGAGAAAACGGGGAGAGTGCTGCTGTCGGTTTCTCGTAATCGAGATGAATTACCAGATTCGTGACCTCGTGGAATGTCAGATCAGCTGGTGCGATACGGAACACAATGGCGCCCGATTCCTGCTTGATCCACTCGAGGATGTAGTCAATATCGAAGGACACGGTTCCAGATCCGTGCGCTCCTTCCGCTAGAGAGAACCCATGAACATGATTGTCATGCCAAGACATTTCTTCAAAATCTTCTTGAGTCCATACCTTCACACCCGAATCCGACATCTAGTGACGCCTAACAGCCAAATCTACGACACGATGTCGTGATAGATTGCGACATCATGTCAGTGATCTTCGGGGGGAGTTGGAGAAGCCTTTTCATCCCACTGATTTTTCCAGTTTCACCGCCACACCGCCATGGAGTAATTCTCCCACGCTCTGATCATCCCCTTGCCGACGTACTTTAGCGCGACTGCTGGAAATACTACCTCTTTCTCCCTGGGCAGCCACAGTGGCAAAACTTCTCGATCAGATCCGGAGCGCCGTACGTTCCCGCCACTACTCTATCCGCACAGAGCGCACCTACATCTACTGGATCCGCAAGTTCATTCACCACCATTCTATGCGACACCCGAAAGACATGGGCGAGGGTGAGGTCGCCGCATTCCTGAGCCACCTCGCTGTTCGCAGAAACGTCGCGCCAAACACCCAGCGCACCGCATTGAACGCACTCATATTCCTCTATGTTCAGGTGCTCGGGCGCTCGGAATTCAACGTCACCGGCTATCGTTTTGCCCAGAAGCCGAGGAAGCTGCCTGTCGTTTTGAACCGGGACGAGTTGGACGCCATATTCGCGGCTCTCGAAGGTGTGCCGAAGATCTGCGCTCGCCTCATGTACGGCTCGGGGCTTCGGGTAATGGAGGTGGTCCGACTCCGCGTGCACGACATCGAGTTCGAACGGCTCAGCCTGTTGGTCCGTGATGGTAAAGGTAGCCGACAGCGGATAACGACACTGGCAGAGAAAGCCATACCGGATCTTCAGCATCAGCTGGAGCAGACCCGTTACTACTACGAGGAGGATCTCTCCATAGAGGGTTGGGCAGGCGTTCACCTGCCAAACGCACTGGCCAGAAAAATGCCTGGCGCGCCCAGAGAGTGGGGCTGGCAGTACGTATTCGGCGCCAGAGAACGCTCAATCGATCCAAAGACAGATCTTCTGCGCCGCCATCATATCGCCGAACGCACCGTGCAACGTGCATTTACTGCTGCCGTACGGAAGGCCGGAACAGATAAGCCTGCTTCCTGCCATTCGCTGCGCCACTCATTCGCCACCCATCTGCTCGAACGTGGCGCGGACATCCGCACAGTTCAGGAGCAACTGGGGCACTCGGATGTTCGAACCACCGAGATCTATACGCATGTGATCAAGCGTGGCGGTCGGGGAGTTCTGAGTCCGCTGGATCTTTGAGATATCCAGCGCCGTCGCATCGCTATTCCAGCTCGGCCCCGCCATTCGGGTCCGCATCATCTCGCGGCCCGAACAGCGGTGGTGGTATCCGGTGCCCGGCAAGCTGCTCGAACGCATAGGCCATCGCCAGCAGCTCCGGCTCAGCCCAAGCCCGGCCGAGCAGCTCGAGCCCTACAGGCAATCCATCGTCGGTAAAGCCTGCTGGCAGGCTGATCGCCGGCAGACCGCTTTTTGCAGACAACTGGCAGTTGCTGCCATCTTGCGGCTCGTAGAGCGCTGCTGCTTTTCGCCGGATGGTCGGATAAGCGAGCACGTCCAGGTTCTGTTCAGCCATGGCAGCCAGCACCGCCTCGCGGATGAGCTGACGCTGTGCCAATGCGCTCCGATATACCGGTTCACTTTCCGAGCCCATCGATTCGGATACACGCAGCACCTGATCGATGCTCTGATCATAGTCGCCGCTAGCCAGGATCTCGGTGAGGCTTCTCACCGGTGCCTCAGGGTGCCGCGCCAGATAGGCATTGATGTCTGTTTTGAAGTCGTGTGCGAGCACGAAGAATCCTGTGGATTCTACATTTAGGATGGCATCCAGATTCGTAAATCGCACCCGGACAAGCTCTGCTCCCGCCGCGGCAAGCTCCGCTGTCGCCCTGCCGATCACCGCAACCACTTCGCTGTCCTCGTGATCGAATAGCAACAGATCTTCCACCACACCGATCCGTTTGCCGGCCAACGCCCCCGGGTTCAGCCCGTCCAGGTAGCTTGCCGGCACATGGCCGACGCTCTGCGCTGTTTGCGGATCGCCTGGATCGAAACCTACGGTGGCATCCAGCAGCAACGCCAGATCGGTCACGTTGCGCGCGATGGGCCCTCCAATATCCTGAGTATGAGAGAGCGGCACGATGCCGCGCCGGCTCGAAAGTCCCTGGGTGCCGCGCAGGCCCACCAGGTTGTTGTGTGCGGCGGGAATACGGATGGAACCACAGGTATCGCTGCCCATGCCCGCAGTAGCGAAGTTCGCCGCCACGGCCGAGCCCGTGCCGCCGCTGGAACCGCCTGGATTTCGGGTCGGGTCGTAAGGATTCTTCACCGCCCCGAACGCAGAGCCCTGACTCGTGATGCCATAGGCGAACTCGTGCATGTTGGTCTTACCCAGGATTATCGCGCCGGCCGTTTTCAGCCGTTCGACCAGGTGGGCGTCATGATCGGGCTGGAAGCCGTGCAGAAGCCGCGAGCCGGCCGTGGTCGGCATGCCCTGAGTCTCGTAGTTATCTTTCACCACAACCGGGATGCCGTGCAGTGGCCCACGCGGGCCACTGGTCACTCGCTCGCTGTCGAGTTGATCGGCTTCCGCCAGCGCGTCCGCGTTGATGAAGGCCATGCTGTTCAGTGCCGGTCCACGCTGGTCATAACGATCAATGCGGGCCAGATAATACTCAGTCAGCGTGCGCGCAGTGATCCGGCCGGTGGCCATGGCCATCTGCAATTCGAGGATCGACGCCTCATAGGGATCGAAACCAGCCGGCATGCCCTGGGCACCGTGCGAGGCGCCGGCTGGCACCAGGTTCATGAAGAACGCAAAGGCGACAACCAACCGTTTGAATGCTTGTTGGTTCATAGCCACACCCTACCAGATGGGGACGCCTTCGGAATCCTTCGGTGGCTCGATATTCAACAGACGTGCCACCGTAGCCGGCAGGTCAATCTGGCGCACTACGCCAGGCGCTGCTTCCGGCACGCCGCGGCCCACCGCAAAAAAAATCGCCCCCATATCCGGCAGTTGGGGGTCGTACCCGTGCATGCCCAGAGTCTTGCCGAACCAGGTGGCGGCCTGCATGAGCCAGAGTTCCGTGCCGCTCGATCGAGTGGACGCATAGGGCGGCGGTAATACAACCACCCAATCTCCGATCCGGGTATTCCGCTGCAGTCTGTAACTGTCGGGTAGCTCATTCCCTTTGTGAATGATGGCGCCCGGCACATCGGCGAGGATGTTCTCGAGCGCAGCGCGCATCTCCGTATCCGGTACCGGCGATTGGAGATGCACCTGCACCACTGCAGCACCCACCGCCACCGCATCGATGCCCGCCTCTTGGAGCAAAACGTTCATGTTCAACACCTCTGTCCAGGCGGCCATGCCGTGATCGCTCACAACCAGCAGGGTGGTTCGTGGCCAGAGACCGAGTGCGTCGATGCCCTCGAGCAGCCGGCCGAGCTGAACGTCCTGCGCTTCGATCTGTGCGACCACGGACTCGCTGTCCGGGCCGTCGTCATGCCCAACGCTGTCCGCACCGGCCCAGTACGACATGATCAGTCGCGGCCGGTCGGTTTCCGGGAGGCTGAGCCATTCGAGAATCTGATCGACCTTCTCCGGCTCCGGGCGACTGCGATCGAAAGGCGCGATCCGATAGCTCGTGCCCTGTCCCTGCCAGTCGGACTCCGAGCCCACCCAGAAATAGGTCGCCGTTTTCACGCCCTGTCGTTCCGAGGCGATCCAAAGCGGCTCTGCTTCGATCCAGCTCGCGTCGCCCGAATAGGCGAAGCGGCCGCGCTGCTCATCCAGAAAAACGTTGTCCACGATCCCGTGTCTGTCCGGATAGGTGCCGGTGGCCATCGAGACGTGGCCGGGGAAAGTGCTCGAGGGGAAAACCGGAATGAGTCGCTCTGCGCGCACACCTTCCTTTTCAAGCCGCTTGAGCGCCGGGAACTCGCCAAGATCCGGGTAGTCGTGCCGCATGCCATCCCAGCTGAGGACGATCACGATGGGTTCGCCTTCAACGCCTGCTTCTGTCGCGTCCGAGGTCGCAGCCAACAGTCCGGCGATTACAATTCCGATGAGGGCGATGCAACGCGTCATCTTCGGAGTTCCTCTCATTTTCCAATCTCCGCCTGTAGATCGATCAGCAGCGGCATGCGCTCGAGATCCGCTTCGTCCAGCCGGGTCCAGTCGATGCCTTCCGGTGCCGGCAGCGGCGTCCCGATACGGATCGTCTCGGTCGGCGTGCAGATAAGTGAGAGCGGCAGGTCGATTGCTTCGATCGGGAAGTCCGCCACCAGCTGGGCATCATGAACCGTGGTCGCAACAGGCACGGGCGCATGACCGAGCTCTCGCAGCAGGGCGAACTCGATGTCGCTGTAACCCTCGCCTTTGCCGCAGCGTTTGCCGGCCCGGGTCACCGCCGCACATCCGGTCACGATCGCGTCGAGTTGCGGCATCTCTGCGAGCGCGACTGGTCGGGAGTAGTCCGCCATGCTGGAGAGCGTCGCAGCAGCCTGATAATCGGCCGGGGTAATTTCATCCGGATCGAGCAGATGGAAGCCGCCAGTCAGTCGCGGCGTCGGCACGTAGACGCAAATGCCTCTCTCGAGAGCCCGCCAGCGCACTTCCCGCTGCGGCGAGTCCGGGTTCACTTTGATGTGCCGGGCATCTTTCCAGGGCGATTCCTCGAACAGCCGTTTAGCCGCCAGATCAGCGCCCACGAAGTTCGGGATGCGCCCATGCGGCGGAAACGGAAAGCGAGCCAGTTGCTCGGCCTGCAGCCGATCCCACACCCAGCCCCGGGCATCTGCCTTGTTGTCGAAGACCAAGTCTGTCAAGAGCACGTCTTAACTTTGCGTTGCGCACAGGCATACTACACGGCCCTTTGAGGAGATTGCATGACGGCAGGCTTCACCGCGCTGGGCCGGGCTATCGTCGAACGCTATCCGGCGCTCGGCTTCCCGCGCTTTCGCCGATACTGGTTCGCCTCTTTTGCGTCCGTCGGCGCCACTCAGCTCGTCACTCTCGGCCAGGGTTGGCTGATCTTTGAGCTTTCCGGCTCTGCCCTGCAGCTCGGTGTGCTGGGTGCAGCCGCCTCGATCCCGAACATTCTGATGACCCTGCTCGGCGGCGTGATTGCCGACCGCTTCGACCGGCGTCGCATCCTGATCACCACCTCGGCCATAACCGCCTGCCTGCTGGCAGTGCTCACCTTTCTCGATTTTTCCGGCCTGGTCACCGTCTGGCAGGTGCTTCTGATCGCCGCCACGGTCTCTCTGATCAGCGGCCTCGACTGGCCAGCCAGGGCGTCTATCTTTCCATTGCTGCTCGATCGCTATGCCTATCTTTCAGGTGCTGCGATGAACGCCTTCATCTGGCAATCCACGCGCATGGCTATCCCCGCAGCTGGCGGTCTCATCATCGCGCTGGCAGGAGACACCTGGCCGATCTTTGCCCTCGCTACAGTGGGATTTCTGGTCATGTCCATCGTGCTCACGACACTGCACGTGCAGGCACCGCCCACCGCCCACGAATCACCCCTCGAGCAGCTGAAGGAAGGCTTCCGCTTTATCTTCACCACCGATTTGTTCCGCTGGCTACTCGGCCTGACCTTCGTCGGTATGTTCTTTTCGCAGTCTTACGTGCAGATCATGCCGGTCTTCACCGATCTCCTCGGCACGAACGAAACCGGCTACGGCTATCTGCTCTCGGCGGGCGGGCTGGGATCCGTGATGGGCACGCTTCTGATCGGCATGGTGCAGGAATCACGCCGACTCGGCTGGATCATGCTGGGCGGTGCGGCGGGCTCGGTGCTTTTTCTGGTCGTGTTCGCCGCAACCACGGCGCTGCAGAGCCTGCCGCTTGCTCTACTCCTTGCATTTCTGATTGCCGCCAGCGCCTCGGCCTTCATGATCATCTCCATGACCGTGTTGCAGCTCGAGGTACCCGATGCGCTCAGAGGCAGGGTGATGGGCATTCACACGATCGGCTACAGCCTGGCGCCGTTGGGAGGGTTATTTCTGGGCGGGCTGGCGGACAGCATCGGAGCATCCTGGGCGGTGATCACGGGGAGCGCCATCTACCTGATCGCCATTGCCGCGACCACGCTGGCGAAAACCGAAATACGGAATCTGGATGGGCGGTCGCTGCAGTCGTCCGCGCCGGAGGACAATCAGCCGGCCGCGGCGCGCTGACCTCGCTCTTTCTCGAGCTCGAGTTGCTGATGCAGCACCCGCAGAGACTTGTTCTGAAGCTCCCGCTCGCGTTCCAGCTCCGTTACCCGGCGCTGCTCGGATTCGAGATCGCGGGCCAGGCGGTCGTGTTCTTCTGACTTCTGCTTGAGCCGCGATTCGAGATCGGCAACCGCATCGCTGCTGCCTGTGCCTGCGCTTTCGCCAGCGCGGGCCAGCTCGGCTTTCAGGGTGATCACTTCCGCTTCCGCCGCAGCCGCTTCAGCCATTGCATCCGCCGCAACGCTGCGAGCTTCGCGAAGCTCGCCCTCCAGCCGCGTGATTTCAGACTGCAGTGCCGAGTCTGACGCGCCGCCACCATCGACCACGGGCTCGCTGCCTATCTCGAGAATCTCGCCGCCCACCAGCACCTCACCGGCACTGTCATTGGACGGTGCGGGCTCGTCCGTCAGATCGGCCAGCGTTTCGTGACGCGCTGTGAACTCCTTGAGCTCCCGATCCTTATCCTTCATGGAGAGCTCGGCCTCGCGCACGTCGTCCGCCAGGCCGTTGATGCGCACGTCTTTTTCTTTCAGCTCTTCTTTCAGCCGTTTGATTTGCTCGTCCCGCGAGCGGATCAGCGATTCGAACTGGGGAACTCGCGCTCTGGCATCCGCCAGAGTGCGCTGCATGTCTTCCTCCTGTTTGGCCGCAGCGATGTGGCGCAGCACCCAACCAGCGCCAACACCGGCCACCAGGGCCAGCAGCAGGTAGACGAACATCTTCAGGATCAGAAAGATCACGCTGGGTCTCCAATCACGCGGAATTCCACCCGACGGTTGGCACTGCGGCCTTCATCGGTATCGTTGTCTGCAATCGGCTGGGTCTCACCGTAGCCGTTGGCTTCGAGCTGCTCGGCGGCCACGCCACTTTGCACCAGATATTTGCGCACCGCATCGGCGCGGCGCTGCGAAAGCTTCATGTTGATCGCTGCATCCCCTTCCGCATCCGTATGACTGGCGATCTCGAGCCTCGTATTGCAGTTCCGGGCGATGCTGGCGAGCAGGGTCAGGAGCGGATAACTGGAGTCGGTGAACTCGGCCTTGCCTTTCTTGAAGGTCACTCGTTCTTTTGCGAGAAAGTCGTTCAGCTCGTTCTGGCAGGTACCCGCTTCGCCGATAATCACGATCTGGTTATCTACGCTGGTCACCCCGGCCACATTCGCCGCGATTTCGCCCGCGCGCTTTTTCGAGTTGTAGTCAGGCGCCGCGCCGGTGAGCACGATCTCCTGGCCAGAAGGGGTAACGCTGGCCCAGAACAGATTCTGCTGCCCCACCGCTTCCGCGGCAGTGGCGCCTAGCTCCTGCTCAATGTCCGAGGCCTCGAGAAACACACACACGAAGAACAGGCAGATGAAAAACGACCCGGTCGTGGTGAAGACCTCGAATTGGGAAAAACGCAAATCCATGTATCGGCATTACCAATTCGATCAGCTCTCGATTGTCGCCGGATTGTATCGACAGGTTCGTTAACCAGTTCTCATTGCCGCCGAGAAGAACGGCGGATTCGCTGCGACACGCAGCTCGTGACGTTGGTAACCACTGGCTGGCCACTGGGGACTGGGAAGAGAATTGCGATCAGTTTCTGGACGGAATCACCTGGCCGACCTGATAGCACAGCAGTGCGCGACCAAACACGTCTGGCAGCTTCCGTACACCGCGGAACTACCGGAACAATCAAAGCCCGCGGCAAACCTGCAACTAAAGCGACCGAAGATACCGCCGAGTCCGAACCCAATAACGAAGCCGAGCCTCCAACGCCTTAAAAAGGTGTGGCGCCTCATCCTTATGCTTCTGCTGATGCGGAGCCACCCCCTCCAGGCACGCTCGCCACCCATGATCCGCCTCGTACCCCAGCTCAATCAGCTTATCCGCAACCGCCGGGTGCTTATCCAGCTGATCCTTGATCCGAGGCAGGTGCTCCCGCCACGCCGCCGCCCGACTCGGATCAATCTTCCGGGCCCCGCCAAGCGATATCCCCGCCTTATCCGGCACGTCCGCCCCTTCCGGGTAGCGCGCGAAGTCGCGCCGTCGCTCGAGAAAGGGAAATCGCGCCTCGACCACGGTCTGCACCGCCTCCGGGTCCTGCAGCAGATCTTCATAGCGAACGGTGAGCCAGCGCGGATGATCCTGAAGACGCTCGATGGCTTCCTGATATTCGAGCCAGCGGCCGAATCCGGAAAAGTAAACCTCCGGAAACTTGGCGTGCCGGCTGGTAGCCATGGCGCGTGGGTCCCGGACCATGGCAACCACATAGAGCTGCTCGTCCGCCAGAAAGGCCTGCTCGATGCGGATAGTATCTGGCGGCTTCTTGGTCAGATACAGCCGCTCGCCCGCCGGGATGGCCCGGAACAGCGGCGCTTCGTGCTCGCAGCGGCCGCTGAAATCATAGGCATACCAGAGAAGCTCCATCATCAGCGTGGTGCCGCTCCGATAGCAGCCGACCACGTGTACCCGGTCGGGCCGAGACTTGGTTCGGCCCTCAGCCATCGAAGGGAGCTGCCTTACCCGTATCCAGACCCTGATCGGCAGCAAACTGCCTCGCCACATCTGCGTTCAGCAGATTGTTCTGAGCCAGCGTCGAGAGCGCCGCGTACACCACCCACTCCGCAGAAACCTCGAAGTACTCCCGCAGCACGTGCCGGTCCTCGGAGAGGCCGAAGCCGTCTGTGCCCAGCACTTCGTAGGGGCCGGGCACCCAGCGGGCGATGGAAAGTGGCAGAGCCTTCATATAGTCGCTGGCCGCCACGAACACGCCTTTTTCATTCTCCAACAGCGCTGCCACCAGCGGCTTCCTGGCGGCGTCGCCAACGCTCATCAGCTGCTCACGTTCCGCAGCCATGCCTTCCCGCGCCAGCTCGTTGTAGCTGGTCACCGACCAGAGGTTGCTGGCGATTCCCAGCGCATCCAGGTGCGCACGGGCGGCAATCACCTCGCACATGATGGCGCCACTACCAAAGAGGTTCACCGTCGCCCCTTCCTGCCGGTCGAAGCAGTACATGCCGGCGAGCACACCCGCCTCGACCGCTGCCCGCGCCTCGCTGCCTTCTTCCGGAATGGCCGGCATCGGGTAGTTCTGGTTTGTCACCGTCAGGTAGTAAAAAACGTCTTCCAGCTCGCCGTACATGCGCCGGATTCCATCCTGCACGATCAGCACGAGTTCATAAGCGAAGGCCGGATCGTAGCTCTTAATGTTCGGCACGGTCGAGGCGATCAGATGGGAATGGCCATCCTGATGCTGCACGCCTTCGCCATTCAGCGTGGTGCGCCCTGACGTGCCGCCAAGCAGGAAGCCCTTGCACATCATGTCGCCACAGGCCCAGATCATGTCACCCACGCGCTGGAAGCCAAACATCGAGTAGAAGATGTAGAAGGGGATCATCGGCAAGCCGTGGTTGGCATAGGCTGTGCCCGCCGCCAGGAAGGAAGCCATGGCGCCGGTTTCGCAGATGCCTTCCTGGAGGATCTGGCCATCTTCTGCTTCCCGGTAGGGGGCGATGGTGCCCGCATCCACCGGCCGGTACTGCTGGCCGGCCGGTGAGTAGATGCCAGCCTGGGGAAAGAGGCCGTCCATGCCGAATGTTCGAGCTTCGTCCGGGACGATGGGCACGATATAGCGGCCGATGTTCTTATCCCGGAGGAGCTTGGCGAGCATGCGCACCACCACCATGGTGGTGGAGATTTCCCGATCGGTACCTTCTGTGCCTGCAAGCAGGTCGGCGAAAATCGAAAGGTCCGGCGGCGCCAGTCGTTCACAAGCGACTCGACGCTCAGGCAGAAAGCCACCCAGTGCCTGACGATGCGAAAGGGCGTAGCGGATTTCTTCGGAATCTTCCGGCGGCTGATAGAAACTGGCAGCCAGCACTTCTTTCTCGGGAAGCGGTATGTCCAGGCGTTTGGCCAGCTCCATTCGCTCGTCTGGCGACAGGTGTTTCTTCTGGTGCACGGTGTTCGAACCTTCCGTGCCTGGACCGAGCCCATCGCCTTTCACGGTTTTCAACAGGACAACGCACGGCTTACCGATCACCGCCGCCGCCCGATCGAAGGCGGCATATATCTTCTGGTGATCATGGCCGCCACGCTTGATGGAGCGGATCTCCTCGTCCGTCAGCGTTTTCATCAGTTCCTTTAACGCCGGCGAGGTTTCCACCCAGTGCTCGCGAACCGCATCGCCCGGTGAGACGGTGTACATCTGGTAATCCCCATCAACCGCCTGTTCCATACGCTCCTGGAGTATGCCGTCCTCATCCCGGGCAAACAGCGGATCCCAGCCGCCGCCCCATATCACCTTGATCACATGCCAGTCCGCACCGCGGAAAGCGCGCTCCAGTTCCTGAATGATCTTGCCGTTGCCGCGCACCGGTCCATCGAGGCGTTGCAGGTTGCAGTTGATCACGAGCACCAGATTGTCGAGGCCTTCGCGGCTGGCGATATTTATCGTGCCGAGTACCTCGGGTTCATCCGCTTCACCGTCGCCGATGAAGGTCCAGATCTTGCCGCCGTTGTCGGGCTTCAGGCCCCGGCTCTCCAGGTACTTGGTGAATCGGGCCTGGTAGATGGCGCTGGGCGTGGAAAGTCCCATGCTGGCCGTCGGCATCTGCCAGAACTGCGGCAGCCGGCGCGGGTGCGGATAGCTCGGCAGGCCACCACCGTCGGCAAGCTCGCGGCGGAAGTTGGTGAGTTGGGTTTCTGTCAGCCGCCCTTCGAGGAAGGCGCGAGCATAGACGCCGGGTGCGGTGTGGGCCTGGAAGTGCACCTGGTCGCCCCCGTACTGCTCGCTGGCCGCACGGAAAACATGGTTGAAGCCGACCTCCATCATGGTCGCGGCAGACAGATAAGTGGCGATGTGGCCGCCTACGCCGGAGCCGGAGTCATAGGCCTGCAGCACCATGGCCACCGCGTTCCAGCGAATGATGTTGCCGATCCGGGTTTCCAACTCGATGTTGCCAGGATAGCGCGGCTGCTCCCGCACATCGATCGTGTTCTTGTAGGGCGTGTTCAGCGCCGCATCGGTCAGCAACAGCCCACGATGCGAGAGGTGGGATTGCAGCTTCTGCATCAGGTCCCGGGCACCTTCCAAACCGCGCTCCTTGAGCACGTCATCCATGGCCTCGAGCCATTCGGCCAGCTCCTGGTTCCAGGAGCCTTCCTGATCCCAGGCACCCTCCAGATCCGGGGTGATTTCCTGATCCGAAGAGGCCGTCCGCGAACTGTCCATCCTCTCTGCCAACTGCTGATTCCTGCCGCCTGCCCCGATCGGAGCTGAACCCCGCATCATAAAGGAGCACCCCGGAAGGGGGTACATTCTCCGGATCGGCTCGGTAAACTCGCCTGCAGGCAGGAGTACCAACAGAGGGGTTTCATGATTCATTCGATCGGTTCGAGCGCACGGGCGCTCACACGGGTTTCTGCGTTGCTGGCACTGACTTTCGCAGCGTTCACCTTGAGCGGCTGCGGCGAGCAGCCAGCAGCACCGGAAGATGCTGCCGTAGAGGCCGCGTCGGCATCCGCAAACGAAGAGGCGACCGGCCGGGCTGCCGCGATCCAGGCGGCAACGGCCGATATCGATGGCTCTCGCATCGGCAATGCCGACTCAGAGCCCGGCAACTGGCTCTCGCACGGTCGCACTTATGACGAGCAGCGCTTCAGCCCGCTCAAAACCATCAATACCGAAACTGCTGCCGAACTGGGGCTCGCCTGGTACTGGGACACCGGCACCAAGCGCGGACTCGAAGCCTCGCCCATCGTGGTGGACGGCGTCATGTTCTCCACCGGCTCCTGGTCGGTGGTCTGGGCGCACGACGCAAAGACCGGTGAGCTGCTCTGGTCCTACGATCCGCAGGTGCCCAGAGAATGGGGCAAGTACGCCTGCTGTGATGTGGTCAATCGCGGCGCTGCTGCCTGGGAAGGCCGCATCTACTCGGGCACGCTGGATGGGCGACTGATCTCGCTGGACGCCGGCACGGGTGAGCTGATCTGGGAAGTGCAGACCACCGATCGCGAGCGTCCGTACACCATCACCGGTGCGCCTCGAATCGTCAAAGACAAGGTCATCATCGGCAACGGTGGCGCCGAGTACGGCGTACGCGGCTATGTCAGCGCTTACGACGCCGCCACCGGCGCCCAGGCGTGGCGGTTCTACACGGTGCCCGGCAATCCAGCGGACGGCTTCGAAAATCGCGCCATGGAAGTGGCGGCCGGTACCTGGCGTGGCGGCAAGTGGTGGGAAGTCGGCGGTGGCGGCACGGTCTGGGATTCCATGTCTTTCGACCCGGAGCTGAACCTGCTGTACGTGGGCGTCGGTAACGGTGCGCCCTGGAACCGTTACATCCGTTCTCCCGGCGGCGGCGACAACCTTTACGTCTCCTCCATGCTGGCCATCAACCCGGACAACGGGTCTCTGGTCTGGCACTACCAGACCACGCCCGGCGACACCTGGGACTACACCGCCACCCAGCACATGATCCTCGCCGACATCGAAATCGATGGGGAAATGCGCAAGGTGATCATGCAGGCGCCGAAGAACGGCTTCTTCTACGTGCTCGATCGCACCAACGGCGAGTTCATTTCCGCCGAAGCCTATGTGCCGGTCAACTGGGCCAGCCACATCGATCCGGAGTCCGGTCGCCCGGTGGAAAACCCGGATGCGCATTACGCCAACGACGCGAAGGAGATCCAGCCGGCACCCTACGGCGGCCACAACTGGCATCCCATGGCTTACAACCAGGACACGGGCCTCGTCTACATCCCAGCGCTGGAGCTGGGCTTCAGCTACGCCCAGGACAACGCCTTCAAGTACGACCCGGAGGCCTGGAACACGGGCGTGGATTTTCAGCAGGCGGTCCCCCCCAAAGACCCTGACGAGATGATCGACGCGCTGAAAGCTGTACGCGGCCATCTGGCGGCATGGGATCCCGTAACCCAACAGGAAGTCTGGCGGGTTCAGCATCCAGGAAGTTGGAATGGCGGCCTGCTCTCCACGGCCGGCAACCTTGTCTTCCAGGGCCGCTCGGACGGCTACTTCGCGGCTTACACGGCAGACACCGGCGAGCTGGTCTGGGAGTATCCGGTTGGCACCGGCATCATCGCCGCGCCGGTGACCTATACCGTGGATGGTGAGCAATACGTGGCTGTGCTGGCCGGCTGGGGCGGCACCTTCAGCCTCGCCTCCGGCGCACCCCGCCATCGCGGCAATGTGCTTTCGGAAGGCCGCATTCTCGCCTTCAAGATTGGTGGTGAAGCAGAGCTGCCTCCGGTGAACGTCACATTCATTGAGATACCGGAGCCCCCGCCGATGGAGTACACGGCTGAGCAGGTTGCGCTCGGCGAAGCGCTCTATCACGAGAACTGTTCCGTTTGTCATGCTCCGGGGTTAACCGCAAGCGGCGCGGGCGTTCCGGATCTGCGCTACTCGGACGCGAGCGTGCATGCCGCCTGGGATGCGATCGTGCGCGGTGGCGCTTTCGCCGGCAAAGGTATGGCGAGTTTCGCACACGCGGTGGACGAGGAAGGTGCGGAGGCAATCCGCGCCTATGTGGTGGAGATGACCAAGGCCACCATAGGTTTTTGTGAGAGCGACTACCGGAAGAGCTATCCGGAGCTTCTGGACACGGCCTGCTCGAAGGCCGAGGTCACGCCCGGGCCCTGATTCGCCGAGCGCGGTGGGGTAAAGAAAAAGCCGCTCGTTGAGCGGCTTTTTTATTCGAGTTCTGCCAGGCAGCACCTACTGCACTGCCGGATCCCTGTCTGCCTGGGTCAGGCTTACGGATATCGGGCGATGGTCGGAGAGCCGGCAATCGAGCACCTCGCACTTATCAATGGCGAGCTTCGGCGAGACCAGGATGTGGTCCAGAGCCGCCGATGGGCGCCAGGACGGGAAGGTGGGGGCCACGCTTTCGGCCGGCCGCAGAGCGGTTTCCGCCAGCGGGGAATCAAACAGCAGATCAGCCAGGTGGCTGTTCATGTCACCCATGACCACCACATGCTCCTCACCATCTATGAGGCCTTTCACGTACTCGAGCTGCATGGCCCGGGAACGCTCGCCGAGCGACAGGTGCAGCATCACCACTAGTACGCTGGCTGTGCCGAAAGGCAGCCGGACCACAATGGCGCCGCGGCCGGGAATGGCGCCCGGCAGCCGGTGATCTTCCATGTCTTTCGGAGCGATCCGCGAAAGCAGGCCGTTGCCGTGCTGAGCTAATGGACCCAGGTCCCGATTCAGCTGGGTATACCAGTAGGGGAACTGGGCACGTTCTGCCAGGTATTCCACCTGATTGATGAAGCCGCTGCGGATGCTGCCTGCATCGATTTCCTGCAGTGCGACGAAGTCGTAATCAGATACCACGTCCGCGATGCGGGTCAGGGTGTGGTTGCGGGACTCGTGCGGCAGCACGTGCTTCCAGCCCTTGGTGACGTAGTGGCGGTATTTGGTGGTACGGATGCCGACCTGGATGTTGAAGCTCAGGAACCTCAGCGTGCACCTGTCCGTCGCCTCGAACGCTTCCGGTTCGAAGTGGCTGAGCACGTTGATTTCAGAATTCCCCGGCGATCTCAAATCGCCCCGCTTTGACCAGGCGAGCATGGCCGACTGCTCCAATGACCTGGCAAGGAGTTTAGCCGTCCTCGGAACAGCGGAATGTGGACTGTCTGGCACTTTTGCTCGCTTGTTGCGCTTCTGAGTTTTAAGCGCTTTGTACTTATGTGCGCGTGATCCGCGCGTGAAGGGTCATCCGCCGTCCACCGTCAGACCGGCAGGCGGCTCGGGCGTGGCGGGTGGTAGATCGATGCCGCGCTCCGCGGCCTGTTTCGCCACCAGGTAATCCACCACCTCCAGCATCATGGCATTACTGCCCGCCATCTGGCCATCAGTTCTGAACAGGCCGTCGACGATCATGGAAGGCGTACCGGTGAGGCCATAAGCCCGACCGTGAGCCTGGGCCTGCTGCATCTTGGAGCGCACGCCGAAGCTTTCGTAAACCTGCTCGAAATCCGACTTCGGCACGCCGGCGAAGGACTCGAAGAGAATGGCCATGGCCGCAGGATCCCGGAGATCCTTACCCTGTTCGTGAATGGCCTTGAAGATAGGCGCGTGCACCTGTTCGGTCACACCCAACACCTCTGCGGCGTAATACGCCTGAGCGAAAATGGCCCAGGTCTGATTAAAGATGGCCGGCATGCGCTGGAAGTCCACGCCCGCACCCTGTGCCTGGTGCCAGGCTTCTACCGCCGGGTCAAAGGTCTTGCAGTGCACGCAGGCATAGGAGAAGGCTTCCACCACCTCCACCCGGGTGGCGTCCGCGGTCTGCACCGGCACGGTCAGCCGTTCGTAGTGGGTGCCTTCCTCGAATTCCATCGCCTGGGCGACCTGCGCGCCGACGAAAAGTCCAAACAACGCGAACACCGTGAGCACACCGGCAGAGATTCTTGATTTCATGAGCTTCCTAATTCCGGATCCAATTGCAGGGTCGGCCCTTTCGCTCCGCGACCCTCGAGAAATGGGGGCAAAGTCAGGTCATTCAACCACGCCAAAGCCGAACAGTACCTGAACGGCAGAAATTAGACCGCGAGCCAGGGAAAAGGTGCAAGCGGCGGTTCGTCCGATTAGAACCCGTTCAACGCCGCTGCAGGCGGGCCGTCACAGGCGGCCGCCACTGTAGGTCAGTGCAGACCCTGGATGTAGTCCGCGAGTGCGGCAATTTCCTTGTCGGTCAGGCCCTGGGCCACGCCGCGCATCATGCCGCCCACGTTCTCATCCGTGACCCGCTCGCCCTCCCGATAGGCGGTGAGCTGAGCGATGGTGTACCCCGCCGGCTGACCGCCGATGTCCGGGTAGCCCGCTGCCGCATTGCCGTTACCGGATGGCGCGTGACAGGAAGTACACGCGGCTACACTCTTGGCCGCAATGCCACCTCGGTAGATTTTTTCAGCCGCCGCCAGGGATTCATCATCGCCCTGAGCCTGGCTGATCTTGCCCGGCATCGCCGCATAGTATGCCGCCAGATTCGCCAGATCCTCGTCGCTCTTTCCGGTCAGCTGCCCCGCCATCAGCGCGATGTTCCGATCGCCGTCCCTGATCGCCATCAGCTGATGCGTCAGATACTTCTCGTTCTGGCCTGCCAGGTTCGGATAGGTGGGGTCCAGGCCCGTGGCGCCATCCTGACCATGACAGGCCGCGCAGGCCGCTGCCTGCGCTTCGCCGGCGGCAGGATCGCCTGCGGCCAGGGCGGGAGCGGATACCGCAACGATGATTGTTGCGAGAACGGAAGCCAAAGCCGTTGCCAGAGACCGCGAGGAAGAAGGCCTCAGATGTCGTGACGCCATTGCTGATTTGTCCTATACACTGCTGTTGACGCTGTGTTCCCTGACCTCGAGTACGTAGACGAACACAGCCGGCGATTTGCCGGCCGCGGATTATACAATAATCCGTGGCCTGGAGCAGTCCCTGTAAGCGCCAGCCCAATAGCTGATGAGCAGCGTGCGAAGAGAGAACAGCTTGAGCAAACCCAGCACCAGATCCCGGTCCAGGCGCCCTTCCAGCAGCAATCAGGCGGCCGATGCGCCTCGTTTGCCTGCCGAATTTCTGAAGAGTGCAGCCAGCTTCTCCCAGTGCCCGCCGGAAACGGGCCCGGAGATCGCCTTCGCAGGCCGTTCCAATGCCGGGAAGTCTTCCGTTCTTAACCGGCTGACGGGTAGTCGTCGCACGGCGAAAGTCTCCAAACAGCCCGGACGCACCCAGCTTCTCAATTTCTTCGACGTGCCCGGCACCACCGGCCGTCTCGTCGACCTGCCCGGCTATGGCTTTGCCAAGGCGGGCAAGTCGGCCCAGGCCGCCTGGCAGAAGACGGTGAACGACTATCTCAACAAGCGGGATGCTCTGGCGGGGATCGTGCTGGTGATGGACATCCGCCACCCGCTGCAGCCGTTCGACATCGAGCTCATCGAATGGGCGGACCCATCCGAGCTGCCGATGCGCATCCTCCTGAACAAAGCCGATAAGCTCAAGCGTGGCGCGCAGAGCAAGGTGCTCCAACAGGTGCGCAATGTGATCGCCGGCGCCGAGCTCACTTCGGTGCAGGTATTTTCAGCATCGAGCGGTCAGGGCGTGGCGGAACTGGTGTCCACCTTGATCAGTTGGCTAGGTGAGCCCGCGGAGTAGGAGCCGTTGGCCTCCGCCAGCGGCCATGCGCAAGCACTGATTGGGCTCTGCCGAATCAGTGCGCCTCGTCCCAGTTTTCCCCAACGCCCGCATCCACCACCAGCGCAACCGACAGATCCGCCGCCGCCGCCATCCGCTCGTTGACCCCGGCAACCAGATTGTCCACATCCCCTTCGGCCACCTCGAAAACGAGTTCGTCATGCACCTGCATGATCATGAGCGCGTCGAGGCCTGATTCCGGCAGCCAGGCATCTACCGCCAGCATGGCGCGCTTGATGATGTCCGCCGCCGTGCCCTGCATGGGCGCGTTAATGGCCGTGCGTTCCGCGGCCTGCCGGCGCTGATGATTCTTCGAGTTGATCTCAGGCAGATACAGGCGCCGGCCGTAGACGGTCTCCACATAGCCCTGGTCATGCGCCACTGCCCGGGTCCGCTCCATGTATTCGGCCACACCCGGATAACGTGCGAAGTATCGATCGATGTAGTCCTGGGCCAGGGTTCTCGAAATCGACAGCTGCCGGCCGAGGCCGAACGCCGACATGCCGTAGATCAGCCCGAAGTTGATGGCCTTGGCGTTACGACGCTGATCATCATTCACCTCATCCAACCCGACCGAGAACACTTCCGCGGCGGTTGCCCGATGGATGTCCTGATCGTTGGCAAAGGCCTCCGTCAGTCCCGCGTCTCCGGACAGGTGGGCCATGATCCGGAGTTCGATCTGAGAATAATCGGCAGCGATGATCTTCCTTCCCGGCGGCGCCACGAAAGCCTGGCGGATCTTTCGCCCATCGGCGGTGCGGATCGGAATGTTCTGCAGGTTCGGATCCGAGGAGGACAGGCGGCCGGTGGCGGCCACCGCCTGATGGTAGGAGGTGTGCACCCGGCCCGTTTTCTGGTTGATCTGTAGCGGCAGTTTGTCCGTATAGGTGGACTTCAACTTCGCCAACCCGCGGTAATCCATGATCACCTGGGGCAGCTCATAGTCCCGGGCCAGATCCACCAGCACCGGTTCGGCCGTCGATGGGGCGCCTTTCGGCGTTTTTTTCAACACCGGCAGGCCGAGCCGCTCGTAGAGCACCTCCTGCAGCTGTTTCGGCGAATCCAGGTTGAACTCCCCGTCGGCCAGCTCATAGGCCGTCGCCCTGAGCGTCTCCATCCGCTCGGCCAGCGCCTTGCTCTGTTCGCCCAGCAGACCGCCGTCGATCAGCGTCCCCGTCCGTTCGATCCGCGACAACACCGGCATGAGCGGCATCTCGATCTCACGGAACACGGCGGCCAGGCTCGGCTCGGCTTCGAGTTTCGGCCAGAGCGCCTGGTGCAGCTGCCAGGTCACATCCGCATCTTCGGCGGCGTAATCAGACGCCTGCTCCAGCGGCACCTGGTCGAAAGTGATCTGTTTGGCGCCCTTGCCGGCGATGTCTTCGTACTTGATGGTCTCCCGGCCGAGATACCTTTTCGCCAGGTCATCCATGTTGTGTCGGCTGCCTACGCTGTTCAGCACATAGGACTCCAGCATGGTGTCGTACTCGATGCCGTTCACCACCACGCCGTAGCGATCGAGCACGTTCAGATCGTACTTGAGGTGCTGACCCACCTTCTTTGCCGATTCGTCCGCCAGTAACGGCGCGAGCTTCTCCAGCACGGTGGTCAGCGAGAGCTGATCCGGCGCGCCCGCATAGTTGTGGCCCACCGGCACGTAACAGGCTTCGCCCGCTTCCGCGCAGAAGGAAAATCCCACGAGCTCTGCATCCATGTAGGCAAGGCTGGTAGTTTCCGTATCGAGTGCGAAGAGACCGGCTGCCTTCAGATCGTCGATCAGCGCCTCGAGCTCGTCCAGACGGCTGATGGTCCGGTAGTTGCCGTCCACCACCTCCGGTGTGCTGTCGTCGTCATCCGTCACGTCGCCGCTCAGCTCGGCAATCCACGATTTGAACTCGAAGCGCTCAAAGAGCGCCTTCAGCGCGGCTTCGTCCGGCGCGGATGGGATCAGCTCGGTCAGCTTCAAGGGCAGATCGAGGTCGCAGCGAATCTCGGTGAGGGTGCGGGAGAGCGGCAGCTGATCCAGCGCGCCACGCAGGTTCTCGCCAATCTTGCCTTTGAACTCGTCCGCCTTGGCGATGATGGTGTCGAGGTCGTCGTGTTCCTTCAGCCACTTGGCGGCCGTCTTCGGGCCCACCTTCGGGACGCCGGGAATGTTGTCGACCGTGTCGCCCATCAACGCCAGGTAGTCGACGATCTGCTCCGGAGTGACCCCGAACTTCTCCACCACCCCCTCCCGGTCCATGGTGGTTTCGGTCATGGTGTTCACCAGGGTCACGTGGTCGGTCACCAGCTGCGCCATGTCCTTGTCGCCGGTGGACACCACGGTGTCGCGCTTCGCTTCCGTCGCCTGTGCCGCCAGTGTGCCAATCACGTCGTCCGCCTCCACGTCCGGAACGATCAGCAATGGCAGGCCCATGGCCCGGATGATTTCGTGAATGGGTTCGATCTGCTCCCTGAGATCGTCCGGCATGGGCGGCCGGTTCGCCTTGTACTCTTCATACAGATCGTTGCGGAAGGTCTTGCCCTTGGCGTCGAAGACCACGGCGATCGGGCTGCCCTCGTAGTCCTTGGCCAGCTTCCGGATCATGGCGATCACACCGCGAACCGCGCCGGTGGGGAAGTTGTCGCTGGTCCGAAGGTCGGGCAGGGCATGATAGGCGCGAAACAGATACGAGCTGCCGTCCACCAGCACCAGCGGCGCCGGACCCTCCTGTGCTTCAAGCAGATCAGCCTGCGCCTGTGCCTCTTTCTTCGCCGCCATCTGCGCGCCTCCCACTGACTTTGATACCATTCTACTTGAGGTTCGCGATCGCGCGACGGAAACGGGAATCCAGGCCAGCAATCCGGTAATGAAATGAACAGACCCAAGCGCCCAATTTTCCGCCCGATATCCTTCGGCACGCCGCCACATCGGGTCACGACGCTCACTGCAGGCGCCCTGCTGTTCATCGCCAGCGTCTTCGGCACGGGCGCCTATGCCGCCGAGCTCGTGGACATTCAGGGCCCGGACGTGACCATCATCGAGGAGGAGGACCGCAAGGTTCTCGAATACCGGCAGGGCGGCGTGCTGCGCATGGTCCGCATCGTGCCCAACTGGGGCAAGCCCTACTATCTGGTGCCCCGGGATCAGACAGCCGGACACGAAGACCTTGAGCGCGCCGACGCGCTCCTGCCCAGTTGGGTCATCGTTGAGTTCTGACCGATCATGAATGCCATCACCCAACTCGATGTGCTCGATCTGGAGCACACGATCGCCCGCTATGGCGTGGGTGAGCTGATTCGCTACTGGCCCGCGGCGAACGGCATCGAGAACAGCAATTATTTCATCCGCACCAGCGATCAGGGCCGTGAGCGGGAGTTCGTGCTGACGATCATGGAGCAACCCTCCAACGCTGGAAGCTCGTACGTTCCTTTGTTAGACCTGTGTTTCGAGGCAGGCCTGCCCGTGGCCGGCATCATTCGCAATCTGAACGGCGACGCCATCGATCACTACGATGGCAAGCTGATTCTGCTCTCGCACCGCCTGGCCGGTAAGCACGTCTACAACCCGACACTGAGCCAGGTTGCCGCCCTCGGCCGCTTCGTCGCGCGCTTCCATCTGGCCACGGCCGGCTGGGCAGAGCCCATGCCCGAGTACCCACGCACGGCGGCCTGGCTCGCCCATCAGGCCGCTGTGGTGAATGATCATCTGCCTTACGTGACCCGGACGTTGCTGACCGACACCACCCGGGAAATCAGCCACCTGCTGGCCCGCCACGATGTGGCCGATCTGCCGAGAGGGGTGATTCACGGGGATCTGTTCCGGGACAACGTGCTCTTCAACGAGCGGGGGCTAACCGGGGTGCTGGACTTTCACCACGCGGCCCGAGGCGTGCTCATCTACGATCTGGCAGTTGCCGCCAACGACTGGTGCACGGATTCAACCGGACTGATGAATCCGGACCGGGCGACCGAGCTGCTGCGCGCCTACCACCGGAT
>Ga0316187_10001212_pt1 | contig 21967 bp, 21 predicted proteins | sample CroRivburrow1_MG_FD_204927 | JGI IMG/M metagenome (GOLD analysis project Ga0316187, IMG submission 204927) | Coastal sediment microbial communities from Maine, United States - Cross River worm burrow 1 | ecosystem: Environmental > Aquatic > Marine > Coastal > Sediment | place: USA: Maine...
CTTAAGCCAGCTGGCGCAGTAGTGGCTCGGTATCTTCCCAGTTGATGCAGGCGTCTGTCAGGCTCTGTCCATAGGTAAGCGCCTTGTCCTGCTTCCAATCTTGCCGCCCCTCAGTCAAGAAGCTCTCGATCATTACGCCAAAGATACGGTCATCACCGCGTTCGACCTGCCCGGCCACATCACGGCCTACATCAATCTGCTTGGCGTGTTTTTTGCGGCTGTTGGCATGACTGAGGTCGATCATGATGTGTGGCTCTAGCCCGGCTGCTTCTAAGCCTTCAGCGGCTATATTCACGCTCTCGGTGTCGTAGTTGGGGCGTGTACCGCCACGCAGAATAAGATGGCCGTCCTCGTTGCCGGTGGTGGAGAAGATGGCGGAATGTCCTGCCTTGGTCAGCGACATAAAGTGATGTGGCTGAGCAGAGGCACGGATGGCGTCGATCGCCACCTGCAAGCCACCGTCGGTGCCATTCTTAAAGCCAACCGCGCATGATAGACCCGAGGCCAGCTCGCGATGCACCTGGCTTTCAGTGGTGCGTGCGCCAATGGCGCCCCAGCTGATCAGGTCAGAGATATACTGTGGGCTGATTGGGTCCAGGTACTCAGTACCTGCAGGGACACCCAGGTCATTCACATAGGCCAGCAGCTCACGCGCCAGCAATAATCCCTTATTAATCTGAAAACTGCCATCCAGGTCAGGGTCATTGATCAACCCCTTCCAGCCAACTGTTGTGCGGGGCTTCTCAAAGTAGACGCGCATCACAATCAGCAGATCATCCTTCAGCTCTTCGCACAGTACCTGCAACCGATCAGCGTACTCCTTGGCTGCCTTCAAGTCATGTACTGAGCAGGGGCCTGTCACCACCAGCAGCCGGTCATCCTTGCCATTCAGCATATTGTGAATGCTCTGGCGGGCCTTATAGACTGTTTCAGCTGCCTTCTCAGAGATAGGGAAGGCAGAGTGAACCTCAGCCGGGGAGGAGACCTCGGTGGTCTTATCAATACGCAGGTCGTCTGTTTGGTATGTCATGCTCGTAATTGCTCTCTATTAATGATGGGCACATTATACCCAAGCCACATTCCAATGCACTGCATGTGAGCAGCAGGCGCTAGAGATGTTAAAGGCAGATTGCTAAAAGGGAGAAGTTGCTAGCCTTTGAGGCTCTCTGGGATCATGCAGACGGGGATAGATTCCATCTTATGTTGATTGGCCCGGTTCAGGCGCCGATAGATGGTTAAGACCTCTTTTTGGCGATCATCAAGCCCTGTTTCATCGCCATCGAACTCCATTGCCCACTCAAGTTCTGGGTAGCTGGCGCCGATCTGGTCCTCATCGGTACGGTCGTCGTGCCAGAGGCCGTCGGTTGGGGCTGCCTGTAGGATCTCTTCGATAACACCTAGTTTGCGTCCCAGTGCATAGACCTCGGTCTTGTTTAGATCGGCGATGGGGCTGATGTCGACTCCGCCATCGCCGTATTTGGTATAGAAGCCGATGCCGAAATCCTCAACCTTGTTGCCTGTGCCAAGTACCAGATAGTTGTGATGGGCAGCGAAGTAGTAGAGCGTTGTCATGCGCAGGCGCGCCCGGGTGTTGACCAGCGCCATGGCGCGTGATTCCTCGTCATCAACCTTTGGCAAGACATTGAGCAGACCATCGAAGACATCTGTGAGCGGCACTTCCGTTGAGCCAGCATGGGGATAGTGCTGCTTCAGGAATTCAATATGGCGTTGGGCTCGGGTCACCTGATCGCTGTGCTGATGGATCGGCATCTCCACACAGAGCATGGGACGACCGGTGCGTGCGCCGAGTGTGGATGTCACCGCAGAATCGATGCCGCCTGATACCCCGATGACAAAGCCTTTGGCGCCTGATTTCGCGGCATAACTGTCGACCCAGTCGGTGATGTGTTCAATGATTTTGGCAGTCCGCATCTCTCTTCTCATATGTAAGCACCGTCATAATTTAGGGGGAAGCATAGCATCCAAACAGTCCATATGCGCTACTTAGATAGCTCTCCTTTTTATGGGCATATGGGCGTACACTATCGATCCGACAACAGTATGTGGGGGAATTCTGTCCTGTCTGTTTCGGTAGTTCTGCATAGGTTTTGGCGTTAGCCCGCTTCCCTCTTGCTGATGGCGGGTTAATGGATATACTCGATCGCAATCATTGCAATATGGGAGTCAATAATGATCTACAGTAAGCCCGGTTCTGAAGGTTCGGTGGTCTCCTTCAAGGATAAGTATGATAACTATATTGGTGGTGAATGGACGCCCCCTGTGGAAGGCGCCTATTTTGAAAATCCCTCGCCTGTGGATGGACAGGTTTTTTGTCGTGTTGCCCGTTCCACGGCTGCTGATGTGGAGAAGGCGTTAACAGCCGCTCATGATGCCAAAGCGGCTTGGGGCAAAACCTCGGTAACCCAGCGCTCTGATATGCTGCTTAAGATTGCTGATCGCATTGAGGCCAATTGCGAGATGCTGGCGGTGGCGGAGACCTGGGACAACGGTAAGCCCGTGCGTGAAACCCTGGCGGCGGATGTGCCACTGGCAGTGGATCACTTCCGCTACTTTGCGGGCTGCATCCGGGCGCAGGAGGGTTCCATTGGTGAGATCGATGAGGCCACTGTTTCCTACCAGTACCATGAGCCGCTGGGTGTGGTCGGCCAGATTATACCCTGGAATTTCCCGCTGTTGATGGCGGCCTGGAAACTGGCTCCTGCCTTGGCGACGGGTAACTGCATTGTGCTCAAACCCGCCGAGCAGACGCCGCTCTCTATCTCTCTCTTGGTGGATGTTATCGATGATCTGCTGCCGCCTGGTGTGCTGAACATTGTGCATGGTTTTGGCGAAGAGGCGGGCAAGGCGTTGGCCACCAGCGACCGCATTGCCAAGATCGCCTTTACCGGCTCCACCACTGTGGGGCATCAGATCATGGAGTATGCCAGCAAAAACATCATTCCGGTCACGCTGGAACTGGGTGGCAAATCACCCAATATTTTCTTTGCGGATGTGTTGCAGCAGGAGCCTGATTATATCGATAAGGCCATCGAAGGGCTTGTGCTTGGCTTTTTCAACCAGGGAGAGGTCTGTACCTGTCCCTCCCGTGTCCTTATCCAGGAATCGATGTTTGATGAGTTCATCCCAAAGGTGCTGCAGCGTGTAGAGCGTATCCAGCAGGGCGATCCTTTGGATACCGAGACGATGATTGGCGCGCAGGCCTCCCAGGAGCAGCTGGATAAAATTCTCAGCTACATGCAGATTGCTGAGCAGGAGGGTGCAGAATGCCTGATTGGTGGGCGGCGCAACAGCACCAATAAACTGGCTGATGGTTTTTATATTGAGCCAACCCTCTATAAGGGCGATAACAGCATGCGTATCTTTCAGGAGGAGATCTTTGGGCCGGTGCTGGCAGTGACCACCTTTAAGGATGAGGCTGAGGCTATCGCCATTGCCAATGATACGGAATATGGCTTGGGTGCAGGTGTTTGGACCATGGATATGAATCGTGCCTACCGGCTGGGCCGGGCCATTGAGGCAGGGCGTGTCTGGACCAACTGTTATCATGCCTACCCCGCGCATGCCGCCTTTGGTGGCTACAAGAAATCAGGCATTGGCCGTGAGACCCATAAGATGATGCTGGATCACTACCAGCAGACCAAAAATATTATGATCAGTTATGGCACCCAGCCTCTCGGGTTTTTCTAGAGAGGTGTTCACAATGAGGAGTGGTGCGGCCATCTATTACAAATAGAGCCTCTACACTGGTTATCAAATCAACAAAAAAAGCCCAATGGTTTGCGCCATTGGGCTTTTGTCGCTATCTCGTTGTTAATCGCCGAATATCAATCATTCTCCTGTCTGGCCTCTATTTGAGTCTGGCCACTTGGCGTTATGTTAACTGTGATGCTTATAGGGTTGCAGCATACCTGACAATCTTCAATGTACTGCTGCTCTTCAATAGAGTTTTCGATGGATAACTCTATCTGTTCCCAGCAATATGGACACTGGATATATCGACCTTCCAGTAGCGTCATGTCATGGCTCCAAAAATCAAATGGGACACTATATAAGCCAGTGTCACTGGTTTGTGAGGCTTGCATAGCTTTATAGAACTCTGTGCTCTATAACTATATTGATGCACAAGCTGCTAATGCGAATGTTTTCTAAATAGCTCTGAAGTGCAATGCCATTTATATTCAAGTTTAGGTGAAGCTGCATGTCTTTTTCGATCAAAGTGAAGTTATATCTTTTGGCGGGTCTTGTTGGTGTTGCAATGGCTGCGATTCACCTATCCCATAATGTTGTTGTTTCCATAGTGCTTATTGTTGTTTCTGTCCTGGCTATTCTGCTGTTGGGGTTGAGTATAAGTCGGTCTCTGCATGAACTTGCTGTCTTGGTGAAGAGGGTTGGTGAGTCTAAGGATCTTAGCTTGCGACTTGATGTAAAAGGCGAAGATGAGGTGGCGACTACAGCCTCCAGTTTTAATGAGATGGTGGCAGGGTTTCAGCTGCTTCTGAAAAATGTCCTGGTCTCTTCAGCAGAGGTCAGCAAGGTGGCGGATGAGCTTTCTGTCATCACTGAAGAGACTACACGTGGGGTGATGCAGCAGCAATCTGAGAGTGACCAGGTGGCTACAGCAATGAATGAAATGGCGGCTACGGTACAGGAGGTGGCGCGAAATGCTACAGAGGCGGCCAATGCTTCACATACTGCAGATGAAGAGGCAGCCAAGGGCAAGAAGGTTGTGGAAGAGGCAGGAGCCAGCATCAGGCAGTTGGCTACAGAGGTGGAGAATGCAGCCAACACTATCCATGAGCTGGAGAAAGAGAGTGAACATATTGGAACGGTTCTCAATGTGATTCAGGGGATTGCAGAACAGACCAACCTATTGGCGCTTAATGCGGCGATTGAGGCGGCCCGGGCAGGCGAATCAGGCCGGGGGTTTGCGGTAGTGGCTGATGAGGTGAGATTGCTTGCACAACGCAGTCACGATTCAACCCAGGAGATTAAGGCGATAATTGAGCGGTTGCAGAGTGGTGCTCAGGCAGCAGTGCAGGCTATGGAGGAGGGGCGGAGCAAGGCCCACATCAGTGTAGAGCGGGCAGAGGATGCGGGTGTGTCACTAGAGGCTATTTTGCAGGCTGTAGGTGCGATTAGTGATATGAATGCCCAGATTGCCAGCGCTGCAGAGGAGCAATCGGTAGTGGCTGAGGAGATTAACCGTAATGTGGTGAACATTACACAGATAACGACAGAAACGGCCACAGCTGCGCATGCCACCACTGAAACCAGTGGCAATTTGGCCGGATTGGCAATGGACCTGCAAGGACAGATTGGTCAGTTTAAGCTGGATGAAAAAGGTGGGGCGATGGATCTCTCCAAGGCGAAGTCAGCTCACCGGGCGTGGAAAGCGCGCCTGCGGGCCTTTCTTGATGGTAAAGAGGCGCTGAGCCTGCAGGAGGCGGTTTCGCATAAGCACTGTATTCTTGGTAAATGGTACTACGGTGAAGGGTTGCAGAAGTTTGGCCACATTCCTGAAATGCAGGAGTTAGAGGGGCCTCATGCTGAACTGCATGCGCTGATAAAGGATGTTATCCAGCTGCGGGAAGATGGAATGGTACCTGAGGCTGAAGCGGCCTATCAAAAAGTGGTTCCCCTATCAGAGCAGATTGTAGGGCTGCTGGATACCATAGAGAGGAAGGCTGTCTGAGACAGTAGAGCAATAGCAGGAAGAGTCTCTTGCTAGCTTATGGAGTGAATGTTTTGCAGGGTTTTAGGGAAATCAGAACTTGATCTGAAAAGATCATAAAAGCTGAATTTGATTAGTCCGTTGAGTATCGATTGTGCTGTAAAAAGTGCTGACAAGTGCCTAACAAGCAGGGTTAGGTTAACTGTTATCAGTCAACCGATACCAGACTCTTCCAACATATTCATGTATTGCCAGGCGGCTGTATAAAAAAGCACTGGCGCTGGGTAGCCAATCCTGCACTCTCTCTACATCATCATCTTTGAATCGAAATGCGGTGGGTGCAGGGAGTGCATTAACACCTGCTTTTGCCATAACCTCCATGGCACGTGGCATGTGCCAGGCATGGGTTACCAGCAGGACGTGGTCTAATCCCAGGTCATCCAATACGGCTTTTGTAAATTGGGCGTTTTGACGGGTGTTGTTGCTGGCATCTTCAATAGCTGCAACCTTTACATTGAATTCATCATGGAGTGTCTTTTGCGCCAGCTGCGCCTCTGGTATGCCTTCAATGATGGGAGCCCCTCCACTGGGGATGACGGGCAGGCCAGTTTTGTGTGATAGCCAGGCGGCATAACGTAAGCGCACCAGGTGCAGAGTGCTGACAGTGTCGCTGCCATATTCAGGTGCATCCATATAGCGACCAGCACCCAGAACGACAATGGCCTGTGCGCCTGACTGCTTTGCTTGCTTGATGGTGAGTGCTGGATAAACCTCCAGTCCTGACATGAGTGAGTCAGAGATGTATGGCGTGCTCAGCAGATAAAAGCCCAAAAGACTCAGAAAGATGAATGCTTTGCCCAGATATCTTTTGAAAAATATAAGCCCAAGCAGTCCAAGCAGGATGAGGCTGCCTGGAGGCAGTACCAGGCTTTCGATGATGCGAGTTAGTTCAGTGCTCATGTCAGTAGAGGTGATGCCTGTTGGTCGGCGTGATAGGAGGAGCGAACCAGCGGTCCGCTGGCTACGTTAGTAAATCCCATTTTTTCGCCAAGCTGGCGCAGGGTTTCAAACTCTTCGGGGGTGACATAACGCTCAACAGGCAGATGGGCCAGGCTGGGGCGCAGATATTGGCCCAATGTCAGCATGTCACACTGCTGTTGACGCAGATCCTGCATAACAGCCTCAACCTCCCCCAGGGTTTCACCCAGGCCCAGCATGAGCCCTGATTTTGTGGGTATGTTGGGTTGTAGTGCCTTGTAGTGGTGTAGCAGCTCTAGTGATGTGTCGTAGTCTGCTCCAGGGCGCACTGAAGGGTAGAGTCTAGGCACTGTCTCCAGATTGTGGTTGAAGATATCAGGTGCTGCTGTATTGAGCGCAGTCAACGCCTCATCCTGTCGTCCACGGAAATCGGGCACCAGGATCTCAATCTGCAGCCTGCTGTTGTGTTGGCGCAGCGCCTGGATGCAGTGGGCAAAGTGCTGGCCTCCACCATCGCGCAGATCATCCCGATTGACTGAGGTGATGACAACATATCTCAGCTTCATCAGTGCGACTGCTTCAGCCAGCTGCTGGGGTTCGCTCATGTCCAAGGATTTTGGTGTGCCGTGAGCCACATCGCAAAAGGGACAGCGACGGGTGCAGATGTCACCCATGATGATGAATGTGGCGGTGCCATGGTTAAAGCACTCTCCAAGATTAGGACAGGCAGCCTCTTCACATACTGAGCTGAGCTTATGCTCCCGTAGTATGCGTTTGATGCGCGTTACCTCTGGGCCGGTGGGGGATTTGGCGCGAATCCAGCTGGGTTTGCGCAGTGGCTTGGTGGAGAGGTTAACTGTCACGCTATTGTTGCGGGCCAGTTTATCCTGGTTGCGCTGATGGCTCTCCGGGCTGGTGCGGGAGGGTGCCTTGTAACTGTTATCTTCACTCATGGGATGAGAGTGTAATCCAGTTGGCGGGCTAGGTGGTGAGAAAGATCGGCGCCTATTTGCTGCAGACCGGTTGGCCCTCCCAGCTCTGCCAGTTGGGTGGTTTTCAGGCCGGGATAGCCACACGGATTGATGCGGCTAAATGGCTCCAGGTCCATGTCTACGTTGAGGCTGAGACCGTGAAAGGTGCAGCCGCGACGCACGCGCAGACCCAATGCAGCGATCTTATTCCCGCCCACATAGACGCCGGGTGCGCCGGGCTCTGTTTTGGCATTGATGTGGTAGCTGTCCAGTAGGTTGATGATGGCCTGTTCAATCCGGCTTACCAGTGCTTTAATGCCAAAGGGTTTCCTACGTAGATCCAGCAGCAGGTAGGCAATTAATTGTCCTGGTCCGTGGTAGGTGACCTGCCCACCCCGGTCTACTTTTATTACCGGTATCTCATTCGGTGATAGGAGATGTTCAGGCTTTGCTGCCTGTCCCAGGGTAAAGATGGGGGGGTGTTCCAGTAGCCAGAGCTGATCCTGGCTCTCTGCTGTTCGTTGATCTGTGTAGTGCTGCATTCTGCGCCATGTGGATACATAGTCGCACAGGCCGAGGTGCTGAATATGCAGCAGTGGACTGCTCACAGACTCATTAGCACCTTTTCATGATCGGTAAGATCCTGATAGATGGCGTCCAGCTGCTTTTTGCTGGTGGCCTGAAAGGTGACGGTCACAGAGGTGTATTTGTCATTTTTGCTGGGACGTGATGCGACGCACCCTTCAGTCAGGTCTGAGACATGACGACCTACAATTTCAACCACAGTGCTATCGAAATCTGGCGCTGTCAGCCCCATGGCCTTGACAGAAAACTCACAGGGAAATTCAAGCAGCGTCTCTTCGCTCATTGCAGCTCTTCTTTATAAGCCTTAAAGCGGTTGAATACCTGTTGCCACAGTTTGCCGGGTTTGCCATTGCCGATTGTGCGGTCATCCAGATGGGTTACTGGCATGATTTCACGAGTGGAGCTTGTGAGCCAAATCTCATCTGCGTTGTCCAGCTCTTCGGTTGTGATATGAGCTTCACAGTAGGGCATCTCTGCTTCGGCTACCAGTTCCAGTACCAGATCCCGTGTAATCCCGGGTAGCAGGTGCTCACCCTTAGGTGGCGTGATGACCTGGCCATCGTTGACGATGAAGAGATTGCTGGCCGCCCCCTCTATGGCCTGACCATCCCGGATCAGGATCGCCTCCATGGCATCACGCTCTTTTGCCTCCTGCCGCAGTAATACATTGGGCAGCAGTGTCGTTGCTTTGATATTGCAGTAGTTCCAGCGAATATCATCTAGAGTGATAGCGGCGATGCCTTTTTCATAGATCTGAGGATCTATGGATGGAAAGGGTGTTGTGATGGCAAATATGGTGGGCTCTAGCCCTTCTGGAATGGCATGGTCCCGTTGTGGTGCAACTCCCCGGCTAACCTGCAGGTAGACGCTTTGATCTTCTCCTGGGTGCTGCATCAGCAGCGTTGCCAGTATATTTTCCCACTCCGCTTCTGGTAGTGGATTCTCCAGATGGATGGCATGCATGCTGTTCTCAAGGCGATGCAGGTGGTGTTGCAGTCGGAACAGGCGTCCACCATAGGCGGGTATCACCTCATAGATGCTATCACCAAACAGAAATCCACGATCCATAACCGGGATGCGGGCTTCGGTGAGCGGGATAAACTCACCATTCAGGTAAACTTTGGTATCGTTATTCATTCGAGCCACAGCAGGGCGCTGTCCTTTGTTTTTTGCCAGAGGCTGCCGGCATCGACCTGTTCCAGTGCAATCAATGGGACTTCTGCCAGAAGCTTTCCATGTAGGTTGATGGTGACGCTGCCCATCACCTCGCCTTTTGTTACAGGTGCCATAATTTGGTTCTGAATATCCATTTTGGCCTCCAGCTTTTTGTACTGGCGGCGGGGGATGGTGACAAAAAGGTCCTTTTCCAACCCTAGCGTCAACTGCTGTTTGGCGCCTTTCCAGATGCGAATCTGCTTTAGCTTCTCTCCTGCAGCATAGAGGCGGTGAGTCTCGAAAAACCGGAAGCCGTAATTTAGCAGGGTTTGGGTCTCTTTGGCTCTGGCCTGTTCGCTCTTAGTGCCCATGACGATAGCGATCAGGCGCATATCTTTCCTTTTTGCAGAGGCGACCAGGCAGTAACCTGCAGCCTCGGTGTGGCCTGTCTTCATGCCATCTACAGACTCATCCCGCCAGAGAAGTTTATTGCGGTTATGCTGTTTGATCTTGTTAAAGAGCATCGATTTTTCGGCATACCATGCATAAAACTCTGGAAATTCCCTGATGGTGGCCATGGCAACCTTGGCGATGTCACGTGGGGTGGTGTAGTGGTCTGGATGTGGCAGTCCGGTACTGTTGACGAAGTTGGTGTTGTCCATTTCCAACCGCGCGGCATGGTTGTTCATCAATGCTGCAAAGGTCTCTTCGTTGCCAGCAACGTGTTCTGCCAGGGCGATGCTGGCATCGTTGCCGGATTGGATAATCATCCCTTTGAGCAGCAGCTCCAGTGAAACTTTTTTGTTGACCTCGACAAACATGCGCGAGCCCGGTGCTCGCCAGGCCTTTTTGCTGATCAGCACCTCATCATCCAGTTTGATGTTGCCTTCCTGGATTTCGCGAAAGATGGCGTAGGCGGTCATGATCTTGGTGATGCTGGCAGGTTCCAGGCGCTGGCCTGCATTGCTTTCAGCCAGTATGGTGTTGCTCTCATAGTCAATCAGCAGATGTCCCGTACCGGCAATTTTTGGTGCTGAAGGGATGGGGGCTGCTGCATGAACAGAGCTGAGCGGGATAAGGATAAGAAGCAGCAGGAGCTGGGTAAGTATCCGAAATCGGGCAGAAGACACGGGTGGCTTATTCCTTTGGTTTAGTGATAATGGGTGATGGTTAAGATGAATGCTTGGCCAGCATTTTAACCTTAATCGATGATAACGTGCAGGCCGGAGATGCCTAATTGTGCAAGTTGCTCACTCAGCGTGTCAGCCTGTGCCACGCTGACCAGTGGTCCCACCTGCACCCGGAATATCTCATTGTCATTGTTATAGGACTGTTTCACCCGAATTGTGCGATCCAGTGAATTGGCCAGTCGGGTGGCCAGACGGTCTGCATTGAAGCGGTTTGAGAAAGAGCCAACCTGGATGTAGAGCCCTGGTTTTTTTACAGAAGCCTGGATGCGCCTTGGCTCAGGCAGAACTGGCTGGTGGGCGTTTAGTGCAATGACCTCAACCATGCCGGTCCCTTTTTTGAGGATATCCAATTTGCTGGCGGCGGTGTAGGAGAGATCGATAATCCGGTTGTTGTGGAAAGGCCCACGATCGTTGATCTTTACCACAATGCTCCGGCCGTTCTCCAGGTTCGTGACCTGTGCATAGGTGGGTAGTGGCAGTGTTTTGTGGGCGGCGGTCATGCCATACATGTCGTATGTCTCGCCGCTACTGGTGCGTCGGCCATGAAACTTGTTGCCATACCAGGAGGCGATGCCGCGCTCTACGTGGCCCTGACTGGTTGATTGCACATAATAGCGTTTTCCCCTGACAACATATGACTTTGGGTTCCCATAGCGGCTGCGTGGCTCGTCTTTGGGGATGGCATTGGGGATATGGCTTACATCTACCGTTCCCTGTGCCGGGCCGCTGTCTGAATCGGTGATGATAGATGGAGAGATGCTGCAGCCAGAGAGTGAGACTGCCAGCAGCAGGATGGAAATAAGCTGGGTTTTGATTAGTCTGACCATCTACACGGCTCTGCCCTGGTTGCTATGAAATCTGAATAAATGTCATTACAAAATATCTATAACATACTGTCAGCTTAGCATATTTGCTTTTTTATCCAATAAGCTAACCGAAGGATTAGACAAGATTTCTCCATCATTAGTTGCTACTGTTTTTTTGTTGTGCCTGTTGTAGTGAAAGAATTTCCTGGCTTAGCTGGTAGACGGCCATGGCGTAGAGGTTGCTATGGTTGTAGCGGGTGATGACATAGAAGTTGTGAAGTCCGACCCAGTGTTCATCACCCTTGCTGGCAGTGAACTGCATTAGACTGGCCTGAAGATCATCATTGAAATTAGCAGCAATCTCGATACCGGCCTGTTTTAACGTGCTAATTTTGGTATTGGGTGGCTTGGGCTTGGTGTTCTCAAGAGTGATTAGTGAGCTGTGATCTGCAGTTACGCCAGTAACCTGTGCAGTGATGGGTGCACCAGCTTTCCAGCCGTGGCGTGCAAAGTAGTTGGCCACGCTACCAATAACATCGGCATCGCTGCTCCAGAGGTCTCGGCGGTTGTCCCCATCAAAATCCACTGCATAGTGACGGTAACTGGAGGGGATGAATTGCGGCTGGCCCATGGCGCCGGCATAAGAGCCTTTTACATCCAGCGGGTCGAGCTTCTCTTTCACTGCCAGTACCAGAAAATCTTCAAGTTGAGTGCGGCCAAACCGTTGGCGCTCTGGGTAATGGAAGGCCTGGGTGAAGAGTGAATCAAGTACCCGGATCTTGCCGGGCCGTTTCCCATAGTTGGTCTCCACCCCGACAATGGCTGCAAGCACCGCCTGGTTGATGCCAAACTGCTTCTCAGCCTGCTCAAACAGTGCAGCACGTGAGTTCCAGAATTTAAGGCCATTTTCTACCCGTTTGCGGGAGAGAAAGTTTTTGCGGTAACGGTGCCAGGGCCAGGTGCCTTCAGCGGAATATTGGAATTTACTGCGGATCAACTCTTCAAGGTTCTCTGCCTGATCCAGAATTTTGCGGATCTCATCGGGGTTTAGCTTGTGGCGGGAGGCCACTTCATCTGCAAACTGCTGCACTTCAGGGGCAAGTGTTGGGGGATCAGCAAATGCCGGTGGCATGAGTAACAGCAGGCTTATGCTCAGTAAGATTCCTACCTGGTGGATGGACTTCATTAGGTGCATGCTCCGTATGATGGGTCAGGTGGGCAACAGTTTTCGATGCGTATGAATAGACATGAGGATACCGAACCCTGCCATGATGGTCACCAGTGATGTGCCGCCATAGCTTACCAGGGGCAGGGGCACACCTACCACCGGAAGCAGGCCTGTGACCATGCCCGTATTTACAAATAGGTAGACAAAGACCACCAGTGTTAGTGCTCCACCCAGCAGACGGCCATAGGTATCATGGGCCTGGGTGGCGATATAGAGACCGCGCAGGATGATGAAGAGATAGATGGCCAGCAGTGCCAGGATGCCGACCAGACCAAACTCCTCGGCCAGTACGGCAAAGATGAAATCGGTGGAACTTTCGGGGAGAAAATCCAGGTGTGATTGGGTGCCGTTGAGCCAGCCTTTGCCGTAAATACCGCCGGAGCCAATCGCGATTTTTGACTGAATGATGTGGTATCCCGTTCCCAGTGGGTCGTTTTCTGGGTTGAGAAAGGTTAGCACCCGTTGGCGCTGATAGTCGCGCATGAGGTACCAGAGTGCAGGTGCCAGCGCTGCCAACAGTGCAAGAAAACCACTGATTAGCCGCCAACTTACTCCGGCCAGAAAGAGTACAAAGATACCCGCACTGGCCACCAGCAGAGAGGTGCCGAGATCGGGCTGTTTGGCAATCATCAATACCGGAACAATGATCAACAGGGTGGCAATCAGAAGTCGTCGCCAATCGGGGGGAAGCCGGGCGGCAGAGAGAAACCAGGCCACCATCATTGGCACGGCCAGCTTCATCAGTTCTGAGGGCTGAAACCGGAAAAACCCCAGGTCCAGCCAGCGCTGGGCACCTTTACCAATGTGGCCAAAGATAAGAACGGCAATCAACATCAGGATGCCGACACCAAACAGCCATGGGCTCCAGCGCCTGAGTTGCTGTGGTGGAATTTGGGCCATGATAACCATAACGACAAAAGCCAAACCGAGCCTGATCAATTGACGTTCTACCTGGGCAATGCTTTGGTCGCTGGCGCTATAGAGCACGATCAGCCCAAAGCTGCAGAGCAGGATTAATCCGCTGATTAAGGGTAGATCAAGATGTAGCCCCGCCAATGCACCCTGTGGTTTTGCCGGGGTTGATTGGGTGATTTCACGTGATGGGGCTGAGCTGGGTATCATTTTTGATCCTGAGGCGCGGTATTGCGATCACCCAGCAGATAGTGATCCATGATGGTGCGGGCAATCGGAGCAGCAACAGCGCCGCCATGTCCGCCATGCTCAACAATGACGGCTATGGCAATCTGCGGCTCCTTGACTGGAGCAAAGGCGATAAAGAGTGCATGGTCACGCATCTTCTCTGCCACGGTCTCTTCGTCATACTCCTCGTCCTGCTGTACTGTGAAGACCTGTGCGGTGCCGGTCTTTGCTGCAATTCTGTACTCTTTTGAACGGATGCGCCGGGCGGTGCCCCGTATTCCCTCTACCACCTGGGTCATGGCGTAAATCATGTTATCCCAATTTTTTTGTTTGATGATAGGTAACTGAATTGGTTCAGGCTGAAGTGGTGTCTCTGTTTCAGATTGGGTGGTGACCTGCTTTACCACTCTGGGTGTTCTGTGGATGCCATAGCTTGCCAGTGTTGCGGTAGCGTTGGCCAGTTGGAGTGGGGTGGTCAGAAAGTAACCCTGCCCGATACCCGTAATGAGGGTTTCACCTGGATACCAGGCTACATTGCGTGTGCTCTCTTTCCATTCACGTGAGGGCAGTAGCCCACGGAGTTCGCCAGTGAGGTCGACCTTGGTCTGTTGCCCAAAACCAAATGGGCTGAGAAAGCTGCTCATCTTGTCGATGCCCATCTCAAGGGCGAGAGCGTAGTAGTAGACATCACATGATTGGACGATCGACTTTTCCATATCGGTGAGGCCATGGCCGTGTTTCTTCCAGTCGCGGTACTTATGCTCACGGTTGGGCAGTTGGAAAAAGCCGGGACAAAACCTCTTTTTATCAAAGGAGATGCTTCCGGTCTCTAATCCGGCCAGGCCAATGAAGGGTTTGGCGGTAGAGCCGGGAGGGTATTGGCCACGTAGAGCCCGGTCGAAAAGCGGGTTGTCATCTGATGTCTGAAGAGCGCTATATGCAGCTGAGCTGATACCTTCAACAAATAGGTTGGGATCGTAACCGGGCTTGCTGATCAAGGCTAGAACGCCGCCGGTGTTTGGATCGATGGCCACTGCAGCACCATTTTTCTCACCAAAGGCCTTGCCGGCTGTGGCTTGAAGATGGGCGTCGATATGCAGGTGAATATCTTTGCCGGGCTCTGGAGGTTGATCCTCCAATACCCGGATGATGCGCCCCAATGCATTAACCTCAACCTGTTGCATGCCAACTTTGCCGTGCAATGTATCTTCGTAGGTTTTCTCCAGCCCGGTCTTGCCGATATGACTGGTGCCGGCATAGTTGGAGGTATCAATGGTCTCCAGCTCTTTCTGGTTGATGCGGGCAACATACCCGACAACATGTGCTGTGGCCTCACCGTGTGGGTAGTCTCTTAGCAGTCTGGCCTGGATATCCACACCGGGGAAACGGTGGCGGGATACTGCAAAACGGGCAACCTCTTTTTCATTAAGGCGCACCCGAATAGGGATGCTGTCAAAACGGCGCTTCTGTTTACGTAAGCGATGGAAGCGTTTGAGATCGTCTTCACTAATGGTAATGATCTCTGCTAAATCAGCAAGGGTTTGGTCAATATCCTTAACCTGCTCCGGAGTGATTTCAAGGCTATGGGTTGGCAGGTTTTGCGCCAGAATGACTCCGTTTCGATCATAGATCAGGCCGCGGGTGGGGGGTAACGGTACCAGTTTAACGCGATTCTCATGTGACAGCGTTGTAAAGTGATCATGGCTTGTGATCTGCAGGTGGGCCAGGCGCAAGATGAGGGTGCCCAACAAAATCACCACAATTATGGCCGATATAATTGCCCTATGGGTTAGGGTTCGGCTCTCTCTGGCGTGGTCCTTGAAACTGGATTCAGGCATGTTAATAGATGCTGTGCTACAGGGGTTCAGTTTACTTTAAATTGCCGCCTCAGATCTCTGAGGATGATATAGACCCAGGGCCACAACAGCATGCCAACAAGAGGTGATGCCCAATAGCTCAATGCTGGTGTAGGTCTGTGTATTGCCCCCATGACAATGATAGAGAGAGTCTCTTCCAGTATTAATATCAAAAAGACGACAATGCCTTGCTGCCAAAGTGGGAACAGGCGTATGCGCTGGTGTAGCTTGACAGTAATGAAGGCTGTGATGGCCAGTTCCATGGCATGCTGCCCCAGCAGGGTGTTGGTCATGACATCAACCAGAAGTCCCACTGACCAGCCGATACCAACCCCCACTTTTTGCGGTGTGGCCATGCACCAGTAGATAAGCACCAGTGAGTGCCAGGATGGGCGGAATGGCCGGATCCAGTCGGGTAGTGGCAGGGTGGTTAAAACCAAAGCCAGGATAAAACTGGCTAAAACAATGAGGCCGCCACGACTTGGTGTGACTGTCATGGCGTATTGCCCTCTGCAGCAGGAGCAGGAGTCTCCGGAGTGGAAGGGCTCAGTGCGCGGACCAGTAGCACCTCATGGGCGCGCTCCAGGTTGGCGCTTGGTTTTGCCAGAATGCGGGCAAAGGGTTGGCCGGGGCTATTGGTGACCTGGGTAACTTTTGCCACAGGATACCCCGGTGGAAAATGTCCCCCCAGGCCAGAGGTGACCAGCAGGTCGCCTTCCTGGATGTCTGCATTATTTGGCAGATGTGGCAGTTTCAGTTCATTGATGCGGCCGGTGCCCATGGCAATAGTACGAAGCCCGTTGCGATTGACCTCTACCGGCAGGGCATGACTGGGGTCGGTGATCATCAGCACAATGGCGGAGAATGGATTGACATGAATAACCTGCCCTAATACCGCATCAGCATCCAACACTGCCTGCCCTTCAAATACGCTAGAGTTGCTGCCGCGATTGATAATGACCTGCTGTTTATAGGGGTCAAGATCGATAGCAAGCAACTCGGCAATCAGGATCTGGTCGCCAATCTTCAGTGAAGAGTCCAGCAGATCACGAAGACGCATATTCTCGGCTTCCAGTGCTTCGAGCTTCTGCTGTTGTCCCTTTAGTTTGAGATTAAGTTCGCGTAGCGCCTGGTTCTCTTCCTGTAAACGCTGGCGGGAGCGGAAGCTCTCTGATAACCATTCGTTGCTGCTGGCAGGCAGGCCGGCAATTTGCTGCAGAGGGGCTACGATCACTGAGAGGGCGGAGCGTACATGTTTCAGGTGCTCTGCGCGCTGGTCTACCACCATCATGAGCAGTGAGACAAGCACAGCCACCGCCATGCGGGCGGTGATTGACGGACCCTGTGTGAATATCGTTTTAATCGGGGGTCAACTTGTAATTTTGTTAGACAACGAGTTACGGCTGCTGGGTAGCCGTATTACTGTTGATTACTCAACCAGCAACATTTCACCGCCTCTTTCATCTATCAACTCCAATGCCCGGCCGCCGCCACGGGCTACACATGTGAGTGGATCGTCTGCAACCAGCACAGGAAGACCTGTCTCCTCTTCCAGCAGTCGGTCAAGATCTTGTAACAGCGCGCCACCGCCTGTCAGGACAATGCCGCGTTCGGCGACATCAGCGCCCAGTTCAGGTGGTGTCTGCTCCAGTGCTGTTTTGACAGCGCCGACAATGCCGGATAGTGGCTCTTGAAGCGATTCCAGTATTTCGTTGCTATTAAGTACAAAGCTGCGAGGGATGCCTTCAGCCAGATTGCGGCCCTTAACCTCAATCTCTTTCACCTCGGTACCGGGGAATGCGGTGCCAATCTCTTTTTTGATGCGCTCAGCGGTGGCTTCACCGATCAGGGTGCCGTAGTTGCGACGGACATAGCTGATGATGGCTTCATCAAAGCGATCTCCACCTACACGTACAGAGTTGGAGTAGACGATACCATTCAGAGAGATAATAGCGACCTCAGAGGTGCCACCACCGATATCCAGCACCATGGAACCGCGCGCTTCATCGATGGGCAGGCCGGCACCAATAGCGGCTGCCATTGGCTCGTCGATCAGATAGACCTCGCGGGCACCGGCACCACCAGCAGACTCTTTAATGGCACGCCTTTCGACCTGTGTTGAACCACAGGGTACACAGACCAGAACGCGTGGGCTGGGCCGTATAATGCGGTTCTCATGCACTTTATGAATAAAGTGCTGGAGCATCTTCTCGGTGACGGTGAAGTCAGCGATCACGCCCTCTTTCAGAGGACGAATAGCAGTGATGTTCTGAGGTGTACGTCCCAGCATCTGTTTGGCTTCATTGCCAACTGCAACAACAAATTTATTGCCACCGCGGCTGCGATCATGGCGGATAGCCACAACTGAAGGCTCATCGAGGACAATGCCTTTGTCTCGGGCATAGATAAGGGTGTTTGCTGTGCCAAGATCGATGGAAAGATCATTGGAAAAAAGGCCGCGAATGCTTCGAAAGAACATAGTTTATGGTTTGAATCCAGGATTTAGTTGAAGGCAGGGTAGAGAACGTGAATGTCCTATAAAAAAGTCATTTCTGCCTGAAAGCGCATAATCTATCAATGGTATAAGTTTGGAGCAAGGAATAGAAGCAAAAATGTGGATGTGTTAATTTAGCGGGATTCTGAATTTGCCCCCTTTTTACCGAGGAAACCATGTCACTTGATCATGCTGATGTGAAAAAAATCGCCCATCTTGCCCGCTTGGATGTAAACGATGAGAAGATGGTTAGTATAGCTGAAGATCTCTCCAATATTTTGGATTTGGTCGAACAGCTCAGTGCTGTGGATACAGAGGGCGTTGTGCCTATGGCGCATCCACTGCATATGGCTCAGCGTCTGCGCAGTGATGAGGTGACGGAGGCAGATCGTCGTGAAACATTCCAGTCCATCGCTCCTCAGACTGAGACCGGGCTCTACTTGGTGCCCAAAGTCATCGAATAAGATGCCGCCTACTGATCAAGCCTATTTAGCATTTACCTGACCTGATTTTCAAAGACCTATGCATAACAAAAGCATTACAGAGCTGGCCGCCGGTCTGCGTGCCGGTGAATACTCCAGCGTCGAGCTGACCCAATATTTTCTTGACCGCATACAGCGGCTGGATGGTGGGCTGAATAGCTTCGTTACCGTCTGCAGTGATGAGGCACTGAGTGCAGCCCAAGCGGCTGATCAACAGTTGAAGAGTGGTGGTGCCGGGCCGCTGGCCGGTATTCCTATTGCTCACAAGGATATCTTCTGCACAGAAGGAATCAGAACCACCTGCGGCTCCAAGATGCTGGAGAGCTTCATCTCTCCCTATGATGCTACGGTGGTCACCCGCCTCAAGGCTGCCGGTGTGGTTAATCTGGGCAAGACCAATATGGATGAGTTCGCGATGGGCTCCTCCAATGAAACCAGCTACTACGGTGCAGTGCGTAATCCCTGGGATACTGAGACGGTACCGGGTGGATCATCCGGTGGTTCAGCTGCCTGTGTAGCAGCACGCCTGGCCCCTGTTGCAACGGGTACTGATACTGGTGGCTCCATCCGTCAGCCTGCTGCGCTGTGTGGTATCACCGGACTCAAACCCACCTACGGGCGAGTCTCCCGCTACGGCATGATCGCCTTTGCCTCCAGTCTGGATCAGGCTGGCCCCATGACCACCAGTGCAGAAGATGCCGCTATTATGCTGCAGGCCATGGCGGGATTTGATCAGCGGGATTCCACCAGTGCCGACCAGCCAGTGCCAGATTACAGTGCTGGCCTGGAAGATGATCTGACTGGATTAAAGATTGGTCTGCCAAAAGAGTATTTTGGTGAAGGGTTGGATGCGGATGTTGCCAAATCAGTGGAAGAGGCAATTGCGGAATATAAAAAGTTGGGAGCAGAGGTTGTTGAGATCAGTCTGCCCAATACCCATCTGGCGGTGCCGACCTATTATGTGGTGGCTCCGGCAGAGTGCTCATCCAACCTCTCCCGTTTTGATGGTGTGCGCTATGGGCACCGTTGTGAAGATCCCAAAGATCTGGAGGATCTCTACAAACGCTCCCGTGCGGAAGGCTTTGGGGATGAGGTGAAACGACGGATTCTGATTGGTACCTATGCTCTCTCTGCAGGCTATTACGATGCCTACTATCTGAAGGCGCAGCAGGTCCGCCATCTTATTTCCGATGATTTCAAGCGGGCCTTCGAGCAGGTGGATGTCATCATGGGACCGACAGCTCCAGATACAGGTTTTCGTATTGGCGAGAAGGCAAACGATCCGGTTAGCATGTACCTGTCTGATATCTATACTATCGCCGTAAATCTGGCGGGCCTTCCTGGTATCTCCATTCCGGTTGCTCCGGCGGCAGGCAAACCTACCGGCCTGCAGATTATTGGCAACTACTTTGCTGAAGCCAAGCTGCTGAATGTAGCGCACCGACTACAGATGGCCACCGATTACCACAAAGCGGCTCCGGCCAATATTGAGTGAATTCAGAGGTTTTGACGAATATGCAATGGGAAACAGTCATCGGCCTTGAGATTCACGCTCAACTGGCCACCAAATCAAAGATCTTCTCTGGTGCCTCTATCGCCTATGGTGCAGAGCCCAACACCCAGGCCTGTAATGTGGATCTGGGCATGCCAGGCGTGTTGCCGGTATTGAACAAAGAGGCCGTCCGCATGGCGGTAAAGTTTGGCCTGGCGATTGATGCCGAGGTTGCACCTCGTTCGGTCTTTGCACGCAAGAATTACTTCTATCCCGATCTGCCCAAGGGCTATCAGATCAGCCAGTTTGAACTGCCGATTGTAGGCGTGGGCAGTATCACCATTAATCTGGACGATGGTGAAAGTAAGGTGATCGGTGTCACCCGTGCTCACCTCGAAGAGGATGCGGGCAAATCCTTGCATGAGGATTTTCACGGCATGACCGGTATCGATCTCAACCGTGCAGGTACACCGCTGCTGGAGATTGTCTCCGAGCCGGATATGCGCTCTGCCGTTGAGGCTGTCGCCTATGCCAAGAAGATCCATGCGCTGGTGCGCTATATCGAGATCTGTGATGGCAATATGGCCGAAGGCTCCTTTCGCTGCGACGCTAATGTTTCGGTTCGACCCAAAGGCCAGGAGAAGCTGGGCACCCGTGCTGAGCTGAAGAACCTCAACTCTTTCCGCTTCCTGGAGAAAGCGATCAACCTGGAGGTTGAGCGCCAGATCGACATCATTGAATCCGGCGGCGAGGTGGTACAGGAGACCCGTCTGTACGATGCTGATCGTAATGAGACACGCTCCATGCGTAGCAAGGAAGAGGCAAACGACTACCGCTATTTCCCTGATCCTGACCTGTTGCCGGTTGAGCTGGATGATGTCTTCATCAATGAGATGAGGCAGACACTGCCTGAGCTGCCAGATGAGAAGCGCCAGCGTTTTGAGACGGATTATTCACTGAGCCCGCAGGATGCGATAACGTTGACGAGTAGCCGTGAGCTGGCCAACTACTATGAGGCTGTAGTTACTGCTGCGCAGGGAGACCCCAAAATAGCAGCCAACTGGGTCAATGGTGAGCTTGCTGCGGCACTGAACCGGGATGCTGTGGATATTACAAATAGCCCGGTTACCGCTGAGCTACTGGCTGGTCTGCTCAAGCGCATTGCTGACCAAACCATCTCTGGCAAGATTGCCAAGCAGGTATTTGAGGCGATGTGGCAGGGTGAGGGCGATGCTGATGCCGTAATTGAGGCCAAAGGGCTGAAGCAGATCACCGACAGCGGTGCGATTGAAAAGATGGTGGATGAGGTGGTTGCTAATAACCCCAAACAGGCAGAGCAGTACCGTTCAGGAAAAGACAAGCTGTTTGGTTTTTTTGTTGGTCAGGTGATGAAACAGACCAAAGGCAAGGCCAACCCACAACAGGTCAATGAGCTTTTAAAGAAACGGTTGGCGCAGGATTAACCCATGTTCACTAATGATCGTACCAAGATGCGCAAGGTCTTCACGGAAGCCTGGCGCAAGCATCAGGATAAGCTGCCAATGGAGCCGCTGGAGCAGGTGATCGCCAACATCCTGGAGCAGCACCCTGAGTATCATAAGCTAATGAAAGATCCTGAAGCCGCACTGGATAAGGATTTTACCCCGGAAGGAGGGCAGAGCAACCCCTTTCTACATATGAGTATGCATATCGCCATCCAGGAGCAGCTCAGCACCAATCGTCCAGCGGGTATTGCTCTTTACTATCAACAGATTACACAGCAGATTGGTGACCCGCATGAGGCGGAACACCAGATCATGGAGTGCCTGGGCCAGATGCTGTGGGAAGCGCAACGAGAGAACCGTATGCCGGATGAGGCCGCCTATCTGGCTGCTGTCAAAAAGCTTGTGCACTCAGCT
>Ga0316187_10001213_pt1 | contig 21965 bp, 19 predicted proteins | sample CroRivburrow1_MG_FD_204927 | JGI IMG/M metagenome (GOLD analysis project Ga0316187, IMG submission 204927) | Coastal sediment microbial communities from Maine, United States - Cross River worm burrow 1 | ecosystem: Environmental > Aquatic > Marine > Coastal > Sediment | place: USA: Maine...
TGCCACGCTGAACCGACGCAAAATCGAGATCCTCGCTACTACTGCCGCTGGCAAGACTCGATGCTGCGCCGCCACCAAGCCCGATGAGCATCGCGGGCCCGCCGAGCACAATGATCTTTGCGCCGACCGGTACGTCTATTTTCAACGCATGTTCTTCACGAACATTACCGACGCCGCCTGCGATCATTATCGGCTTGTGATAGCCGCGAATTTCATTTTCCGGTAAGCCCGGTAGTGCACTTTCATAAGTCCTGAAATAGCCGAGCAAATTTGGCCGGCCAAATTCGTTGTTAAACGCGGCTCCGCCGATCGGACCCTCAGTCATGATCTGCAGAGGTGTGGCCATGCGTTCCGGGTGTGGAAACTCTGCTTCCCAGGGCTGCGACCACTCGGGAATTCGTAAATGCGACACCGTAAAGCCAGTCAAACCCGCTTTCGGCGTCGCGCCGAGACCGGTTGCGCCTTCGTCCCGAATCTCGCCGCCCGAGCCGGTCGCTGCACCCGGGAACGGTGATATCGCAGTCGGGTGATTATGCGTTTCCACTTTCATCAGGATGTGAATGGGTTCGTCGTGATATTGATAACGCCGGTCGCTGGCACCTGCGATCAAGCGCTCGCCCTGCCACCCTTCGATGACAGCCGCGTTGTCCGAATAGGCCGATATAACGCCATCCGGCGCTTTTTCGGTGGTGCTCTTGATCATGCCGAAAAGCTTTTTCTGCTGCGGCACGCCATCAACGATCCAGTCGGCATTAAAAATTTTGTGGCGGCAATGCTCGGAATTGGCCTGCGCGAACATCATCAGCTCGGCATCGGTCGGATTACGCTGCAACTGTCGATAGTTGTCACATAAATAGTCAATTTCGTCATCAGACAACGCCAGCCCGAGTTCGGTATCGGCACGCTTCAGCGCATCTGCGCCTTCTTCCAGTAGCGGCACACTCGCCAATGGCGCAGGACTGTGTTCTTCAAACAGCATTTCGGCATCGGTTGATACAAACAGGGCCGCGTCGGTCATGCGATCGCATAACGCACTGGCGAGATGAGACAGGTCATCGCTGCCGTGTATTGCGTAGGCAATGCCGCGTTCGATTCGAACAACGGAATCCAGGCCGCAGGCATGTGCGATGTCAGTCGCCTTACTTGACCATGGCGAAATCGTGCCTGCACGTGGCACTACGTATACGACGTTTGCACCTGCTGAAAATTCGATAACCGCGTCATCGGCAAGCAACAGGCCATCCAGTTTGCGACGCTGATCGTCGGACAATTCGCCGTCAGTCTTAATGAAATAGGAAAACCGGGCATCCAGACCCGACACGCCGCCGTCGATTTTCTTCAGTGCATCAAGGATCTTGGCCAGACGAAATTCCGACAGAGCGGACTGGCCGATTAGTTCAAGCATCGCGGTCTATTTTGATGATGGCGTATTGGGTGTGTAAACAGGTGTCGGAAACTGGGTGACGTTACCCTCGATCTTGGTAATCTTGACGATGCCCTCTTTCTCAACTTCGTCGATTCGAAGGACCGAGTGCATTGGCAAATAGGTGCGCGTAACACCTTCGAACTCCGTCTTGATCTTTTCTTCGGATGGATCAACCACGACAGAGCTGCGCTCGCCGAATACCAGCTGTTCGACCTCGACGAAACCGAATAATGCGCCATGGCCGATATGCCGGGCATAGATCTCGTAGACCTGTCCCTGGCTCATGAAGATGATTTTGTAGATATTTTTCTTGCTCATAGCGCCTTAGAACCCACGAATTGTCTATACAGACCGCCTGCGACGGGCGGTAGTGTACCGAAAAAAACGGTCGCAAACCCGGAAAATCCAGTTGATAGCAGTGTACTGTATATGGTCCTGTCGACTCTTATACCGATATCGCATCTCGCGCAGGCGATTTACTTTATGTGAACTACTTGGCAGCGCTAAGCCCTTGCTTCCTTAGACAATATACCGATACGGAACTGGCTGGACAGAACCGGTCCGGCCACTAAATTTTGGCGAGTAATGCGATGCCCCTGCAGTTGAAACTTGTAAGTGAACACCGGGAAATTCTTGGCGAAGACGACGAGCGCGTATTCCTTGAGGATGGCGGCACGATTGGTCGTTCACTCGAAAATGACTGGATCCTGCCGGATCCCGATCGATTTATCTCCGGTCGTCACGCGACCGTCGACTTTCAAAGCGGCGCCTACTATCTCGCAGACGTAAGCAGCAACGGCGTTTATATCAACGATGAAGAAAGTCCGCTCGGCAAAGGCAACCCGCGCCGGCTGTTTGATGGCGACCGGCTGCGCATGGGTGACTTCGAATTTCTTGTCAGCCTGGACGAAGGACAAAGCCTCGAGATGCCACCAGCTATGGCGCCGACGGTTGTCCCCGATCACATCGAACAACTGGTTCCCGAAGAAAAGCTCGAAACCGGTGTGCAGCTTCTGGATGAAGACGAACTGACCGGCGACAGTGATTTTCAGTCCGTGTTATTCGGCCACGCTGCCGCAAAACAATCCGATGAAGTCGTCGCACAACAGGAAAAGGCAGAGAATCCGTTCGAGCCGCCGGCAAAACCCAAGCTCAATCGGACTGAGGAATTGCTGGATGCATTTATGGACGGGCTTGGTATCGAGCGCTCCGAACTGCACCCTTCAACCAACCCGGTTGATCTCATGACCAATGCCGGACGCGTATTGAGTGAGCTTGTAGAAGGCATATCGAATTTGCTGGCCGCACGAACGAATGTCAAAAGCACTTTCAAGCTGGACCAGACTACCGTGTTGCCCAGGCACAATAATCCAATCAAACTTTCAGAAAACCCTGTCGATTCACTCAAGCAGTTGCTTGTCGGCAAGGAAGGCGAATACCTGGGCCCGGTCGAGGCTGTTCGCGAAGTTTGTCACGACCTGAAGTTCCATCACGACGCCATGCTTGAAGCTATGACACTGGCATTTCTTGAATTCACCGATCGCTTCGATCCGGACGAGCTGCGTGAGAATTTTGATCGTACGCTGAACAAGAAGCCGATGTTCGCATCAATGAATCAACTTAAGTACTGGCAGCTCTATTGCGACCTGTACCCGATTATGACGCAGCAGGGTTCCGGCCAGCTACCGCATCACTTCGGCGAAGAATTCGTTCGCGCTTACGAAAAGCAAATCTCGGAATACAAACGCCTCGACAATAGCATCTCGTCGCTGACAGCCAAACGAGCCGGGACGAAGAAGGTGATTGCAGCGCCAGAAGAAGATTTAGTGGACCAGGTCGAACATTCGTCTGACTGGTAGCCGTGCCGGTCGTCCCTGATTCAAACGCACACCATCGACGAGCCGAGCATTTAGTGAGTTCGTGAACCATCACGGTGTCAACTTCGCTTTTTTATTTGAGTATTGCGTGAGTAATCACGGATCTGTTATGCTATTTGCATGAACACTATTCGAAATGATGGTCAGGAATTTGCACTCGCATTTGCTGCGGCCTGGAATCGCCTGGAACGACGGCTGGACAGCAGCCTCGGTGCTATTAGAGGAATAAGCCTTGCCGAGTATCGCCTATTGCAGGCGCTGTCAGTTGCGCCAAAATCTCGAGCCAGCCGTGTCGATCTTGCTCATGCCGTTGGGCTAACGGCGTCAGGAGTAACGCGGGCTCTCCGGCCACTGGAGAAACTGGGTATGGTTTCTACGATTAAGAGCCAACGCGACGCGCGGCTTGCAATTGCTACGCTAACATCAGCCGGTCAGGAATTGGTTAGCGATGCCTCGGGCGTTGTCAACGATACAATGGCGCTAATCCTTGGACGCTCACCCAAATTGTCGGCCAGGTTAAGCAGTATGACTGAGCTCTTGGACAGCGTAGGACGATAGAGAATTGCCTCGAGTCGAAAAACGACAACGGATTGTTCCAGGACAACCAGGCCTCTTGAGGAATTCTTGTCCTTGAACATTGATATAGTCCAGTTCCCCGAGACTACCGTTGCCGTTGTCGAGCACCATGGTCCGGCGAGACAAGAGCATCAGAGCGCTCGAAGACTCATTGACTGGAAGCTCGAAAACAAACTATTAGATCCCGCAAGACATCGGAATTATGGAGTGCACTATACCGATCCAACTGCTGTTTCGCCGGATCAACATCATGTCGACTTTTGCTTATCGGTTGACGATTCCGTGGGTGAGAATGAATATGGCGTGGTCAACAAAGTAATTCCAGCATGTCGATGTGCTCGTGCGAGGGACGTTGGATCGCGCTACAACAACAAAGCGGCTGCATTCCTTCGCAATGAGTGGTTCCCGCAGAGCGGCGAAAAACTTGGCGAGTTCCCGATGTTCTTTCATTACGTTAATGTCGGGCCGAACGTAGAGGAAGACGAAATGATCACGGATGTATACCTACCGTTGAGATAGGTTTTTTCGTGTCGATAATGAGCTGGAAAAGGGTTTGAATGGTCAATTGTGGAGTATTTAACGACCTCTCCGGTCCACGTTAACGCAACTAGCTTGCTATCAATTCCTCGATCGGCACATAGTCGATATCAAAACCAAAGTGCCTGGGACCGGCAAGCCTGAGGCCTTTTTCTGTTCGAAAACCCTCGACGCCTTTCATACCGACAGCAACAATATTCTGGCCAATCCGAAAGTCAGTGTTGTAAATACCGCGGCCGTCAGTCTCAATCAGCATTAACAAATCGGGATTGCAGATCCACGGACTGCCATTCAGCCAGGAAACCAGGTTTTCGTTTTTAAACCAGACGTCCAGCGTGCTTCCCGAATGTTCTCCAGTGCCGTCGATCTTGACCGAACCAATCCAGTACCCGTTCTGATCACTCGATTCGACTTGCGAGACCGTGCCGTCGAAAATTCGCCAGCCGCCCGCTGCCTCCACACCTGCGTCCACAGGATCATCCCCACTCGCGCGAGCACGTCGTAACGCACGCCCAATGCTCAAACACTTGGTCAACGTTCCTGGCACGACGATCTTCTTCGCCTCTTTCGCAAGCAGCGGCGTTGCTGCAACCGCAGTTTCACCATAGGCCGCTATCGCCAACATCTTGGCAATTCGCTCCAACATTTGTGGATGCGCCGCGTGCTTGACGATGACCCGGTTTCCCCAAGCGTCCACACTTGCGAAAAAGTTGCTCTGTTTACCGTACAGACAATACGTTGATTGCGTTTCCTCAGGAACACCGCGACCGATGTAGTCGCCATCCATCACCGGAATGCCCATGTGCGCACCTATTGCCAGTGGCTCGGCGACAGATTCCGGCCCCATTTCCGAGGGCACCAGGCAAGAAAACTTCTGCCCGACATGTTCGGCAAGTTCATTGAGTGCCTCGACGATGCAGTAGTCACCAAACTGATCAACCAGACCCAGGCGTTCAATCTCATCCAGAGTCTCTTGTGTTTTCGGAGCCAACGAACCGTGCATACTAAACGTCGCTGTCCATGCATCATCCGGCACGCTGTCAATGGCGACCCATTCGAGCGTCAGGCCGCTCTCTAGTGTTTCGGTGAGCAGACTCAGTGCGCGATCGTATGTCCCGCCGCCACCGACACCCAACCATCGAGCACCATTGAGGAAATCTTCGCAATCTTCCTGTGTTTTCAGTTTTGTCGATTCTGCCACGCTAACGTCTCCTCAACTCTTTACTGCCAGCTTTACCCGGTGTTTCTTTGCTCAATGGTTCTTTTGTCAGAAAGATAATCTGCAAGCTAACAGGAATTGATACGCCTTGCTGCACAGAACGGCGTGATCGGAATCTGCTTCATCAGGCGCTCGTGTAAACTAGAGCCCATGTTTCCCAGACCACTATCGGAATCCCGATCTTGAATGACGCCGATCCAGTGTTCTCCGAAGACATGCTGGATGACTATCCGACCTCACCGGTGCCCGATCATCGAACCGTCGGCGGAATTCGAATTGGCATGGTCAACGGCTCCCTTGCTTTTGCCGTGCCAGGCCTGGTAACCGGGCTTGAGCTGGGTGGTTCGCTGGGGATAAATCGCAGCCTAATTGCATTTCTCCTTGGCGGGATCTTCCTTGCAGTCGTTGGATCGATCACCGGTATCGTTGGCGCCGCCAATCGCCTGACCTCCTACATGCTAATCAAGTTCGTGTTCGGCCGTAACGGTGCAAAACTCGTCAATGTCGCATTCGCGGTCGCACTCTTCGGATGGTTCGGCGTCAACACGGACCTGTTCAGTGGCGCGGCGGCAGAGCTCAGCCTGCAATTGTTTGGTGTGATACCTGCCGTCTGGGCGCTTGAAATCGGGGCAGGAATATTGATAACCGCCAGCACCCTGCTGGGATTTCGACTGCTGAATCGTATGTCTGCGGTGTTCGTACCGGTTTTATTCGTTGTTATCGTTTTTCTGCTCATACGGGGCCTGGACGCTGGAACGAACGGTCTTGCTGCAACGCTATTCGATTCGTCAATGACGCTCGGTCAGGGCATATCCGCGGTTGTTGGCAGCTTCATTGTTGCTGTGGTTCTTATGCCGGACTTCACGCGATTCGCACGAAGCAAGCGAAGCGCCGTCACTGCCTCGTTTTTGCCATTCCTTTTTCTGTCGACATTTGTTTACGTTGCAGCGGCGATCGCAGGTAGCGCCGTCGCCGAAAGTGATGCGTTGGCGGTCATGCTTGCACTCGGTATGGGTTTCGCGGCCTTTAGCTTGTTGGTTCTCTCCAGCTGGATTGCCGGCGTCATAAATCTCTACAGCTGTTCGTTATGCCTGAATTCAGTATTTACTGGCTACGCGGAATGGCGCATCGTCGTCGCATCCGGCATTGCCGGAACGATTGCGGCGTCTTTCAATCTTCTTGAAAGCTTCACCACTTTTCTTTTCAGTCTGGCGATTATCTTCGCACCGATTTGCGGGGTTTACGTCACAGACTTTTTTGTATTCCGTCGAGGAAAAGCCTACGACATCGCAGAACTGGAAAGCGTACGAAGCGTCTCCGTCGAAGCGTTGCTTGCCTGGGCGATCGGCACCGGAACGGCTTTCCTGTCCTATAAGTCGATCTTCCAGCTCACTTCAATTGAGGCGGCCGATTCCATCATTGTGGCATCTCTAAGCTACTATCTTATGGGGTATGCGAGACGGCGCTTCAGCTAACGGCATTTGTATCGCACCGATATCCAATAGCGCGCACTCCAGTTGCCGCCAGCGTTGCTCGACGGTCCCGGTATATCCGACGGACATTCTCACCAGCCCATCGCTAATGCCGGCAGAATCCAGATCTTCGTCCGTCATCTCGCTCGACGTGCTGCTTCCCGGACAGGACATGAGCGTGTCAAAGTAACCAAGACTTACTGCCATAAACCCGAAGCCATATTTATTCTGCAACAGGTCCATCAGTTCATTCGCTTTCTGTTCGCTGCCGAGATTGAGCGTCAAAATACCGCCGAAGCCATAGTCGTCGCAACGTAGTTTTTCCATCAATTCAAAATCCGGATGGCGAGGCAAGCCTGGATAGGCGACTGGCACTCCCAGTGCCTGCAATCTCTCTGCGAACACCTGCGCCCGGATAGCATGCTCCGCCATTCGCAATCCGAGGTGTGGAATTCGCAAACTGATTTTCGAGGCGACGGTCGGGTCCATTGTCGGCCCGAGAATCATCAGTGGGCCCTTGTGCAGATCCATAAGTCCCTGAATGAAGTCCGTGCTACCGCAAACAGCACCGGCAATGATGTCGGATGCGCCATTGATGAATTTCGTCATGCTGTGCACAACGACGTCCGCGCCCAGTGAGGCAGGACTCAAAACCAATGGGCTAAACGTGTTGTCGATTACCAATTGGGTGTCGTGGGCATGCGCCAGTTTGGCAAGAGCGGGAATATTGGCGACGCGCAGTGTCGGGTTCGCGATACTCTCGGCGTAAATCACTTTCGTTTTGCCGGTCATCGCCGCTTTCACAGCGTCCAGGTCGGTAATATCAACAAACGTTGTGCGGATATTTGCCTTCGATGGTAGAAAATCGTGCATCAACGCATACGTTCCACCGTAGACCGTGTTGGACGCGACAATATGATCGCCCGATTCGCACAACTGTAGAACTGCAGCGGAGATCGCCGCCATACCACTGGCTGCGCAATACGCTGCTTCGGTTCCTTCGATCGCGGCAAGCTGTCGACCTAGCTGGTATACGGTCGGATTGAAATGCCGGCCATAGAGATAGCAGCCCTCCGGCGCCGCTTTTCTACCTTCGAAAAGCTCCGGCATCGTTCCTGGATCCATGACAGTAAATGTCGTACTTGCTTCGATAGACATGTTGACGCCGCCATGTTCGCCAAATTCGTGACGAGTCTCGGCCAAACGTTCGATCGGGTTTTTCCTGCTCATTGCGTTGCCCTGCTGGTTTTATTTATTCGCTTATATAAGACTATTTTAGAACATTCTTTAGTCAGGTATACTTGACCCGAATTTTATTCGTTTTGGAGGCAATATGGAGGAGCTTGACCGAATCGACTACGAGATAGTCCGGCTGCTGCGAAATAATGCTCGGCTGTCCAATAAAGAGCTGGCCGCGAAGGTCGGGCTGGCGCCCTCAAGTTGCCTTGTGCGCGTCCGCGGGCTGCAACGCGATGGCGTGCTGAGAGGCTACCACGCCGACGTCGATCCGAATGCGCTCGGGGTTGGGTTGCAGGCGATGATATCCATCCGGTTGCAGCGCCACTCGCAGGCGATCGTTGAATCCTTCCGCGCCCATACGCTCGCCCTACCGGAAGTAAGGCAGCTCTACCACATTGCCGGTGCAAACGACTTCCTGGTGCATGTGTGGGTAAAAGATCCGCGGCACCTGCGCAATCTCGCGATGAATTCCTTCACCGCCCGTGAAGAGGTCGCACATATTGAAACCGGCCTGATTTTCGAACATGCACATAGCGCGGATCTGCCAACGTTTCTCGAATTCAGCGCAGACGAATACGAATAAAACGCCTTACGCGGACGTTTTTATTGGTGCTACTCTCCACTTATATAAGCGAAGAAGAATCAAATGAACAAGACATCCAAACCCGTCCACATCATAAACGTGCCGCTGGATCTGGGCGCCTCCCGCCGTGGAACCGATGCCGGTCCTTCGGCGTTTCGCATTGCCGGTCTGAATGATGCGATTCGCAGGCTGGGGTACACAATCGCAAGCGAGACTGATATTCCGGTGCCTACGATGGAGACTCGACACCTGGATAACTCGAGTGCCCGGTTTAAAGACGAGATCCTCTCGGTTTGCGAGGAGCTTGCGAACAAAACAAAGGGTTCTCTGGACGATGGAGAGATTCCTCTGGTTATTGGTGGTGATCACTCAATAGCTATGGGCACGGTTTCAGGCGCCGCCGCTCATTTCAGACAAGCCAAGCAAAAGCTCGGCCTGATCTGGTTTGATGCGCACGGCGACATGAACCTCCCGGAGACATCGCCGACCGGCAACATCCACGGGATGCCGCTCGCGCACCTGCTTGGCTACGGCGATCCGCAACTATCCAGCATCCTGGGTGCGAACCCGGCCGTCGCTCCGGAAAACGTGGCACTAATCGGGATTCGCGACATCGATCGCGTTGAACGAGAGTTCATTAACCGGTCAGGCATCAACGCATTTACGATGCGCGACATTGACCAGTTTGGAATGAGCGAGATTTCCCTAAGGGCCCTCGACGTTGTTAACGCCGGTACCGCGGGTTTCCACGTGAGTTTTGATCTTGATGGCTGCGACCCTGATGTAATCCCTGGCTCCGGAACACTGGTTCCGGGTGGCGTCAGTTTCCGCGAAGCACACTTGTTATTGGAAGAGTGCGCGAGCGATGGTCGTATGACATCGATGGAAGTCGTTGAACTGAACCCGTTCCTCGATCAGGCAAACATTTCCGCCGAGCGTGCCGTAACGCTCATACAAAGTGCTTTGGGCAGAAGCATCTTGTAGTTTATAGCCTCCTCCGCGCCAGATATCAGGCGCTGGCAGCTTTCACCGATTCGGCGTCAGGGTGGTGATACGTATCCACATCGTCTTCGCAAGGCCGATGATGCCCCGGGGCCAGGCACGTGAAGTCCTTCTCAATGAGCAATGACAGAGGCGCCTGCTCAGCGACTATGGACACCTGGTCCGTCTCCGCCCATTGAGCGACCTCGTTCTCCGGCAGGCAGATCGTCAACTTGCCATCGGCGAAACTCGCGAAAACCTTGCCGTCATCGGAAATGGCAAGACGATAAGTCAGTACCGAATCCGGAAAGCAGGTCTGCTCGACGATGCTTTCTCCCGAAGCGAGCCTGTCTACCTCGCCTCGTTTGAGGCGCATGCGAACCGTGTTTTCCCGTATACGTAGTTTCATAAAGTGACTCAGAAATAGGAACTCATTACTATAGTCCCAAGTTTGCCAAAGAGTACGTGGGATTTCATTGTGTTGAATACCTACGTTACTGGACACGAATCGCGCAAGGGGCTTCCACCAAATGCCGCTAACTTCCCGGGAAAGAGTGATGACCGCACTTCATCACGAAGAACCGGACCGCATCCCGCTGGTCATCGGCGTCAGCAATGCCACCGGGATCAAGATGGCGCCTTACAAGGGCATCAAGGACATTATCGGCGTAGACGCTCCGGACAATTACATCTACGACTGGCCGGAACTGGGCACGGCAGAAATTGATGAAGAAACGATGCTTCGCTTGCACAGTGATGTTCGTGGTGTTCTGGATCTGGAACCCGAAACCACAAGAGCTCTGAACAAACTCCGCGACCCACACAGTGACTATGTCGATTCCTGGGGTAGCGGCCAGACTGAAATAGGTCCGGATGACTGGTTCCCTAATGTCCACCCGATTCCAGACGCACTATCCGCTGATGACCTGGATGCTTACCAGGGATGGCCCGACATGACTGATCCAACGCGCATAGCGCATGTAGGGCAAAGAGCGAAGCGCCTCGCAGAGGAAAACCAGTTCGCCATTCTCGCAACGCCCTGGCTGCTTTTTCCTTTTGAGCGCGCATATGCGATGCAGGGAATGGAGACTTTCCTTCTCAACATGGCCAGGGATCCGGACTTCTCACGCGCGCTGTTGGAAAAAATCGCGGGCTACTGCAAACAACTGATGGGGCCCTTCCTGGAAGAGCTGGGTGACAATGTCGACATCATAAAGATCGGCGATGACCTCGGAACACAGGAAAGCCTCATGATCTCGCCGAAAATGTATCGTGAAATTCTCAAACCCGTACATGCCGACTTTATCAATTTCATTAAAGCCCGGACGAAAGCCAAAATACTATTTCACTCCGATGGCGACGTTATGACGTTGATCGATGACTTCATTGAAATGGGTGTCGACATTTTGAATCCGCTTCAAACCTCGGCCGGATCGATGTCCGATCTGCCTTTGCTCAAAAAACGCTTCGGCAAAAATATCGTCTTTTGCGGCGGCATCGATACCCACCGTGTCTTGCCATTCGGAACTCCTGAAGACGTACGCCAGGAGGTACGGCGTGTCATCGACATTCTCGGCCCGGGCGGTGGATGCATGATCGGTGCGGTGCACACGATTATGAACGACGTTCCGCCCGAAAATGTTCTAGCTATGGTTGACGCCGTGGAAGAATTTGGCCACTACCCACTTCACTAGGCCGGGGTTGCCAAAGTTACAGATCAGCGGCAGGGACAACAAAGGAAAAGCGAGAGCCCTGTCCAGGTTCTGACTTCACTTCCACTTTCGTTCCCAAAAGGTTGGCGCTGGTCTCGACGACCGCCAAACCCAGGCCACGACCGCCATCCTTGCCTACCGGATCATGATCAACTCGATAAAATTCATCGAATATCCTGGCCAGGTTGTTCGCAGCTACGCCTATGCCGGTATCCTGAACTGTGATTCTCATACCGCCACCATATTCGGGATAACAACCTACCGTTACGCCACCCTTATTCGTATAGCGAATGGCATTGGACAATAGACTGCGAATGATCCGTGTTAACAACACCCGGTCCGAGTGCACAACAGTATCGTGAGATTCGAGAGTCAGGCTCAACCCCTTGGTCCGGGCTTGTTCATCAAATTCGCTCTTCAGCTGCCGGAAGATTTCATCGATCGGAACATCCTCGATATTTAGATCGACGGTGCCCGATTCGAGCTCACTGAATTCGAGAATCGAGTTCAGCAGATCACCTAGTTCGGCAACCGCTTCACTTTGCTGCACACTGATCTTTTGTATTTTGGGGTCATCAACCGACTTGCGTAACACCGCACTAAGCAGACTAAGCGTCTGCAAATGCTGCCGCATATCATTACTGGTCGTTGCCAGGAACCGCGATTTGGCACTGTTAGCGCTATCGGCTTCCCGCTCAGCCCTCGTCAGCGCCTCTTCCAGCTTCTTGTGCTTCACGAAAACGAGCCATCCGCCCAGCATCGCCGTCAGCCAGATTGCGAACAACGCCAGCAAGCGGTTCATCATGACCATCCATAAGACACCCGCCGGCTCAGATAAAAGGAAACCGAGTATCGTCAGTATGGACACGCCACCGGCAACGATGAGCGAAAGCTTCCAATGGGAGAGCCACAGGGAGATCAGTACGACAGCAACATAGGCCACGCCGGCCGCGACGCCCAGAGGCAGCGACGCAATATCAAAAATGAAAATGGCGGCCGCCAACACGGCACAGATCAGAATGATCTGCATATTCGCCCGATTCCTGAGTCTGTCGGAACTTCCGGCAAGCCCCTGCATTATTTATAAGACCTCCGGCAACAGCGAATTCGTCGGTATCGAGGGGGTATATTCGCCAGCTTCAAGCGTATGAAGTCTACAGCGAGGTGTTCGGAGCGCGGAATACGTAATAGCCGAAGGTCTGGGAGAGCTACAGTTCCCGTGATCTGTAGAATGTAGCTACGACTTTTTTGATCCGGACGGCACGAGTACGTAGTTAACCTAGTGACGCTGCGGTCAGCACTGTTTATTATCCGATTGAATTATGACAACGACAGACCTGACAAAACATGTAGACCTGACCCATCACGATCAGGGCACGGGTGCATTGCGCACCCGACGGCCGGACTACGTCGATTTTATGCCGCCATGTAACGACGCCTGTCCTGCCGGTGAAAATATCCAGGCATGGCTGGCCCTGTCACAGGATGGGCAGTTCGAAGCCGCCTGGCAGGAACTTGTCCAGAATAACCCCTTTCCCGCGATTCACGGTCGTGTTTGCTATCACCCCTGCGAGAGTGTGTGCAATCGTGTCTATACCGACAGCGAAGTCAGCATCCATGCAGTAGAACGATACCTCGGCGACCTTGCTCTCGAAAAAGGCTGGTCCCTGCCCGTGCCCGACAAGCGCAGTAGCAGGAAGATCCTGATTGTCGGCGCCGGTCCCAGCGGGCTTTCAGCTGCCTACCATTTGACCCGCATGGGTCACACCGCTGAGATTCATGAAGCGGGCCCGATGGCCGGGGGAATGATTCATTTCGGAATCCCCGCCTATCGCATGCCGAGGGGCGAATTGCAGGCGGAGATTCAGCGCATCGAAGACATGGGTGTGACCATACGGTTGAATCACCGCGTCGAAGACGTTCTTGCCGAAAAAGAGGATGGCGATTTCGATGCGGTTTTCGTTGCCGTTGGTGCGCATATCAGCAAGAAGATCGAAATCCCGACCCGTGATGCCAGCAAAATATTTGATGCAGTCAGTTTCCTGAGCAGCGCGAACACGGGCGACAAGCCGAAAATCGGACGACGTGTTGCTATCTACGGCGGCGGCAATACCGCGATGGACGCGGCCCGCACAGCCAAACGACTCGGTGCGGAAGAAGCCATCATCATCTACCGCCGCGATCGAAGCAGCATGCCGGCTCATGACTTCGAGGCGGATGAAGCCATCGAGGAAGGCGTCAAGATTAACTGGCTACGAACGATCAAGGAGATCGATGAGTCAACCTTCAAGGTTGAAGTGATGGACCTCGACGAAGACGGTCGCCCACAACCAACCGGCAAGTTCGAAACGCTCGAAGCCGATTCGCTGATATTGGCTATTGGCCAGGACACCGACACCGGGTTTCTCGAGAAAGTACCTGGCATTGAGTTCAAGACTGACCAGACGGTAGTTGTTGGCGAAAATATGATGACCGGGCATCCCGGCATATTCGCGGGCGGCGATATGGTGCCAAGCGAGCGTTCGGTTACGATCGCTGTCGGGCATGGCAAGCAAGCGGCCCGTCATATCGATGCCTTTCTTGATGGCAAAACCTACACAAGGGCGACGCGGCACAAAATGGTCGGACACGAAGAAGTGCAACTTTGGTATCGCACGTCCGCACCCCAGGTCGAACAAGAGCAACTACCTATCGCCGAGCGTCAAAGCAGCTTCGACGAAATCATGCAGAACCTGTCAGAAGCGGATGCCCTGTTCGAGGCGAAACGATGCTTGTCTTGCGGCAACTGTTTCGAGTGCGACGGTTGTTTCGGCGCCTGCCCGGAAGGCGCGATCATCAAGCTTGGGCCGGGCAAACGCTATCGCTTTAACTTTGAGCTGTGCACCGGCTGCGCAGTTTGCTACGAGCAGTGCCCATGCCATGCGATCGACATGATCGACGAGCCTGGCAAAAGCACGGACGCTGCATGAAAATTGAGAAGAAAACACTCGACGCCAATGAAGCCGTAGCTCGCGTCGCGTACTCGGTCAGCGAAATCTGTTCGATCTTTCCGATCACGCCTTCGTCTGCCATGGCTGAACTAGCCGACGTCTGGGCGGCGAGTGGCGAAAAGAATATCTGGGGCCAGGTGCCGGACATCATTGAGATGCAAAGCGAAGGCGGCGCTGCGGGTACCGCACATGGCGCTCTGCAAACCGGTGCATTGACCACGACGTTTACGGCGTCGCAAGGGCTGATGCTGATGCTGCCCAATATGTACAAGATCGCGGGAGAACTGACGTCTGCTGTCTTCCATGTCGCATCCCGTGCACTCGCTGCGCAGGCATTATCCATATTCGGTGATCACCAGGACGTAATGGCGGCCCGCACAACAGGATTTGGCCTGCTGTCAGCCTCCTCCGTTCAGGCCGCGCAAGATCTCGCCCTGATCAGTCACGCTGCAACACTCGAATCGCGCGTACCATTTGTTCATTTCTTCGATGGCTTTCGAACGTCACACGAAATCAACAAGATTGACGTCATTCCGCTGGAACACATGCGCCAGATGATCAACATGGACCTGGTCTATGAACATCGAAAGCGCGCGTTGAATCCTGACAATCCGTTCATTCGTGGCACAGCGCAGAATCCCGATGTTTATTTCCAGGGACGCGAAACCGTCAATCGTTTTTACCAGGAAACACCGGCGATCATGCAGCGCACGATGGATCAATTTGCCGAGATATCGGGCCGTCAATACAAATTGTATGAATATCATGGCGATCCGAACGCCGATCGCGTCATCATCATAATGGGTTCCGGCGCGAGCACCGTCGAACAGACCATAGATACATTGACGGATAAAGGCCTCGGCATGATCAATGTCAGGCTCTATCGTCCATTTTCTGCAGAGCACTTCCTGGACGCAATTCCTGAGTCAGTTCGCTCGATTGCCGTACTGGACAGAACCAAAGAGATCGGCGCCAGCGGCGAACCACTGTACCAGGATGTTATTTCAGTGCTCGCCGAGGCTGCCGGCAGCGGGCGCATCGAAACAATGCCGAAGATCATCGGCGGGCGCTATGGCCTGTCATCGAAAGAGTTCACGCCCGCGATGGTTAAGGCGGTCTTCGACGAGCTAAACCGCGAAACGCCAAAAAATCATTTCACGATCGGCATTCAGGACGACGTCACCCACACGAGCCTGGATTACGATACGTCGTTCAATATCGAAAGTGACGAAACCACACGAGCGCTGTTCTTCGGTCTCGGTGCAGATGGCACTGTTGGTGCAAACAAGAACAGCATCAAGATTATTGGCGAGAATACGGATCTCTTCTGCCAGGGCTATTTTGTTTACGACTCCAAGAAATCCGGCTCGCGAACCGTCTCCCATCTACGATTCGGTCCCGAGCGAATCCGGGCGCCGTATTTGATTCAGTCGGCAAACTTCATTGCATGCCATAAATTCAACCTGATCGAAAAGGTCGAGGTGCTGACAACGGCTGCCAAAGGTGCCGTATTCCTGTTGAACAGCCCGTACCCGCCCGACGAAGTCTGGGACAAATTACCCCAGCCGGTGCAACAGTCGATCGTCGATCTCGAGCTCCGGTTTTTTGTCATCGATGCATCGCAAGTTGCCGCGGACACCGGCATGGGCAAGCGCATCAATACGATTATGCAGGTTTGTTTCTTTGCGCTGTCCGGAGTCCTGCCTAAAGACGAATCCATACGCCAGATCAAGGGCGCGATCGAAAAGACCTACAAGGCAAAGGGCCAGGCGGTGGTTGATCAGAACTTTGCCGCCGTAGACGCAGCGCTTGATCACCTGCACGAGGTCGATGTTCCCGACACGGTCACCAGTACGAGTCCACTGGATGAACTGGTGCCGGCAGACGCACCCCGCTTCGTCCGCGAAGTCACAGCAACCATGATGCGCGGCCACGGCGATGACCTCCCTGTCAGCATGCTTCCCGTGGACGGCACCTACCCCAGCGGTACGACTCGCTGGGAGAAGAGCAATGTGTCTGACCGCGTCGCGGCTTGGGAGCCCGACCTTTGCATTCAATGCGGCAATTGCAGCTTTGTTTGTCCCCACAGTGTTATTCGCGCGAAGTTCTACCATGAACGCGCACTTGATGATGCGCCGAAGTCGTTCGCATCCGCGCCGATCAGTGCACGCGGCTTTCCCGAGACGCGCTACACGCTGCAGGTATACCTGGAGGATTGCACAGGCTGCAATCTTTGCGTCGATGCGTGTCCGGTTAGAAGCCCGGACGATCCGGAGTTTCGCGCAATCAATCTTGCAGACAAAGCACCGATACTCGAAAAGGAACAGGAGAACATCGAGTTTTTCGACAAGTTGACGTTTAGCGACCGTGCGAAAGTCGACTTTTCTTCGGTGCGCGGTGCCCAGTTCCTGGAGCCGCTGTTCGAATTCTCCGGTGCCTGCGCCGGATGTGGCGAGACGCCCTATGTGCGACTGTTGTCGCAACTGTTCGGACCCCGTTTGCTCGTTGCCAATGCCACCGGCTGTTCGTCCATCTATGGCGGCAATTTGCCAACAACACCATGGGCCAAAAATGCAGAAGGCAGCGGGCCTGCCTGGTCGAATTCGCTATTCGAGGACAATGCGGAATTCGGTCTGGGAATGCGAATCGCGGCCGACCACCACATGAATATCGCCAAACAGCTGGTCACAGAGCTCGCGCCGGAGATTGGTGATGAATTCGCGGATGAGCTGGTCAACACGAGGCAGCGCATCGGCAGTGAAATTCGCTTGCAAAGAAATCGCGTTGCCCGATTAAAAACCAAATTGAACGAGATGCTCGGCAATGGCCACAACGATCAGGCTTCCGCGCTGCTGTCGATCGTCGACCACCTCGTACGGCGAAGCGTTTGGCTCGTCGGCGGCGACGGATGGGCGTACGACATCGGGTCCGGCGGCCTCGACCACGTCCTGGCCAGCGGCCGAAACGTCAACGTCATCGTATTGGATACCGAAGTCTATTCAAACACCGGCGGCCAGATGTCCAAGGCAACGCCACTCGGTGCATCTGCCAAGTTTGCCTCTGCCGGAAAACGAATCGGCAAGAAGGACCTCGCTCTTCAGGCTATTTCGTTTGGCAATGTCTATGTCGCACAGATCGCAATGGGCGCCAACCCGCAGCAATCACTGCTGGCTATGCGCGAAGCGGAAGAATATGAGGGTCCATCCTTGATTCTTGCCTACAGTCACTGCATTGCTCACGGCTACGACATGGGCGACGGCATGAAACAACAGAAGCTGGCAACCGCTTGCGGATATTGGCCGTTGATTCGCTACAATCCAGCGCTGCGTGCTGCCGGCAAGAAGCCCTTTGTGCTGGACTCCCCTCGCCCGACCATCCCGTTGAAGGACTTCGCGTACAATGAGATGCGATACAAGATATTGACACGAACGCATCCTGAAGAAGCCGAAAAACTGATGCAGAGCGCTCAGGAACAGATCGACCGCCAGTGGGAGACCTACGAGCATATGCAAAACCAGGAGCCAGCGAAGTTCCACGATGCGGGATAGAGATACTCTGACAGCAGGCCACTATAGATTTTGAAAGATGTGGTTATTGCTACCCGATCCAGCCCTGGTTTCGTGCTCGTCGGGCATACCAGATCAGGAATACCGCCACTAACAACGGCATCAGTATCATGACGAAAATCTCGGATGCGCTGAATTCGATTGTGAAACTGGCGATATTGATCGTATGGATCATTGTCACGACGATACCGACCAGCGATACGACAAAAAAGTAGTTCGCCGCAGACTTCCTGAGCAAAAGCAGCAAGCCGCCAATCGCGCCGCCGAATACACCAATCGCGAAACCGCCGGTTGCCCAGGCAGGCCGGCCCTCGATTATTGCGCGGTGCGTCTCTGGCAAGGTAGCAACCATGTCTGCATTCATTTGCGCCAGGTAGTTGACGCTACCCAGAACATTCCAGATCAGCGCGAAAGCACCGGCAACCCAAAAACTCCAGTGAATACCACCGGCGGTCTCATCATTCATTACATCCCCCGTCTCAACCAAGTGCTTTCTGAACTCTCTTTTCAAATTCCGTAATCACGCTCAACCAAAGCGATGCGAACCTTATACGACGAATACCATTGCTTGCGCCCTAGCGATTGAGCCGCCTGGTGTTCAAGATTTGCCTTCCACTTTTTGACAGACTCAAGGTCAGCCCAATATGAAACAGTAATGCCGACGTCTTCACGCGCCATTTCTATGCCCAGGAATCCTGGCTGACTGGATGCCAAATCAACCATTCTTTCTGCCATTTCTCCGTAGCCATTATCTCCTTCTGTTCGAAGAGACGTAAAAATAACGGCGTAGTACGGCGGTTTCGGAGTAGCAGCGATCGTTGGCATGTCGATTCCTTTATGTCGCTTTGAATAGCACTCATTCAGAAGATGGACTTTGGCTGAACTCTATCAAGTCCCAGAGGTTACCGTACAGGTCCTCAAACACCGCTACAGTGCCATACTCTTCTGTCTTGGGGTCTCGTCGAAACGTAATGTCTTTGGCAATCATTTCGTTGTAGTCCCGCCAAAAATCGTCGGTGCTCAGAAACAGGAAAACTCGACCACCTGCCTGGTTACCAATGAAGGGTTCTTGCTCTGGTTTGGTCGCCTTTGCCAGGAGAATGGAGGTTTCCACTGAGTTAGGAGGGGCAACGAGAACCCAACGCTTGTCTTGTTCCGGTTGATAGGTGTCTTCGATCAAAGAAAACTGAAGTTTGTTGGTATAGAAGTCTATAGCCTCGTCGTAGTCTTTAACGACCAGTGCAATGTGAGCTACTGATTGCTTCATATGCTTTATGACTCATTAATCCTTAGCAAATAGTGTTCGTTCTACAAACATGGTGCGTCCACCTACCTCATAACTTTATGAAATATACTATAATAATTCAGCTATGAATCTGGAATTGCATACCCGGCGTTTGCTGCTGACACCACTCGTAGAGACTGATCTTGATCTCTCTTTGGAACTGTGGACTGATCCAGATGTTGTGAAATTCATTTGCGACCCCGAGAGTGAAGACAAGATTCGCAAGGATTTTCCTGATTGGATCAGGAGGGGCGGCAACGGCGGGATCGGAGAATGGAGAATCGCAGACCGGGCGACCGGCGAGAAACTTGGAACCGCGTACCTGCTGCCCTTACCCGTCGATGAAGACGACACCGACCTCAGCCTTGTCGTAATGGGGCAGATGCCGGATGCCGACATAGAAATCGGGTACTTCCTCGTACGATCCGCGTGGGGAAAGGGATATGCAACAGAAGTATGTGAACGCTTGATTCAGTTCGCTTTTGAGGCAGTCTCTCTGGATGAAGTCGTTGCATCAGTCGACGAACTAAACGTCGCGTCGCAGAAAGTGCTCCAAAAATGCGGCCTTCTCGACCGTGGGCGAGCGCGTTGTTACGGCAAATACAGTCCGATTTACCGGATTACGCGCGATGAGTGGCAAGAATTGCAGCAGCCAATCTACGATTGAGTCCACAGATTTCCTTTGGCAACAAGATCAATGTCTGCTTTGGGTCATTGGCGGACGTTTAAGGCGAGTTTAGCTCAACGTCCGCTTTGCGGCCTGGTGCTACCGGAACTGCTCGATGGCCAGTAAATCCTGGTTGCGTGATATAAAGCATTATTGCAGCACATTCGCGTCGCGAAAATTCGATCGCTTTGTCCAACCAACACGATGGAACAATTATAATGACTACCACCCTGATCACTGGTGCCAATAAAGGCATCGGCCTCCAAATCTGCACGCAACTAAATGCACGCGGCGATGATGTTATCGCCATCTGCAGAAAGTCCAGTCCCGAGTTGTCCGGACTCGGCGTACGCATCATCGATGGAATCGATGTCGGCGATGGCGAATCGGTTGCGCGACTAAAGTCCGAGCTCTCCGGACAGACGATCGACGTACTCATTAATAACGCCGGTATTCTCAGGGGAGACGCGTTCGGCAGCCTGGATTACGACGATATGCTGGAACAATATCGCGTGAATACTCTTGGACCATTGAGGGTCACAGAGGCGCTGGTCGATAATCTCAAAGACGGCTCGAAAGTCGCAATCGTGACCAGCAGGGTTGGCTCAATCGAAGACAACGGATCAGGTGGCTATTATGGTTACCGAGCGTCAAAGACTGCCGTCAATCAGATAGGCACTAACCTGAAACATGAGCTTAAGCCACGTGGCATAGCGGTCGCCCTGCTCCACCCTGGATTGGTCGCGACGGAAATGACCGGTGGACAAGGCATCTCTCCTGCGGAGTCGGCCCAGGGATTGATCGCGCGTATCGATGAATTAAGCATCGAGAATAGTGGCGGATTTTGGCACGCAGAAGGTTACCCTTTGCCCTGGTAGGGGTCAGTTATGAAGCACATCAGTCCCAAGAGAAATACCCGGATGGCGATTCTTGCCTGGATCGCCGGAACCGTCATGGCATCGACCGCATATTCCAGTGACTTTGACGAGGGCTATTTTACGAAGGATCAGGCCAGGCCGATTTTGGAGAAAGCCCTTCGTATACATTTATCGCCCTCGTTGGAATCATTGAGTGACGAAGAACGCGCAGCTGTGAAAAACCTCATTGAGGTCGGACAAATCATGCAGCGTCTTTACGAGAACTCGCGTCACCCTGAAGCGTTAACGGCACATAACGAGTTGGTACAACTGAGTAGAGAGAGCTCCGATCCCGAGCGAGCCGGAATGCTTCTGGATCTCTACCGATTGAGCAAAGGACCGATCGTCACTACGCTCGACAATAGTCGACAAGCGTTCCTTCCCGTTGCGAGTGAAACTGCAGGTAAGAATGTATATCCGCTGGCGATTGAGAAAGACGAGATTGAGCAAGTACTCGCAACCCATCCTGAGCTGCGATCGTCGCTCTTGCACTTGCGCTATGTCGTCCGTCGAAACCAGCCGGAAACCATTCAGGCGGATCTGATGACTCTCGAACAAAATCCAGCCCTTTCAATACTGCATCCAGGTCTTTTTGATCGACTCCTTGCGGCCAAATCCGATCCCGCCGCCGCGCCTCTTTATGCGCTCCCCTATTCGGTGGCCTATGCCGATGAATTATTGCGGGTGTTCGAGTTGCTCAACAATGCCGCAGAGTTGTTACAGGAAAAGGACCCGGCGTTTTCGCGCTTCCTCTCCAATCGGGCCCGAGACCTGCTGAGTGATGACTACGAAAGCGGCGATGCCTCATGGGTAACAGGCCGTTTCCAAAACCTGAACGCCCAGATCGGCTCGTACGAGACTTACGATGACCAACTCTATGGGGTCAAAAGCTTCTTCGCCGTCAGCCTATTGATCCGT